>Ga0307515_10001087_pt1 | contig 62233 bp, 48 predicted proteins | sample 17_EM_MG_FD_194513 | JGI IMG/M metagenome (GOLD analysis project Ga0307515, IMG submission 194513) | Populus trichocarpa ectomycorrhiza microbial communities from riparian zone in the Pacific Northwest, United States - 17_EM | ecosystem: Host-associated > Plants > Roots > Unclassified | place... | reverse complement strand
CCACCCCCCGGGGCCCCCCCCGGGGGGGGGCCGCGCCCCCCCCCCACGACCCCGACCCCACCACGCACCTGCGGGCGCCCCCACCCACCACCCCCGCGCGGGCGCCACGCACCCCGGATCACCCGATATGGGCGATTCCCGTGGCAGCCTGTCCGTCGTCACAGTCACAGCCCGCACTTCCGAAGGTGAGCACCATGACCACCCTTCACCTGGAGCACTCCGCCCACACCCACGCGCACGGCCCGGACTGCGGCCACGCCACGGTGCCGCACGGCGACCACGTCGACTACGCGCACGACGGCCACCTGCACCGCGAGCACGGCGGCCACTGGGACGAGTGCGAGCCCGGCGGCCACGTCGCCCACCAGGAGCACGCGCACCAGCACGGCCAGGACTGCGGACACGAGAGCGTCCTGCACGGCGACCACATCGACTACGTGCACGACGGCCACCGCCACGCCCAGCACGACGGCCACTGGGACGACCACTGAGCCGACGCCCGCGGCCCGCAACGGCCCGGAACCACCAACCCACACAGCTCCCCGTCGCCCGGCGCGGGGAGCTGTCGGCATATCGTGGCCCCGGTCACGTTTCACTCACCCACTGGACGACATACCGACCGGTCGGCATGATGGGTGGAGACCTGTTCCTCTGCTCGTAGGAGTGATGTATGAGCCCCGACCACCCGCCCGGACTCGATCTCGACCGGCTGCGCGGTCTGCTCGACCGCGAGCGGCCCGGTCTGGTGACCGGTGCCCTGTCCGGCCGGCTGATCGAGGGCGGACGGTCGAACCTCACCTACGCGGTCACCGACGACACCGCGAAGTGGGTCGTACGGCGCCCCCCGCTCGGCCACGTGCTGGCCACCGCGCACGACATGAAGCGCGAGCACCGCGTGATCAGCGCCCTGCACCCGACGAACGTGCCGGTGCCGAAACCCATCCTCCTGTGCGAGGACGACGAGGTGCTCGGGGCGCCGTTCTACGTCATGGAGTTCGTGGAGGGCACCCCGTACCGCACCGCAGACGACCTCGCCCCGCTCGGCGCGGACCGCACCCGGGGCGCGGTGCTCGAACTGGTCGACACCCTGGTCGAGTTGCACGCGGTGGACCCCGCACAAGTAGGCCTCGCGGACTTCGGCCGCCCCGAGGGCTTCCTGGACCGCCAACTGCGCCGCTGGGGCAAGCAGTTGGACGCTTCTCGCAACCGGGACCTGGCCGGGGTCGAAGAGCTCCACGCGGCCCTCGGCCACCGCCTCCCCAACTCCCCCGCACCAGCGGTGGTCCACGGCGACTACCGCCTCGACAACGTCCTGATCGGCACAGCGAGTGAGCCGGAGGCTTCGGCGCCCCGGAGGGGAGCGGAGCCAAAAAAGGGCGTCGACAAGATCAAGGCGATCCTCGACTGGGAGATGTCCACCCTGGGCGACCCGCTCACCGACCTGGGCCTGCTGGTGATGTACAGCATCCCGCTGGATCTCCCCAACTCCCCCATTTCCACGACCGCTTCGGCCCCCGGCCACCCCACCCCGGCCGAGCTGATCGAGCGATACGCCGCGCGCTCGGGGCGCGACGTGTCGTCGGTCGCCTGGTACACGGCCTTCGCGTGGTTCAAGCTCGCCGTGATCCTGGAGGGCATCCACTACCGCTACACCCTGGGCCAGACGGTCGGCCGCGGCTTCGACCGCATCGGCGAGCTGGTCCCCGTCTTCATCGAGCACGGCCTGACCACCCTTCAGGAGGGCTGATCCACCATGGACTTCGCGTTCGACGCACACACCGAGGAACTGCGCGCCAAGCTCCTGGCCTTCATGGACGAGTACGTCTACCCGGCCGAGCCGGTCGCCGAGGAACAGCGCGCACAACTCGCCTCCCCCTGGGACACCCCCGCGATCGTTGGGGAGTTGAAGGCGGAGGCACGCAAGCAGGGCCTGTGGAACCTCTTCCTTCCCGACGCCGAGTACGGCGGCGGGCTCACCAACCTCCAGTACGCCCCCCTCGCCGAAATCACCGGCCGCTCCCCCCACTTGGCGCCCACCGCGCTGAACTGCGCGGCACCGGACACCGGCAACATGGAGGTGCTGTACCAGTTCGGCGACGAGCAGCAGAAGAAGCAATGGCTGGAGCCACTGCTCGCAGGCGAGATCCGCTCGGCATTCGCGATGACAGAACCAGAGGTGGCCTCCTCGGACGCCACCAACATCACGACCCTCATCGAGCGGGACGGCGACGACTACGTCATCACGGGCCGCAAGTGGTACATCTCCGGGGCGATGAACCCGGACTGCAAGATCTTCATCGTGATGGGCAAGACGGACCCGGACGGCGCGGACATCCGCCGCCAGCAGTCCATGATCCTGGTCTCGCGGGACACCCCGGGCGTCACGGTCAAGCGCGCGATGCAGGTCTTCGGCTACGAGGACCACTCCCACGGCGGCCACGCCGAGGTGATCTTCGACCACGCGCGCGTGCCGGCGACGAACCTGATCGGCGAGGAGGGCGGCGGCTTCGCCATCGCCCAGGCGCGGCTCGGCCCGGGCCGTATCCACCACTGCATGCGGCTGATCGGCATGGCCGAGCGGGCGATCGAGCTGATGTGCCAACGCGCCGTCTCCCGCGTCGCGTTCGGCAAGGCGCTGGCCCAACAGGGCGTCGTCCACAACTGGATCGCGGACGCGCGGGTGGCCGTGGAGCAACTGCGGCTGCTGGTCCTGAAGACGGCCTGGATGATGGACACGGTCGGCAACAAGGGCGCCCACGCGGAGATCCAGGCCATCAAGATCGCCACCCCGCGTACGGTCGTCGGCATCCTCGACAAGGCGATCCAGCTGCACGGCGCGGGCGGCGTGAGCCAGGACTTCCCGCTGGCCGAGCTGTACGCGAGCGCCCGCACCCTGATGCTGGCCGACGGCCCGGACGAGGTGCACCAACGGTCGCTGGCACGCCGGGAGTTGAAGAAGTACCTGTAGCACGCGAGGAGTTGGAGGGGCGCGCACCCGGTGTGCGCACCCCTCCAGCCCTGTTCCCCCGAGGTAGCCCCGTCCCCCCGAGGCCGCCCCGTTCCCCCGAGGTGGATGGTCAGTTGGGCGTGCTCGCCTTCAACGTCCAGCCCTGTCGGCAGGTGTGGCCGAAGGTGCCGATGTCACAGCCCTCGACGGTGAAGACGTAGGCGCCGGTGTTCCGCTCCAGCACCCGGATCCGGCCGGCGGTCCCGCCCCCGAACTCCCGCTGGGTGCCCCCGGGGTCGGAGGCACTGGTCCAGCGGACCAGGAACCTGTCGTAGCGGTGCTCCGGGGCCGTCGTACCCCAGTTGAAGTAGGCGTAGCCGCGGTCCTCCCACGCGGCGACGACCATGTTCGAGCCCTGGCGCGGCGACCAGGTGGCGGTGCCGTAGGTGAAGTACTGGCGCTTCCCGGCGTACACGTTGTTCAGGTAGACGTCCCTGGTGCCACTGGTCGGGCAGCCCAGCCAGCCACCGGCCCCGCCGAGCGCGCTCCAACGCTGGTAGATGTGCGGCTCGTTCACCGCAATACCGCACGCGGCCCGGGCGGGCGTCTGCGCCGCGGCCGGTACGGCCGCCGTGCCGCCGAGCGCGAGCAGGGAGCCCAGGACAACGCCGATGAGGCGCCGCTTCGTTGACAGCATGATGTTTCCCCCGTTGATTCTTGCGTCGGTTCCTGCGGTGGTTCCTGTCGACCGGTCCTGCGGTGTGCCCGCCGTCCCGCTGCTACGAGCATCACGGCACCGACGGCCGGGAGTTGAGGGGAAGCCCTCGGGCGGCGCCGGGGACCTCTCCCGGGTGGACCGGGAAGCGTTCCCGGGACACCCGGGCGCCGCGCCCCCACGATGGGACGCATGGACGACCGCGACGGGCGCACCCGGCCACGTACTGCGACGGCGTACGTGCTGCTGGGGCTGGCGGCCCTCCAAGTGGCGGTCGGGGCGGTCGCGTTGGCGGCGGCCGGGGTCTCCGCCGCGGACGTGATCCGCTACGACATGGTCGTCGACCTGGCGGTCGGTCTCACCTACCCGGTCTGCGGCACGGTGATCGCGCTGCACCGGCCGCGCAATCCCATCGGCTGGCTGCTGATCGCGTACGGTCTCGGCCACGCGTTCACGGGTCTGTCGATCGGGCTGGCCGTCGAGGGCCTACGGCTGGGCTGGTCACCGGAGTTGCTGCACGCGCTGACCACCATCGGCCGCCACACCTGGATCCTGGGCAGCTCCACGGCGTTCGTGCTCGTGTTCTTCCTGTTCCCCGACGGCCGGCTGCCCGACCGCCGCTGGCGCTGGGCCCTGGTCGCCCAACTCCTGTCCTCCCCGCTCGACTTCGCGATCTGGGCGCGCGACGACTGGGGGCTGTACCACGGCACGCCGGCCCAGCCGTCGTACCTCCCGGTGCCGGACGGCTGGATGCCCGTCCTGCGGGACATCGAGACCGCGAAGGCCTGCCTGGTGCTGGCCGCCGTGTTCGCCGTCTTGGCCGTGCGTCACCGGCGCGGCGGCGAACAGGACCGCCGCCGACTCCTGTGGCTGATCGCGGGGTTGCTGCCGCTGGCGTTGAGCGTGGCCCTCCAGATCATCGGCTTCCCGGCGGTCTACACGTCCTGCTGCACCCTGTTCCTGCCGACCGCCATCATGATCGCCGTGGTCCGCGAGGAACTCCTCGACATCCGCCTGGTCGTCTCCCGCAGCCTGCTCTACGGCGCGCTCACGGTCGGCGTGATCGTCACCTACGTCGGCCTGGTCACCTCGGTCCAGTCCCTCCTCAACCCCGACCCCGCGCTGCTCGGTCCGGCCCTGATCACCGTCACCCTCGCCGTCGCCTTCGAACCCGCCCGCCGTCTGGTCCAACGCATGGTCGGCCACGCCCTGTACGGCGACCGGCACGACCCGGTGCGCGCGGTCTCCCGCATCGGCGAACGGCTGGCCGGCACCGGCGTCGGCGCGGTCCCGGAGGCGGTGGGCGAGGCGCTGCGGCTGCCGTACGTGTGCGTGGAGTCGAAGTCCGGGGTGACGGACGGGAGTTGGGGCGAGCCCGGGGAACACATCCACGCCATACCGCTCGACTACGACGGCCGCACGGTCGGCGCGCTGGTGATCGGGCTGCGCCCCGGCGAACAGCAGCCCGACACCGCCGACTTGGCGGTCCTGGAACTGCTCGCGGTACCGCTGGCCGCAGCACTGCACGCCACCGACCTCACCCGCCAGCTCCAGCACTCCCGCGAACGGATCGTCGCCGCCCGTGAGGAGGAACGGCGCCGGATCCGCCGCGACCTGCACGACGGGCTCGGCCCGACCCTCGCCGGAGCCGCCTTCCAGGCCGACGCCGTACGCAATCTGCTCACGTTCGATCCGGAGCGGGCGGCGGAGCTGCTCACCGAGTTGCGGTCCGAGGTCGGGGGCGCGGTCGCGGAGGTGCGGCGCCTCGTGGACGGGCTACGGCCGCCGGATCTGGACCAGTTGGGGCTGCTGGGCGCGTTGCGGGAGCGGGCGGTGCGGCTGTCCTGGCGGGCGGACGGCACCCCGGTCCAGGTGCGGGTCCGGGCGCCGGAGCGGTTGCCTGCGCTGCCCGCCGCCGTCGAGGTGGCCGCGTACCGCATCGCGATCGAGGCGCTGACCAACGCGGCCCGGCACGCCCGGGCCTCCCGCGTGGACCTGCACATCGAGATCGGCGACGGGCTGCGCCTGGAGGTGTGCGACGACGGTTCGCCGGTGGACGAGGAGACCGCGTGGACGCCGGGCGTGGGCATCACGTCGATGCAGGAGCGCGCGGCGGAGTTGGGCGGCCGGTGTGTGGCGGGGCGGGGGCGGGTGGTGGCGACGCTGCCGTTGGGAGAAGTGACGTGATGGAACGAGAACCCGGCGGCGAGGACGACGAGGACGCGCTGCGGGTCGTCCTAGCCGACGACCATCCCGTGGTCCGTACCGGGCTGGCCGCGCTCCTTGAGTCCGTGCGGGACGGCACCCCGCGCGTGCGGGTCGTCGGGGTCGCCGCGAGCGGGCGGGAGGCGGTACGGGCGGCGGTGACCCTGCGCCCGCACGTGGTGGTGATGGACATCCGGATGCCCGACCTGAACGGCATCGAGGCGACCCGGGAGATCGGCCGGGTGGCGCCCCGGGTGGCCGTGCTGATGCTCACCATGGTCGAGGAGGACGACTCGGTGTTCGCCGCGATGCGGGCGGGCGCCCTGGGCTATGTCCTCAAGGGCGCGGGCCAGGACGAGATCGTCCGGGCGATCCGGGCGGTGGCCGCGGGCGAGGCGATCTTCGGCCCCGGTGTCGCGAGGCGCGTGCTCGGCCAGCTCAGCAGGCCCCCGGACCGCCCCGACCCGTGCCCGACACTCACCCCGCGCGAACGGGACGTACTCGCGCTGATCGCCGACGGCCAGCCGAACTCGGCGGTGGCCACCCGCCTGGGTCTGTCACCGAAGACGGTCAGCAACCACATGTCGGCGGTCCTGGCCAAGCTGGGCGTCACCGACCGCGCGCAGGCGGCGGCCTGGGCCCGGGAAGCGGGGCTCACCCACCCACCGGAAGCGTGAGGGCGTACTCGTGCGGGCGTACTACGGCCGCAGCGCCCGCATCAGCAGGTCCGCCAGGTGGTCGGCGACCTCCTGGGGCGTGAGCGGGCCGCCGGGGCGGTACCAGGTCGACAGGTGGTGGACCGAGCCGAAGTGGTAGTCGACGACGAGGTCGGCCGGGGTCGCCGTGGAGAAGACGCCCTCGCGCTGGCCCTCCTCGACGAGCCCGCGGAAGCGCTCGTGGTAGCGCCGGCGCTCGGCACGCACCTGCTTGTTCTTCTCCGGGCTGAGGTGGTGCATGGAACGGAAGAAGATCGACGCGTCGTCGAGGTTGTCGATCGTCGTCACGACGACGTCCGCGGCAGCGGCCCGCAGCCGCTTCTCGATCGGCTCGTCGGCGTTCGCGAACACCTCCAAGCGCTCCTGCTGAACGCGCAGCACGCGCGCGTACACCTCGTGCAGGAGGTCGTCCTTGGAGCCGAAGTAGTGGTAAAGCGCCCCCTTGGTGACGCCCGCGGCCTCGACGATCTCCTGCACCGAGGTGCGGTCGTAGCCTTGTTCGGCGAAAAGCCGGGTGGCGGCGGCGAGGAGCCGCTGCGGGACGGGAGCCCCGTCTCCGTCGGTCGTCCTGGGCACTGCCGCCACCTGCCTTTTCTGGCTGTTCACTCGCTGTCGTGCGACCGGGAACGCAGTTCCCGCCGGAGGATCTTCCCACTTGCCGTCTTCGGCAGGTCGGGCAGGATCTCCACCTGGCGGGGGTACTTGTAGGCGGCCAGTCTCTCCTTGCAGTACACGGCGAATTCATCGGGGTCGGTTTCGGCGCCCGGACGGAGACTGATGTACGCCTTCACGGTCTCGCCCCGGTACCCGTCCGGCACCCCGACGACGGCCGCCTCGCGCACCGCCGGGTGGGTGTACAGCACGTCCTCGACCTCACGCGGCCACACCTTGAAGCCAGACGCGTTGATCATGTCCTTCTTGCGGTCGACGACGTACAACCAGCCCTGCGGGTCCATGAACCCGATGTCACCGGTGCGCAGCTCACCGTCCGGGAAGGTCTCGGCGGTGGCGTCGGGGCGCCGCCAGTACCCGGGCACGACCTGCGGCCCGCGCACGAGGATCTCGCCCTGCTCCCCGAACGGCACCTCCTCGCCCTGGTCGTCGACGATCCGTACGACCGTGTTCGGCCCCGGCGCGCCGACGGCCAGCGTCCCGGAGACCGGGTCGACGGGCGCCTCCAGGTCCTGCGGCACGGACGCGCAGGGCGCGGTGCACTCGGTGAGGCCGTAGCCGTTGCGGATGTACGGCCCGAAGTCGGCCCGGAACTTCTCCACCAGGGCGGGCGGCAGGGGCGCGCCGCCGGAGGAGATGTTCACGAAGGACGAGAAGTGGTCGGGTGTGACCGACGGGTGCGCGGCCAGCGCCATGAAGGCCGTCGAGGGGCCGACGGTGTAGGCGGGCCGGTGTTCGGCGAACGCGTCGAGGACGACGCCCGACTCGAAGCGGTACGCGAGGACGAGCAGGCCCGCGCTGTTGAGGCACGCGCCGAGTTCGCAGACCATCCCGGTGATGTGGAACAGCGGAGCCATCGCGAAGTAGACGGGAGCCTCGGGCAGCCGCAGGCCCGTCCGCTGCCGTTCCGCGTTGGACATGATGTTGCCGTGGGTGTTGGTGGCCCCCTTGGGGGCGCCGCTGGTACCCGAGGTGTAACTGATGAGCGCGATGTCCGACGGACCGAAGTCGCGACCCTCGGGCGCCGGGTTCCCCTGCCGCGCGACGGCCACCAGGTCGTCGGCGTCCTCGGCCTGCGGGAGCCGCTCGAAGGTGAGCACGCGCGCGTCGTTGCGGGTTTGGAAATCCAACTCGCACCCGGTGAGCACGATCGGCACCGGTGAGCCGCTCTTCGTGACCGCGGCCACCGTCTCGCGCAGATACGACTCCCAGGCCCGGTCGGAGCAGATCAGCGCGGTCACCTCGCCGTCCCGCAGGACATGGGTGACCTCCCCCGACTTGTACATCGGGTTGACCGGCACGACGATCGCGCCGGCCTTCCAGGCACCGAGCAGCGCGAGCACGAAGTGCGGCGAGTTCTGCAGCAGGATCGCCACCCGGTCGCCGCGCTCCAGGCCACGGGCGGCGAGATACCCGGCGACGGAGTCGCTCAGCTCGTCGACCTCGCGGTAGCTGAGCCGCCCGTCGAAGTAGGCGAGCGCGGCGCGGTCCTGGTGCTCCGCGGCGACCGCGCGAAATGCGTGCACCAGGGAGTCAGGAGGGCTGATCGGCGCCTTCTGCGCCTCGTTGAGCAGCCCCAGCCAGGGCTTGGCGGCATACAGGGAGTCGGTCACTCTCCGGCCTCCCACTTCTGCTGAATGTGGTTCATGGTGGTCAGCCAGCGATCCGGCTCGGTGGCCCGGGCCTGGTAGTACCCGGCGACCTCAGGATGCGGCAGGATCAGGAACCGCTCCTCCGCGATCCCCTTCATCAGCGCGTCGGCGACAGCATCGGGCTCAATGGCGGTCGGCTGAAGCACCAGGTCACCCGCGCTGCCGGTGGCGGCCAGCATGTCGGTACGCACACCCTGCGGACAGATCGCGTGGACCTTGATCCCCCGGTGCCGATACGTCAGCGACAGCCACTCGGCGAAGGCGTACGCACCGTGCTTGGTGACGCTGTAGGGCGCGGCCCCGATCATGGTGAGCAGCCCGGCCGCGGACACGGTCGACACGAACCGCCCACCGCCCCGCTCCAGCCACCCCGGGATCAACGCCTCGGCGGCCCGCACATGAGCCATGACGTTGACGTCCCAGGCCAGCGCCCAGACGTCTTCCCCGGCCGCTTCCGACCCACCGGAGCCGACCCCGGCGTTGGCGCAGTAGATGTCGACGGCCCCACCGAGAGCGTCCCGGGCTTCCCCCACAACAGCCGAGGCATCCCCGGGTACGGCGATCGCCCCGATCTCATCGGCTACGGCTTTCGCACGGTCGGCATCAAGGTCGTTCACCACGACCCGGGCCCCTTCGGCAGCGAACCGCCGCGCAAGCGCAGCCCCGATGCCACCCCCGGCCCCCGTGACGACTACCCCGGCACCCTGAACGGCTTCCACCATCGGTCTCCTTCGACTGCGGCTCCACTGCCCAGCCAGACTAACCGGTCGGTATGTAGCACCGGAAGGGTCGACTCCCTAAGGGGCGCGGGACTGTATCGATTTGCGGCTCCGCCGCGCGAGCGCGACCAGCCACACACGGCGCGCACCCTACGAACTACACGCGGCAGCTCATACCGTGCCCGCATGCCCCTCACAAGACGAACCCTCCTGGCAGCAACCCCGGCGGCAACCCTCACCCCACCCCCCACCAAACCCCAGAACCTCCGCACCGGCTTCGAACAACTAACCGCAAACGACTACACCCAGCTCAACGGCCAACGAACCGGCATCGTCACCAACCCCACCGGCATCACCAGAGACGCCCACCACATCGTCGACGTGATGCACGCGAACCCCCACGTGAACCTCACCGCGGTCTTCGGCCCCGAACACGGCTTCAGAGGCACCGCCCAAGCAGGCGGCTCCGAGGGCCACTACACCGACCCGGCAACCAAACTCCCGGTCTATGACACGTACTTGAAGAGCGGCCAACCACTCGCCGACATCTTCAAGACCGCCGCCGTGGACACGATCGTCTTCGACATCCAGGACGTGGGCGCCCGCTTCTACACCTACATCTGGACCCTCTACGACTGCATGGAGGCGGCCCAACTCGCCGGCAAACGCTTCGTCGTCCTCGACCGCCCCAACCCGGTGACCGGCCGCGCCGCCCAAGGCCCGGTCCTGCACAGGGAGTTCGCGACCTTCGTAGGCCGACAGCCGATCGCACAGGCACACGGCATGACGGTCGCCGAGCTGGCGCGGCTGTTCAACGGGGAGTTCCTGACAAAGCCCGTCCCCCTGGAGACCGTACTGATGACGGGCTGGAAGCGTTCGGAGTTCTACGACGCCTGGTCGCTTCCGTGGGTACCACCGAGCCCCAACATGCCGACGCCGGACACCGCGCTCGTGTACTCGGGGACGTGTCTCTTCGAGGGCACGAACCTGTCCGAGGGCCGCGGCACCACCCGCCCCTTCGAACTGCTCGGCGCGGAGGGCATCGACGGGCGTTGGGCGGCTGCGGCGAATCAACTCGGGCTGCCCGGCGTGCACTTCAGGGAGGCCTACTTCGCGCCGACCTTCTCCAAGTTCCAGGGCAAGACGGTCGGCGGAGTCCAGATCCACATCCACGACCGGGCCGCGTACGACCCCGTCCGCACCGGCATCGCGCTGCTGGTGACCGCCAAGAAGGTCTGGAGCGGGTTCAGTTGGCGCTCGGACAACTGGATCGACAAGCTCACCGGGTCCGCCCGGGTGCGCACGGCGATCGACGCGGGGGCCGGTACCGACGAGGTGGTGGCGGGCTGGCAGGCGGAGTTGAAGGCCTTTCGGCGGGTTCGAACTGAATACCTCCTCTACAAGTGAGTCGTGACGTATGGCCAATCTTCACCGGTAGCGGGACGATGCGCCCACATCGCACCACTACGGGGAACGAGGAGGCCGGTCATGGCGGATCCGGCGATGAGTGTGAGCCCTTACTGGGAGTTGACCTTCGACGCCGACGGGGACGTCGACCAGGGAGAACGCGACCGGCTGCTGAGCGAGGTGCGGCAGCGCGGGGTGAGTGACCTGATCGTCTTCTCGCACGGGTGGAACAGCCGACGCGCCGGCGCGACCCGGCTCTACAGCCGCTTCTTCGCCCCGATTCCCCGCCTCGCGCCGAAGGCGAGGATCGGGTACGTGGGCGTCATCTGGCCATCCATGGAGTTCCCGGACCAGCCGATTCCGCATTTCCCGCGATCGACCCTGGCCGCGACCGAACCCACCGCGTCTCCGGCGCTCGACGCCGACACCCGGCACGCACTCCTCGACACCTTCCCCGGCAAGGCGCCGGTGATCGACCAGATCGCCCGGATGCTGGACCAACAGCCGCCACAGGACGCCGAGTTGGAGGAGTTCGGGCGGCTGGTGCGGACGCTGGTGGACGTGGTGGTGCCGGGGCCGCAGGCGTTGTTCGGCGCGGACACGCTGGCGGAGGGGGTGCCGCAGTGCGAGCCACGGATGTTCGCGGTCGGCTGTACGGCCGAGGTGTGCGAGCAGTTCGCACAGGCGCTGGCTCACCTCGCGGCCCCTCAATCCCCGGGCCCCGTAACGGAGTTCGCGCTGCCGAACCCGTGGAAGGGGGCACGGGAGCTGCTGCGGCAGGCGGCGTACTTCGCGATGAAGAGACGCGCGGGCACGGTCGGTGAGCGGGGGCTCGGTCCGGCGATCGGGCGGCTCGCGGCGGTGGCGCCGGAGGTGCGGGTGCATCTCGTGGGGCACAGTTTCGGCGGGCGTCTGGTGTCGTTCGCGCTACGGGGTCTGCCCGAGGGAGTGCACTCGGTCAAGTCGGTGACGTTGCTCCAAGGGGCCTTCTCCCACTACGCGTTCGCGGCCCGGCTGCCGGACGACCCGCGTACCGGCGGTGTCCTTCAGGGCCAGCAGAACCGCGTCGACGGACCCCTCGTGTGCTGCTACTCGCACTGCGACTCGGCGCTCGGCACGATCTATCCGCTGGCCTCGCGGATGGCGGACGACGACTGTTCGTTCGCCGCCGTGGACATCGGCCGGGTGCTGGGCGACAAGTGGGGCGCGATGGGCCACGACGGGGTGCAGGCGGTGCCGGGCACCTGTTCGCTGAGTCTGGCCGAGGCCCTCAACTCGCCGCTGCCCGCGTCGGGTTGCGTGAACGTCGACGTCTGCGCGGTGGTGTGTCACGGCGAGCCGCCGACCGGGGCACACAGCGACATCGTGCACCCCGAACTCGCCCGGGTGGTGCTGGCGGCGGGCCGGATCGACCGGCCCGCCGCCGCTCAGGCGTCACCGGTGTGAGGTGAACTCCACCACTTGCTGGAAGGTGGGCCGGTTCTGCCAACTGATGTTGTAGTGCTTGATGCCGCCGAGCGTCCGCTGGACGATCGAGTCGGCACACCACTGGTCACCCGCCGAGCACAGGGTGTCCCCGGGATAGACCGTGGCCGCGGTAGCACCGGCCGCCGTCTTCAGCGTGCTGATGAGGATGTCCCGGCAGGCGCTGAGGCTGCCGCCGCCGCAGTACTGCTGGGCCAGCGGACCGGACACGGTCTGCCCGAGCACCGAACGGAGGTCCTTGTCGACGTAGCTCCACCAGCCGTACTGGAAGGAGCTTCCGGCATGCGACCCGGTCGGACCGTGCCCAGCCGACGGGGTCTCGTCGATGTACAGGTTGTTGGTGAGCGCGGTGTACAGGGTGTCACCGAGGCCGGGTTGGAACTCGGCCTTCACCAGTGCGGGCCACCAGGCGTCCAGGATCCGGATGGCGTCGGCGTTGGCGTAGGTCTTGGAGCCTGCCGAGGTCTCGGTGCGTTTGCCGCCGACGGTGAGCCAGGTCTGCAGCTTGGTGACGGCCGCGGCGGCGGTGGTGTCGGTGACCGTACTGCTGTTGATCACCTTCAGCATGTCGGGCAGGACGTCCTCGGCGCGCAGGTCGGTGAGCGAGGCGTCGGACATGGCCTTCACCAGCGAGGATCTGGTGACCCCGCCGGCCGCGACGAGTTTCTTCACCCGGTCGTCGATGAGATTGCCGCGATGGACGGACCCGTCGCCCCAACTGGCCGTCGTGTAGTTGAGGGCCTGTTTGTTGTTCCAGGAGATGTAGTAGTCCTGGTCGATGGAGTTGGGGTGCGCGGAGGCCGGGGTGTAGTCGGACGTGTTGGTGGTCGGGTCCCAGTTCTGCCACTCGTAGGCGGCCTGGCCCCAGATCGGGAACTCGGGGTCGACACCGCTGGCCCGCACCGGGTTGTTGCCGCTGTTGTAGTACGCGGTGTGCGAGGAGTCGGCGTAGAACCAGTTGAACGTGAAGTTGATGTGCTGCGCGGCGCTCTGGAAGGTCTGCGGACTCTTCACGTAGTCCGGGTCGTTGAGCATCTGGAAGCCGATGATCGAGTCGGCCTCATGCATGTAGGACGAGCGCAGGGTGGTGTAGGCGACCTTCTTCCCGCCGACGGTCGCCCGGTACTCGACGGGGCCGTACTCGGTCTTCCACACTCTCATCGTGTACGACCCCGCGGCGGTGCCGTCGGCCGTGGTGGGCGTCCAGGAGTTCTTCTGCTCGATCTCCTCCATCGGCGTGCAGGTGCCGTGGAAGAGGTAGTGGTAGTCGTCCTGGCAGAGTTCGACGGCGTAGGTGTCGATGATGTCCTGGCCGGAGGTCGTGGCGGACCACGAGTAGTCCTGGCCGCGGCCGAGTTCGACGTACATGCTCAGGCCCGCGAAGGAGGCGCCGCGGGCGCTGATGCCCGGGCCCTGGATCTCCTGGAGCATGAGCAACTGGGGTGCGAAGTACCCGGTTTGGGGTCCGAAGACGGCGATCGGGTGGCCGCTCGCGGTGTATTTGCCGCTCACCACAAGGGCGTTGGACATACCGCGCTTGGCGGAGCTGAGGGCGGTCGCGGTCGCCGCGGCGGAGGCGGCGTCGGCGCTCTGGTTGGCGCCGGTGCCGGTGGCGTCGTAGATGAGTGGCTCGGTCGTCACCGAACCGGCGTCCGGGAGCGCCTCGCCCTGGGCGGTGGTGGGCTTGGTGCCGTACGGGAAGCTCTCGCCGTTGTGGAGGGTGAGCGCGGCTTCGGGGTCGTTGCGTTCGCGGAAGGACTCCCAGACCTTGGTGCCCTGTTCCACGCCGTACTTCTCCTGGGCGGCGAGCAGGGAGATCGCGTTGTTGACCTCGCCGCCACCGCCGGAGCCGAAGAGGGTTCCGATGACGGAGGCCAGCGCGACCAGGTCGGTGATCTTGAAGTGGTCGATCGTGCCGGCGTTGGTGATCGAGTCCTTGTGGCCGGTGAGGACGTACTCGCCGGGGAAGTAACGACCGCTGTCCGAGGCGTCGATGTAGGCGTTGATGCCGGCCAGATAGGCGTTGGCGTCGGTGAGTGCCTGCTGGCCGCGGGTGCCGTTGTTGTTGACGGCGTTGTCGATCTGGGACTGCAACTCGGCCTCGGTGTACGGGGCGTTGCGGTAGAACTCCTGCTCAAGTCCCTGGTTGGAGGCCGCGCCGCCGGCGAAGGTGGTCAGCTGGCCGCGTCCCACGTGCCGGAAGACGTCCATCAGCCACAGTCGGTCCTCGGCCGCCGCGTAACCGGCGCCGTACTCGGTGCCGTAGCGCGTTGTGCCTGTGATGTGCGGCACACCGGTCGCCTTGTCGCGGACGATCGTCACGTCGGTGCGGCCGCTGGGGTTCTCGGTCGAGGCGACGTTGGCGGCGGGGACCCCGAACGACGCGTCGTTGAAGAAGGTGTTGATCTTCGCGTCGGTCAGCGTGGAGGCGCCCGTGGCCAGGTTGGCATAGGGCCCGAGCTGGTCTTCGGCATGGCTGGGCTGGGTGCCGAAGACCTGGTTGAGGAGGATCTGGGCGAGGGTGGCGTTGCCGTTCTCGCCGGCCGGGAGGATGTCCGAGCACTGGCCGCCGCAGTAGTCGTTCGAGGCGGTCGCCGCCACGGCCGTCCCCTGAGCGAGGGGAGACAAAAGGGCGGCAATGAGGGCACATACGGATGCGGCCTTCAGGAACCCGGGGAATCCCCCGGGAGTTCTCAGTCTGTCGAGCAAGTTACGCGGGGTGCGCCGTGGCATCGCAGCTCCTACCGACGGGGGTGGTGCGGGACGTTACCGCCGGTATCCCCGAGATTGAAGATGAACATGCGTCAAGTTTTGGATCCGGGCAAGTGGCTTATGGAGGCCATCGGAAATCGGATGGAGCCAAATCGCTTGTCGATACGTCTATTCGGCGACGTCCGTTCGACGACGCCGAGGTGACCGAAGTACAGGTGCAGGTGTGACGGAGGTGCAGGGCGATGGCCGGTTTCCGGAGTCTGGCGAGACAGGTGCGAGACCCTCGATGCGATCTGGCGCTACGGCGCTACTCGCTGCGCAAGTGCCTTGAGCGGTTCGCCCCTTACGGGCACAGGGCGACCTGGGACCACTTGAGCTCCCGGGCCGGGTTCGGACCCGAGGACCGCTCCCCCGACCCGGCGCGGCTCGTGGCCGCACTGGACGAGCTGGAGGAAGCGCGCAAGGTCTGGCTCGCCTACGAGGTCGGGTTCGCCGAACGCCGCAAGAAGGAGAAGCACGACGGGCTCCGCCGCCCGGGCACCGTGGACGACTGGCACCGGCTGACCTGGGGCGGCTTCGGTGTCGCCTGGTGCGACGACCCACGACTCCATCCCCATGAACCACTGGCTGAGGTGCTGCGACGGCTGATCGCCGCCCTCGAGCGCGAACCGGGTTCCGTGTGCCCGGTGTGCGCCGGGGAGCGCCTCCTGTGGAAGTACGACCTGGCCCACGAACCCTCCTCGGGCCCGGTCTGCACGGACTGCGGCATCGTCGTACCGCGTCCGGTGCTCACGCCCGAGGCCCTGGCATACGCCAGGCGGGGACGGCTGCTGATGTCGGCCTGAACCGGGTCAATCGAAGAAGGGCGCCAGGGGTGCGCCGGGGATGCCGCACCCCCTTTTTGACCCAGCCGGTTTGCGCTTGCCGGTGCAACGGCCAAGGCTGCCGACGGCGTTCCGTCGACAGCCCCGAACTGGTGTGCCGCAGGCGTCAGTTGGCCTTCCAGGCGTCGGAGAAGCTGCCGCCGGAGATCGAGCCCGGCTGCGCCCGCACGGCCGAGCTGCTGCTCTTCGTCATGACGATCTCGTTCGGCGAGTACGTGTCCAGGTTGCTGCCGTTGGCCTTGGCGCCGGTGAAGGTCACGGTGCCGAAGTTGGCGAGGCTCGCGACCGAGCCGCCGACCTCGGGGGCCTCGGCGATGACCTCGGCGGAGGCGTTCTTGAAGCCGGACGAGCCCGCGTGCGTGGTCGTCTTCGTCCAGCCCTCGGTGGAGTCGGCGAGGGTCATGGTGAAGGTGGAGCCGGTGTAGGTCACGGTCGCGGTGAACTTGTCGCCGCCCTTGACGGTGACACCGGAGTACGCGCTCTCGGACGCGGGCAGCACCTCCCACCAGGCGCCGTAGGTCGCCTTGCCGCCGATGCAGTCGGCTTCCGTACCGGTCTGCTCCAGCGCGGAGTTGCTGTAGCCGTCGAGGCCTACCCAGAACGAGGAGTACGTGGTGGCCGAGGAGCAGCTGACGCTCGGCTGGGTCCAGGACGAGGTGACCGAGGTGTACGCGCCGGTCGAGCCGGTGGCCGCGTAGCCGGACCAGTTGGTGGACGAGACGGTGGCGTTGACCTTGCCGGGCTGCGCGAGCCCGTGCAGCGTGTGACTCTCGTGGCTGGCTATGGCCTGGGTGAGCTGGGCGGGGGTGTTCGATGCGGCCAGTGAAGGCGTGGCCAGGGCGGCGGTGAGGGCGGCGGCGGTGACGAGAACGAACCCGGCGGAAGATCTCGGGGACATGACTCTCCGTCATTCGAGAGGGGTGGGGGGCTGCCGTGACGGCAGTGAACAGCAGCTTCCGCGAGGCTTCATGGGCATGGCAAGACAGACAAGGGCGTTCAGTCTTGCGGGAATTGAGGGCGCAACAACTGAGAAATCTGACAGGTTCATTCAAATTTGATCAATCGCCGGGCAAGACTGACCAAACTTCAGGGCAACGCTCTTCCGCCCCACGGCAGCCCTGACTTGAGCTGGAGTACGTGACTTCCAGACCGGGGTACCTGACGTCCGGCACCGAGTCGATGCCGTTCCACGAGGCGCTGCGCGCGGCCATCGCGGCCAGCGGGCTGAGCCTGGACCGGCTCCAGGACCGGCTGCTCCGACGGGGCACCCCGGTGGCGTCGGCGACGCTCAGTTCCTGGCAGTCCGGGCGCTACCAGCCCGAACGGCAACGGTCGTTGGCCGCCCTCGCCGTACTGGAGGACGTCCTACGGCTGCCGCCCGGCGCGCTGACCGGACTGCTCGGGCCGCCCCGGCCACGCGGTCGCTGGCTGCCGCCGGACGGGGACCACCCCGATCTCGCCCGGGCCTGGTCGGACCACCACGACCTCACCGCCACCCTCGCCGTGCTCGACACCCGCTGGGACGACAGCCTGACCCGGCTCAGCTGTCACAACCGCCTGGACGTGGACGCCGACCGACGCGTGCGGTCGATGACCAGCCGGCGCCTGCTGCGCGCCGAGGCGGACGGTGCGGACCGCTGGATCGCCCTGTACCGCCTGGACGCGCCCGGGCCGTTGCCGCGCTTCCGCCCGGCGGCACCGGCCCGGCTCGGCACGGTCGTCGAACTCCCCGAAGAGGGGCTGGTGGCGGCCGAGTTGCTCTTCGACAGCCCCTTGGCGCGCGGCGGGACGGTGATCGTCGACTACACCGTCGAGCACCGTGATCCACGCCCGTACTCCCAGCGCGTGGAGACCACGATCCACGTCCCGATGCGCGAGCACCTCCTGGAGGTCCGCTTCGCGAAGTCGTGTCTGCCGCGCGCGTGTTACTCGTTCCGCACGAACGGGCTCGACGCCTTTCCGGATGCCGCGCGCCCCAGGGAACAACGGCTTCGGATGGACGCTTCGGGGGCGGTGCACGCGGTGGCGTTGGCGGCGGGGCCCGGTCGGGTGGGGATCAGGTGGGTGTGGGGATGAGGAGGATGGGGTCGGGGGCGGTTGTCAGTGGCGGGTGACACCATCGAGGCATGGTGCAGGTCTGTCTCAACGGGGCCCGTGGGGTCGCCGACGGCTGGATGGTGCCGGTCTCGCCCGGGGCGTTGGCCGATGCCGCGGTCGAAGCTGTCGCGGCGGGGGCCACGGATGTCCACCTCCATCCCAAGTCCCCTTGCGGGCACGACACGTTGTCGCCGCGCGTCCTCGCCGTGACGCTGGACGCGATACGGGCGCGGGTGTCCGTGCCGGTGGGTGTAACCACGGGGGCCTGGGCCGAGCCGGAACCCGCGGCACGGGTGGAGCGGGTGCGCGGGTGGACGGTGCTGCCCGACCACGCCTCGGTGAACTGGCACGAGCCCGGTGCCGAGGAGGTCGCGGCGGCGCTGCTGGACCGGGGTGTCGGAGTGGAGGCGGGCATCTGGTCGGGGACGGAGGGCGCCGCCCGGTTCGCCGTCTCACCGCTGCGCGCGAAGGTGCTGCGCGTCCTGGCGGAGGTGACGGACCCGGACGCGGACACCGCCGAGGCGACCGCGCGTGCGCTGCTTTCCGACCTCGGCGAGGCTCATGGCCGCCCAGTGCTGCTGCACGGTGAGGACGGCAGCGCCTGGCCGGTGCTCCGGCTGGCGGGGCGGCTGGGGCTCGCGACGCGCATCGGCCTGGAGGACACGTTGCTCCTGCCGGACGGGGAACGGGCTTTGTCCAACGCTCAGTTGGTCGCCGAGGGGTTGGTCCAGTACGGGTGGGCCCAGCGCTCGTCGTAGGGCAGGGCGAGGAGTTCGGCGCGGGTGGCGAGGTCGGGCTGGCCGTGCGTGCGGAGGCGGGCGGCACCGGGGCCGGCCAGCCAGGTGCGCAGGTCCGCCAGACCGGCGTCCTCGCTGTCGTCGTACCACCAGGTGAACGGGGAGGCGTCGGACAGCAGGTCGTCGAGCCAGGTGTCGGTGCAGGCGGCGAGGTGCGTGTCGGCGACCGGACCCTGGGCCCATCCGTCCAGGAAGGGGGTCACGGTTCGAGCGATGGTGGCGCAGGTCTCAAAGGTGTCGTCGATGTCGTAGGGCGGCTCGGGCGTCGTCAGAGTGTCCTGCCACCAGGCGTGCAGGAAGGCATCGATCGCGGTGACCTGCTCGGCCGACCAGGAACGCCAGTCCACCCGGCTCAACCCATGGGCGCCGTAGCCGACCGTCCCCAGAGTGCCCTCCGCCATCGCCCGTGCGGCCTGCGGCAGCAGGCGTCGCATCGCGGCCGGGTGGTCGTCGAAGTGGTCGGGCACCTCGAAGAGGTAGTACCGCACCACGTCCAGCGGCACGCGGGTGTACGGCGTGCGCAGATACGCGGTCTCCTCGGGCACGTGACAGAAGCCGCAGCCGGTCTCGCCCGGACTCGCGAAACCGTTGAAGACCGTCTCGATGTCCGCGAGGGCAGTGATGAGTGCTGGCGACAGGGGCATGGATCCTGAAGCTAGCAGCCGCATAATCGGTCGCTCCACCCCTTTCCGATCAGGACAGTTGAGGGCGATGAAACCCAACTGAGGAACCCGAGGAGTCCCGATGTCGACGCTGCGCGTCACCGCCGAAGTGCTGACCGTCCATGAACACCCGAACGCCGACGCCCTCGAACTGGCCCAGGTCGGCCTGTACCGAGCCGTTGTCGCCAAGGGCGCGTACCGCACCGGTGAGACCGCCGTCTACATCCCCGAGCAGTCCGTGCTCCCGGCCGACCTGATCGAGGAGTTGGGGCTCACCGGACGCCTCGCGGGGAGCAACGCCGACCGGGTCAGGGCGGTGCGGCTGCGCGGTGAGCTGTCGCAGGGCATCGTGTGCCGGCCGAAGGCCCTCGCCGACGTGGATCTGGCGCGGGCCGCCCTGGACGGCACGGACTTCGCGGAGCGGCTCGGCATCGTCAAGTGGGTGCCGCCGATCCCGCCCACGATGAACGGTGACGTCGAGTCCGCGCCCGATCTGCTGCCCTGGGTCGACATCGAGAACATCCAGCGGTTTCCCGGGATATTCGAACCGGGCGAGGCTGTGGTCCTGACCGAGAAACTCCACGGCTCCGCCTGCCTGTTGACCTACTTCACGGACAACGGGGATGGGGACGTGGACGAGGACGGGCGCGGTCGCGTACAGGTCTCTTCCAAGGGCTTCGGCGCCAAGTCCCTTGCCCTGAAAGAGGATCCACGCAATCTGTACTGGCGAGCCGTCCGCGGCCACGGTGTCCCCGAGGCCGCCGCCCGCCTCGCCGAACGGCTCGGTGCGCGCCGAGTGGGCATCTTCGGCGAGGTGTTCGGCGCGGGCGTACAGGACCTGACGTACGGCGCCGACGGGCGCCGCGAGACGCTCGGGTACGCCGTGTTCGACGTGTCCGCCGAGATCGACGGCGCCGTGCGGTGGCTGGACCCGGCCGAACTGCTCGACGGGGAGCTGCCGTTGGTGCCACGGCTGTACGAGGGGCCGTACGACATCGAGCGGGTGCTGGAGGTCGCGAGCGGGCGGGAGACCGTGTCCGGGCGGGGGATGCATCTGCGGGAGGGGGTCGTGATCCGTCCGGCGACGGAGCGGTACAGCGCGGTGACCGGTGGACGGGCGATCGCCAAGGCCGTCAGCCCGGCGTATCTGACGCGGAAGGGCGGCACCGAGTACGAGTGAACAGGCTGTCCGGCGGCAGCGGCACGTGTGCCGCCGGACAGACCGGCTAGTCCTGCCCCTGCCTCTATCCCTTTCCGTTTCCGCCCCGTTCGACCATCAGGCGTGAACCCGCGCCCCGTTCGCCGACCACGTCGTCCGGGTTGGACAGGACGCAGTTCGCCAGGGACAGGCAGCCGCAGCCGATGCAGTCGGTGAGGTGGTCGCGGAGCCGGTTGAGCTGCTTGATGCGCTCGTCGAGTTCGGAGCGCCAGGCCTCGGAGAGGCGGGCCCAGTCCTCGCGGGTCGGGGTGCGCTCCTCGGGGAGTTCGGCGAGCGCCTCGCGGATGGTGGCCAGCGGGATACCGACGCGCTGGGCGGCCCGCACGAAGGCGACCCGGCGCAGGGTGTCACGGGTGTACCGGCGCTGGTTGCCCGTGGTGCGGCGGCTGCTGATCAGGCCCTTGGCCTCGTAGAAGTGCAGGGCGGAGACGGCGGCGCCGCTGCGTGCGGAGAGTTGCCCGACGGTCAGCTCGTGGATCTTCTCGGGGATCTGAGGCACCTGTCAGAGCCTACCCACCGCGTCACACCCGCGGTCCGTTGACAGCGGCCCCGCATCCGACCATGCTAAGCAGTTGCTTAGGTATGCGATGACGCTGGATGACGTGAGAGGCCGGGACAGGACATGGCAGAGCCGAGGATCTTCACCTCCGTCGACGACCTGCGGGCGGCGGTCGGTGAGCAGTTGGGGCACACCGACTGGCTGGAGATCGACCAGAAGCGGATCGATCTGTTCGCGGACGCGACGGGCGACCACCAGTGGATCCACATCGACCCGGAGAAGGCGGCGGCCGGACCCTTCAAGACGACCATCGCGCACGGCTACCTCACCCTGTCGCTGCTCCCGCTCTTCGGACCGCAGCTGATCAAGGTCGAGGGCGTGAAGATGGGCGTCAACTACGGGACGAACAAGGTCCGTTTCCCCGCCCCGGTACCGGTCGACTCCCGGCTGCGCGCCACCGCGAAGATCACCGGCGTCGACGACGTACCGGGCGGCGTCCAGGTGACCGTCGCGTTCACCGTGGAGCGCGAGGGCGGCGACAAGCCGGTGTGCGTGGCCGAGTCGGTGTCCCGCTACTACCTCTGACCAACGCCCTTGGCAGGGCGGCTACTTGGACCCCACCATCCGCAGCACGAGGTCGGCGTACAGCGCGCCGACCTCGTCGGGTGTCCGGGGGCCGTCGAGGCTGAACCAGCGGGCCACGTCGATGCACAGCGACAGGATCGCGAGGGTCGTGCCCTTCACGTCCGGCACGTCGAAGGAGCCGTCGGCCACCCCGTCCTCGACGATCCCGCGCACCTCCGCGTCGACCTGTCGGCGCAGCGCGAGGATCTCGGCGCGGGCGTCCGGGCCGAGCGAGTCGAGTTCGTACTGCACGACCCGCGCGGTGGTACGCCCGCCCGCGTGCCAGCGCACGAAGGAGCTCACGGCGTCGGCGAGCCGCTCGGCCGCGCTGCCCTCGCGCCCCGCCGCCGTACGCAGGATCTCCAGGGCCTTCTCGTGGCCGATCCTGCTGATGCGGTGGAGCAGCTCTTCCTTGGTCTTGTAGTGGATGTAGAGCGCGGCCGGGCTCATCCCGGCGCGGCCTGCGATGTCCCGGGTGGTCGTCGCGTGGTAGCCGCGCTCGGCGAAGGCCTCCACGGCGGCGATCAGCAGCCGCCGGGCCGCGTCGGGCGTGACCTCTGCCCAGGCCTGCGGGTCGCCCGCGGTCGTCTCCTCCGCCGTACTCATCGCTCGTGAACCCCTCTCGATGACCCTCGATGACAAGGGCTCCACCATACCGCCGAACCTGAGCGAGCGCTTAGTCTGCCCGCTCAGAGCTTTTCGAACGGGTTGTAGGTGGTGCGCGCCGCGTCCTGCCGGTCCCGGATCACCTTGGCGAGGGTGAAGGAGGAGGTGACCAGGTACAGGACGGCGATCGCGAGGAAGGCCCGTACCCAGGCGTCGGCGTGCAGCTTGAAGATGCCGATGGCGGTCGCCGCGATGGCGACGGAGAAGGAGGCGACTGCCTGGCCGTAGAAGGCGGCCGTGTTCTGCGGTTTGCCCGATGCTTCGCTCATGGGTCAAGCGTCGGCGGCCACGGCCCGCGGAGCATCCGCTCAGATACTCAACTCACGTACTCAGAACGCCGAAACGCCCGTCAGCGCTCGCCCGATGAGCAGTTTCTGGATCTGGCTCGTGCCCTCGTAGAGGGTCATCACGCGGGCGTCGCGCAGCAGCTTTCCGGCCGGGTACTCGTCGATGTAGCCGTAGCCGCCGAAGACCTGGAGCGCGTTGTTCGCGGCGCGGACGGCCGCCTCCGAGGCGAAGAGCTTGGCCTGGGAGGACTCGGTGGCGAAGGGCAGGCCCCGGTCGATCAGGTCGGCGACCCGCCAGGTCAGCAGGCGGGCCGCGTCCACGTCGACGGCGATGTCGCTGATCAGTTCCTGGACGAGCTGGTGCTGGGCGATGGGCTTGCCGAACTGCTCGCGCTCACCGGCGTAGCGGAGCGCCACGTCCAGTGCGGCCTGGGCGATGCCGACGCAGCCCGCCGCGACCGACATGCGCCCCTTCGCCAGCGCCGACATGGCGACCGAGAAGCCCTTGCCCTCGGGGGCGAGCATCGTGGAGGCGGGGACGCGGACGTCTTCGAGGACGAGTTCGGCGGTGGCCTGGCCGCGCAGACCGAGCTTGCCGTGGATGGTGCGGCGGGTGAGGCCGGGGGTGTCGGTCGGCACGAGGAAGGCGGAGACGCCCTTGTGTCCCGGGGCGTCGGTCGAGCGCGCGAAGAGGAGGACGACGTCGGCCCAAGTCCCGTTCGTGATGAACATCTTGGTGCCGTTGATGACGTAGTCGTCGCCGTCGCGGACCGCCCTGGTGGTGAGGTTGCCCGCGTCCGATCCCGTGCCGGGTTCGGTGAGGCCGAAGCAGCCGACATACTCGCCGGAGGTGAGCCCGGGCAGCCAGCGGCGCTTCTGCTCCTCGCTCCCCCAGCCCGCGATCGACTTGACGACGAGGCCCAGCGACACGGACACGATCCCGCGCACGGAGGAGTCGCCGCGGCCCAGTTCCTCGGTGACCAGGCAGTACGCGAGGTGGTCGCCGCCCGAGCCGCCGTACTCCTCGTCGATCGTCAGCCCCAGGAAGCCGACGCCGCCGAGCTTCTTGACGATCGAGCGGTCGACCTCCTCCGCGCGGTCCCAGGCAATGACGTGCGGGGCGATCTCGCGGTCCACGAAGTCCTTGGCGAGCCGCCGTACGGCCTCCTGCTCCTCGCTGAGCTCCAGGTTCATTGCGCGTCACCCCAAGTGGAAGGCCGTACATCGACTGCTGCACATTTAAATTAGCACTGCTAGTTTGACTCTCGCAGCCCTACTATGTGCGCCATGGCCCGACCGCGCAAGCCCCTCCTCAGCACCGACCGGATCGTCGAGACGGCGCGGGTGCTGGTGGACGCTGAGGGGTTGGCGGCGGTCTCCACGCGTCGGCTCGCGGCCGAGTTGGGGGTGAGTGGGCCCTCGCTGTACAACCACTTCCGCACGAAGGATCAGATTCTGGAGGCGGTCGCCGACTCGGTGAGCGCGCAGGTCGATCTGTCGATGTTCTCGGACGGGCGGGACTGGCGTACGGCGCTGCATGACTGGGCCGTGTCGTATCGGTCCGCGTTGCGTGACCATCCGAACATCGTGCCCGTGCTGGCCACCGGGCCTGGGCGGCGGCCGGCGGGGTTGCGGCTTGCGGATGCGGTGTATGGGGGGATGGTCGATGCGGGGTGGCCTGCGGCGCAGGCCACGTCCATCGGGGCGTTGATGCGGTACTTCATCATGGGGTCTGCGTTGGGGTCGTTCGCTGGGGGTTTTGTGGACGACGAGAGTGCGTACGACCCTGCGGACTATCCGCATCTTGGGCAGGCGCATCTTCTTGCTGAGCAGCAGGAGAAGATCGACGAGCGGGCTTTCGAGACGGGGTTGGCTGCGCTGCTGGATGGGTTGGCGCGGCAGTTCTCGGAAGTGGTCGGTCGTTAGGGGCGGCTTCGGGGGTGGGGGCTTCTGTGGTTTGCCGAGTGCGCGTGCATTGGGGCTGGTCGCGCAGTTCCCCGCGCCCCTAAAAAAACCAGCGCCTCCCTTGTTTCATCGTGCCCGGAGGATCGCCTTTGGTAGGTGGGCCGTGACTATCCAGTTGGGGGCGTCCACTACCTCTGTGATTCTCAGGTCTACGGCGACGCTGCACAGGACGTAGGCGTCGATCGGGGCGAGGCCGTAGTGGGTGCCCAGGTGGTCGATCATGGCTCGGGTGGCGTCCTGGGCGGCGCGCATGAGGTCGGGGGCCACGCCCATCGTGGCGTAGTGGCCGGCTCGGGCGGTGTCTGTGTGGAGGGGGCCCGTTGTCTCGAATTGGGGGGCCGGGATTCGGCGGCCCTTGTGCAGGCGGATGCGGGCCGCGCCCGACAGGGACGCCTCGATCGCGCTGACGCACAACTCGCCGTCGCCCTGGGCCGCGTGGGGATCGCCGAGGCTGAGGCGGGCGCCGGGGACCTGGACCGGGAGGTAGAGCTTGGTGCCGACGACCAGGTCCTTGCAGTCGACGTTGCCGCCGAAGTGGCCCGGGGGCAGGACGCTTTGGGGTTCGGTGACGTCCGGGCAGACTCCAACTACCCCACAGAAAGGGCGGATTGGGATGTCGGCCACGTCGAGGAAGTTGGCCGTGTCTCCGGCGGTCAGGTCCCAGAGGTGGAGGTGCGCTTCGGAGAAGTCCTCGGTGAGCAGGCCGAGTCCGGGGAGTACGGCCGTCCAGCCCCAGTCGACCGACCTCAGCTCCAGGAACTCCACCTCCAGGACGTCGCCCGGCTCGGCGTCCTTGACCATGACCGGTCCGGCGAGCGGATAGACCCGGTCCCAGTCGAAACCGGCTACCGCCTCGACCGTCGACGTCGGGTCGAACTGTCCGTCCGTTGCCTCGGTGAGGTCGAACGACACCGTGTCCCCGTCCTCGACCTCCAGCACGGGCTCGTGGTCCGGCGACCACAGGCGATGCACTTGCTTCGGTACGGAGTGGTGGCTCATCGGACCCGTCCTCACCTGTCGGTACGTGTCGGCGCGTGGCGGCGACACGTATGGCGCATGGTTCGGACTCTGCCCCTCGGCCGGGTCCGCCGTCAAGCCTCATAGGCAATAAAAACGACCCCATAGGCATCGCACACGTCCCCCGACGATCACGTCCGATTTCCGCCAGCGGTGTGGTCCTGTCGCCGCCTAGTCTCGGACGCATGACCACACCCCCGCGCCGTACCGAACGGGCAGCCGCCGCGGCCGCTGTCGTCACCGTCGTGCTGTGGGCCTCCGCCTTCGTGTCCATCCGGAGCGCCGGGTCCGCCTACTCGCCGGGCGCGCTGGCGCTGGGGCGGCTGGCGAGCGGGGCGTTGGCGCTGGGGGTGATCTCACTCGTACGACGGGAAGGGGTGCCGCCGCGGTCCGCGTGGCGGGGCATCGCGATCTCGGGCGTGCTGTGGTTCGGGTTCTACATGGTCGTCCTGAACTGGGGCGAGCAGCAGGTCGACGCCGGTACCGCCGCACTCGTCGTGAACATCGGGCCGATCCTCATCGCCCTGCTCGGCTCGCGGCTGCTCGGTGACGCGATGCCGCCGCGGCTGCTGGCGGGGATGGCGGTGTCGTTCGCGGGTGCGGTGACCGTGGGTCTTTCGATGTCGGGCGACGGGGGTTCGTCCGTGCTCGGTGTGGTGCTGTGTCTGCTCGCCGCGGTCGCGTACGCCGGTGGGGTCGTCGCCCAGAAGCCGGCCCTGGCCCGGGCGAGCGCGCTCCAGGTGACGACGTTCGGGTGTCTCGTCGGGGCGGTGATGTGTCTGCCGTTCGCCGGGCAGCTGGTCGGGCAGGCCGGCGACGCGCCCCTCGCCGCCACCCTCAACATGGTCTACCTGGGCGTCTTCCCGACCGCCCTCGCCTTCACCACCTGGGCGTACGCCCTCGCCCGGACGACCGCCAGCAAGATGGGTGCGACCACGTACGCGGTGCCCGCGCTGGTCGTCCTGATGTCGTGGCTGGCGCTCGGCGAGGTACCGGGGCTGCTCACGCTGGCGGGCGGGGTGCTGTGTCTGGCGGGCGTGGCGGTGTCGCGGTCCCGGCCGGGCGCGAAGGCGAGGGCCAGGGCGAAGCGGGCTGCGGCCACGGATGAGCCGCAGCCCGAACAGGTGCCGTAGGCGAGGGCGTTCAGCCCGAACAGGTGCCGTAGGCGAGGGCGTTCAGCCTGAGCCGACGGTGCTGCGGACAAGGGCGGTCAGAAGATGACCAGCGCCCGTCCACCCTTCCCCGCCACCATGTTGTCGAACGCCGCCGGGATCCCCTCCAGCGCGATCCGTTCCGTCACCAGCGCGCCCAGGTCCAGGCGTCCGGCCCGGACGTGTTCGGCGAGTACCGGCAGGTCCTTCGCCGGGTCGGAGTTGCCGTAGACGCAGCCGCTCAACGTCCGTCCCCAGTGGAAGAGTTCGAGGGCGTTGAAGGTGACCTGTTGGTCCTTGCCACCGATGCCTACGACCGTGGTGCGGCCGCCCCGGCGGGTGGACTCCCAGGCGGTGCGGATGGTGACCGCGCGGCCGACGCACTCCACGGCGACGTCGACGCCCTGTTTTCCGGTGAGGGCGCGGATCTCGCGGGCCGTGTTCTCGGAGGCGACCACGTAGTCCGTCGCTCCGGCCGCGCGCGCCAACTCCTCCTTCTCCGGGGAGACATCGACGGCGACGATCGTCGTGGCGCCCGCGATCCGGGCCGACTGGAGGGTCGACAGGCCCACCCCGCCGACGCCGAACACCGCTACCGTCTCGCCCTCCCGGACCCGCGCCGAGTGGTGGATCGCGCCGTAGCCGGTGAGGACCGCGCAGCCGAGGAGGGCCGCGTCGGTGAGGGGGATTCCCTCCGGGAGGGGCAGGACGCAGGACGCCGATACGACCGTCTCCTCGGCGAACGCGGCCACATTCAGGCCCGGGTGCAGGTCGCTGCCGTCGGAGCTGCGGTGGGCGTAGACGTCGGCGGCACCGTTGAGCGCGTTGGCACAGAGCCAGACCTCGCCGAGGGTGCAGGCGTGGCAAGTCCCGCAGGACGGGGCCCAGTTGAGGATGACCGGGGCGCCCGGTGAGACGTGCGTGACACCCTCGCCCACGGCCACTACCGTGCCCGCGCCCTCGTGGCCCAGGACCGCCGGGACCGGCACGCGCATGGTGCCGTTGCTGAGTGACAGGTCGGAGTGGCAGACCCCGGCGGCTGCGAGGCGGATGCGGACCTGGCCGGGGCCGGGGTCCGAGAGGTCGATCTCGGCGATCTCCAACGGAGCGCCCACGGCGGGCAGTACGGCGGCGCGGACCATGTGAGGCCTCCTAAGGGGTCTAGAACTGAAGGGACTTGGTCTGGAGGTACTCGGACAGCCCGTGCGCGCCCAGTTCCCTGCCGACACCCGACTGCTTGTAACCCCCGAACGGGGCACGGGGGTTGAAGCGCCCGCCGTTGATGTCCACCTGCCCGGTCTCCAACCTCCGTGCGAACGCGACCGCTTCGGCCTCCTCGCCGGCCCACACCGCGCCCGCGAGGCCGTAGACCGTGCCGTTGGCGATACGGACGGCGTCGTCCTCGTCGTCGTAGCGGAGGATGGAGAGGACCGGGCCGAAGATCTCCTCCTGGGCGATCGTCATGTCGGGGGTGACGTCGGCGAAGACCGTCGGGCTGATGAAGTAGCCCTGCGGGGACGGGGATTCGGGGCCGCCCGCCACCAGTCGCGCGCCCTCCGCGACACCCTTCTCGATGTAACTGCGCACCCTGGCCAGCTGCTTGGCGTTCACCACCGGGCCGATGCGGGCGCCGTACTTGGCGGCGGCCGTCGCGGCCAGCTCCACCGCCTCGTCGTACTGGTCGCGGTGGACCAGCATGCGGGTCCAAGCGCTGCATGTCTGGCCGGAGTTGGACATCACGTTGGCGACGCCGACGTTGACGGCCTTGGCGAGGTCGGCGCTCGGGAGGATGACGTTGGCGGACTTGCCGCCGAGTTCGAGGGCGACCTTCTTCACCGCGGCACCCGCCGTCGCGCCGATCCGGCGGCCCACCGCCGTGGAGCCGGTGAAGGAGACCAGGTCGACGCCCGGGTGCTCGGCGAGGGCCTGTCCGGCGATCGGGCCGAGGCCGGTGACGAGGTTGAAGACACCGGCCGGGATGCCCGCCTCGTCGACGGCCTCGGCGAACAACTGGGCGGTGAGCGGGGTGTCTTCGGCGGGTTTGAGCACCACCGTGCAGCCCGCCGCGAGGGCGGGGGCGACCTTGGCGACGATCTGGTGGAGGGGGTAGTTCCAGGGGGTGATCGCGCCGACCACGCCGATGGGTTCCTGGTAGACCGTCGAGTTGCCGACCTTCTCCTCGAAGGCGTGGCTCGCGGCGAGTTCGGCGTAGGAGCCCGCGACCGCGATCGGTACGCCCGCGTGGACGGCCTGCGAGAAGGCGAGCGGCGAGCCCAGTTCGGCGGTGACCGTCTCGGCGATCTCGTCCTTGCGGGTCACCAACACGTCCCGCAGCGCGGCGAGTCGGGCGGCCCGTTCCGCGGGCGGGGTCGCGGCCCAGCCCGGGAGGGCGGCACGGGCGGCTCGTACGGCGGTGTCGACGTCGGCGGCGGTGCCGGCCGGGACGCGGTCGATCACCTGCTCGTCGACCGGGTTCACCACGTCGATGGTCTCCCCGCTCGCGGCGGGGCGCCAGGCGCCGTCGATGTACATGCCGTCGTGTGCCTTCATCGTGCTGCCTCCCGGGCGTGACGTCGTCGTCCGCCTCACAAACTAGCGGTGTTAGTTTTCCGGCGCCAGAGACCCCGGGTCACAGACGCGCGGAGACCGCGGAAGCCGGGGTGCGGTTACCTCAGAAATCGACCCGGGTCCGGCCATCCACCCGGGCCACCGCCTCCTGCCCGAACGCCTTCTCGTACGCCCGCCGGACCTCCTCGATCTTCCGGTCGCTCGCGCCCGCCGCCGCCACCGGATACAGCAGGATCAACTCGTACGACCGCTCCTTCTCGATCTTCCCGTTCGCGTCCCGCCACTGCCCGCGCCCGTTCTGCACGGTCAGCCCGTTCGGGAAGTCCGGCGTGACCTCCTTGTCCACGAAGGCGATGAACTGCCGGTCGGTGACGGCCGGTCCACCGTCCGGCCGCTCGGTGCCGAAGAAGAGCTGCGTCTCGATGTACGGCGTTCCGCGCGTCGGCGCGGGAGCGGTCTCCGTGTCGAGGCCGGCGTAGGCGGTGGGAGCCGCGGCGGCCAGGAGGAGGCCGGCGGTCGCGAGGGCTGCCCGGTTTCGGGTGAAGTGCAGGGTCATGCACCTATCCGTACCGGGCGTCACTCGTCCAGGTCGGGCAGCCGCGCCGGGGCCGGGGAGATCCGTTCGCCGTGCTGGTCGAAGACGAACAGGTGGGCGATGTCGACGAGGAGCGGGACCTGCATGCCGTGCCGGAGTTCGATGTCGGGGGTGGTGCGGACGACGAGGTCGCCGGGGAGGCGGCCCTCGGGCGGTACGAGGTCGGGTTCGGCGCCGGCCGCGTGGTCCAGGGTGTCGACCGGTCCGGCGCGCAGGACGCCCGCGCGTTCCCGTAGCCGGTTGATGACACTGCCCTCGCGTCGGCGGCGTCTGACCGGGCGGGCGGGGCGCGGGGCCTCCAACTCCGGTACGACGGCGGGCCGGGAGCCGGTGTTGAAGTGGACGAGGACCTCGTGGCCCTGGAACTCCACGTGCTCGACGAGGCCGCTGATCACCACCTCGCCGGGGCGTGCCGCGGCCGGCTTGGCGATGCGGATGGCCTCGGAGCGCAGGCCGACGATGACCTCGCGGCCCTGCTGGACGCGGAGCAACTGGTGGTCCAGGCACAGGGGTTCGGGCAGCCGTAGGTACTGCTTGCCGAGGCTGATGGTCATCGCGCCGTCCAACGGGGCCCGGACCAGGCCGCGCAGGAGGTTGATGCGCGGGGTGCCGATGAAGGCGGCGACGAAGACGTTGCGAGGCAGGGCGTACACCGAGCGCGGGGTGCCGACCTGCTGGAGGACTCCGCCGCGCAGCACGGCGACCCGGTCGCCGAGGGACATGGCCTCGGCCTGGTCGTGGGTGACGTAGACCGTGGTGACGCCCAACTTGCGGGTGAGGGAGGAGATTTCGGCGCGCAGGTGGTTGCGGAGTTTGGCGTCGAGGTTGGAGAGCGGTTCGTCCATCAGGAACGCGGAAGGGTGGCGGGCGATGGCCCGGCCCATGGCCACGCGCTGGCGTTCGCCGCCGGAGAGCTGGCTGGGGAAGCGTTCCAGGAGGTCCTCGATGCCCAGCATGCGGGCGGTGGCGTCCACGCGGGGGCGGGGGTCCTCGCCGGGGGTCTCGATGCGCAGCGGGAAGCCGATGTTGTCGCGGCTGGTCATGCTCGGGTAGAGGGCGAAGTTCTGGAAGACCATCGCCATGTCCCGTTCGGAGGGGGCGAGTTCGTTGGCGTACTCGCCGTCGAGTCTCAACTCGCCCTCGTCGATCTGCTCCAGGCCGGCGATCATTCTCAGCACGGTCGACTTGCCGCACCCGGACGGTCCGAGCAGGACGAGGAACTCCCCCGGCGCGATGTCCAGCGACAGCCGGTCCACCACGCGGGGGCCTCGCGCGTAGGCCTTGCTCACGTCGTGCAGGGAGATGGCGCGTGTCATGACGAGTGCCCCCGGGGGCTCACTTGGGCGACGGTGCTCCGCGGTCCGGACACCTCGCACGGGTCGTACGAGGCTTGTGAGTCACGGAAGCTAACGGAATGTGCGCACCCGGGGGAAGAGACGGGACGGGATCGGGCGGTTCGGTCCGGGTGGTGAGAAAACGGACGGTCATCTTCAGCCAGTTCGGGCGCGCTCCCGGATCGCGGTGAGATGCGCGAAGACGACGGTGTTGCTCGCGTAGCCGGTCCTGCGGTCGTAACTGCCACCGCAGGTGATGAGCCGCAACTCGGGGCGGCCCCGGGCCCCGTACACCTCCCGGTCGGGGAAGTGCGCCTTCTCGTACGTCTTCACCGCGTCGACCGCGTAGACGGCGGTCCGGCCGTCGGCACGCCGGACCTCGATCAGGCGGCCGGGCTTCAGTTCGTCGAGGCCGGCGAAGACGGCGGGACCGGTCATGGTGTCGAGGTGGCCGACGGCGACGGCGGTGCCCTGCTCGCCCGGGGACGGCCCGTCCGCGTACCAGCCCACCCGCTTCGGGTCGTCGTCCGGCGGCGCGGACATCCGGCGGTCGTGGCCGAGACGGAGGGGCATGACCGGGGCGTCGACGTCGAGGTAGGGGATGGCGAGGGCGGTCGCACGGGAGCCTGGGAGGGGGCGGGGCGAAGGTGCCGGGCGAGCGGGGCCGGCCACTGGGTGTGCGGGGCGGCCAGGGGGAACCACTGGGCGTGTGGGGCGGCCGGGAGGAACCACGGGGTGTGCGGGGGACGGTCGTTGGCCGCCGCGCGCATCCGTGCGGTTGTCCGGGGTCGCCGGAGCCACCCGGGTCGGACCGGAGGTGCCCTTGGCCGACGGAGCCGCCCGGACCGGGTCGGGGGCGCCCTTGGCCGACGATGCCGCCCGGACCGGGTCGGTGGTGTCCGTGCCGCCGGCGCAGCGGGCACCGCCGACCATCACCACGACGGTCAGCACGAGGGTCCGGATGAGCCGGTAGGCGCGCGTCCGGTACCAGGGCGGGCGGCGCCGCGCTGTGCGCGTGGTGGTGCGGCCGGGTGCCTCGCGGGAGGTGCGACCGGCGGGCCGCCGACCGTCCGTGGCCGGTCGCGGCCCGGGGCGCGGGCGCGTGGGGTCAGCGCTACGCGCCCCGGTGGGGCGCGGAGCGGTGCTGGAGTTCATCGCATCCGCTCAGGACGCGCCGTGGGGACGGCGACGCAGCCGGAACCAGACCACCCCGCCGACCGCGGTCAGGCCCACCGCGGCGGCACCCGCGAGCGGGGACAGGGCCGCGTCCCGGGCCAGCCCGCCGCCGCCTGCGGGCGGACCGCCGTTGGGACCGCCCGTGCCGCCGCCGGTACCACCGCCGGTACCACCGCCGGTGCTGCCGCCGGTGCTGCCGCCAGTGCTGCCGCCGGGCGGCGGCGACGGGCAGTCGACCTGGAAGACCTTGTGCTTGCCGTTGCCGTTCTCGCCGACGAAGTTCCAGGTCAGCTTGTACATGCCGTTCGGCAGCTGCGCGACGGGCATGGTGTGGCCGGTGCCGGTCGCGAGTGTGATGGAGCCGGAACGGGTCGCGCCGCCCGGGATCGACGGCTGGGTCTCGATGGACCAGGTGACCTCTTGGACCGTGTCGAAGTTGAACGCGTCGAGGTAGAAGTCGCAGACCTTGGGCTGGTTGCGCTGGTCGGTGAAGGGCGTGCCCACCTCGTGGATCTTGACGTCTCCGTTGTCACCGGGGGCGGCGACGGCGGCGGGCGCACCGCAGACGACGGTTGCCGCGGCGGCGAGAGCCGCCCAGGCGGCGGCTCTACGGGGCAGGAATGAGGTCGGCATGAACAGCCCTCCGAATCGGGTGATTATCGTACGAATTACTCCTTAACCTGATTCCCTTTCACGTCCGGCCCGGCGAACGTGTGCGCAGCGCCGTACACACCGTCAGATATCGCTAGATATCGCTCTTCCGGCTCAAGGACGGACCGGCCCGCCGCATCCCGCCGGAAGCCGCACGCCCCTCGGACGATCTGCCCGGTGAGCGCAGCGCGACCCCCGCCGACAGCACCAGCAGCGCGCCGAGCATCACGAACGGCGCGGCCACGCCCGCGACTCCGGCGACGAGACCGGCGCCGGCGGGCGCGGCGACCTGGCCGAGGCGGTTGCCGGTGAGGCGTAGGGCGAGGGCGGTGGAGCGGGCGTCGTCGGGGGCGGCCTGGACGACCGTCGTCATGGAGAGGGGCTGGCCGACTCCCAGGCAGAAGCCCAGGATCGCGAGCATCAGGCCGATGGCCCAGACCGGGATCGGCAGGGCGATGCCCGCGCACAGGACGCCCGCCAGGAGGCAGGTCGCGGTCAACAGCACTGCCCGGCCCAGCAGTTGGAGCAGCGGGGTCAGGACCAGTCGGCACGCGATGGTGGCCGCCGCGCGGATGCTGAGCAGGACGCCGATCACGGAGGGCGCGATGCCCCGGTGCTCGCCGACCACCGGGAGGTAGGCGGTGAGGATGTCGGTCGCGGAGAGCACGGAGAGGCTGATGAAGATGCCCGCGGGTACGCCCCGGGCGCCCAGGATGCTCCGCATGGGCACGCGGTCGCCTTGCTCCGTACGGGACTTGACGGTCGTACGGTCCTCGATGCGCCACAGGGACGTGAACGACACGGCGGCGCCCGCGCCCGCGACGAGGAGGGCGAGCGCGCTGCTGCCGCCCATGTCGGAGCCGCCGATCAGGGCGCCCGCGGCGATGGGGCCGATGAGCTGGCCGAGGGAGGCGCCGATGGTGAAGTGGCCGAAGTTGCGGTCCTGTTCGTGCGGGGCGGACTGGCGGGCCACGAGCGACTGGGCGCCGATCACGAAGCAGAGGTGACCCAGGCCCATCACGCCGCTCCACATCGCCATCGCCCAGAGGGAGCCCGCGAGTCCGCTCAGTGCGCAGCCGCCGGAGATCAGGACCACGCCGACGGGCAGCAGGGGTGCGCAGCGGCCGTGGTCGGTGCGGCGGCCGAGCGGTACGGCGGCGAACAGCGGGAGCAGCGCGTACACGCCCGCGATGACGCCGATCGCCCGCTCGTCGGCGCCGAGCGCGAGGGCCCGGTAGGAGACGGCGGGGCGGGCCATCGACACCGCCCCCTGCGTGAAGCTGAAGGCGATGACGAGGCGGAGCAGCCAGCCGCGGTTCCTGCCGGGCGTCATGACGAAGTCCCTTGTCCCGTGGGTCGGATGATGCCGAGTCAGATGACTCCGGGTCAGATGATGCCGAAGAGGATTCCTGCCCCGAGGACGACGAGCGATGTCAGGGCGGCCCACTTGACGACGAACCTGGTGTGGTCGCCGAACTCGACCTTGGCCATGCCGACCAGGACGTACACGGCGGGCACCAACGGGCTGGACATGTGCAGCGGTTGACCGACGAGGGAGGCGCGGGCGATCTCCAGGGTCGAGACGCCGTGGGCGTTTCCGGCCTCGGCGAGCACCGGGAGGATGCCGAAGTAGAAGCCGTCGTTCGACATGAAGTACGTGAGCGGGATGCTGAGCACGCCGGTGACGAAGGCCATGTGCGGGCCCATGCCGTCGGGGATGTTGTCGACCAGCCAGGTCGCCATGTGGTCGACCATGCCGGTGCCTTGGAGGACACCGGTGAAGACGGCGGCGGCGAAGACCATGCCGGAGACGTTGAGGACGTTCTCCGCGTGGGCGCCGAGGCGGGCCTTCTGGTCGGGCATGTGGGGGAAGTTGACGGTCAGGGCGAGGGCGGCGCCGAGCAGGAAGAGGACCGGGATCGGCAGCCACTCCATGATCATGGCGACGAGCAGAGTGACGGTGAGCAGCGCGTTGAACCAGTAGAGCTTGGGACGCAGGGTCGCGCGGTTGGGGTCGAGGCCCTGGAAACCATCGTCCTCGTCGGGGAGTTCGGCGTCCGCGTCGGTGCCGGAGCCCGAACTGCCGGTGGCCTTGGGGTCGTTGCCGACGCCCGGACCGCCGGTGCCCTTCTCGGCGCTCTTGCCCGTGCCGGCGCCCACGAGGACCGTCTCCGACTCGGCGGACTCCTCGACGAGCACCTCGTCCAGCGTGAGCACGCCGAGCCGCTTGCGCTCGCGGCGGCCGAGGACGTACGAGAGGACGAGGACGGCCAGCATGCCCACGGCGAGCGCCGGGATCATCGGGACGAAGATGTCGCTGGCGCTGACCTTGAGGGCGGTGGCGGCGCGGGCGGTGGGGCCGCCCCAGGGGAGCGTGTTCATCACGCCGTTGGCCATCGCGGCGACACCGGTCATCACGACGAGGCTCATCTTCAGGCGTTTGTACAGCGGGTACATCGCCGAGACCGTGATCATGAAGGTGGTCGAGCCGTCGCCGTCCAGGGAGACGATCGCGGCGAGGACCGCCGTACCGACCACGATGCGCAGCGGATCCGCCTTGCAGAACTTGAGGATCCCTCGCACGATCGGGTCGAAGAGACCCACGTCGATCATCACGCCGAAGTAGACGATCGCGAACATGAGCATCGCCGCGGTGGGCGCGAGGCTGGTGACGCCGTCGATGACGTAGTCGCCGAGCTTGCCGCCCTTTCCGACGAAGACGCAGAACAGCGCCGGTATCAGCACGAGCGCCGCGATCGGCGACATCTTCTTCAGCATGATCAGGACCAGGAAGGTCGCGATCATGGTGAAGCCGAGGATGGTCAGCATGAGTGGAACACCTAACGTTCGCCTTTGAACTCCCACCAGGGGCGGCGGTCCGACGACGTTAGGTCGCGCAAAGCTCCGTTAACAAGATGTTGACGCGCGAGCAATAAGCGCAAAAGTCCAGGTCACAGCGGTGTGGTGAGCGCGGCGACCTCCACGGGCACTCCGTTGAGCACCGCGTTGCCCGACAGCGGGTCGAGTTGACTGCCGTCGAGCAGCTGGTTCACGTTGACGCCCGGATCGGCGGCGGCGTGGCTGAGCCGGGTGCCGGGACGGTCGTGGCCCCAGCCGTGCGGAAGGCTCACCACACCCCGGCGCAGGGCGTCCGTGATCTCGGCGGGGGCGGTCACCTCTCCCCCGGCGCCCTTGACACGGACCGGCGCCCCGTCGACCACGCCGAGGCGCTCGGCGTCCTCGGGGTGGATGTGCAGGGTGCAGCGGTTGGTGCCGCCGGTGAGGGCGGGCACGTTGTGCATCCAGCTGTTGTTGGAGCGGAGGTGGCGGCGGCCGACGAGGACGAGTCCGTCGGCACGGTCGCTCATCGCCTGCCGGAGTCGGGGCAGGTCGTCGACGATCGGCTGCGGCAGCAGTTCGACCTTGCCGCTGCGGGTCTTCAGCGGTTGCGGCAGGCGGGAGGCGAGCGGGCCCAGGTCGATGCCGTGCGGGTGCGCGAGGAGTTGTCGGAGGGTGAGCCCGTCGGGCCGTACGCCGAAGCCGTCGCCGTAGGGGCCGAGGCGCAGCATCATGTCGAGCCGGCGTTCGGGGCCGGTGTCGCCGGTGAGTCGGTCGGCGACCTCGTGCGGATCGCGGCCGTGGACGGGCGAGTTGGGGTCCGTGACGGCCTTGCCGAGGGTCTGGTCGATGACCATCGTGTCGACGGCGGCCGGATCGGCGCCGTGCATGCCGGTCGCGGCGAGGATCAGCCGGGCGAAGATCTCGGTCTCGGCCATCCGGCCGGGCTCCAGCGGGATCGCGGGGCGGGTGTAGCGGACCTGGTTGCGGACGGCGAGGGTGTTGAACGCGAAGTCGTGGTGCGGGCTTTGGGAGGGCGGGGGCGGCGGCAGTACGACGTCGGCGTGGCGCGCGGTCTCGTTGAGGTACGGGTCGACGCTCACCATGAAGTCCAGTGAGCCGAGGGCCTTGTCGAGGCGGGCGCCGTCCGGGGCGGAGAGCACGGGGTTGGCGGCGGAAACGATGAGGGCGCGGATCGGTTCGCCCTCTGCGGTCGCGGTGTCGATCTCCTCGGCGAGCGCGGAGAGCGGCAACTCCCCTTTCGCCTCCGGGTATTGACTCACCCGTGAGTGCCAGCGCCCGAGCGCGAAGCCGCGGCCCGGTCCGGCGGGCCGGGGTGTCCGGTCGGTGGCGGCCTGCGGGAAGAGGGCGCCGCCGGGACGGTCGAGGTTGCCGGTGAGGATGTTGAGGACGTCGACGAGCCAGCTGGCCAGGGTGCCGTGCGGGACGGTGCAGCTGCCGATACGGCCGTACACGGCGGCAGTTGGCGCTGCGGCGAGTTCGCGGGCGAGGGCGCGGATCTCGTCGGCGTCCACGTCGCAGGAGCCGGCCACGGCTTCCGGGGTGAAGTCCCGTACGGCGGAACGGAGTTCGTCAACACCCTCCACACGTGGGGCCAACTCGCCCAGTTCCACGAGGTGTTCGTCGAAGAGGACGTAGGTCATCGCGGCGAGCAGCAGGGCGTCGGTGCCAGGGCGGACCGCGATGTGGCGGTCGGCGAGCTTGGCGGTGCGGGTGCGGCGCGGGTCGATGACGGTGAGGGTGCCGCCGCGGGCCTTGAGCGCCTTGAGCTTGCCGGGGAAGTCGGGTGCGGTGCACAGACTCCCGTTGGACTCAAGGGGGTTGGCGCCGATGAGGAGGAGGTGGTCGGTGTGGTCGAGGTCCGGTACCGGGATCGCGTTGGCGTCGCCGTAGAGCAGACCGCAGGAGACGTGTTTGGGCATCTGGTCGACCGTGGACGCGGTGAAGACGCTGCGGGTGCCGAGGGCGCCGAGCAGGACCTGGGGGTAGAGGGCGCCGGCCATCGTGTGCACGTTGGGGTTGCCGAGGACGACACCGACGGCGTGCGGGCCGTACCGCTCGACAACCGGGCGCAGGCCGGCGGCGACCGCGTCGAACGCCTCCGTCCAGGTGGCCTCGCGCAACTCGCCGTCCCGCCGGACGAGGGGGCCGCGCAGCCGGTCGGGGTCACCGTCGACGGCCCCGAAGGAAGCGCCCTTGGGGCAGATGAACCCCCGGCTGAACACATCGTCGCGATCACCTCGGGCACCGGTCACCCGGGTGCCCTCGATGGTGAGCGTCAGCCCGCAGGTGGCTTCACACAGGGGGCAGATGCGCAGGGCAGTGCGGGACACGGGGCCTCCAAGGGCGTCGTTGCCTCTTGGCGGCGAGCATACCGAGCGGTATGGGGGGTGGCGAGGGGGTGAGGGGGGTGAGGTCGGAAACCTGCGGGGGTGGGGCGGGGGGCGCGGGCTCGGCCGGAGGGGCGGATGGGTGCCCGGGCGGGTGGGTGCTTGGCCGGAGGAGCGGGCGGGCGTTCAGCCGCGAGGCGGGCGAGCCTTCGGGCGTTCGGCCGGAGGCCGATCCGGCTGCCCTCGCCCGGCCCAGGAACCTCCGGCACCCGCTGCTGGGCAGGTGCGTGGCCCGAAGCCCGACCAGTCACCGCCGAGAGCCGGCCGCCCGACCGGAGGCCAATCCAACACTCGCCGTGCGGGGGCAAGCGCACCGCCCGAAGTCCGACCGGTCGCCGCCCAGAGCCGGCCACCCGGACCAGAGGTCACCCCAAGACCCGCTGCTGGACAAGCGCACGACCCGAGGCCCATCCGGTAGCCGCCGAAAACCGGCCGCCCGACCAGAGGCCAATCCAACACCCGGTGCGCGAGGCAAGCCGCACGCCCCGAAGCCCATCCGGGACCCGCCGAAAGCCGGCCGCCCGACCGGAGGTCGATCCAACACCCGCCGCGCGGGGGCAAGTACACGGCCGGAAGCCCATCCCGTAGCCGCCCAGAGCCGGCCACCCGGACCGGAGGTCGATCCAACAGCGCGCGCCCCTATGCCCGCCCGGTACCCGCGGAGCGCCACGCGGTGCCCGGACCGGAGGTCAGTCCAGTACCCGTGCCAGATACGCCCGCAGCAACTCCCGCGTCTCCCCGATGACCTTCTCGTCGCCCTCCGGAGCGACCCGGAACGCCAGGTGGACGAGGGCGTCGGCGGTCTCCACGGCGATCAGGAAGGTGCGGCGGAGATCCTCGTCGGGTTCGCGGGCGAGGTAGCCGGAGAGGAGGTCGGTGAGGCGGTCGGCGACGCGGATGTTGGGTTCCGCATGGCCCGAGCCGATGGGGATCTGGTTGCCGAAGTCGACGAGGGAGAAGCCGGGCGCGGTGCGCTTCATCGCGAGGTACTCGTCCAGGACGGCGTCCACCGCCGTCCGCCAGCCCTCGGCGCCCGACTCCTTGAGGCGCTCGGTGACCCGCTCCGTGTAGCGCTCCAGGTTGCGCTGGGCCAGCGCGTCGGCCATCGCACGCTTGTTCCCGAAGAAGCGGTAGACCGAGCCGATGGGGACACCGGCGCGCAGCGCCACCGCCCGGGTGCTCAGCGCGTCGTAGCCGACCTCGTCGAGCAGGTCGGCGCAGGCGTCGAGAATCCTGGTCAGCCGTTCGGCGCTCCGCCGCTGCACGGGCGCACGCCGGAGCGATGTCGTGTGGGGCACGGGCTTCATCATGCCTTTCCGTCGCGGTCAGGTGAAGCTCGTACCTGAGTACGGAATTGGGTGTCCGTAGCACTCATTTCGATCCCTGCGCCGACGTGGAGCCGGAGCTGGGGACCTTGCTGCCATCGGGCGTGGCCTGCGCCACGGACGCCGTGATGTCCGCCGTACTCTCCACCGGTTTGCCGTGTACGGCCCACACGGTGCCGTCGTCGGCGTAGAGGCGTGCGGTGACGTGGTGGGTGCCGTGCGGGACGAGGTCGGCGGCGAGGCGGTACTCGGGGACGCGGAGGCGCGCGACGGTGCGGCCGTCCACCAGGAGGCGGACGGTTCCCCGGCCGGCGACCGCGACCGACTTCGCGCCGGCGGGCGAGAAGTGGAAGTCGTGGAACGTCAGCGTCACGTCCCAGCTGTCCTCGGCCGCGTCGGGCTCCACCTCGATACCGACCTCCGGCGCGCCCTTCTTGCCCACCTCGCGGTAGTGCCGGCCCTGCTCGTCGGTGTCGTCGAGGACCTTGCCCACCGGCGACGGCGACACCCTCGCGCCCTTCCGCCCCTGGGTATCACCGGAGCCGCAGCCCGCCGATCCGGCCAGCAGCAGGGCACAGACCGCGAGCGCGGTGAGAAGTGCGCGCGACCACGACATGCGGGGGAGAGTAGAACACCGGTCCGACAGCCGGATCCCCCTGGAGGCTGGTTCTTGGTCTCCGTGAGTCGGATTTTCCGGCCGCACCCCTCATTCTTTCCGGCCGCGCCCCTCTTCTTTCCGGCCGACCCCTCCCCGTCCTCTTGCGCCCGCGAAACCGCAATCCTACGGTGATGCATAGGAATCAGACGGCAGGGAGCAGGCATGAGCGGGGACGCACGCAAGACCGCCGAGGGGCTGACCCACCTCACCGGTTTCGGCAACGAACACAGCTCGGAGGCGGTGCCGGGCGCCCTGCCCGAGGGCCGCAACGCCCCGCAGCGCGCCCCGCTCGGCCTCTACGCCGAGCAGCTCAGCGGTACGGCGTTCACCGAACCGAGGGCGCACAACCGCCGCTCGTGGCTGTATCGCGTCCGCCCCTCGGCCGCGCACCCGGCGTTCACCCGGGCCGACAACGGCTCGATCCTTACGGCGCCCTTCACGGAGACGGTGCCCGACCCGAACCGCCTGCGCTGGAACCCGCTCCCCGACCCCGCACCCGGCACCGACTTCCTGGCCGGCCTGTGGACCCTGGGCGGCAACGGCGACGCGACCCAGCGCACCGGCATGGCCGTGCACCTCTACCACGCCGACTCCTCGATGGACCGTGTCTTCAGCGACGCGGACGGCGAGCTGCTGATCGTCCCGGAGCACGGCGGGCTGCTGCTGCGCACGGAGTTCGGGCTCCTCCATGTGGAGCCGGGACATGTCGCGTTGATCCCTCGTGGGGTGCGCTTCCGTGTGGAGCTACTGGATGCTTCAGCCCGCGGATATGTGTGCGAGAACTATGGGGCGCCCTTCCAACTCCCCGACCTCGGCCCGATCGGCGCCAACGGCCTCGCCAACGCCCGGGACTTCCGCGCGCCGGTCGCCGCGTACGAGGACGTCGAGGGCCCGGTCGAGGTGGTGAACAAGTTCTGCGGCAACCTCTGGACGGCGACCTACGACCACTCGCCCCTCGATGTCGTCGCCTGGCACGGCAACCATGTGCCGTACGCCTATGACCTGCGCCGGTTCAATGTGCTCGGCTCCATCTCCTACGACCACCCCGACCCGTCGATCTTCACGGTGCTGACGTCCCCGTCGGACACCCCAGGTCTGGCCGGTGTGGACTTCGTGGTCTTCGCGCCGCGCTGGCTGGTGGGCGAGGACACGTTCCGGCCGCCGTACTTCCACCGGAACGTGATGAGCGAGTACATGGGGCTCATCGAGGGCGCCTACGACGCGAAGGCCGAGGGTTTCGTGCCGGGCGGTGGCTCACTGCACAACATGATGTCGGCGCACGGCCCGGACCGGGAGACCTTCGACCGCGCCAGCGCCGCCGAACTGCGACCGCAGAAGATCGACGACGGCCTGGCGTTCATGTTCGAGACCCGCTGGCCGGTGACGGCGACGGCCCAGGCGGCGCACGCCGATCACCTCCAGCAGGGCTACGACGAGGTGTGGCAGGGCCTTCAACGTCACTTCCGCCCCTTGCCCTGACAAATCCCCACCGGTTCACGTCCCTTGCACCGATGCCCCCCTACCGGTACGGATGGCCCCGTGACCTCCTTCGCTCCGGACTCGATCGTCCTGAACCGCAAGCTGCCGCTCTGGTACCAGGTGTCGCAGTCGCTGCGCGCCTCGATACTCGGCCGCTCACCCCGGGACCCGTTGCGGCTGCCCACGGAGGAGCAACTCGCGGGGCACTACGGCGTCAGCGTGCTCACCATGCGGCAGGCACTGAAGGAGCTGGAGGACGAGGGCCTGATCACCCGGCACCGCCGCCGGGGCACGTTCATCGAGCCGGACGTCCAGCGGGCCACTCCCGTACGGCTGTTGGGCTCGGTGGACGCGATCGTCGCCCAGCAGTCCGGCATGACGACGGAACTCCTCGACCACGGCAAGGCGTCCGTACCACCCGAACTCGCCGAGTACTTCCCGGACTTGCCCGAGGTGGCGACGTACCACCGTCTCCGCAGCGACGAGAAGACCGGCGAGCCCACCAACCACGCCCGCAACCACATCCGCCCCGAACTCGCCGCCCGCCTCGTCTTGGACGACCTGATCCGCTGGCCGATGACCAAGGTGCTGCGGGACGTCGTCGGCGCGGACATCAGCCGCATCACGGACACGGTGGAGGCCCGCCTCGCCGACCCGGAGACCGCCCGCCTCCTCCAAGTCCCGCTCCTCAGCCCGATCCTGCACTACACGGGCATCACCTACGACACACAGGGCAGAGTCCTGGACGTGGCAGTCATCCACTACCGGGGCGACCGTTTCTCCTTCTCGGTCACGCTCGACTCCGCGAACTGACGTCGTCGTACGATGCCAGGCGTGACGCACGACGACGCTCCGCTGCTCGCGGACCTCATGCCGTGGTCCGTCGCACCGATCCGGCTCGGCCGGGGGTGGCCGACGGCACCTGACCCGGCAACCCTGAAAGCCCGCTGGGACGCCCTGGTGGAGGCCGAAGTCCCCGACCGGGAAACCCTGTTCGAGCCGAGCCGCTCACGCACCCTGCACTCGGCGGTGTCCCAACTCCCCGGCCAGCCCAGCGGCACGGAGAAACTCATCCGGGCCACAGGCCCCTCCCCGGACCCGATCCGCGTCCTGCACGCCCCCTTCGACGAGCAGTGGCTGATCCCCGACCACCGCCTGATCGACGTGGCCCGGCCGGAGTTGTGGCGGGTGGCGGACGAACGCCAGATCTTCGTGGTGGAGACACCGGGCGTCCCCGGCACCTCCGGCCCCCTCCTGCTCGCGTCCACGATCCTCCCCCTGGTCCGCCCCGGCCGTGTTCACCCGCTCTACCGACGCCCCAACGCCGAGGAACCGAACCTCGCCCCGGGCCTGTTGCCCCACCTCGCCACCCACCTCGGCCACTCCCCCACCCCGGCGGACGTCCTCGCCTGGACGGTGACGACGGCCCGCCCCGGCCCGGCCGTACCCCTGACCCGGGACCCCGAACTCTGGGCACGCTGCGTCGAGTTGGGCCACCGCATCCTCTGGCTGATGCGCCGCAACGGCGACCGCCCCAAACTCCCCGGCGGCCGACGCCCGTACGTCCGCGCCCCGTTGCCGGCCCTCCCCCTCACCCTCCACTACGACCGCGACGAGGAGACCCTGCACCTCGACGAGGGCCGCATCTCCCCGGTACCGCCCGAGTCCTGGGACTTCGAGGTGAGCGGGGTACGGGTACTGGAGCAGTGGTTCAACTCCCGGACGGCGGAGGCCGATCCGGGCACGCTTGCGGCGATCCGTCCCCCCACCTGGCAACAGACGTGGACGTCGGAACTGCTGGAGCTGATCACGGTATTGGCACTGCTGGCGGAACTGCGGCCACAGCAGCAGGAGTTGGAGGTGACGGACCAGATCACGGCGGCCGAGCTGCGCAAGGCAGGCGTCCTCCCGGCACCGGAGTGGACCCGCCACCCCGCATCGGTCCTCGACCACCACGAGGAGGGCCCGGAGGGCCAGTTCGCACTGCTCTAGCCCCAAAGCCGTACAAACAGGGCTGGAGGTGTGGTTGTCAGGCGTCGGGTGGGGTGAGCCTCGCGATGAGGCTTTCGACTTTCGCCGACAGGCCCTTGCTGCCGTCCGTCGCCGCGACGGCCGCGATGCGCGGGTGGCTGGAGGCGCCACCGACCAGGGCGAACCGCTGGTGCGGGTTGGCGGTGGCGGCGGCCTCGGTGGCGGGTTTCATACCGGCGCCGACGGCGATGATCAGACCGCAGTGCTGTTGGACGGCACCGTTGATGTAGGGCAGTGCGGCCTTGGCGTCGATGGTCGGCGTGGGGAATCGCTGGGCGTTGACGTGACCGGCCCGGGCGGCCTGCTGCATGCCCTGCCAGGCGGCCCGGGCGAGCCCGGCGTCGGTGGCGTTGGTGGGCGAGACGAGCAGGCAGGCGCGGAAGTTGCGGGAGACGTTGTCCGCCCGGGGGCTCGGGGCGTCGTTCCCGGTCAGGAGTATGGAGAGCGTCACGACGACGACGGCGGTCACGGCGCCACCGCCGACGAGGACCGGGCGTCTGCGGACACCGCCGACGAGGCGCGCGATGGTCGGAACCGGCATGGCGATGATCCTTGCTGCTGGTCGGTGGCGGGGTGGGGGGCTGGGGCACCGGGCTCAGGATGTGCGGCGGCGGCGCCGGAACACCGCGAGCCCACCCGCGGCGATCGCCACCGACGCGGCGGCGATGCCGCCGACGGCCCAGGGCGTGGCGGCGCTCCGCCGTGCGGACTTGGCCGCCGTGCCGCCGACGGCATCGGTCAGCGGGTTGGTACGGGCGGCCGGTGCCGGGGCCCGCAGGGCCTTCAGCGGGTTGACGACGCCGTATCCGAGCTGGTCGTCGCGGCCGTGGACGCCTCCCGCGCCGGTCGGCCGGTCGGCGGTGGTGATGAGCCGGGCGATGATCTGCCCGGCGTTCTCCGAAGGAAACGCGGCGCGTAGCAGTGCGGCGGTGGCGGAGACATAAGGAGCGGAATAGCTTGTTCCGTCCTTGGTGAGATAGCCGCCGCTGTTGTTCGTCGAATAGATGCCGACTGCCGGGGCGGCCAAGGATATGTACGAGCCCGATTCGCTGGTCGGCCAGAATGCGCTGTCCTGAGTTGTTCCGGAAACGGCGACGACCCCGGGGAACGCGGCCGGATAGCTGACCTGGTTCCCCGTCCGCCCGTCGTTGCCCGCCGCCGCCACCACGACGATGTTGTGCTCGACCGCGTAGCCGACGGCGTCGCGGAGCTGCGGGTCGGCCACGTCGGTGGTCATCGAGACATTGATGACCTCGGCTCCGTGCCGGGCGGCGTAGACGATGCCCTCGGCGAGCGCGAGCGGATCCGCGGCTCCGTCGGTACTGATCCGGACGGGCAGGATCGACGAAGCGGGGGCCAGCCCTGCCATGCCGTGCCCGGTGCCGCCGGTTGCCGCGATGACCCCGGCGACCGACGTGCCGTGCGAGTCGTCGGAAACATCGATCTGGCCGTTGGCCGCCTGGCGGGTGATGTCCGAACCCGGCAGCACCCGCCCGGCGAGGTCGGGGTGACTGGCACTGACCCCGCTGTCGACCACCGCCACGGTGACACCGGCTCCCCGGCTGAGCCCCCAGACCTTCACCGCGTCGAAGTGCTGTGCATCCAGCGGCCATTCGGCACTGAGCGGCGTCACACCCGCCACCGGCGCGGCGGACGCGCCGGTCGCGGACAACGCCGACAGGACGAGCAGCGACGGCAGCACGCCGTACGCCAACGCCCGTAGGGTGCCGGTCCGTTGTGGTCCCATTCCCGCCGACCGTCCCCTGTCCGCTATGCAGCCCCGGCCCCCCGCCGGGGCAGTCAGCTTCTCCCGCGAACGGGCCGTCACATCCCGCGAAATAGCAAAGAAACGCTCGCGGAATGGCCAATACCGGGTAGGTGTTGAGGAAATTTGGCTGATATGGCACGAGATGAATGGCTGTCCGGATTCGGTTCCGTGCTGATAGAAGGTCCCCAACCAGCCCGGTAATCAAGGGACTTGTGGTTCTTCTGGGGGGTAGAACAACGGTGGGTCACTTCCGGATATCCGCTCGGCGTGCGCCGGGTTCGTTACGGGCGACGGCATTTTTGGCGGTTACCGCGCTGGTAGTCACCTATGGCGGGCAGTCGGCGGTGGCGTTGCCGGTTTCGGCGGCGGCGCCTGTCACGCCGGTGCAGCAAGGTGGTTCGGCGGCGGGCAAGAAGCACGCGGTTTCCGCGTCGGCCACGGCGAGCAAGGCGAAGTCGAAGGTCGGCGCCTTGGCGGCCGGTCCGGTCAAGGGTGCCGTGCCCGCCTACAAGCCCCATGCCGAGCAGGGTGATCCGGCCGGCTCGGGCAGCCGCGTGCACAAGGCACCCAAACCGGCTGCCGACGTACCGGCACCGGCGCGCAAGAAGCCGCAGGGCTTCAGTGCGTCCACCAGCGTCGAGCAACCCAAGCTGGACACCGCGACCACCACCGTGTTCAAGAACGCCGACGGTACGTACACCGCCCAGATCCACACCCATACCGTCAACGAGCGTCGCTCCGAAGGCAGTTGGGCCCGCATCGCACCTTCCACGACCGGCTCCGCTCCCGCGACCGGCTCAGCGACGCCGAGCGCTGCCGCGTCGCCCGGCGCATCCGACGCGTCGTACCGGACGCTGACGCCCGCCGCCGCCAACCCGACCGGCCAGGGCGCTACTTCGGCCACGACCTACGTCGAGTCCGGGGTGACGCAGAACTTCAACGGCAACGGGCAGTTGTACGTGGGCCAGTACCTCAGCCACACCTACAACTCCTACCTGCAGTTCAGTGGTTTCAAGACGCAGTTCGCGAACGACTACATCGTCAACTCCACGCTCTGGCTCGACACCGAGTTCTCGGGCAAGGACACCAGCGGCACCTGTTCGGTCCAGCCGGTGAACGTCGCCGCGGTAGGCGCCACTTGGGATCCGACGAAGATCAATACCTATCCGGGTCCGGCGGCCGGTGCGCAGATCGGCAGTGCCTCTTTCGCCGCCGGGACCGACTGTGCCAACGGCCGCCAGTGGGAGGGCGTCAGCCTGAACACCGCGACGGCGATGAACTGGGCGCACGGCTGGGCGGCCAACTACGGGCTGCAGCTCACCGCCCCCAACACCGCTGCCGGGGCGAAGGAGTTCTACGCGGACGACGCCTACCTCGCGGTGGAATACACGCCGAACGGCGCCGGAGCCTCGTACTCCGAGGTCAGCTACGCCTCGCCGTGGAACAACCAGCCCGGCTGGGGCAAGGTCACCGTGCAGAACCGGGGCACCGCGACCTGGACCCCGACCAACGGCTACAAGCTCTCCTACCAGCTCTACACCGTCTCCGGCACCACCCGCACGCTGCTCACCACCCCGGCCTCGACCCCCGCCGTGATGCCGTCGACGGTCGCGCCGAATCAGCCGGTCACCGTCACCGCCGCCATCCCCGCGCTCACCGCGGGGGTGACGTATCTGATCTGCTGGGACATGGCGTACAACGGTGTGCTGTTCTCCACCTACGGCGTCCCGCAGACCTGTTACTCGCTGCCGGTGGTCAACAACCCGCCGATCATCGACACCTTCACCCCGGGCAACAACGGTTCTGTCTTCAGCCTCACCCCCACCCTCGGTGTCACCGGGCACGACCCGGACAACTACCCGGGTACCGCGCTCAGTTACTCCTTCGCGGTCTACGCCAACGGTTCGACCACCGCGCTGGCGACCTCGGGGGCGATCGCCACCTCGACCTGGGTGGTGCCGGCGGCCAAACTCGCCTGGGGCGGCACGTACTACTGGACCGCGCTGGTCAGCGACGGCAACGCGACTTCCCTGTGGTCCGCACCGGACTACTTCAACATCCCTTCCGCGCCACAGCCGTTGGTGACCGCGCACCTGGGCGTCGCCCCGTACGACACGACCGTCAAGGGCGTCGACCCCCAGATGGGCGACTACTCCACCCAGGCGACCGACCTGTCGGTGGGCGCGGTGGCCGACGGCCCGGCGCTGAACATCGAGCGGACCTACAACAGCCTTGACCCGGGCGTCTTCAAGGCGTTCGGTGCGGGCTGGTCGTCGATGCTGGACATGCGGGCGACGCCGGACTCCGACGGTTCCGGCAGCATGGTGATCACGCTCGCCGACGGCCGGCAGGAGCGCTTCGGTGCCAACGGTGACGGCACCTACAGCCCCCCGGCCGGTGACTACGCGGTCCTGACGGTCCCACCGGACGGCTACGGCGTCTCGGGTTTCGCGCTGACCGAGAAGTCCGGCATGCGCTACATCTTCACCGTCGGGGCCACCGACCCGGTCACCGGTCAGCCGTACTGGGGCCTGTCCGAGTTCGGCAACCGCAACGGGCACGGAGTGGACCTCGAATGGAAGACGGTCACCCTCACCCTGCCCGGCGGCGGCACCACCGCCGTCAAGGAACCGGTCCAGGCCGGATACGGCTTCAACCAGGACAACGGGTACAACGACGGCGCCACCAACAGTGCGCCCGACACGAACATCCTTCTCGAACTGATCTGGGGCGTACAGCAGTTGACGGCGACGGACGGCGCCGTCAAGAACGTCCCGCATGTCATCTCGGTGACCGACCGCACGGTCGCCGGGGTCACCCACCCCTGGACGTACGCCTACAACGCCGCGAACTACCTCACGGGTGTGTGCCCGCCGGCGACCAGCACCACCACGTCCACGGCCTGCACCGGCTACACGTACACCTCGGGCACCAGTTCCGGATCGCACTTCGCCTCGATGGTCCAGGACTCCAACCCGACCGACTACTGGCGGTTCGGTGACGCCACCGGTTCCACGACCGCCGCCGACAGTGTCGTGGTCAACCAGGGCACCACCAACGCCACGCTGGCCAATGTCACCCTCGGTCAGCCCGGCCCGCTGGCCGGATCGCCCGCCACCGCCGCGTCGTTCAACGGCACCAGTTCCTATGCCGCGCTGCCGGACAACCTGGTGGCGGCCGGCAGCAACCTCGCGGTCGGCATGTGGTTCAACACCACCCAGGCCGGGGGCACGCTGTTCTCGTACCAGAGCGGGAAGCCGGGCACGGCCGTCACCTCCGGTTACGTCCCGTCGATCTACATCGGCAGCGACGGCAAGCTCCGCGCCGAGTTCTGGAACGGGCATGCCGCACCGATGACCTCACCGACCGCGGTCAACGACGGCAAATGGCACTACCTGGTGCTCTCCGGCGCCCGGACCGACCAGACCCTCTTCCTCGACGGTGCGCAGGTCGCCACCCTCACCGGCGCCACCATCACCTTCGGCGCCTGGCCGTACACCACGGTCGGCGCGGGTGAACTCACCGGCTCCTGGCCGGCCAGCCCGACCGCCAACGCGCTGGGCTTCTTCAACGGCAAGATCCAGGACGTCTCCTTCCTGCAGCACCCGCTCGGTCTCCCCGCCGTCCAGCAGGAGTACGCCTCCGGGACGCTCGCCGCCGACGAGCTCACCGGCACCCAACTGCCTTCCGGCAAGACCGCGTTGGCCGTCACCTACAACGCCCTGACCGACCGCGCGGCGACCGTCACCGACGCCGACGGCGGTACCTACCGGCTCGCCTCCCCGGTCACCACGGGCAGCAGCGCCGCCTACTACGGCGCCGTCCGCGGCACCCGGCCCTCGTACGACTACCCGATGACCGAGCAGGCCGGTCTCACCGCGGTCAACCAGTACGGCATCGACAAGGCGGCCGACAGCGCCACCGACGGCATCTACAACGACGTCATGCTGGGCGAACCCGGCATCTTCGGCCCCGGCGGGGACACCGCCGCAGGTTTCAACGGCACCTCCTCGTACCTCTCGCTGCCCTCCGGTGCGCTGGACGACAGCACCGGGAACACCACCGTCGCCCTGTGGTTCAACACCAAGCAGGCCGGCGGGGTGCTCTTCTCGTACCAGAACGGCCGGACCGGCTCGGTGCCCACCAGCTACACCCCGGCCCTCTACATCGGCTCTGACGGTCTGCTGCACGGCCAGTTCTGGGACGGCACCACTTCCCCGATGGCGTCCAAGGCCGTTGTCAACGACGGCAATTGGCACCTGGTCGAACTCAGCGCCACCGGCACCACCCAGACCCTGTGGCTCGACGGCCAGAGCCAGGCCACCCGCGCGGGCAAGTCCATCGCGGGCCAGGCGGCGACCTGGGGCGAGACGACGGTGACCGTCGGCGCCGGGTACATCGCAGGATCCTGGCCCAAGCTCCCCACCGCCAACGCCCAGGGCTACTTCAACGGTGAGATCGGTCAGGTCGGGGTCTACAAGACCGACCTCGACCTGACCGGAGTCGAGGCCGCGCTCGGCCTGTACCAGGCCAAGGGCTCCGCCACCACCCTGATGCCGTCGACCACGGTCACCGTCACCGATCCCACCCAGGGCACCGAGAAGTACGCCTTCGACCCGGCCAACGGCAACCGCACCACCTCCGTGACCGACGCGCTCGGCGGCACCACCAGTTACGCCTACGACTCCCTCGGCTTCCAGGACGCGAGCACCGACCCCGACGGGCACACCGTCACCCGCCGGCACGACGTGTACGGCAACGTACTGACCACCACCACCTGCCGTGCGGCCAACTCCTGCCAGACCTCGTACTTCAGCTACCACACCAACGCCGCCAACCCGATGGACCCGCTCAACGGCAAGGTCCTCTACGCCGCCGACGCCCGCTCCGGAGCCACCGGGACCGCCGACCCGGCCTACCGCACGGCCTACACGTACACCCCGTTCGGCGCCATCGCCTCGGTGACCACGCCCCCGACCTCGGACTACCCGAGCGGACGGACCGTCAAGTACAGGTACTACAACAACAACGAGACGTTCACCAACACCCTCGGCGTCGTCACCAACGAGCCCTACGGGATGCTCGCCACGGTCACCGACCCCAGGGGCCAGGTCACCAGGTTCACCTACTGCTACGGACAGGTCTGCAGCGAGACCGACCCCTCCGGCGAGACCACCTACTCCAGCCACGACGTGTTCGGCCGGCTGACCACCAAGGCGGTCAGCTCCGACACCTACCCGGTGACCTTCACCTACTACGGGGCGCCGGTCGGCGGTGTGCAGACCCATTACACCTACGACGCCCTCGACCGGGTCTCCACCGTCACCGACCAGGCCACCACCGACGCCGTCACCAGCACCGTCCACACCCCGAAAACCACCTACAGCTACGACGCCGACGGTGACCTGACCGGCAGTTCGACCGCCGACACCACCGGCCTCGACGCCACCCGCAGCACCAGCTACGTCTACGACGACCAGAACCGGGTCATCACCGCCACCGACCCGGCGAACCTGGCGACCCACTACACGTACGACACCTCCGGCCGGACCACCACCCGCACCGACCCCGGCGGGACCACCTACAGCTACGGCTACTCGGCGACCGGGCAGTTGCTCACCACCACCCTGAACGGCTGGACCGGTGACCCGACCGCGCCCTCCGGCGCGCAGGACCTCGTACTGGAGTCGCGGGCCTACGACCCGGCCGGGCGGCTGGCCTCCGTCACCGACTCCATGGGCCGCACCACCGGCTACAGCTACTTCGACGACGACCGGCTGCAGTCCGAGACCGTCGCCTCCGGCACCGCGTCCGCCGTCACCGACAAGGCGTACGACTACGACGCGGCCGGCAACCGCACCTGGGAATGCGACGTCTGGACCGGCACCTCCTGCACCCGGCAGACCACGTACTCCGTCGACGCCGCGGACCGCACCACCAGCACCGCCGTCGACCCCACAGGCGTCAACCGGGTCACCGCCAACACCTTCGACCCGGACGACAACGTCCTGTCCCAACTCCTCACCGGCGACGGCCAGACCCGCCAGGTCGGCTACTCCTACGACGCCGCGGGCAACACCACCTCGCAGTCCGTACGCACCGACACCACCGGGCCGACCGGCTACTGGCCGCTGACCGACGGCGCGGTCAACGCCGCCGACTCCTCCGGCAACGGCTTCACCGGCGTCCCGGCCACCGGGGCGACCTGGGCACCGCCCGGTGGCAACTACGCGCAGTTCAACGGCACGTCGGGTGCCGTCCTGACCAGCGGAACCCCGGTGGTGGACACCTCCAAGGCCTTCAGTGTCTCCGCGTGGGCGTACCTCAGCGCCACCAGTACCACCAAGGACTTCACGGTCGTCAGTCAGCAGGGCGCCCAGAACAGTGCCTTCCAGCTGGAGTACAACCACACCACCAAGTCCTGGGCGTTCGTCCGAGCCGCCAACGACACCGCCACCTCGGCCAGTTACACCGCCGCGGCGAGCGCTCCGGCAACGGCCGGGGTATGGACCCACCTGGTGGGCGTGGAGGACGGGCTCGGCGGGATGAGCCTCTACGTCAACGCCGCCGAGGTCAGCGGGATCTGCACAGGCTGCACCGGCCCGGTGTCGGATCCGACCCCGATGGCCAGCACCGTCGGTGTCGCGATCGGCCGGGGCAAGGCGGCCACCGCGTCCGTCAACTACTTCGCCGGCCGGATCCGCGACGTCCAGCTGTACGGACGCCAGCTCACCCAGAACGAGATCAGCGAGCTGTACACCTCCGCCACCACCAGCGGCCAGTCCACCGTCTCCGTCGGCGCCGCCGGCTGGTGGAAGCTCGACGACGGCGAGAGCCCGACCGCCGCCGACTTCTCCGGCACCGGCAACGTCGGCACGGTCAACGCATCCACCAACTGGTCGTCCGACAACGGCGGTTCGGCCGTCTTCGCCGGAGCCGGGCAGATCGCCACCGCCGGTACCGTCGTCAACACCGCCAAGAGCTTCTCGGTGGCCGCCTGGGCGAAGATCACCAGCACGCCCACCGGCAGCTGGCAGACCGTCATCTCCCAGCAGGGTTCCAAGGCCGCCGGTTTCTCGCTGGACTACAACCCCACCGCCGGCCGATGGGCCTTCGACCGGGCGACCACCGACGTGGCCGCGCCCACCCTGGCAGGCGCCAACTCCACCGCGGCGCCCGCCCTCAACACCTGGACCCACCTGCTCGGCACGTACGACGCGAGCACCGGCAAGATGACGCTCTACGTCAACGGCGTCGCCCAGGGCACCGCGACCGACACCACCCCCATCGCCAGCACCGGCGCACTGGCCATCGGCCGCGGCTACGCCGCCGGGGCCGCCGCCCAGTACTTCAACGGCTCGATCAGCAAGGCGCAGGTCTACAACCGCGTCCTCACCGCCGCCGAGGCGAGCTCGCTCTACAGCGGCGGCACCGCCGGATCCGCACCGCTCACCACCACCTGGACGTACGACCAGCGCGGCCTGCCCACGACCGAGACGGACCCGCGCGGCAACGCGGCCGGGGCGGTCGCCGCGGCCTACACCACCACCGCCGCCTACGACGAGGCCGGCCGGCTCACCACCACCTCCTCGCCCCCGGTCAGCACCGAGACCGGCGGCGGTGCCGCCCAGCAGACCGTGGCCGTCACCAGCGACGGCTACAACACCTTCGGCGACCAGGTGGAGTCCAACGACCCCGACGGCCGGATCGTCACCACCACCTACGACGCCGACAGCCGGGTACTCGCGGTGTCCCAGCCCGCGTACACCGCGCCCGACGGGTCCGGCAGCGTCACCCCGACGACGTCCTACACCTATGACGCGCTCGGCGAAGTCCTGACCGAGACCGATCCGCTGCACAACCAGGCGTCGTACACCTACGACCAGCTCGGTGACCAGGTGCGGCAGACCCTGCCCGGCGGTCGCGTCACCCATACCGGCTACGACACCGACGGCGAACCGCTCAACACCACCGACCCGACCGGCGCCAGGACCGAGGCCACCTACGACCCGCTCGGCCGGCAGATCACCGCCACCCAGGTGGAGCGCACCCCCACCGCCGCGGCCTACACCACCACCTACGGCTACGACGCACTCGGCGACCTCACCTCGGTCGAGGACCCGCTGCACCACGTGACCACCACGGGCTACGACGCGGTCGGCGAACCGGTCACCACCAAGGACCCGGTGGGCAATGTCACCGGCTACACCTACGACGCCACCGGCCGGGGCCTCACGACGACCGCCGCCGACGGCACCAGGACCACCCAGGGCTACGACCTCGCCGGGCGGCTCACCTCGACCACCAAACTGGACGCCTCCGGCGCGGCGCTCAGCTCCACCGCCTACGGCTACGACGGCGCGGGCAACGAGACCTCGGCCACCGACGCCCGGCAGCACACCAGCACCGCCACCTTCGACGCGCTGAACCGGATGCTGAGCCAGAGCCAGCCCGCCGACGCCACCACCTCCATCAAGACGTCCTTCGGCTACGACGCGGCGGGCGGCCGCACCCGCTACACCGACGCGGACAACAACGTCACCCTCTACACCTACAACTCCCTCGGCCTGCCGGAGAGCAACATCCTGCCCAGCGTCACCGGGCTCACCTCCGCCGCCGACCGGACCACCACCACCGCCTACGACGCCGACGGCAGAATGCACACCGTCACCCGCCCCGGCGGGGTGGTCGTCACCGAGGGGTACGACGCCAACGGCGAGCTGACCTCGCAGACCGGCACCGGCGCGGAGGCCGCCACCACGACCCGCTCCTACGGCTACGACGCGGCCGGCCGCCCCAACTCGGTCTCCGCGCCCGGGGGTTCGGACACCTTCAGCTACGACGACCGCGGGCTCATCGTCGCCGTGGCCGGACCTTCCGGGACCGCGAGTTACACCTACGACGGCAACGGCCAGATCGCCTCACGTACCGACAAGGCCGGTACCGCGGCCTTCGGCTACGACGCCGACCAGCGGGTCAACAGCGAGACCGACCCGCTCACCGGCACCACAGCGACCCTGAGCTACAACACCGTCGGCCAGGTCAAGACAATCGGCTACGGCACCGGCGGAGCCACCCGCGCCTACGACTACACCGCGCTCCACCAGCTCAAGTCCGATGTCCTGACCTCCCCGTCCGGCAGCACCGAGGCGTCGGCCGCGTACACCTACAACCCCGACGGTCAGGTCGCCACCGTGACCACCGCCGGCACCGCGGGATCGGGCACCAGCACCTACGACTACGACTACGCGGGCCGCCTGAAGTCCGCGACCACCGGCTCCGGCACCACCGGTTACGGCTACGACGGCAACGGCAACCGCACCGCCGCCGGCTCCGCCACGGCCACCTTCAACGCCCGCAACCAGCTGACCTCCGTCGCCGCCGGCTCCGCCACCACCACCTACGGCTACACCGCGCGCGGCACCACCGCGAGCGTCAACTCCTCGGGCAGTACGACCAGTTACAGCTCCGACGCCTTCGACGACGTCACCGGCTCCAGCACCGGCGCCGCCTACTCCTACGACGGCTTCGGCCGGCTCGCCACCGCCTCCTCCGGCGGCCGCAACGCCACCTTCAGCTACGACAACGGAACCAACACCCCGGTCTCCGACGGTTCCCAGAACTTCGGCCGGGACCCCTACGGCGGCCTGCTCTCCACCTCCACCGCCGCCGGCACCGGCGCCGCCTTCGCCCTGTCCGACAGCCACGGCGACATCACCGGCACCTTCACCGGTACCGGCAGTGCCCTGACCGGCTCCACCGCCTACGACGCCTACGGAAACCGCACCGCCTCCAGCGGCAACCAGACCGACCTCGGCTACCAGGGCGGCTGGACCGACTCCGCCACCGGCCAGGTCAACACCGCGACCCGCTGGTACGACCCCGCCAACGGCGCCTTCACCAGCGCGGACTCCGCCACCAACGCGCCCACCCCGGCGGTCAACGCCAACCCGTACGCCTACGGCAACGACGACCCACTGGACAACACCGACACCAGCGGCAACGACGCCTGCGCCAGCGACGACATCAAGGCCCAGGAGGAGGCCTACGAGCAGATGCAGGCCTGGCTCAAGAACTACCAGGCGGGCCAGATGGGCCGGATGCTCGAATGGTCGCAGGAGCAGTGGGCGATCGGGGCGGCGAAGGCCAACGCCGAGCGGGCCAAGAACGCCGCCGACGAACGGGCGCTGCACCAGCAACAGGACGCGTGGGAGAAGCAGTTCAACACAGACTTCGACGACGCGATGAACCAGGACTACTCCAACGCCGGCTCGCACTCACCGGGGTCGCACGACACGGGCTCGAGTCCCAAAAACAATGTGACTGTCACCCTCGGCGACGGCAAGCTGCACACCGTGGGCAACGGCGGGGCCCTGTTCTCCGGCTCGTCCGGCTCGTCCGGCTCGCACAGCACCGCGTACATGATCGGCGGAGCGGTCGTCCTGGCGGGCCTCGCGATCGCCGCCGGCTTCTTTTTCGCCCCCGAGGCGGCGGTCGCCGGCGCGGTCTTCGTCCTGGCGGCCTCGGTCAGCGACGACTGCGGCGCCAACGGCATCCCCACCCGCCCCAAGAACCAGAACCTCGGCGGCACCAACTCCACCCCGATCCTCGGCACCACCCCCGCCGAGGACGCCGCGGCGGCAGCCGGCCACGACGCCACCAGCTCGACGGCGGCGGACGACGACGGCGTGACAACCACGCAGACCGCCGCCGGTGGCGCCGGTGCCGGCAGTGGCGATCCGGGTTCGACCGCCCAGTGCAGCCCGGAACCGGACGACGGGGGCGACTGGGTCGATCCGAATACCATCAACTTCTCGCAGCGGACGGTGAACCCGAACGACTACGTATCATCGATGCTGGACGGAAGCTGGGACTGGAACCGGCCCGGCACGGCCCTGCGGGTGATCGAGCGGGGCGGGCAACTGGTCAGCTACGACAACCGGCGTCTGGACGCGGCTCGGGACGCCCGTGCGCAGAACCCCGACTACCGGGTCAAGGTGGAACGTGTCGATCCATCAGCGGCGAACCCTGAGAAGACGAGCGGCAAGACGTGGGACTGGAGTTTCGAGGACCGTATGAAGAAGCCGTACAACAGGGACGAGAACGGCTGTCGTGTGCCATGGCAGGGGCTGAACGAGCAACCCGAACACGTAGCGAACCCGACGCGCAAGCGATGAAGGGGATCACGGAGTTGTGGCGAGCGGGAGAGGCACCCGCCTGGGACGGCCTGTTCCGCGCGGACGGCTCCGCTCGCGCGGTGGAGGTGGACAGCGCGGCGCTGTCATGGTTCGAACTCGGTGCCCCGCTGGACTTCGAGACGTGGCTGGCCGAAAACCCCGAGACCCTGACCTCGATCGACATCCACCCTCAGGGCCTCGCCGAAATCCCGGACGGATCCGGCTATGTCTGCTGCGGCGACGGTTCGCACGGCTCGGAGGGGTTCTTCGCCCGACTCGACCGGGACAAGAATCCCGTGTGGGTGGTCTCGCTGGGCGACTCCAACCCCTTCGTCCGTGCCACGGTCGAAGGGTCCATGGCCACCTTCACCAACAACCTGGGCAACTCGATCACGGTGGATCTCGCCGATCCGGATTTCGCGTGACCGAATCCGATCCCGCCGGACGCTCGACAACCACACCTCCAGCCCAGTCCATACGGCTTTGGCGCTAGGGCCTGTCCGGCGGATCCTGTCGCAGACGCGGGGTGTGGTGCGCACATCTGCGGCGTTGTCGTCGGTTGCCAACGCTCCGCGTTGCCGCCCTCCTCCGCCTTGCAGCTGCACGCACCACACCCCGCTCACCGGCGCTGATCAAGCCCCGCCGATTTCCTGCGACCTGATCCGCCGGACAGGCCCTAGCCCCGCTCGGGATCGAAGGCGTCCAGGACCTTCGCCAACGCCATGTCGAACACCGCGTCCAGATCAATCGGCCCCGGATCCTCCATGAACGCCGCAGCCATCCGCGGATACGCCCCACCGGCGATCTGACTCCCCAAGTACGCGATCCGCACCGCGTTCTCCTGATCCTCCGACCACGGCAACGACCGCGACCGCTCAGCAGTCGCCAACTCATTCGTCACGTACATCGTCACGACCCCGTTGAGCAGCCCGACGAGTTGCATCTTCATGCCGTAAGTCGCCTCGACCGGATCAAGACAGGCGAGGCAATGCTCCAGGTACCGCAGCGCATTGGGGCTGAAGCCATACACCGGTGACATCAACCGCGGCAGCCAGGGATGCCGGTGCATCAGCGTCCGCGCCTGATGAGCGACCCGGATCATGTCCGCCCGCCAGTCCCCCGACGGCGCCCACTCCTCGTGCTCGCCGCTGACCGCATCAACCATCAGCTCGTACAGGTCCTCCTTGCGGGGGACGTAGTTGTACAGCGACATCGTGCCGCAGCCCAACTCGGCCGCGACGTGCCGCATGGAGACCGCGTCCAGCCCCCCACCGTCGGCGATCCGCACGGCCGCCGCCGCGATGTCCGCGCGGCGGAACGCCGGCTTCGGCCCCCGCCCCGCACGCTCGGGGCGCGCCCAGATCACTTCGGGTACGGCCGCTCGGTCCGCCATTGATCATCACCTCGCTCACCATCGTAGTTACGTACACCGTACGTAGTGCGCTATGGTCGACCCATGACTACTACGTACGCTGTACTTAGTGAAGGTCTGGAGAAGCGCTTCGGCGCTGTGCACGCCGTGCGCGGGCTGGACCTGGCGGTTGCCGAGGGCACGGTCTGCGGAGTCCTCGGGCCCAACGGCGCGGGCAAGACCACGGCCGTACGACTGCTCACCACGCTGCTGCGGCCGGACGCGGGCTCCGCGCGGATCGCCGGGCACGATCTCGTCCGGGAGGCTTCGGCCGTACGGCGTCGGATCGGCGTCACCGGGCAGTACGCGTCGGTCGACGGCGACCTCACCGGCCGGCAGAACCTGCGCCTGTTCGCGCGGCTGCACCGGGTGCGCGGTCCGGCGGACCGGGCCGCTGAGCTGCTGGACCGCTTCGGCCTGACCGAGTCCGCCGACCGGCCCGCGTCCACCTACTCGGGCGGGATGCGCCGCCGCCTCGACCTGGCGGCGAGTCTCATACGACGCCCCGACGTGCTGTTCCTCGACGAACCGACGACCGGGCTCGACCCGGCCAGCCGGAATCAGATCTGGGACGCCGTACGGGACCTGAAGAGGGAGGGTACGACCGTGCTGCTGACCACGCAGTACCTGGAGGAGGCCGACCAACTCGCCGACGACATCGCCCTGGTGGACAAGGGACGGGTCGCGCACAGCGGTTCACCCGCTCAACTCAAGGCGCTCATCGGGACGTACGCCGAAGTCGTCGTCGCGCACGCGGACGCCCTCGCGAAGGCGGCCGGTGTCCTCGACCAACTCACCGGCGTCCAGCCGTCGTTCGACCACGAGCGGAACGCCGTCGGTGCGGTCACCGGCGATCCGACACTCACCCTCCCCCGGCTGGTCCGCGAACTCGACGCGGCGGGCGTGCCGTTGCTCGACGCGAGCATGCGACCGCCGACCCTCGACGACGTGTTCCTCCGCCTGACGGACAGCAAGGAGCCCGTGGGATGAGCGCCTTGGCGTACGACGGCACCGCGATGCTCGGCCGGCAGTTGCGGCGGGTGCGGAACAACCCGGCGCTGGTGATACTCACCCAGTCCATGCCGATCACGATGCTGCTGTTCTTCGGGTACGTCTTCGGCAGCGCGCTCGCGATGCCGGGTGACGCGTACCGCTCCTACCTCGTCCCCGGGTTGCTGGTCGCGACCGCCGCCAACGGGATCATGACGGGCATGTTCCAGGCCGCCCAGGACTCGCACCGGGGCGTGACGGACCGCCTCCGCACCCTGCCGATGAGCAGGGCGGCCGTGCCTCTCGGGCAGGCGACCGCCGACCTGGTCGTCACGGCCGCCGGTACCGTGCCGTTCCTGCTGGTCGGTCTCGCGGTGGGCTGGCGGATCGAGGGGTCGGCGCTCCAAGCCGTCGCTGCCGTGGGCCTGTTGCTGCTGTTCCGGTTCGCCTGCGCCTGGGTCGGCATCCTGCTCGGGCTGGCCTCCCGCAGCGAGGAGGCGGCCGGTCAGCTCGGCAGCGCGACCTTCATGCTGCCGCTGCTGTCCAACGCGTACATCCCGACGGACCGGCTGCCGGGCTGGCTGCGCACCCTGGCCGAGTGGAACCCGATCAGCGCGGTGACGACGGCCCTGCGGTACCTGTTCGGCAACTCCCCCGTCCCCGAGGGCGCCGCCTGGCCGGTGGCCCATCCGATCGCCGGGTCGCTGGCGTGGTGCGCCGCGCTGATCGCGGTGTTCGCACCGCTCGCGGTGCGCCGGTACGCGCACAACGACCGGTGAACCGCTAGTACTGAGGCGGCAGTTCGGGCCCCAGAGACGAGAACTTCTCCTGGGACACCACCCGTTGGGGCGGCCAGGTGATGTTGCCCGGTGGCCAGCTCTGGCCGGTCTTCTCCAGGAACCACTCCGGCGGTTCGTACATGGGCGGTTCGTAGCCGTCGGGCAGGGCGGTCCGCCATGCGACGCCCTCCGTGCGCTGCTTGAACTCGTCCTTGATCGCCCTGAGTTGTTCCGGCTGGGTGAGCAGGTCGATCGCCGTCGCCGTGAGATAGCGGGCGGCAGCGATGACGGCTGCCCGGCCGGGGGCCGCCGCCGCGCAGGACGTGAGGGCCCAGGTGTGCAGCTTGGTGCCGATCGGGGCGAGGGCGGCGCCCATGGAGACGGTCGGTACGTTCCAGCTGATGTCGGCGACGTCCGTCGAGCCGCCGCCGAGGAACACCGGGTTGGGCGGGGCGAGTTCGGCGATCTCGGTGTGCATGCCCTGCTGGGGCAGCCCGAGCGACTCCTGGAGGTCCCGCGCCAACTGCTGTGCCTCGTCGGTGAATTCGGGTGGGCCGAGCTGTCGCATGTTGTCGTACATCAGCTCCGCGAAGGCCCTGGAGGGGAGTTGGTTCCAGCAGGCGGCGGTGATGCGGTGCCGTACCGAGGTCTGCGAGGCCTTCGCCGCCGCCTCGGAGACGGCGATCACCTTGTCGAGGAGGACTTGGACCCGGGCGGGGCTGCCCTCGCGGACGTAGTAGCTGATCTCCGCGATCTCGGGCGTGACGTTCGGGATGTCACCGCCGTTGTTGATCACCCAGTGGAGGCGTCCGCTCGGCGCCAGGTTCTCCTCGCGCAGGAACTCGGAGAGGGTCGCCATCATCACGGCCGCGTCCAACGCGCTCTTGTTGCCCAGGGGATGGCCGCCGTGACCGGCCACGCCCAGGAAGGTGACCGTCACCGCCGTCATCGCGGTGCTGGTGCGCCAGCCGGTGGCGTTGGAGGTCGAGGGGTGCCAGTCGAGGAAGGCGTCGAGGCCGTCGTAGACGCCCTGGCTGACCGCGTAGGTCTTGCCGATCAGGTTCTCCTCGGCGGTCGAGCCGAAGAACCTGACGGTGACGGGGAGTTGGTGTCGCTGCGCGGCCTGCGCCACGGCCGCCGCGGCCGCTGCCGCCGCCGTACCGAGGACGCAGTGGCCGCAGCCGTGGCCGGGGCCGTAGCCCGGCGCGAAGGGGTCGTGGACGTACTCGCGCGGGTCGTGGTGGCCGACGCCGCTGTGCTGGGAGAGGCCGGGCAGGGCGTCGTACTCGCCGCTGAAGCCGAGGACCGGGCCGCCGGTGCCGTGGGAGTAGGTGGCCGTGAAGGCGGTGGGGAAGCCGGCCGTGCCGAACTCGACCTGGAATCCGGCCCGTTCGAGGAAGGCGGCCTGGGCGAGGGACGACTTCCATTCGCGCAGGCTGAGTTCGGCGTTGTCCCAGATCTCGGAGTTGAGGCCGGTGATGCGGTCCGTGTGCTCCCTGATCCAGTCCAGCGCGGTCGCCTTGGCGGGGCTGTCCCGGGCGAGGCCCGTAGGTGGGACGTAGGTGGGCGCGGTGGTGTGGGCGGAGGCCGCCATCACCGGGTCGGTGGCGGTCGTCGTCTCGTGGTCGTGCTGATCGTGCAGGTCACACACGGGCACCTCCGGCGGCGCGGACGGATACACCGGCCGATCGGTGCACCGGCCACAGGAATCATCCTTCCCGCATGACAAAGCTGTCAGCCCCGGGACATGATCCCCGCATGAACGCCCTCCCGCCGCCCCTAGAGGGCATCACCGTCGTCGCCGTCGAGCAGGCCGTCGCCGCGCCCTTCGCGACCCGCCAACTCGCCGATCTCGGCGCCCGGGTGATCAAGGTCGAGCGGATCGACGGGGGTGACTTCGCGCGCGGTTACGACACGGCGGCCGGCGGTCTCGCCTCACACTTC
>Ga0307515_10001086_pt1 | contig 62239 bp, 46 predicted proteins | sample 17_EM_MG_FD_194513 | JGI IMG/M metagenome (GOLD analysis project Ga0307515, IMG submission 194513) | Populus trichocarpa ectomycorrhiza microbial communities from riparian zone in the Pacific Northwest, United States - 17_EM | ecosystem: Host-associated > Plants > Roots > Unclassified | place... | reverse complement strand
ACGACACCGTCAACATCGCCGCCGCACTGCGATACAACGCCCGCAAGAACCGTCGGATCCTCAAACTCCTGGAGCTTCTACCAGTCTAAACACCGAGCCGGCCGACTTTGCCGTGCCCGTGGGTTGGGGCCTCAGCCCATGCGGTGACTCCAGCCGCGAATGCGTACGCAAAACCGACTGAAAGCGTGGTTGCGGACCCCGCCGTCATACCGTCTACGATCCCCGCCTCTAGAAAAACTACGAGTCCTACCGGTAGTCCGACAGTGGCCCCGATCATTAGCCCACGGCCTAGTGCGGTAAAGAACCTGGAGACAGGTCTGCGTAGTCGTCCCCTCAGGCGAAGGTCGGCGAAACCTGGGGGCTGGTTTGACCAGGACCGCGCGCTGGTTGCAATAAGGAGTCCGGAGGGAATCCCGAAGCCGAGCCCGTAGCCGAGCCCGCGCGTGAACCCATCGGCGATTCCGTTCGCGATGCCGTTCGCGACCGTTGAAGTGATGGTGATCAGGAGTGTGATCGGGGTGGCGATGATGAGTCTGGTGGTGAGGTTGAGGGCGTGGGTGGTGCGGGCGAGGTGCCACCAGGCGAGGTCGCGTGTGCGGGGGGAGCCGTCGGAGTTGCGGGGGTGGGTCAGGTGGTGGGCGAGGTGGGTGAGTCTGCGCCCCATTTGATGGGGATCGTGGTGGTCGCGGGGCCGGAACAGGTCGGCCGGGTTGGTGCTGGGTGGGCGGGCATCGATGAGGGCGGGGATCAGCTGGTGGAACAGGTGCGTGCGCAGTGTGGAGGCGTCCGGGAAGCGGAGCGGGTCGAGCAGCTCTGCCGGGTCGGCGGACGGGGTGAGGTAGACGGTGCGTAGCAGCCACATTCCGAGAGGGGTGGAGGCGACTTCGGCGAGTACGGCAGCCGGACCGTCCGGGAGGGTGGTGTTCAGCCTGGCCAGGACGCGTTCCCATGTTCGTCCGGGTCGGGCGGGCAGGCAGCGTCTGAGGTAGTCGGCGCTGGTGGCCGGGTCGATCGGGTCGGGTTCGATGACCATGGCCGAGGTGAGCACGTCCCCGGCGGTGTCGATCGCGTGCCGGTAGTCGATGGTGCGGCTGGTCACGATCAGCTGATCGGTGTCGCTCAGACAACGATTGATAGCAGTAACGACTGATGCCCGGCAGGTGAGGGGCAGCTCGTCGAGCCCGTCCAGGATCGGCAGGATCAGTCCGCGTGACGCGAGGATGGCGGGCGCGTCGTCGCCGAGGCTGGTCGCGCGTAGGGCTGGGTAATCCTGCGCCAGCCGTGATGCCAGCCAGTCCTGCAGGCGTGGGAACAGAGTGGTGTCCCATCCTGCCGCCGACAACAGGACCGGTACCGGCTCCGCCTGGTGGTGTTGGCGGGTGGCCAGTAGCTCGCGAAGCAGTTGGACCGCCAGGGTGGTCTTGCCGCTTCCCGGCTCGCCCAGGATCACGAGCCGGCGGCGGCGCATCGTGCGGAACTCGCTGGTCAGGGCGGCGATGTTGGCGCTGGACGCGGTCGCCAGCCCCGTGCTGGTGAGGTTTGCCGGATGGTCGATCAATCGGACGTCCCGGGCCGGGTGCCACCGCACCGGGATGGGGTTGGGGTCGTCCAACGATCTCATCGTCGCCTCGGCGCGCCATTGCTGATCGACGATCCCGGCCAACACGTCCAAGGCTCCCGCGAGCTCGTCCGCTGTCACCGGCACCGGCTCCACGGATCGGCGGTGCAGCAGCAAAGGGGCCGCCAAGGCGGGCACGGCGAGGACCACGGACACGAGCTGAGCCACGTCGGCGGAGGTCTGCAATCCGCCCTCGCTCAGTAGGGCAGCGCCGACCGCCGCCAGGCAACCGGCCAGTCCGAGCAGACCCGCCCAGGCCAACACCCCACGACGCCGGGTCACGACCCCCACCCGCAGCAGCGGATTCCGTGCGCGAAGCAGATGGCTGCGGACAGCGCCGGCCCTACGGACTCCAGCCCGCAATCGACGCGCGGCAGCGGCTCGACAGCGGATGCGCGACGCAAAAGTCCTGGAGCATCGACCGCCACCGGATGGTGCTGACCGGCTTCAGCTTCGCCCGGCTCAGCGCTCGGACACACGCTGACAAGATTGCGCACTCGGGTCATCCTGACTGCCGCACCCGGCCGACTCGTTCACCGTTCGCCGTGACCCCTGTGTCGCATGGGTCGCCGACACGCGGCAGAGCCCATCACAGCAGATCGGTATACCGCAACGCGAGTAACCCGAAAGGCTGTACCGTACATGCGCAAAATGGTCCAATCGCCCCATACATTTACTCCAGGAGAGGCGGCGATCCAATTCGGGACGGGTCAAGCCATCGATGTTCCCGATCGCTCAACCGACCAAATCAATAGTTGGGCAGTCAGCCTCTTGCGCGCCGGACCCGGCCGAGTCGCTGTTGCTTCTTATCGACGAAGCGCAGTTGGCGGCGGCATAGGCCTCCTATTTGGCGGGGTCAGTCGGCCCGGCGCTGAGGCCGCCATGCGGCTTCCAGGGTGTGTCCTCACCACGACCAACGAAATCAGCTGAGCCGTCCCTGTTCGGGCTTCCCAGACTCGCTGCCGGGTCAGGTCAGCGAGTAGCGCAGCGCACTGAGGAAGCGCCGGGCGAGCACCAGTTCCTCCTGGTCCGTGTCGCTCGGCGGTACCACGATGCGCAGCCGCCGGCACACCGGCCGCTCAGAGCTTGCCGCGTGGAACGAGAGGAGCAGGGCGAGGAGCACCGCCGAATGGGAAAGGCTCACCCGGGAGTATCCGGCGCCGATCACCGGGATCGTCACCTCGTCGAGGTGCCGCGACCGGATGGCCGCCCACAGCCCGTCGTAGGTCTGGGTGAGGTGCGACCAGGTGGTGACGGTACCGGTGCTGGTGGGCCGGCCGCAGGCGAGCAGCAGGATCGGGCCGGGCTGGTGCGACGACTCGACCACCTGGACGTCACCCGGCCGGCTGAGCGTCGCGCGCTCCACCGCAGACTCCAGGGCGCTACGGTCGTCGGGGCTCAGCGTCTGCAGGTACTGACCCATAAGGCTGGTCGGTGCGATCTTCTCGGCCGAGGTGGAGCGACGGCGGTCGGTCGTGATGACGCATGGCCGGTGGTCCAGCACGCTGCCGGGCACGACGTGGATAGACCAGTCTCTGGCGCTGTTCACCGCGCGGATGGTCCGCTTGGTCACGCGCAGCACCAGCCCGCCGACGACACCCACGGCCACCGTTGCGAGCAACCACCAGCCGCCCATCGCGGCCGCGCCCGCTGGCCAGATGAACTGGGCCACGCCCAGGCCGGAGGCGATGACGCCGCACGTGGCGAACAGCCACTGGACGGCCTCGCGGTCAATTCCGCCGGTGCGGCGCTTGACGGCCTGCCAACGGAGCCGGACCTGGCCCACGGACGTTTTTTGATGTTGCATGGTCAGGGTTGCCGCTCAAGGAGAAAGCGGACCTTGCAGGCGGCCGCTACGCCGGTCAGGTCGGGGAAGAGCCGCCCTGCGCTGATCCCCATCAAATCAAGATCAGCCAATACGGTACGGACGTCCGACAGCGGGAGCAGGATCCGCGTCAGGGCCACGCCGGTGACCTCCGTGCATTGGGTGACCACCTCCTCAAGGCTGTGGTACAGGCTGCGCGACAGCGTGAAATGGCCGGCCTGGTTACGGGCCCTGGCATTCTCGAAGGAGGGCGCCGCCACGATCTCGACGTCGTGCTCGCCCGACCACACCGAACATTCTCGGTGCAGCACCCACAGGACGACGTGGCTGTCTGCGTCCTCGATCTGCTCAAGGGCCTCGTGGTAGGCGAAGAACGCGGCGACGTAGGGGCTGCTGGTCCAGTCCAGCAGCCGGGTGGGCATGCCGTGGTGGCGGCCCAGTGCAATCAGCCGCCGCTCGTCCTGACATAGCTCCTCGGGCAGCCCGAAATCGCGGCATGCCTCCCGGAACGAGGCCAGCAGCGCGTCGAACAGCGTCGTCCGGCGATCTGCTTCGACGCGCCGACAGATGCGGTCGAAGGTGGACTCCAGCCGCCAGCGCGGTGACCGCATGCCGCGGAAAAGTTGGGCGTCCCGCCGGTATCCGGCGTCGATGAACTCCGGGACGAGATCGCGCTTGAACTCCCACCAGGAGTCGAGGCGGATTTCGCGAATCTGCGCCACGGCCGCCTCAGGCGAACGGACGAACCGGTTGGGACCCGACCGGTCTGATCCCGATCGCGTCGATCAGGCACGGGTGCAGTACGTACTCGTGCTCGGACAGCGGCGGTTGCAGTTCGCTCGTGCCACCCATCGAGTAGAAGAAGGTGCCTTCTGTGCCGTTCCGCTTTCCGACGAAGCCGAGTAGCCCGTTCTGCCACAGCACGGTCGCCAGGTCGGTCTGGCCGTCGAAGTGCTGGCGCAGCAGATCGCGGGCGGCCTGCAGGGTGGGCGCGTCGAACCGGTCCACGCCGAGGAGCAGTAACGCGTCGCGCAGCCCCTCCACGATCTCGTCCCGGATGTAAGCGTGCCGCCCGACGTACAGGTCCGCGTACCCGTGTTGTCCGGATTTCGCCGGCGCCAGGTCGGCGGAGACCTGATTGGCGCACTGCTGGATCTGGTCGTTGCCGAACGCTGCCGCGGCGGCGGCGACAGTGTCGCGGATGGACTGCTGCGACGGCACCCCGTCGGCCGACTGCTTTGCGCGCAGCACCGCGTTGCTGAGTGAGTTGCCCAGCTCGACCAGGTCACGCGGGATCAGCCGGCTGTGCCGCAGCACGTAGTCGAGGGTTCGTTCGGTGGTGCCCCGGGCGAGGTTCTCGATCTCGGCGTGGCCCAGCCAGGCGATCATCGGATCTTCCTCGGACGGATCCGTCAGGTACCGCTTGTCCAGCTTCTCGATCTTGTTGAACAGCAGGTACTTCAGTGAGGAGGCGTCCCAGTCCAACACGCGCACGTGCGGCTCGCCCCGATACTTGCTCGCCATCTCGCTGCGCAGCACGGACGAGAAGACCACGTCCCGGATGGTCACCACGACGTGCAGCCGGCCTCCGATCCGCTGGTCCTTCAGCCACAGCATGACTGCGTGGAACAGCCCCTCCTGGCAGGGCAGCCAGTACATCGGGGCGTAGGCGAAAGACTCGTCGACCCCGTCGACGTAGAAGGCGATCGGTGGCAGGTCGCCGACCGCCTCGCGCAGGAAATGCGTAAGGTCGCTCCACTCGCGCCGCTGCAGGTACGCCATCAGTTTGTGCTTGGCGTCGTACTCGTACAGGATGTCGGCCATGTGGCTGTAGACCGTGCCGGGCGCGCGGCCGGAGCCGATCAGAAAGTCGTACCGCGCCAACTCCTCGCGCAGCTCAGCGTTCACCCGTTCGCGTAGCTCACGGCGCCGCAGGATGTGCGCGGTCGCGGTCCGGGTGATCGCGCAGGACCAGATCCGCCGCCACATCTCCACGAGGTCGTGCCGCTCGAAGAACTGGCAGGTCCGCACGATCGATTCGGTCGAGGGCAGGTCGCCCTGCGACGTGTCCGCGTACACACTGGCCTCGTGGTCTGCGGATGCCTGCAGGCGGCGGAGGTACACGGTCTTGCCGGCGCCCATCCGCCCCACGATCACCCGGGCCCGCATGTCGTCAGCGCGCGTGGCGAGCGCGCCGAACGCTTCGTTGCCGGCGAAGTCGACGAACCGTTCCAGGAGCGAATCCAGATTCTCCCGTGCCCCGTCCGGGTTGCCGAATGGCGCGACGCCGGTGCTCAGGACCGATGATCCGGAATTCATTCCCGCCCCCTCCGCTACTCACCCCTATAGAGGGAACCAGGCCGCGCGCTGATACACAACAGCCGTCCCGGTGTAGGTCCGAAGCCATCGCCACCGCCGCACGATCCGGCGGCCACCTGGGGCAAGATCGCCGACATCCGCTACCGGCGCGGCGACGACGATCAAGCCACCGAGCTCCACACCAAACGCCTGCAGGCCTACGAGACTATGGGCCACCTCGACGGCATCGCGTCAGCCATCACCGTCCTGAAGATCAGCCTCACCACGCGTATCGTCCAGGTGATCACCCAGGCAATCGCACAGCAGTAACGGTTCCCACTGTTGCCATTCTTGCTAGCAATTCGGTACATTGTTCTCGGCATTTCCGCGCATTTTCAGTGATGCTCTTGCCTACGCAGTGCAACCATTAGGCAGCCTGCTCGCGGCGAGGGCCGTCGCATGATGACGTCCTCGAGCCACGTCGATGACAAGGACCCGAGCGAGCGCACTCTGACGCCGCAACCCACCGGGTCAGGTGTCGTTTGTTGAGTAGACCGGCGTCGGTTGCCAACCCGATTGCCTGATCTATTGTTCCGACTCGCTGAGCAGCCGGTCTCGGGCTTTGGCCACCGCGCTCGCCTCAGCCGTCGTGGTCTCCGCGCGCCAGCGCGTGATCGTGGCGATCGCCTGGTTGAGCTGGCCCTGCAGCCGTTGCAGCGGATCCGGCGCCCGATCCGGTCGTCGCCGGGTGGACAAGTCGGCGGCGGCCTGGGGCAGTTTGTCGAACAGGGCCGCGTCCCATCTGAGGTGCTGGGCGCCGCCGCCGGCAGCGTGCACGGCCCGGCGGGCGGAGTCGAGGGCCAGGCCGACGGCCGGCGCTGTGCTCCGCGCCCTGGCAACCAGCTGCGGGAATTGACGGCGGGCGAGCTCGGCGGCGCGGGCGGCCTTGTCGTCCCCGCCGGGGTTCGCGGACGCGGTGCGGGCGGCGAACGCCCTGGCGATCCGCTGTTGCATGGGGCGACACTCACCCAATGCCCGGTTGCACTGCTTGATCGCGGCGGGAAACGCTCGTAGCCGGGATCGAGTCGGGGCATCATCGGCTTGATACGGGTATCGATCCGTCGCTCGCGCCGGGCGAATTCCTTCTCCCGCCTGCGGACGGTCGCGGCGGAGTCGGCAGCGGCCCGTCGGGCGTCGCGATAGGTGCAGGCGCGGTCCGGCTCGCGGCTGAAGCGCCCGCCGAACAAGCGGTCCCGCCAGCCGATGCCGTGTGTGGATTCCTTCAGTCGCGTGCTGGTCGCGGTTGCCTTCTGCGTCGCTGCGGCGAGTTCGGCGCGGGCGGTGCGTGTCCGTGCGAGGAGTGGTGCCAGCAGGGCGCGTTCCTTTTCGGTGAGCACGCCTTCACCATAAGTAGGACGGCATGATCAGGGAACCCAACGGAGGCGCCCCTGCGATCGCGTCCGCGGTGCCTGCTCTCCTCCGTTCGGACGTGCGGTTGGCTGGCTTGGGGGAGGCCAAGGGAAGTTGATCAGCGCCTAGCGTCTGACCAGTGCGCGGACTGCGGAGGTGGCAGAGGACGAGCGTGCCTGGTGATCGCGACCCTGAACTGAATGACGACCCGCGCGGCGCGGCGGGCGAGCTCTGGCGGCGACCCAGTCGATGCCGCTCGAGTCGGACGTGAGCGGGTCGGTGATCCCGAACCGGCGGAGCTGGCTGGTGCCGGCCGGTGTGGCGGCGGCCACGATCCTGGCCGCGGGGGCGCTGGTGTTCGCCACTTACCGGACAGTGCCGGAGCCGGCACCGGTGCCGGTGCCGGGGACCGTTCCAGCGACCTCGGCCGGGCTGATCGTCCGGGACGGCGATCTCGTCGACGTGAGCGGCCCGGTCGAGGACTCGAAGATGTGCGCGCCGGCCCCGGTCCCGATTTCCATGGGCAGCGATTCGTGCCCGTTGGGCATCCGGGTGCCGGGCGTCAAACCGACGGACGGCGCGACCCTGCGCGGCCGGTGGCATCCGGGCGGGCTTCGGCCGGCCCGTAGCCGCGGCGGAAGCGGCGGAATGATCACCTTCTGGCCGCGGGCACGCCCTCACATCGGCTAGATGAGCGCACCGAATTTCGGTAGCCAGGACCCGTTCCTGCTGGGTAGAAAGCATCGTGACCTCCTGGGAAATGGCAGCCGAACCTTTCGACTCACCCGATGCTTGCGGCCTTCGTCGTGACTACTACGCCGAAGTCGCCAGCCGCTACTGGAAGCGGCCCGCAACCTCCGAGGAGGTCGACCGGGGGTTGGGCGGGGACGGTGCCGAACTGCTCATGGCCCCTACGGGTCATTTCACCGTCGGCCGTTACGCAGGTGAGCCAGCCGCTTGCGGCGGGTTCCTGATGCTGGATGAGAAGCATGCGGAACTCACCCGTGTCTACGTGCGGCCGGGTTATCGGGGCCGAGGGGGTGGACGCCTGCTACTGGCCGTGCTGGAGGACCAGGCCCGTGTGCTGGGCGCCACTGAAATGGTGCTCAACACCCGCCTCGACCTGGTCGAGGCCCGGTCGTTGTACCGCCGGGAGGGTTACGTCGAGATCCCGGCGTACTGCACGGGTTCGTACGTGGAAGTCTGGTACGGCAAGAGCCTAGCTGGTCAGGTGCGAACGGATGATCCGCTAGCAGCTGATTGATACGTCGACCGGCATGTCAGTGCGGCAGGGGAATGCTTGGAAGGGGCATTACTGCTTGAAGCGCGTGGATCCAGGAGTGCAGAAAGACGTATTTTCCGCCTCCCCACCAGGCAGGCACTGGCCATCGACGAGCGCCCTGCCCTGCAGCGGCTCACGGAGATCCACTTCGTAGGCGACCTCATCGTTGCCGAGGCACGTTGCGGGACCAGGCCCCTTCGGAGCTACGGCGAAAGTCACGACGATCTCGGACTCGCTGATCCGCAGCTGGGGCGCCGAGACCTGCCCCGTGGCTCCGCTGTTGCAGCCTAGTCGTGATACGAGTGCGGTGAACTTGGTGGACGATCCTTGCAGGGTCTGGTCCGACTTGAGTGTCCAGACGGCAGCATCGCCAGGTGCGCTCGCCTTCGCCGATGTGTGTGGCTCGGCCTCAGTCGTCGTACCCGATATTGTTTTCGATGATTCGGGAACGGCTCCACACGCCGACGTCAGGGCCGTCAGGGAGGTCCACAACAAGACCGAGAAAAGCCGAGTTCGGGTAGTCACCTCCTTGGGACGCAATTGATGCCTTGTCGGTTCCTCACCTCTCCGGAACGGCGGACCTCGCCGTCGTCGAACAGCGCGTAGCCGACCGCGACGGCGAACTCCTTGTCGAGTGTCACCCCAGCATTCTGCCTGGTGCCGCTGCTCGCGGTATCCGCCCAGCGGCAAAGTAGCCTGCAGGACACGCTCGCCGTACGGGATCCGTCGCGTACGCCGTGCCGAGGCCGTCCACCAGGCGGGGTGCTGGATGCTGGTCGCGCAGAGCATGGCGACGAAACGAGCGGGCCAGGCCGGACACCACGTCGCTGCACATCCGAACCGTGCGAAGGTGGGTACCCGCGGTCCCGCATCCAACTCCGTGAACCAGCAACACGCAGTGCAGCGATGGGACAGCGGCAGATCGCCGCTACAGCGAGCGCCAAATTCGCGCAGACCCCGGCAAGGCGCTGGGATCGATGCCCGCGGACATGATCTGAGCGGTCCCCCGGAAGGTGGTGGCTCCGGCCGAGCGGGGAGATCAACACCGGAGAGTCGGGTACGGCGTAGCTCGTGGGAAGGGTGACCGGGAGCCTGGGGTCACTCGCCAGCGAGGCGAACCACACGATCAGAGCTGAGAGCGGACAAGGCGGACAGGAGCGCGGGCAGGCCAGCCATGCCGGTGAAGGTGTGTGTGGCTCCAGCGTCCAGCAGCACCTGCGGGGCGTTGTGGGACGGGCTCTCCGGCGGGCAGTAGCCGAACACCGTGGCGCCGGCGGCTACTCCGGCGCGTACGCCGGTCGGGGTGTCCTCAATAACGGCGGTGCGGGCCGGATCGACGCCGAGGGCGGCCGCGGCAGCCAGGTAGACGTCCGGGGCGGGCTTGCTCCGAGGTGTCTCCATTCCGCTGAAGATCTTGCCGGCGAACACGGTGTCCAGACCGACCTTGGCGAGCTGCAACTCCACCTTGTGACGGTCTGCGCCGCTGGCGCAGGCCAGATTGCCACGGTAGATCCGGTCGATCTCTTGAACGGCGGCGACCGCGTCGGGGATCGGCAGCAGATCGAGCGTTAGGGCGTCGTTGCGGCGCTTGCGAAAGTCGTCAAGCCACTCGTCGGTCACGGTGAAGCCGGTGTGGGCGGTGATCACGGCAATCTCGTCGTGCAGCGCACGGCCGACGAAGAGCCGGAAGCAGTCAGCCTCGGAGACCTTCCAGCCGAGCTCGTGCAACATCGTCCGGAGCACGGTGTTCGTGATGCGTTCGGAGTCGACGAGCACCCCGTCGCAGTCGAAGAGCACGGCGTCGAACGGGAGCGCAGCGGTTTCCACCATGGCGATGACCATAGCCATGCGTAATTCCAACGGCCATGACCGAGCGCACACCAGCACGCAGTCCTTCCCGAACCGCCGTTGAGAGCACAACAACAGCGGCAGAAGCGGATGCCGGGCCGGTCGCCGGAACGGCGATGTGACGGAGCGTTCCGAATTGCTTCCCGGGTGTTTTCTGGTGGTGCGGGTGGGCGTGTGGTGCGGGATTCTTTGTTTCTGGATCGGGGTGTTCGGGAGATCGAATAGTGGCGGGGTGGGTCGGTGGTGCGGAATAATCTGTGGATGGGGCAGATCGGATTGTTCACGAGAGCTCAACTCGCCACTATGCGTGACACGACTAAGCGCCGTAATTACTCGGCCGAGGCCGAACAGTTCCGTCGTGAACACGAAAGGCATCGGGAGTGGGGACTGGCGCAGCGACATGCCCGGAAGCTGAGTCGGCTGTATGGCAGCACCGCCAACGCCACGGCGGCGCTCCAGCGTCGTGCCGACGAGCTGAGGTCTCCGGCTGCCCCGGTCCGGGCTACCGCGTCGACCTTGTGTGAGTCGGTCGGGCCTGAGCCGTCCGCGTCTGTCCCCGCCCGTCCCGAACCGGCCGGGCCCAAGGCCATCGGATCCGAGCCGGCCAAGCCCGAGCGGGTAGTGCCCGAGGCGGTCGAGCCGGAGTGTGTGGAGGACGCGGCGAGTGCGAGCGACCCGGGCGACCCGGGCGACCCGGGCGACCCGGGCGACCCGGGCGACCCGGGCGGGAGCGTGTCAGGAAACGCCGGCCGGTGCCCGGATCGCCGTTTCTGCTCGGGCCGGCCGGGAAAGCGTCGCCTGGAACGGCCGGGAAACTCGGGCCGGCGAGGAAAGGAACACGCCGTCCGGAATTGGCTCGGCGTGCTCGTGCAGGAACAGGCACGGAATCACCGGAGAATCAGGTGCGAAGACGTGTGGGCGTGGCCGGTGTAAAGGATGCATAGCGGCGGCTAAGAACACCGCTTTCAACACGCCGCGGCCGGACGGCATCATCGCTGCCGAAGTGCTGTCGTGAACATATCCCACCGTGATATCCGCAGCGGCTCGCCGAATGCCCCGCTCTGCTCCCGGAGGCCGAGCTGTCATCGGCATGTCCGGAATCTTTGGCGAGACACCGAGCAACGGTTCCAAATGCTGACCCGTCGCGCACGCCCAGCGCTTCAGCAACCCACCGGCGCAACCGGCGAGGTTCGTTCGCACGACCCACCACCCACCCCGGCCCGCCCGACCAGCATCCCCTGGCGTCACGACAACGCGGCAGCCAGACCAGAACCGCAAGGTGACCGCCCGGCCCGCACTGGCAACCAGGCCACGCGAGACCCATCACCGGGCCGCAAGTAGATCAATGCAAGGTCGTGGCCGGGGGTGACCACGCACAGCCATGAAAACGATCCACCAGCAGTGCGTGGTCACCCCCGGCCACGACCGTCCACCGCAAGAAAGTCCAACCCACGGCTAGAACTGCGGACCCTCCCCAGGACCATTCGGGTCGGAGGTGATGTGCATCGCGGCCTCCTCGGCGCTGGCCGCGCCGGAGTCGATCCCCGCGTCGAAGGCGACCGCGTCGCGTTCGGTGTCCGGGCCGAGGCCCTCGTCCTCGGCGAACAGCCGGCCCGCGCGCGGGTCCTGCTCCGCGCCGCGGCGGGAGATGTCGTCCTCGTCGGCGTAGGGGTCGGGATCCGCGTACGGGTCGATGTCCGGTTCCTCCTCGGACAGGAGCTGGTCGAGCGACTCGCCCTGGCGTTGCTCGGCCGCCGTGGTGCCGAACCGGTCGGCGCCGGACCAGCGGTCGGGCGCCTGGTAGCCGACGTCCAACGGGTCACCGGCCGGGTTTCCGTCCAGGGTGTCCGAGTTGTCGAGGACGCCTTCGTCCTCGATCGCGTCCCACTGGTCGTCAGACTGGGTCATCGTCTCTCCTGGTTGATCTAGCAAGGCCACATTAGTCGTTGATCAGGTCGGCCCGGTACAGAACCACCTGGTCCGGCGGCACGCGCGGACAGGCCACCCCGGCCCGCTCGAGCGCGGCGCCGGTGAGGACGCGGCCCGAGCGGTCCTTGCCCCACCATTGCGGGGCGACCAGGCCGGTGGGCTCCGGGCCGACCAGGACCGGCTGGATCCGGTACCGGCCGTCCGGGTCCAGGCCGCGCAGCCGCAGCCGGACCGCCGGGTCGGGCAGGATGCTGTCGGTGATCGCCATCGCGAACAGCGCCCGGGACCGGTCCGGCGCGACGACGCCGTGCACCAGGATGCGGTCGTCGTAGCCGTCCATCCGTACCAGGTCGCCGCCGAGCAGCAGATCGCGTTCCTGCTGGAAGAACGTTACCCACTCGCGCAGTTCGGTGGCCTCGGCCTCGGTGGCCTCGGTCAGGTCCCATTCGATGCCGAGGTGGCCGAAGATCGCGGTGCCGGCCCGGAAGGCCAGGTCGTGGCGCCGCCCGGTGGTGTGCGAGCGGCCGGAGGCGATGTGCGAGCCGAGGTATTCCGGCGGGACCAACTGGGTGGTCCAGCGCATCATCCGCTGCCGGTCGTGCGGGTCGATGTTGTCCGAGACCCAGACCCGATCGGTACGCTCGAGCACCGCCAGGTCGACCCGGGCGCCGCCGGAGGAGCAGGACTCGATCTCCAGTCCCGGGTGCGCGGCGCGGATCTCGTCCAGCAGCCGGTAGAACGCCAGCGTCTGGGCGTGCACGCCGGGGCGCCCGCGGTCGGTCTGGGTGCCCGCCTCGATCAGGTCGCGGTTGTGGTCCCACTTGACGTAGGAGATCGCGTACTCGTCGAGCACGGCCAGGATCTGCGTCTTGACGTGCTCGTACGCCTCCGGGATGCCCAGGTTGAGCACCTGCTGGGTGCGGGATTCGATCGGCCACGCGGCGCGCGCCGCCATGATCCATTCCGGGTGTTCGCGGGCCACGTCGGAGTCGGGGTTGACCATCTCCGGCTCGAACCAGAGGCCGAACTGCATGCCCAGCGCCCGGACCCGGTCCACGAGCGGGTGCAGCCCGCCCGGCCAGACCTCCGGCGAGACCACCCAGTCGCCGAGCCCGGACGTGTCGTCGCGGCGGGAGCCGAACCAGCCGTCGTCCAGCACGTAGCGCTCGACGCCGGCGGCGGCCGCGCGCTCGGCCAGGTCGATCAGCCGGTCGGTGTCGTGGTCGAAGTAGACGGCTTCCCAGACGTTGATGGTGACCGGGCGCTGGGCGGACACCTGCGGGTGGCGCGAGCGCAGGTGCCGGTGGAAGCGGCGGGCGACCGCGTCCAGGCCTGCGCCGTACGCGCCGTAGAGCCACGGGCTCTCGTAGCTTTCCCCGGTCGCCAGCCGGATCTCGCCGGGCAGCAGCAGCTCGCCGCCGCCGAGCAGTCGCTCGCCGCTGTGCACCTGCTCGGCGTAGTGGGTGTGGTTGCCGCTCCACGCGGTGTGCACCGCCCAGATCCGGCCCGCCTCGAAGCCGAACCCGGCCGTGCCGGCGTGCAGCAGGTAGGCGCTGTCCGCGCCGGTGCGGCCCTTGCGGTTCTCCCGCAGGTGGGTGCCGACCGGGAACGGCGTCCGCACCGGGACCCGTTCCTGGTTGTGCCGGCCGGCGAAGTCCAGCACCTCGGCCGCCTCGGCCGGCACCGGGAACGCCAGGACCAGATCCTCACACGCGTACGGCTGCTCGGCGAGGTTGCGCACCGCCGCGCGGGCCCGCAGCAGCCCGGTGGGCAGCAGGTCGAGGACCAGCCGCAGCTCCAGCCGGTCGGCGTCGTCGACGGCCCGGACCTCGACGCGGCCGGCACCGCCGGCGTGGAACGCGGGCGCCGGGGCGCCGTCGAGGAGGATCTCGGTGACCAGGAACGCGGGGGACCAGCCGGCGCCCGCGAACGAGCCGCGCAGCCCGGGCCGCCCGGTCCAGCCGGTGTCGTGGCCGGGCAGCAGGGGCACCCGCGGCCTGATGTCGGGGTCGTTGGAGCCGGTCACCGGCTCGGCGGTCGCGACGATCGCCTCGGCGAGGCTGGCGTCGAGGCCGGGCAGCGCCGCACCCCAGTAGACGAGGGCGGGAAGCCGGCCGGCGGTCGCCTCGATCAGGACGGTGACCCCGTCCGCGGTCAGGGCGATGAGCGAGCCTGTTTGCATCCCGCCACCCTAACGACAGCTTGATCGGGTGGTGGCGATCGGCCCGCCCGCCACCCGATCAAGCAGGGCTCATCCCGCCAGGCGCTCGCGGAGCCAGTCGTGGAAGCCGGCGAGGTGGTGCTCGCTCGGCACCAGCACCCCGCCGCGGGCGTACGCGCGCGACGACATCCCCGGCTGGCAGCTCTCGCAGGCGTCGAAATCCTGCCGGTTGACCCGGTCGAAGAGCTCCACCGAGCGCGACAGGTCCCGGCCCTCGGCGACCACCTCGGGCAGGTACAGCCAGTCGCACTCGACCACGGTCCGGTCCGCCGCCAGCGGGTACATCCGGTGCAGAATCACGTGGTCCGGCACCAAGTTGAGGAACACCTGCGGCTTGATGGTGACCGCGAAGTACCGCCGGTCCTGATCCTGGTCGAGGCCGGCGATCGGGGTCACCCCGGCGCCGCCGTCGACCGTGAAGCCCTCGACATTGGGCCCGAACTCGGCGCCGTGGCCCACGTAGTACTGGGCCGCGTAGCCGCCGGCGAACTCCGGCAGCACGCGCACGAGCTCCGGGTGGATCGTCGCGCAGTGGTAGCACTCCATGAAGTTCTCGATGATGAGCTTCCAGTTGGCCCGGACGTCGTACCGGATCCGCCGGCCCACCGTCAGGTTCTCGATGCCGTAGCGTTCGACCGCGGCCAGGTCGCCCAGCCGTTCCTCGCAGGCGCCCTGCACCGTTTCGGCGAACGACGGCGGCGTATCGGCCAGGCAGACCCAGACGTAGCCGAGCCACTCGCGCACGTGCACCCGGTTCAGGCCGTACTCGACCCGGTCGATGTCGGGCATTTTCACCAGGTTCGGCGCGGCGACCAGCTTGCCGTCCAGGTCGTACGCCCACGCGTGGTACGTGCACCGGAAGGTGCGCTTGACCGAACCGCTGTCGTCGGCGCACAGCATGGCCCCGCGATGCCGGCAGACGTTGAGGAACGCCCGCGCCTCGCCGGCCTGGTTGCGGGTCACCAGCACGCTCTCCCGGCCCACCTGCACGGTCCGGAACGCCCCCGGGGTGCCGATGTCCGCCCCGCGCAGCGCGCAGAACCACATCTGCTCGAAGATCCGCTCCTGCTCGGCGTCGAAGATCGCAGGATCGGTGTAGTAGGTACCCGGCAGGGTCCGCAGCAGGCTGGCGGGCAGCTCGGTCATGGTCATGTGGTCACCCCTGTGCGGCGGCGCGGGTGGAACAGGTCGGATCGGGCACGCTGGCTCCTATCGCCGGATGCGTTCATGCTTCGGGTCGAACAGCGGCTCTGCTGCCACCCGGGCGGATAGAAGCCGGTCGAAGTAGCCGACCTGCACTTTCGTGCCGGGCACCGCGACCTCGGCCGGCAGCCAGGCGTAGGCGATCGGCGCTCCCACGGTGTGCCCGTACGCCGCGCTCGTGACGAAGCCCACCGGCTTGCCCTGCGCGTAGACCGGTTCGCGGCCCAGCGGCACGCAGCCCTCGTCGGCGAGGACCAGGCAGGAGAGCAGCCGCGCCGGCTCGGGCCGGTCCAGCAGGGCGGTCCGGCCGAGGAAGTCACCCCGGTCCAGCCGTACGGCGAAGCCGAGCCCCGCCTCGTACGGATCGTCCTCGGCGGTCATGTCGGTGCCCCAGGCCCGGTAGCCCTTCTCCAGCCGCAGGCTGTTGAACGCGGCCCGGCCCCCGGCGATGACCCCGAGCCCGGCACCGGCCTCCCACAGCGTGTCCCACAGCCGCCGGCCCAGCTCGGCGGTGGTGTAGACCTCCCAGCCCAGCTCGCCCACGTACGACAGCCGGAGCATGGTGACCGGCACTGCGCCGAGATGCGCGCGCCTGGCCTTGAAGTAGCCGAAGGCGCCGTGCGAGACGTCGATGTCGGCCAGCGGCGCGACCAGGTCGCGGGCCAACGGCCCCCACACCCCGACGCAGCAGGTGGCGCCGGTGATGTCGCGGATCACCACGTCGACCGGCTTGTGCCGGAGCAGCCAGTCGAGGTCGAGGGGCCCGTTGACGCCGACCTGGAACCGGTCGGTGGCGAGCCGGGCCACGGTCACGTCGCTGCGGACGCCACCGGCGGCGTCCAGCAGCAGCGTGTAGACCACCGTCCCGACCGGCCGGTCCAGGTCGTTGCTGCTCAGCCCCTGCAGGAAGGAGACCGGGCCGGTCACCTCGAGGCGGGTCAGCGGGGTCATGTCGTACAGGGCGACCCGCTCGCGGGTGGCCTGGGCCTCGGCCGCCGCAATCGGCGACCAGTGCCGGGCCGACCAGTCGTCGCGCGGCGCGGCGACCCGGGGGAGCCCGGCGTTGGCCTCGTACCAGAGCGGGCGCTCCCACCCGGCCGCCTCGCCGAAGACGGCACCCAGCTCGCGCTGCCGGGTGTGGAAGGGGCTCACCCGCAGGTCCCGGACCGAGGGCGGGTCGAGCGGGTGGATGATGTCGTACACCTCGACGAAGCTGCGCTCCGAGCGTTCCCGCACGTACGCCGGCGACAGCTGGGAGACGTCGAAGCGGTTCAGGTCGCACTCGTGCAGGTCGAGACCGGGGCGCCCGTCGACCAGCCACTCGGCCATCGCCCGGCCCACGCCCGCGGAGTGCGTCACCCAGACCGCCTCGGCCGTCCAGAACCCGCGCACCAGCAACGACTCGCCGAGCAGCGGGAAGCCGTCGGCGGTGAACGAGAAGACGCCGTTGAAGCCCTCCGCCACCGTGCTGTCGCCCAGCACGGGCAGCAGTTCGGTCGCGGCCGTCCACGACTCGGCGAAATCCTCGGCGGTGAAGCCCAGCATCGACGGCTGCGGCCCCTCGGCCAGGTCGGTGAGCGCGACGGGCATCGGCCGGTGCAGGTAGGAACCGATGCCGAGCCGGTCGCCGTGCGAGCGGAAATACAGGTCCCGGTCCTGGTGCCGCAGGATCGGGGCGGGCAGCGGGCCCGGCAGCGCGCCGGTGCGGACGTACTGGTGCGCCATGGGCAGCAGGGGTATCGATACGCCGGCGAGGGCGCCGACGGCGGGGCCCCAGAACCCGGCGCAGCTGACCACGATGTCGGCCGGATAGCTGGCGTCGTCCGTCCGTACCCCGGTCACCCGGCCGTCGATCTGCTCGATCGCCACCACCCGCTGGTGCGGCAGGAACCGCGCGCCGCGGGTCATGGCCCGCCGGGCCTGGGCCTCGCCGGCGTCCACCGCCCGGGCCAGCCCGTCACCCGGCACATGCAGCCCGCCCAGCACGTCGCCGAGCAGCGGATACCGCTGGTGGCAGGCTTCCGGGCCGAGCAGCTCCGCCTCGATGCCCCAGGCGGCGGCGAAACCGTGCCGCCGCTGCAGCTCGCGCAGCCGCTCCGGGGTCGTCGCGACCTCCAGGCTGCCCACCGCGTCGAAGCAGCCCAGCTCGGTCAGCTTCGCCACGGTCTGCTGGGCGAGCCGGGCCATCGTCCGCGACGGGTTGGTCTGGAAGACCAGCCCCGGGGCGTGCGAGCTGGACCCGCCGGTGCTGAACAGCGGCCCCTGTTCGAGCACGACCACGTCGGTGCGCCCCCGCAGGGTGAGCTCGTCGGCCAGCGCGCAGCCGACGATGCCGGCGCCGATGATGACGATCGTCACGGCGTTCCGGCCTTCCAGGCGAGCCGACATCGAGATCTCATGCGCTGTTCCCTTCGACGAACGAAACCCCGGAGGGGAGCGGCGGGACCACGATCGTCGGGCAGGCCTGCGGCGGCGGGGCCGCGCAGGACAGCGGCGCCGGCGGCCGCGGGTGGACCGAGGCCATGGCGGGAACGCGGTGGTGACCCACAACCACGTAAAACCCGTCTGCGTCCAGTGCGGGCCACCTCTCCGTCGCTCCGTCGTCACAGGATCAACACCCTCGGTGGCGCCGGTCAATGGCGGATCGAGACTTTTACCGTGACGCAACAATCCGCATCCCGGGGACTTCCGCGGATGCCGGCTGCGGTGCAGCTCATGGTGCCTGCCCGGCCGGCTCCCAGCATCGACGGCATGACCAGCTGGCGCTCAGATCTTGTAGACCTTCGGCGTGCTTGAGTGTTGTTCGGCGCCAGCGACCGCGGATGTTGGACCTTGGTGCGTGGCGGTCCGCTCGGCACCCGCGCGCATCAAGGTCGCGGAGTCCGGCTGCGATATAGGATGTTATATGAGGTTGTAGTTCGGGGTGTGGGACGAGATGCCCAAGATGTGGTGACGGTGCCCGCTGGGTGGGATCGGGGTCCATCGGCTGGACTGCCACCGGAGCGAGCAAGGGGAAGCCGGCGGGAAGTAGTTCCGGCGAGTCGCCGAGACCGACGGTGGGCATGGTGGCGCGCGACCGGCTGCAAGATCCTCGCGGGGGTCGCCGACCCGGGGCCGATGGTGGTGCGGGCGGGTGCGGAGCGGACCACGGACCACGCCGCCACAAGATCCGGCTGCGGCCTCGGAGGGTGTGATCGGTTGGCGGGGCCGGTGATGCGGAAAGTCTCCTCGGCGCCCGGTGTCGGGTGGATCCCCGCGGCGGCGGCCCGGCTGGGCTCAGCCTGCGGGGAGCAGGTCAGCCGGCGGCGGCGTGGAGCCGGTGAAGCTCTGCTGGGGTACCGATCGCGGACCGGTACTCGGGGTGGCGCACATACTCCTGGATCGCCCGGGCCAGAAAGCGGTTGTCGACGTTCCCCGCCGTGATCACATTCCCGCTCTTGCCGATGCCGAAGCTCTGAACGAGCCGCGGATCGCGGTAGGCGAGCACGACCTGGCTCCGGCGCGCTGACATCGGTGGGATCTCGGCGGCGAGGGCCTCCCAGGGGACGAACAGGGACCCGACCAGCCGCCGGTCCACCACCCCGTCCGGGCGCAGGCGAACACCGAACCCTACCCACACCGCGCGGGCCAGCACCGTCAGCGCCAGCACCCACAGCGCGGACAGTCCCGCCACCGCGAAAATCCCTCCCGTCCACGGAAAGAGGGCCTTGCCGATCTCCCCACCGCGCGGGACGTCGACGGCGATGTACGTGGCAGCGAGCGCCAACTCGATGACAACGACCGCCCTCTGCAGACGCAGGATTGCCGCGAACAATCGGTTCAGCACATCGCGACACGCGGGGCCGTGCCGAAAACCGGAAACGGCACCCGATCGCAGGTGCCCACCGCGATCCCAATGATCAACATGACGGCATGGTAGGCCCGCATGAGCCCCACGAACCCCTCCTTTCGGCCACATTCCTTGATCAACCAATCCATGGCTGTCGATTTCGTGTGACGAGATCGCCCGGCGCGGCGGACACGACCAGGTGGAGCTCCGGCGCCGCCTGCTGCCGGCGGCCTCCCGCCTGCGCGCGGTGCTCGACGCCGCAGCCGGGCGGGCTCCCGCGCCGGACGCCGGGCTGAGCCGGGGCGTGGCCTGCCATCTCGAATACGACTCGGCGATCGCGGTGATCGTCACCGCCGACCCGGCGGCGCGGAAGGTGCTGCGGGTGACGGCGGCCGTCGACGTCGGCGTCCCGATCCACCCGTCCGGGGTCGTGGCCCAGGTCGAGGGCACGGTGATCGACGCGCTGTCCACCGTGCTCGGCGCGCAGATCACCGTGCGCGACGGTGCGGTCGTCCAGTCGTCGTTCCGGGACTACGCGTGGGCGCGCATCACCGACTGCCCCGAGATCGACGTGGTCCCCGGACGGTCGGACGCGCCCATCGGCGGCCTCGGCGAACTCGCCTACCCACCGGCCGCGGCGGCGATCGCGACGGCCCTGGTGGGCGACGGCGAGCCGGTCACCGGAATGCCGTACGGGGTCGAGGTCGGTTGATCGCGCGGTCGCGGTGTGGGTTGACGGCCATCGATACTGTTTTCTTACGTCGTTGGACTTCGGACGCGTCAGCCTCACCAGCGGGGAGCGGCCTGTGCAATCGCCGATCGATGGACCGGCGCAGCTGTCGGCTGCGGCCGGGATGGCCCACCACCTGGTGATGGCAGTGGAACGCGGTGGTGACGGTCCCGCCCCGGGCGACAGCGCGGCCGATGGCAGGTTGGTTGTTCAGGTGTTCGCGTTCGCCCGGTACAGCGTGGACATCGGCTCACTCGACGAGATCCTGATCGAGACCCGCGACCGGCTCTCCCGGCCGGGCCGCGGCCCGGGTGACCGTGTTCAGGCCACCCTGGACTGGATCAACGTGCTGTATCCGGTGGTGCGCGCCGGTCACCCGGTGCCGCCCCCACTCGCCGCCCTGCCGCCAACCCCGGACCCGGCGGCCGAGGCCGTTCGCCGCGCGGCGCTCGGGGAGGCCGCGCACCGGGAAGCCACCGCCGCACTGCATCGAGGGGACGCCGAACAGGCCCGCGCGTGGCAGCGGCTGGCCCACCAGAACGGCCACCCGGTGGACGTGGCGGTGCCCGCCCCGCGGCGGCCGATGGTCGATCTGTCCGGCCGTCATCGGGATCCTCGGATCGCGGCGCTGCTGAACGCGAGCGGTCTCGCCGCCGGCTACCTCTACCTCGGCCGGTGGGCCCGGGCCGCGGTGACGGTGGCGGTGACCGTTGTCGTGGTCTGGTTCGCGGCTGCCCACACCGCGTCGAAGAGCCCCACCCTGTGGGTCACGGTCGCCGCGCTCGGCGTCGGCGCCGCGACGTACGACGCGTGGCGGCTGGCCCGCCCACCGCACGCCATGGCCACCGCGGACCCGGTGCCGCGCCGGCCGCTGGCGGCCGCGGTGGCGCTGGTGGTGCTGATCGTCGCCGGCTTCGTCGGATACCAGGCGGCCGGTCGCTCGGCGCTGGCCGACGCCCATGCCGCGTACGCGGCAGGCGACTGCCCGGCAGCGCTCGACCGGTACGCGAGGGTCCAGGCCCGCTACGAACTCACCCTCACCTCGGTCACCTCGACCGCCCGTGCGGACCGGCGCGAGTGCCAGGATCTGCTGCGGGCCGAGGCCGGGCTGGCCGGCGGGAGCTACGGCTCCGCCCCCGGCGAGTTCGACGCGCAGGTGCGCTGGTATCCCGACGGGCTGCTGGTCGCACGGGCCCGGACCGGTCGCGCCGAGGCGTATCTGCAGCGCGGCAAGCAGTCCCTTGCCCGGGCAGCCGGGGAGAAGGACGGCGCCGACGCGGTGAACCTGCAGCGCAGCGCCGTAGCCGACTACACGGTGATCGTCACCGACCATGCGGGCACCCCTCAGGCCGCCGCCGTACGGACCGACCTCGACAAGGCCTACGCCGCGGCGGTCGCCGGCGCCGGCGACCAGCCGTGCACCGCGATTCCGGTGCTGACCTACCTCGGCTCGGTGTCGTTGGAGGTGGCCAAGGCGGGAGCCGCCCGGGCCCGGGCCGCCCTGCCCGGCGCGCTGTACGGCTGCGGTCTGTCCGAGTTCAGTGCCGGCAAGTACGGCTCGGCGATCGAGCACCTGACCACGTTCATCGCCGGCTACCCGCGAGACTCCCGGGTCGCCAAGGCCCGGCAGAAGCGGATCGCCGCCGAGGTGGCCGAGATCGGCGCCGGCGCGACCGGCGACCTGGCCCCCCTGGAACGAACCGGCTCCGGCCCGTCCGGCACCGCCACGGTGCAGGTGGTCAACGACTCGCCGTACGCCCTGGAGATCCTCTACAGCGGACCGGTCGCCGATCAGCTCACCATTCCGGCCTGCGCGGCCTGCACGGTACGCAGTTCCCCGTCCCTGGTGGATCGCTACTTCGGCGGCCCGACCTGCGGCGGTGACGGCGTGCCTTCGCGAGCCCTGCGGCTGAAGCCCGGCAGCTACCAGGTCGTGGTCAGGACGTCCGCAAGCGGCGGTCCGAGGCCGTACTCCGGTTCGTGGAAACTGGCGGGCGGCTCACGCTACGACAACTGCTACTACGCCAGCCGAGGTTTCGGCTGATCCATGATCGTGACACCGGAAGCCTGTCGGATCTGGGACAGCACCGCGGGCGGTGGGATTGCCCTGCCGGACACTGATGGTGCTCACTGACCCAGTGGAGGCGCCGGTGACGGGCTTCGTGTTGCCGGCCGGACCCGACGGTGCCGGCGCCCCGGAGGACAGATGGCGCGGCGTCCGCACCGCGTATCCGGCGAACAAGACCATTCCGCAGCTGTTCGCGGCTTGGGCGCGTCGCAGGCCGGCCGCGCCCGCGGTGCGCGAGCTGGGCAGGGAGATCACGTATCGCGAGCTGGACGAGTGGTCGGACCGGGTCGCCTCGGCCCTGATCGACGCCGGCGTGCGGCCGGGAGAGCCGGTGGCTCTGCTGGGCCAGCGGTGCCTGGAGGCGCCGGTGGGCGCCCTGGCGATCATGAAGGCCGGCGGCGCATACGTGCCCCTCGATCCCGCGGATCCCGCTCCCCGCCGCCGCCAGCTGGTACGGGAGCTGGGTATCCGTCGGGCAGTGGTCCTGCCCGGCCATGCTCCGGATCTTGGCGGGCTCGCGGTGGTGCCGGTGGGCGAGTTTCGACAAGGACCGGTCCGAAGCCGCCCGGGCGTGCTGGTGCGGGCAACCGACCCCGCCTACATCCTGTTCACCTCGGGGGCGACCGGGGTGCCGAAAGCGGTCGCGGTGGCGCACCGGTCGGTGGCGCGCCTGGTCATCGACACGGACTATGTGGCCATCGGCCCGGACGATCGGGTGGCGGCCACGGGCTACCTGGCGTTCGACGCGTCGGTGTTCGAGGTGTGGGGCGCGTTGCTGAACGGCGCGTGCCTGGTGGTGGTGGATCAGGACACGCTGCTGGACGCGACGCGGATGCACCGGCTGCTGGTGGACGAACGCATCGACGTGTTGTGGTTGTCCGTCGGTGTGTTCCACCATCTCGCCCGGGCTCGTCCGGACATGTTCCGCACGGTGGGCATTCTGATCAGCGGTGGCGACGTGCTGGCCCCCGAGGCGGTGCGGGAAGTGCTCCGGGCCGGCGGACCGGAAAAACTGGTCAACGGGTACGGCCCCACGGAGAACACGACGTTCTCCGCGACGTACCGGATCACCCAGGCCCCACCGCACCTGGCCCGCATTCCGATCGGCCGGCCGATCGCCAACTCCACGTGCTACGTCGTCACCGACGACGGAGCCCTGGCCGAGCCGGGTCACGAGGGTGAGCTGTGGGTCGGCGGGGACGGCGTCGCGCTGGGCTATGTCAACGACCCGGAGCTGAGCGCCCAGCGCTTCGTGCCGGACCGGTTCGGCGGCTCGCCGGACGGGCGGGTGTTCCGCACCGGGGACCGCGCCCTGTGGCTGCCGGACGGGGCATTGGAGTTCCTGGGGCGGCACGACCGCATGGTCAAGGTGCGCGACTTCCGGATCGAGCTGGACGAGATCGAGGCGGCGCTGCGCGGTTGTCCGGGAGTCGGCGACGCCGCCGTGGTGGTCGCCGAGTCACCTGGCGGCAAAGTGATCGAGGCGTTCTACACCGCAACGCCGGGAGCCGGCACCGCGCCGAACCCGGGCCGGCTGCGGACGACGCTGGGCGGCCGGCTGCCGGCCTACATGCTGCCGGGCAGATACGTGCCGGTGCCGCGGATGCCGCTGACGGCCAGCGGAAAGGTGGACCGGAACCGGCTCAGCAGCGGCGGCCGGCTGCCCGCCGTGACCGCGTCGACGCCGCTCGGCCGCGCTGCCGCGCCCATCGAGGCAGGCCTGGCGCGGCTCTGGGAGGAAGTCCTCGACGTCGACCAGGTGGATCCGGAGGACGACTTCTTCGAGCTGGGCGGCAATTCACTGCTGGCGGCCACGATCTTCGCGCGGCTGCGCGCCCTGTTCGGCATCGGCCCGGGGCAGAGCCGGTTCCTGACCCGGCGCCTGCTGGCCGATCCTTCGCTGCGTGCCTGCGCGGTGGCCGTCCAGCAGGCGCGGGACGAAACCCTGACCCGGGACGACGCGGGCGACGACATCGACTGGTGGCAGGCCGCCTCGGTCGAGCTGCCACTGCCGGTCGCCGCCGCGCGGACCGTTTCTCCGGTACCCGAGGAGATCCTGCTGACCGGGGCGTCCGGGTTCCTGGGCACGTACCTGCTGCGCCGCCTGCTGGAGCACACCGACGCCCGCGTTCATTGCCTCGTGCGGGCCGGCAGCGACGAGCAGGCCCGGCAGCGGCTGGTCGGCCAGCAGCTCCGCTACGGCCTCGGCGACCTGCCCGCCGGGCGGGTGGTCGCGCTGGCGGGGGATCTCGGGCGGCCGTCGCTGGGCTGGGCGGCGGGCAGATTCTCCGGGTACGGCCGGTGCCTGGACGCGATCCTGCACGCGGGCGCCTATGTCAACTTCACCTACCCGTACGCGCATCTGGGCCCGGTGACCGTGGGCGGGACGGTCGAGCTGATCCGGCTGGCCGCCGCCCACCGCGGCATCCCGTTGCACTTCGTCTCGACGCTCGCCGTGCTCGCCGGGTTCGGCGCCGCCGGCGTGCGGCTGGTCGACGAGGACACCGAGCTGGCATTCCCCGAGCACCTGTACATGGGCTACACCGAAACGAAGTGGGTGGCCGAGCGGATCTTGTCGCGGGCCCGTGCGGAGGGGCTGCCGGTCGCGGTGCACCGGCCGTACGAGATCTCCGGCGACCTCCGCAGCGGGGCGTGGAACCTGGAGAGCGCCACGTGCGCGCTGTTCAAGGTGATCGTGGACAGCGGCCTGGCGCCCGACATCGATCTGGCCCTGGACCTGATCCCGGTGGACGTCCTCGCCGCGCAGATCATCCACATCGTGATGCGTCAGGCCGGGGCGTCCCGGACGTACCATCTCGCCAATCCCGCGCCTGCCACCTTGCGGGACCTGGTCTCCCGGCTTCGTGCCCGCGGTTACCGGATCCGAACGGTGCCGTTCGAGGACTGGGTGCCGCAGGTGGTGCGTTTCGCCTGCGATCGGCCGGACCACCCGTTCGCCCCGTTTCTGCCGTTGTGGGTGGATCGGTGCCCCCGGAACGGTTTGGTGCTGAAGGAGATGTTCTTCGCCGAGCACTTTCCCGCCTTCGGTCGCGCGCACGCGCAGGCCGCGCTTGCCGACGCGGAAATCAGGGTTCCGCCGGTCGACTCGGCGCTGCTGGATCACTACCTCGACTTCTTCCAACGGGTGGGCTTCCTCGGCCCCGCCGCGACCCGATGACACTTCCCCGGGTGGGCGTGCTTCTGGACTTCGGCGCGGCCACCCCGATGAGCATCCTGGCCGCCGCCCGCGGCCGGTACGAGATCGTCTTCCTGTGCGATCGGGCGCTGCCGTACGTGGCCGCGCTCGTCGACGAGCTGGGCGAACTCGGCGAGGTGTGCGACATCACCGGCCTGTCCGGCGACCGGCTCCGCGGCCGGGTCGCCGGGCTGCGGCTGGCCGGCCTGACCACGTTCAGCGAGGGCCAGATCCGCCGTACCGCGGTCCTCGCCGAGCGGCATGCGTTCGCCTACCTCAGCCCGTCGGCGGCGGTGGCCGTGACCGACAAGTACGTGCAGCGCGAGCTCCTCGTCCGGGCCGGGCTGCCGACCCCTCGCTGCCGCACGGTTGCGGATCCGGCCGACCTGGCGACCGCGGTGGCCGCGGTGGGCCTGCCCGCGGTCCTCAAGCCCCGGGTGGGCGCGGGCAGCGCCCGTACCTGCCGGGTGGACAGCCTGACCGAGGCGGCCGGCCGGCTGCGCGAGTTCCAGACCGGATCGGGGCCCTTCGTCCTGGAGGAAATCCTGCCCGGCGACCCGTCGGTGGCCGGACCGGGCTTCGGTGACTACGTTTCCGTGGAGTCGGTGACGGTGGCGGGGTCGGTGCGGCACATCGAGATCACCGGCAAGTTCCCCCTGGCGCCGCCGTTCCGGGAAACCGGATACGTCGTCCCCGCGACCCTGTCCGCCGGATGGCGGCGGGCGGTGTTCGAGCTGACCGAGGCCGCCCTGCGCGCGCTGGGTGTCACCGACGGCGTCACCCATGTCGAGGTCAAACTCACGCCCGCCGGACCGCGGTTGATCGAGGTCAACGGACGACTCGGCGGCTACGTCGCCGATCTCGTGCGCCGCGCCCGCCGGGTCGATCTCGTGCGCTCGGCGTTGGCCGCTGCCCTCGGCCACGGCGTGGACGTTCCGGAGCTCGGATATCGGCGGCACGCCTTCCAGTACTTCCTCACCGCTCCGATGGCGGCGACGACGTTGCGCCGGCTGGACGGCGTCGACCAGTTGTCCCAGGTTCCCGGCATTCGGTACGTGGAGGTGTTCCGCAAGGCCGGTGACCGGCTCGACTGGCGCCTGGGAACCCTGGGATACCTCGGCATCGTGCACGGCTCGGCAGCCGATCATGATGGTGTCCTCGCGCTCGTCACCATCGTCGACAACCTGCTCACGGTCGACGTCGAGTAGGAGCCGCCGACCGGCATCGTTCCGACCTTTCGGGCGATACCGATGATTGCCGCTATTCAGATTATCCAGGCGAAATCGACGTAGCATCTCTGTCGGCGGCAAAGTACCCGGTGAGGAGCGGCCCATGTCCTCGTCAGCACCCAGCTCCGCGACCAAGACCTCGGACCCCGAGCCGGGTTCTGCCGCCGAGCCCTCCTGGGAGGAGCCCGATCGGCCCACGGGGGCCGCGCCCACCTCGGGTTGGACGACGCTGGGAGTCGCCACCGGGTCGGCGGTCGCGGTAGGCGTGCTGGCGGTGGCACTAGGCGCAGCGACCGGGTGGGCCACCCTGGCCGGCCTGGTGGCCGTTGTCGCCGACTCGCTCATCCTGCTGTGCTATGGCGGGGCCGCCGTCCGGGCCGGCCGCGCGCAGCTCCGGGAACGGGCGGCAGCCGAGCTGGATGCCCAGGCCAGCCACAACCAGCTCCAGAAGCTGATCGACAACACCGCCGCGGTGATCTACATGAAGCGCATCGACAACGGGCGCTATCTGCTGGTGAACCGGGAGTGGGAGCGGCTCTTCAAGGTCGACCGGGCGCAGGTGATCGACATGACCGATCAGGGCGTGTTCCCGAAGGAACTCGCCGACCAGCTACGGGAGAACGACCTGTGGACGGCCGAACAGGGCCGGACCGTGCAGTTCGAGGAGACCGCGCAGACCGACCGCGGACCGAGGACCTACGTTTCGGTCAAGTTCCCGGTCTTCGACAGCAGCGCCGAACCCTACGCGGTCTGCGGGATCTCCACCGACATCACCGAGTGGAAACAGGCCGAGGCGGAAGCCCGGCGGCTGGCCGCCGAGCTGGAGACCCGGGTACGCAACCGCACCGCCGAACTGGAGGCGTCCAACAAGGAGCTCGACGCGTTCGCCTACACGGTCTCCCACGACCTCCGCGCTCCGCTGCGTTCGTTGCACGGGTTCAGCCAGGCATTACAGGACGACTACACCGACCGGCTGGACGACACGGGGCGCGAGTATCTGCGCCGGTTGCAGGCCAACGTGGCACGGATGGGGCACATGATCGATGATCTTCTGAACCTGTCCCGCTCCACCCGGGTGGAACTCGGCCGGCGCGACGTCGACCTGGGCGCGATAGCGGACGAGATCGCCGAGGAACTGGCCGCCGTCGACCCCCAGCGGCAGGTGACGGTGGTCGTGCGGGAAGGGCTGCACGCGCACGCCGACCCGCAGCTGCTGCGCCTGCTGCTGCAGAACCTGATCGGCAACGCGTGGAAGTTCACCGGACGCAACACCGAGCCCGTCGTCGAGGTCGGCCGATGCGAACGCGACGACCAGACGTTCTTCGTGGTCCGCGACAACGGCGCCGGCTTCGACATGCGGTACGCGGACAAGCTGTTCACCGCCTTCCAGCGGTTGCACCCGGCCGCGGAGTTCGAGGGCACCGGGATCGGGCTGGCCATCGTGGCCCGGATCGTGCACCGCCACGGCGGCCGCGTCTTCGCCGAGGCCGCACCCGATCAGGGTGCGAGCTTCTACTTCTCACTAGAGGGACATATGACCGAACAACCCGCGCAGGTCGCTCAGCCCGCCCTGGTGGCGTGAGATGACCACATCGCCGAGCACTGAGGTCCAGAACCCTTCAGCGACGCCCAGCGACGGCACCATCCTGCTGGTGGAGGACAGCCCGGACGACGTGCTGCTGACCCAACGGGCGTTGCGGAAGAACAACATCTGCAACCGGGTCATCGTGGCCACCGACGGCGAGCAGGCCATTGACTATCTGCTGCCCCGCGAAGGCAAGCCGCTCGTACCCGAACTGATCCTCCTCGACATCAACCTGCCCAAGGTCAACGGCTTGGACGTGCTGCGCGCCATCCGGAGCAACGAGAGCACCCGCTACGTCTCCGTGGTCGTGCTCACCACCTCCAACGAGGAACGGGACATCGTCAGCAGCTACAACCTCGGCGCCAACAGCTACGTCCGCAAACCCGTCGAGTTCGACAACTTCCTCGAGGCCGTCCGCATCCTCGGCCTCTACTGGCTGCTGGTGAACCAGAACGCGGCGATCATCCGAGCCCCGGTGGAGTAGGCGATGCGACGCACGGCGCACCTGCTGCTGCTGGAGGACAACGAGGACGACGCGTTCTTCATCATCCGCCACCTGCGCCACGAAGAAATGGATGTCACGTTCGAGCGGATCGAGACCGCGCAGGCGCTGCGGGAACAGCTCCGGGACCGACCACCCGACCTGGTCATCTCCGATGGCACCATGCCCACCCTGGACGTACCCGAGGCGCTGACGATCCTTCGTGGCACCGGCCTGGAGGTGCCGCTCATCGTCGTCTCCGGGCAGATCGGCGAGGACGTCGCCGCCGCGTACATGCGGGCCGGTGCCCGCGACTTCGTCCTCAAGGACAACCTGTCCCGGCTCGTGCCCGCGGTCTGCCGCGAGCTCGACGAGGCGCACGACCGGCGCGACCGGCAGCAGATGCGAGCAGCCCTGGACACCATGGAGGAACGGTTCCGGCTCGTCGCCGAACACCTGCAGGATGTGGTGTTCCGACTGCGGTTGCATCCCACGCCCGTGATCGAATACATCAGCCCGGCGATCACCGCCCTGGTCGGCGCCAGTCCGGAGGAGCTGACCCGCAACCCGCACCGGCTGTTGACCGCCGCCGACCCCGAGGATCGGGAGCAGTTCCACGCGTCGTGGTACTCACCCCATCCGGAACGACACGTGCTGCACTGCCACCGCCCCGACGGCTGCGTCGCCTGGGTGGAGCAACGCACGATCCCGGCATACGACGACAACCACCAGCAGATCGGTGTGGAGGGCATCCTGCGCGACGTCACCGAGCAGATCCAGGCCGAACAGCACCGGCACAAACTGGAACAGCAACTGCGTCAGTCCGAACGCCTGGACTCCCTGGGACACCTCAGCGGCGGGATCGCGCACGACTTCAACAACATCCTGGGAGTGATCAAGGGATTCGCGGGCCTGACCCTCGAGGCGTTGCCGGCGGATCACGCCTGCCGCGACGACGTCGAATGCATCGAACGCGCCGCGCTGCAGGGCGCCGCCCTGACCAGGCAACTCCTCATCTTCAGCCGGCTGCAGCCGGCGCAGCCCGAGGTGCTCGACGTCAACGAGGTCATCACCGAATCGCTCACCCTGCTGCGCCGCACCCTCGGCGAGGACATCGCCTTCGCCGTCGATCTGGTGCCCGGCCTGCCGTCCGTCACCATGGACCGCAGCCGCCTGGAACAGATCATCATGAACTGCGTCGTCAACTCCCGCGGGGCGATGCCCGACGGCGGCACCATCACCGTCGAAACGTCCACCGAGCGGCTCGACACCGCCGGCGCACAGCCGGGGCCACTCGCGCCCGAGTACGTCCGTCTGGTCATCCAGGACACCGGCCACGGCATGCCGGCCGACGTTGTCCAGCACGCCTTCGAGCCGTTCTTCAGCACCAAGGGCCCCGGAAAGGGCACGGGACTGGGCTTGTCCACCGTCTACGGCGTGGTCAAGGATGCCAAGGGCGCCGTGGACCTGTGGTCCGAGCCGGGCCGGGGCACCCGCCTGACCATCCACCTGCCCGCGTGCCCCCAGCAGGAGAGGATCGTCGCCGTACGCGACCGGCCCCAGCCACCGCAGCCGGACACCCGCATCCTGGTGGTGGACGACAACCACGACATCGCCGAGGTCGCCGCCCGGGTGCTCAACGCGGCCGGCTACGAGACGACGGTCCTGACCAGCCGCCAGGATGCCCTAGCAGCGCTCTCTCGATCACCGGTAGCCTTGATCCTCGCCGACATCGTCATGCCGGGCATGAACCTGCGCGACTTCGTCGCCGCGGTCCACAGCACTGCCAACGACACCCGCGTGCTGCTGATGTCGGGCTATCCCGACCACCAGCACGAGGAGGTGGAGACTCACCCGGGGCAGCTGCCGATCATCGCCAAACCGTTCGACACCACGCAGCTGCTCCACGACGTCCACACCTGCCTGCAATAGCACTATCAGTCACCCTCCGTCACTGCTCGCGAGTGACCCGCACCCTTTTGGGGGAATCTAAGCGGGTTCGGCGGCTTTATGGTTGCACCCGATTCGCTCCTCGAATCGCACCCGACCTGCAACCCTCGGAGACCCGATGCGCTTGTCCGCCCTGCTGATTGCCACCGCTCTGCCGACCGCCCTGGGCGCTCTCGCGGTGAGCGGGCCGGCCTCGGCCTCGGCGACATCCGACGCTCCCGCATACACGCTCGCTTCGAGCATCAGCCCTGCACCGCTGAGCGCCGCAGCCTGCGCGTCCGACCCGGCCTGCGTCGCGGCTCCGGCCCCGAAGGGCGGCAACGCCGACGACTACGCGGCGCTTGCGCAAGCGATCAGCACCGCCGCCGGCAAGGCCGTCGTCACCCCGGCCACCACCGCGACGGTGCTGCTGCAGGCCGGCACCTACCGGCTCACCAGCGGTCTCAAGCTGCCGGCCAACGTCAACCTGCGCGGCGCCGGCATCACGGCCACCACGCTGCTGATGGACCCCACCGTGAACTGGAAGAACTTCAGCTACAGCTTCCTCATCCGGCCCAGTGACACCAAGCAGGCCGGCAGCACCAACCTGGTCTCCGACCTCACCGTCAACGGGAACTGCCGCACCGGCGCCGGCTCCGCCGACCCCGCCGCCCTGCCCGCCCAGCCGGGGCAGATCTGCGACTTCCGCGCCACGACGGGCGCGAACTCGAGCACCGGCGGCGGTATCTCGGCCGGTGACCGGTGGACCGTACGCCAGGTCCGGTTCACCAACCTCGAGTACTTCAAGCTCTGGATCCTCGGCACCACCGGCGTGACCATCGTCGACAACCGGTTCGACAACTGGGGCGGCGCCGAGTCCGACGGCGAGGACAACATCGGCGGCGGCGGCCGCAACGACGGCACGATCGTCGAGAACAACCAGTACGACGCGACGGCCAACGGGAACTTCCTCGACTTCACCAACGCGATCCGGACCGTCGTGCGCAACAACGTCGTGCACACCACTGCGGCGGTCGCCGCCGCCCGCGGCGTGCGCGAGTACGGCAACCTCTACTTCGAGGGCGTCATCGGTGCCACGGTCACGGGCAACACGCTCGAGGGTGCACACATCGTGCTGTCGTCGAACGCCAACTACTCCCACGTCGCGCCGAACAAGGACGTCACCCAGCCGCGCGACAACACCGTCTCCGGCAACAAGATCTTCGACTCGGCCACCGACGGCGTCCTGGTCCGCTACGACGACTACCTCGACGCCGACGGCACCCTCGGCACCGCCGGCGGGTGGAACGACGTCAGCACCGCAAGCACCGACCACCTCAGCCGGCCAGGCGGCAACAACGTCATCCAGGGCAACGACATCGTGCGTTCCCGCGAGACCGGGATCATCGTCTTCGGCACCCCGCAGGCGAAGGACACCGCCGACACGATCTCCGGCAACCGGATCGTCGACGCCGGCTTCGGCGGCTCCACCACCTACAACACCGGCGCCGGCTGGTTCGACACGGCGGGCATCGGGCTCGGCACCGGCGACGGTGACACGATCCAGGACAACACGATCATCGACGACCAGATCAACCCCACCCTCTGGTACGGCGTCCAGCTCGGCGCCCGCAAGTCGACCGCCGCCCCGACCGGCACCGTGCTCGGCGGCAACACGACCACGGGCCTCATCTCGGCCGTGGTCCGCAGCGGCTCGCAGGCCCCCGAGGCCCCCGGCAACCCGGCCGTCGCCGACAGCGCGCTGACCTGGGACGAGTCGTACCCCGGGAGTAACCCGGTGGCCGGCTATCGGGTGTACCGCAACGGCGTACCGGTCGCCGACCTGCCGGTTGGCAGCGCGGCGGTCCCGGGCAACCTGCTCGACGCCGACGCGGCCGGCCTCGAAACCGCATCGGCCGGCACGGCCGGCTGGACCACCGGCTCGACCACCAAGGCGTCCCGGGTCGACACCTCCGGCGCCGTCGGCACCGCGTCGCTCGCGTTGACCGCCACCGCCACCGCCACCGGGCAGATCAACACCTACAGCCGCAAGGTCACGGTCACGGCCGGCGCCACCTACACCTCGGTCGCCTCCTTCCAGGCCACCACCACCGGCCGCAAGGTCCGCGCGGGCCTCGCCTTCACCGACGCCGCGGGCAAGATCACCCGCCTGGCCACCGGCAACCTCTCGGCCACCGACCCGACCGGCGGCTGGGTGACCAGCTCGTACACCGCGGCAGCGCCGTCCGGTGCGGTCACCGTCCAGGCCCTCCTCCTGGTCGAGAACGTGCCCACCGGCGAGACCCACCTGCTGGACCGGCTCGGCCTGGTCACCGGCACCACCACCGAGCAGGTCGCGATCCCGTCCGGTGTCCCGGGTCAGTACCAGGTGGTTGCCTACCGTGCCGACAGCGGGGACAACTCCGCGGTCACCACCGTCGCCGTTCCCTGACCCCGACTCGGCAATTCTGACGAGCCCACCTCAAGCTCACCTCAGCTCCGGTTCCGGAGCTGCGCAATTCTCCGGAACCGGGCCGGGTCAGGATGCCGGGAAGCGGATGCCCGGCGCCGGGAACGGCTTCGCCGTCGTCAGGGCCGTGCCGGCCGGAGCGGTCACCCCGAACGCGGTCAGCGCCAGGCTCCGCAGGGCCGGCCCGAAGTCGCCGAGCCACGGGTTGATCGAGACGGTGAGCTGGGTGGCGGCGTCGGGCGTGGAGAACGCGTAGCTGAGGTAGCCGAAGATGCCGCCGCTGTGCCCCCACAGCGTCGGGCCGCCCGGCAGCGGCTGCTGGTAGATGCCCAGGCCGTAGTTCAGGTCACCGGTGGGGTTGCTGAGCATCGCGGCGAGCTGCGCCGGGCGCAGCAGCCGCCCGCTCAGCAGGCAGCGGTAGAACCGGTTGAGATCCGCGGTGGTCGAGACGAGTTCGCCCGCGGAGTTCGCCATCGACGGGTTGATCTCGGTGAAGTCCACCGGCACGATCTCGCCGTTGCGCTCGATCGGCTCGTAACCGTGCGCGTGCGGGCCCCGGATCGCGATGTCCGTGCCCGGTAGCTCGGTGCCGTGCAGGCGCAGCGGGCGCAGAATGCGCCTGGCGACCTCGGCGGCGTACGGGCGTCCCGTGACCCGCCGCACGATCATGCCCAGCAGGATGTAGTTGGTGTTGGAGTAGTCCCAGGACGTGCCGGGCTCGAACACCGGCGGCTGGCCGGCCGCGATGGCGACCAGTTCCGTCGGCCGGAACGTGCGGTACCGCGCCGCCAGCACATCCTCGATGGTCTCGAACAGCAGATTGGTGTAGTTGAACACCCCGCTGGTGTGCTGCAGGAGCTGCCGGATGGTGATCTGGGCGCCGTTGGGGATCGCGCCGGGCAGCCACCGCTCCAGCGTGTCCTCCAGGCGCAGCCGCCCCTCGCCGACCAGTTGGAGCACCACGGTCGCCACGAAGGTCTTCGTGATGCTGCCGGCCCGGAACCGGCCGTCGACCGGCGCCGGGGTGGGGCGCCCCAGCACGGCCACCCCGCTGGCGCCGCGCCAACTGCCGCCCGGGCTGTCCACCCGGGCCAGCGCGGCGGTGGCGCCGGTGGCGACGATCTGGTCCAGCGCCGCTTGCAGCGCGGCACGGTCCAGGCCATCGGGCACGGCGGGAGCGGCTTGCGCGCGGGACGGGGCACCGACGGTCGCGACGAGCGTCGCGGCGGCGGAACCGGCGAGAATGGTGCGGCGGGTCGGCATCGTGAATCTCCCCGAGTTCGGTCACTACGGACACTTTCGAGGCTGGCACTGTGGGTGACGTGGGTCAATGTCCGGGCGCCCTGGTCGATCCCCTACGGGTAGTCACCCGCACCGGCACGGCCTGCCGGTTGCCCCCATAATCCGCAATCGGACCGGCTTGCCTGGCTTGCGCCCCTATGCTCGGCGGGGACGCCGCTGACACCGTTCGGCGCCGGCCCGCACTGGTCCATCCGTCGCCGCCACGGACCTCCCATCCGGATGTCCGCCGCGCGCACCGACGACTCGGGGGCTTCATGACCGTGCGCGTTTCGGCCGGGGCCCGGTCGCGCCGGACGAAGGACCCTCAGCAGGAGGTGCGCCGCCAGCTGGGCACGGCGTTGGGAGCGAAGGGCAGCCGCCGGTTCGGGCTCACCACGGCGCGCAGACTGCGGCGGTCCCGGGCGACCCGGTCGATCGTCGCGCAGGTCGTGGTCGAGTTCACCGACGCCGTGGGCAACCCGGCGTACGCCCCCGCGAACCATGGCCGGCTGCTGGAGAGTCTGTCGTCGGCGGCGCAGGAGATCCGGGCTGCCGGGTCGGGCTGGGCGCCCGCGAGCGCGACGGCGCTGCTGCGGCCGGCCCTGATCGCCGCGGCGGACTTCGCCTTCCACCAGCTTGTGCACGACGTCGTCACGACGGTCGAGCGGTACCAGGGCGGACGGCCGACGGCCGGGTCCGGCGCGCCGGGCACCGGACTTCAGACCTGCTGGCTGAACCACACCGTTCGGCTGCGCGCGCCGCTGGAGCTCATCGCGGAGATCGCCGCCGACGACGCCGTCGTCCGGATCGACGTGCCGCGGCGGCTGCGCCGGCTGGCGGCAGCACCCCCGTCCGGCAACGCTTTCCACTGGGACGGGGAGCCCGGCGAGGCGGGCTCGGGCGTACGGGTCGCCGTGCTGGACGGCGAGGTCTGCGGCGCTCACCCAGCGCTCGGCCGGCGGGTCCTGCACCGGAGGAACCTCACCGACGAGGCGTGGGGGCGCCCGGACCGCCACGCCACCGCGGTGGCCGGGATCATCGCCGGCAGTTCCCCGGACTACCGCGGCCGGGCCGGCGCCGCCGAGATCGTCAACTACAAGATCTTCCCGGCGCAGACGACGGACGGTGCCGGCGACCCGGGAGACTTCGACGCAGTCCTGGCATTGCAGTCCGCCGTCGGCGACGGCATGAACATCGCCAACTGCTCCTGGTGCGGCGACGCCATGGAAGAGTTGCCGGGCCGCCTCGCCCGCGCGGTGGACCGCGCCTGGGACCTGGGCCTGATCGTCGTGACCAGCGCGGGGAACGACGGCCCGGCGGCCGGCACGATGACCACCCCCGCCGAGGCGGCCAACGCCATCGTGGTGGGGGCGACCGATCCGCACGGCACCGCCGTGCAGGCGTACAGCAGCCGTGGGCCGGTGCCCGGCAAGGCCGGGCCGACTCTCGTCGCCCCGGGTGGCGGCGAGGATGCGGGACTGGTCGGTTGCCTGCCGGGCGGCGCCGTCGGCGATGTCGGGTACGGCACGAGCTTCGCGGCCGCCTACGTCACCGGGCTGCTCGCGGCCCTGCTGGGCCGGTATCCCGAGGCCACGCCGGGCGAGTTGCGGGATCGCCTCCTGGCCGCGGCATGCCCGCTGCCCGGTTTCGGACCGGAGGCGCAAGGCGCCGGTGTGGTGCGCTAGCCGCAGGGCGACCGGCTGAACCCGCTCACACGGACGAAGCGGTCCGCCGGAGCTGGCTCGGCAGGTCGATGCGCAGCACCTCGTCCACCGCGGCGACCGACGACAGACCCTCGACCGGCACCGCGCCGTGCAGCGTCTGGCTGAGCCAGGCGGTCCGCAGCACCGTGCCGCCGACCTCGGCGATGCGGGCCAGCACCGGCTGCAGGCTGCGGTCGAACTCGTCCTGGAGCATCTTGATGCGCTCCGGCCGGGAGCCGGAATCCGACACCGCGATCGCGCGCAGCTCGACAATCACTTCGACGGGATCGGACGCACCGTGGCCTGCCAGGCTCTCGGTGAGCCGGGCACTCAGCTTGTGACCGCTCAGCTCGTCCAACGAAACTCCTCAACTCCGGCCCGGCCTGCGCCTACGACGTTGCCGTCGTGAGCGCCGCCGGCGCGCCGGACCCGGCGCGCACAGCATATGCTTCGGCAGCGGATCAGCGCTTTGCAGGATTCTGCGGGACCGCCGGTGTGATCCCTGCCTCCAGCTCGGGCGGCAGTTCCTCGACGTGTTCCTTGCCGAAGATTTCCGCCGCCGCACCCATCATCCCCGTCGGCACCTCGGCCACGGTGCTGAGCAGTTGCGTGGTCAACCGTTCGAGGGCGTCCTGCGGCTGGTTCCGTACGTCGATTCGGACTCCACCGCCCGGCTCCAGCACCACGATGTAGCCGGCGGGCACCGCGGAATCCCGGGTGAGCACCGCCGCGGCGCCGTCCCGCAGGTCGACCACCAGGCCGCCGCGCCAACGCTCGACCAGGCTCCCCACCACCGCGATGGTGAGCAGCACCGAGCCGACGATCACGAACGTCACCGGCTCGACGATCTCCCGGACCCGGGACGGGCTCTGCCGGGAGACCTGCGCCCCGAGCTTGGTGGCGACCTCCAGCACATCGGCCTGATGGGTGGTTCCCCGTACCTTGACGACCAGGTTCATCCCTGCTCAGCTCCCTGTGGTGACTTCTGCGCTCCGCTCAGCTTGCGCCAGCCGTGGCCGCCGTCCCGGGCGAACGCCCGAACGTGCAGGGTGCGCTCTCAGGAGCTCGGATCCTTCCCGGGGGTGACGACCGACACATACGATACGATCCTGTTCCGTATTGCCGAAGATCGGTCTACGGTCGGCCATAGATACGGAACAGTTCCGTATCGGAAGCCATGAAGATCTCAGGAGTGGCACATACCCATGGACGTTCCTGTCGCAGAGAACACCGGACATCCCCGGCGCTGGGCCATTCTCGGCGTACTCGTCATCAGCTTGCTCGTCGTCGTGCTGGACAACACCGTCCTGAACGTCGCCATGCGTACCCTCGCCGACCCCGTACACGGGCTCGGCGCGACCCAGAGCCAGCTCGAGTGGGCCATCAACTCGTACACCCTGGTCTTCGCCGGCCTGCTCTTCACCGCCGGCATCCTGGCCGACCGGCTCGGCCGCCGGATCACCCTGACCGTGGGCCTCGCGCTCTTCGGCATCGCGTCGCTGATCTCGGCGTACGCGCAGACCGCCGACCAGCTCGTCTGGGCCCGCGCGCTGATGGGCCTCGGCGCCGCGGCGATCATGCCGTCGACCCTGTCGATCATCGCCAACGTCTTCGACCCGCGCGAGCGCGGCCGGGCGATCGGCGTCTGGGCCGGCGCCGTCGGCCTCGGCGTCGCGATCGGCCCGATCGTCGGCGGCCTGCTGCTTGAGCACTTCTGGTGGGGCTCGGTCTTCCTGATCAACGTGCCCGTCGTCATCGCCGGCGTGGTGCTGGTCAGCGTGCTGGTCCCGGAGTCGCGCGACCCGAGGCCGGGCCGCATCGACGTCGTCGGCGTGCTGCTGTCGATCGTCGGGCTCACCCTGCTCACCTACGGCGTCATCGAGGGCGGCGAGAACGGCTTCGGCCAGCCGCAGGCGTGGGGCACGATGGTCGCCTCGGTCGCGGTGCTGACCGCCTTCCTGCTGTACGAGCGCCGCATCGAGTTCCCGTCCCTGGACGTCAAGCTCTTCGCCATCCCGCAGTTCTCCGCCTCGGTCGGCGCGATCGGCCTGGTCTTCTTCGCGGCCATGGGCTCGATGTTCTTCGGCGCCTTCTACCTGCAGCTGGTCCGCGGCTACGGCCCGCTGGCCTCGGGCGCGCTGTTCGTCCCGTTCGCCGTGGCCCAGATGGCCTTCGCGCCGCGCAGCGCCGCGATGGTCAAGCGGTTCGGCCCGAAGCTGGTCAGCACCGTGGGCCTGCTCCTGGTGTCGACGTCGCTGGCAGGCTGGCTGTTCATCGGCGAGACCACGCCGATCTGGGTCGTCGGGGCGCTGTTCTTCCTGATGGGTGTCGGCATGGCCAACGTGATGCCGCCCGCGACCGAGGCGATCATGTCGGTGCTGCCCCGGGAGAAGGCCGGCGTCGGCTCGGCGGTCAGCAACACCATCCGGCAGATCGGTGGCGCGCTGGGCGTGGCCGCGCTGGGTGCGATCGTCTCCTCGGTCTACCGCGACGACGTCACGACGGCCACCGCCGGCCTGCCGGAGGCCGCCCGCGAGGTCGCCCGGGAGTCCATCTCCGGCGCGTACGGGGTGGCGGGCCAGGCCGGCCCGGGCGGCGCGGCGCTGCTGGAGTCGGCCAACGCCGCCTTCATCTCCGCGATGCACTACGCGGCGATCGGCAGCACGATCTTCGCCCTGCTCGGGGCGCTGGTGGCGGTGATCTGGCTGCCGGGCAAGCGCCCGGCCACGGCACCCGCTCCCTCCACCGCCGAGGGGCTCGCGGAGGAACAGGGCATCGAGCTGGTCGACGCGTCATGACGGGGGCAGGTGGCCACGGCATGAAGGCTCGGTAACAATGGAGCACATGACGACGGTCAGCGTGCAGGAACCGGCCGACCAGGACCGCAAGGCTCCTGGTCGGCCGCGCAACGCGCAGGCTGACCTGGACATCATCCAGGCGGTCTTCGACCTGTTCAGCTCCGGGCTGAGCGCCGCCGCCCTCTCCATCGAGGCGGTGGCGGCCAAGGCCGGGGTGGGCAAGGCGACGATCTACCGGCGCTGGCCCAACAAGGAGGCGCTGCTGGTCGACGCGATCGCCACGATGAAGGGCCCGCTGCCGGAGCCGGTGGGCGAGTCGGTCCGCGACGACCTGATCATGCTCGTCTCCGCCATGCGCAACAAGCGCATGGAGCACTACGGCAAGGTCACCGCCTGCCTGCTGCCCGAGCTCGCGAAGAGCCCGGAGATGCGGCGGATCCACCAGAGCGTCGTCGAGCCGCGGCGCGAGGTGACGCGCGGCGTGCTGCGCCGGGGCATCGAGACCGGTGAGCTGCGCCCCGACCTGGACGTGGAGCTCACCCTGCTGATGCTCTCCGGCCCCATCTTCGCGCACAACGTCATGCAGTGGAGCCCGCTGGCCGCCGACGACAGCTTCGCCGAGATCCTGGTCGACGCCGTGCTGCGCGGCGCCGCCGCGTGAGCGTTTCGTTCGCCGACGTCCTTGACGCCGCCGCCCGGCTCCGGGGCGTCGCCCACCGCACCCCGGTGCTGCGCTCGCGCACCCTGGACCGGCTGGCCGGCGCCGAGGTGCACCTCAAGGCCGAGAATTTCCAGCGGATCGGCGCCTTCAAGTTCCGCGGCGCCTACCACGCCGTCTCCCGGCTGGCCCCGGAGCAGCGGGCCAGGGGCATCGCGGCGTATTCCTCGGGCAACCACGCGCAGGCCGTCGCCCTGGCCGCCCGCGAGTTCGGCACCATCGCGGTCATCCTGATGCCCGCGGACACCCCGGCGTCCAAGCAGGCGGCTGCCGCCGGGTACGGCGCCGAGATCATCACCTACGACCGCTACACCGGCGACCGGGTCGCCCTCGGTGCCGCGCTGGCGGCCGAGCGGGGCCTGACGCTGATCCCACCGTACGAGCATCCGTACGTGATCGCCGGTCAGGGCACCGCCGCGCTGGAGCTGCTCGACCGGGCCGGTGAGCTCGACGCGCTGCTGACCCCGGTGGGCGGCGGCGGGCTGATGGCCGGCAGCGCCACCGCGGCCAAGGGGCTGCACCCGGCGATCCGGATGATCGGCGTCGAGCCCACGGCCGGCGACGACACCCGGCGGTCGCTGGCGGCGGGGGAGCGGATCGCCATCCCGGTGCCCCGGACCATCGCCGACGGCCAGGCCGCGGACATCCCCGGCGAGCTGACCTTCTCGATCAATCGGCGGCTGCTCGACGAGGTCGTGCTGGTCGACGACGACGAGATCCGCGACGCGATGCGGTTCGCCTTCGAGCGGCTGCGCATCGTGCTCGAGCCCAGCGGCGCGACCGGCCTCGCGGCGCTGCTCGCCGGCCGGGTCCGGCCGCTGCCCCGCCGGGTGGGTGTGATCCTGTCCGGCGGCAACATCGACGCCGAGCGTTTCGCGGAGCTGGTCACGATCGGCAATACTGTCGGGTAACCGGCGAGACCCTGGTCAGCCGGGACCGTTTTCTCCATGGTTACGACGTGGAGGATCCGATGACAATTGCCTTCGACCGCGACAACGCCCAGCGCAGTGCCCTCATGCTGCGTGACGAGCGGCTGCAGCTCACCCCTGCGGTCCCGCCCGGCCGCGGCTGGGCGCCCGCCCACCTCGAGGTAGCCGACCTCTGTGCCGCGGAATGTGCCGACATCGGCACCGTGCTCAAGCACCTGACCACGGCGCAGCAGATCTTCGACGGCCTGCCGCCACCGCCGGCCGACAACCGGGTCGCCGCCTTCAACTCGCTCTACTTCACCATCACCGACCGGGTGGCCCAGTCGCTGCGCGGCAGCGGGGTGCGCGACAAGGCGTTCCTGGAACTGCTCGACGTCGAGTTCGCCAAGCGCTACTTCCGCGCCCTGCAGCTGTGGGGCAACGACGACGCGGCCACCCCGGACGCGTGGGAGGTGCTGTTCCGCCGGGCCCAGGACCACGGCGTGAGCAAGCTGGCCGCGGCCATGCTCGGCGTCAACGCGCACATCAACCACGACCTGGCGCTGGCCCTGGTCAGCACGTGGGAGCAGCTCGGCCCGCCGACCGACGAGCCGCACCCCGACTACCTGCTGATCAACAAGATCTTCTTCGAGGAGATCCCCGGGCTGCGGCGGCGCTACTCGACGCCGCTGCAGCTGCGGATCGACGGCCTGGTCGGCACCCTGGACGACTGGAGCCAGCGGGTGCTGGTGTCGGTGACCCGGGCCCACGCCTGGGAGCAGGCCGAGCGGCTATGGGCGTTACGCGACGACCCCGACGACCTGAACCGCGCCCTGCTGGTGATGGACCGGGCCTCGGCCTACGTCGGCGAGCTGCTGCTGCTCGGCGACGACATCGTCAACCGCGGCGGCCGGCTGCTGCGGGGAGCGCTGCACCGGGACGACGACGGCGTCACCGGCCGCTGACCACCCGGTCCCGCCCGGCGCGCTTGGCGACGTAGAGAAGCTCGTCGGCGCGCCGGACGACCGAGTGCGCGTCGTCGCCCGGGCGGACCGCGGTCAGGCCCACGCTGGTGGTCACCCGCAGACCGGGGGCGACGGCCTGCCAGTCGTAGGCGGCGACGGCCATCCGCATCGCCTCGCAGATCTCGGCCGCGGCCGTCAGGTCCGTCTCCAGCACCAGGATGAACTCCTCGCCGCCGTGCCGGCCCGCGTGCCCGGCCAGCGCGCGCAGGACCTCCGCCACCCGGCACAGCACGATGTCGCCGACCGCGTGCGTGAAGGTGTCGTTGACCAGCTTGAAATGATCCAGGTCGAGCAGCGCGACGCAGGCCGGGCGGTCGCCGCCGAGCACGGTGGCCAGCTGCGCGTCGGAGCGCCGCCGGTTCCACAGGCCGGTGAGGGCGTCCCGCTCGGCCAGCTCCCGGAACAGCTCGGTGTTGCGGTGCGCCTCGTCGACGGCGAACTGCGCATGCGCGACCCGCGCCATGACCTCGCTCTGCTCGCTCCGGCGCACGGTCCAGGCCTCATGGAAGTCGACCATCTCCCGGTACGCGGCCTGGAAGTCGCCCAGCTCGGCATGGCAGCCGGCCAGCATCCGCAGCGCCAGCGCATCGACGTCCGGCAGCCGGTCCCGGGCGGCGATCTCCCGGCACGCCGCCAGGGTCCGCATCGCGGTGCCGATGTTCCCGTCGCGGCGCTGGATGTCGGCCAGGGTGATCAGCGCGGCCGGGATCGCATCCGAGTCGGTCGGCGCGGCGTCCGCGATGGCCTGCTCGATCACGAGCGTGGCCTCCCGCGGGTGACCGGTCTCCAGCAGAATCCGGGCGACGGTGTCGGCGCAGGAGGCGTTGAGCGGCTCCCCGGTCCGGTCGCTGTGCGCCCGCATCCGCCGCACCAGCGCCGCGGCGGACTCCAGGTCGCCGTCGGTGTAGGAACACCAGGCCCAGTTGTTCAGGTTGGCCAGGATCAGCGCGGGCATCCCGCAGGCGTCCGCGAGCTGCTGCGCGACCTCGAACTCCTCGTGCGAGATGCCGCCGATCCGCTGGTCGTTGACCTGCAGCGCGAGAATGATCGCGTGGTCCACCCGCAGGGCCAGCGGATCGCCGTCGACGAGCATCCGGTTCGCCGGGTAGGCGTGCCGCACCGCCTCGGCGTTGTCACCCACCCGCCACAGGCCGCCCGCGATCACCGCATGGGCATGCGCCAGGACGACCCGGTCGTCGCTGCTCTCCAACATGTCCCGGGCCTGCCGGACCCCGTCGGCGACCCGCCCGCCGCGGTTGTCCAGCTCGGCGAGCACCAGCCGGCCCAGGTCGGCATGCCGGCTGTCCCCGTGCCCGGTCGCGGCCGCGATGAGCTCGCGGGCCCGCCCGGCCAGCCCGTCGTGGCGCACGTAGACGTCCGCGATCAGTCCTTCGACCGTGGCTTCGGCCACTCCGGGGCGCACCTGCACGCCCCGGCCTATCGGCCCAGCACGGCGACTTCTGAGCGGAAACGGCCCAGACCCGGCGGGGGAGCGGCACCGGCGAACTGCCCAACTGAAATGCTGATCCGGGAAGGTTTCACCCCGAGAAGGACGAGTGGCAATGGCCTGGTGGTGGCAAACCCTGATCAGCGCCGGGGCGGCACTGCTGCTGGCCTGGATCGCTCTGCTGATCGCCCTGCTGGTCGCCCAACCAGGCAAGGCGCAGCTCCAAGAAGCGCTCCGGCTGCTACCCGACCTGGTGCGATTGCTGCGCCGCCTCGCCACCGACCGAGCCCTGCCCCGCGGCGTCCGCATCCGCCTCGGTCTCCTGCTGGCCTACCTGGCGTTTCCCTTCGACCTGATCCCAGACTTCATCCCCGTCCTCGGCTACGCCGACGACGCGATCATCATCACCGCGGTGCTGCGTTCCACCGTTCGCCGCGCCGGCCTCGACGCAGTCCGCCGGCACTGGCCCGGGACCGACGACGGGTTCGCAGCCCTCAGCCGCCTCACCGGACTCAACCGCTGACCACCCGGACCGCTGCTCCGCACTCGCCGTGACACCGTCACGTTGCCAAGCGGCGGCCGAACTCAGCGAGGCGGTCAACTGCTGCTCGGACGCACACCGAACCGGCCCAAGCCCGGGTGCTGGGCCCGGAGCAACTCAACACGCCAGGAGCAGCACGACGGCCAGGGCGAACAGCAGGGAGTCGATCCGGTCCAGCAGGCCGCCGGAGCCGGCCAGCCAGGAGGCGGCGTCCTTGGCTCCGGCTCCTCGCTTGATCATCGACTCGAAGAGGTCGCCCATCGGGGCGCCGATCGTGACGGCCGCCACCAGGCCCAGCATGAGCGGCGTGGGCAGGCCCCGGTTGAAGACGCCGAGGACCGCCAGGGTGCCGGTGGCCGCGGCGGCGCCGGCGAGTGTCCCGCTCCAATGTTTGGCAGGCGACAGCGGTGACAAGCCGGGACCGCCGAGCCGCTGCCCGGCGAGGTAGGCGGTGATGTCGCCGACCGACACCGCGGCGAAGACCACCAATGCGTACGCACCCAGCGGCACCACCGCGGCCAGTGGTGCGAGCCAGATCAGGCCGAGCATGCCGTTGGCCGCCCGTTGCAGACCACCGGTGGCGTCTGCGGCCAGGACCGGAACGGCGCCGACAAGCAGGGCGCCGGCGCCCGCGGCGTGCAGGACATGCCCGGGGCTGAGCCATGCGATGCCGATCAGTGCGATCAACGCGATGGTCAGCGCGGCTCGATCCGGCCACGGGGCCCGTACCAGTGCGCCGAACTCGACGGCGGCGATGCCGGCGGCCGCCGCCGCGATCATGGCGGCGCCCGGGGGTCCCAGCCAGAACGCGACCGTCACCAGCGGAACCCCGATCGCCCAGGCGCACCACCGGTAGACCATGTCGCGCCGCCGGGAGATGACGACCGCGACCGCGCCGACGGCCAGCGCGGCGGCGAGGTAGGGGACCAGCGTGCCGACAGTGATCATCGTGTTGCGGTACCGGCGTGCGGGGCAGCGGGTACCGCTTCGACATCGCGTCCCCCCGCTGTCACGGCGGCGCGGTAGGCGGCGACGATCCGGGCGTTACCGGCGGGGTCCTTCACGGCCACCCGGATGGTTCGCCCCTGGAACGCCGGCGACATCGGAGACAGGTCGCGCAAGTACACATCGTCGCGCCGGCAGGCCGCGACAACGTCAGCCGCGCTCGGACCGTCGGCAGGCAGCGTGATCAGGAGAAAGTTGGCTACGGCCTGGTCGATGACGGCGGTCGGGTCGACCGCGCCCAGCGCCGCCGCGAGTTCAGCGCGCAGCACCGCGGTTTCCGCCCAACGCGCCGTGTAGTACGCCGGGTCGCGAAGGGCCGCGACCGCGGCGAGCTGCGCGGGCAGGCTGACCGCCCACGGCGGCGTCCACCGGCGCAGCGAGGCCGCCGTGGACGGGTCGCTGACGAGGTACGCCACCCGCATGCCCGACAGGGCGTACATCTTCGACATCGAGGTGCAGACCACGAGGTTGGGCTGATCAGCGGCCGACGACGCCAGAGACCGGTCCCAGCCGGCGTAGCCCACGTACGCCTCGTCGAGGAAGATCCGGGTGCGCGCCGGCACCCGGCGCAGCATGTCGTGCAGTGCCTGCACCGGTAGCTGCCCGCCGGTGGGATTGTTCGGGTTGACCAGCACCGCCAGGTCGTAGTCCGCCCCGGCCAGCGTGTCGGCGAACCGTTCCAGATCGATGCGCCATCCGTCGGCCGAGCCGATGGCCATCCGGTCCACCCGGCAACCGATCACCTCCGTGGCCACATGGGCGTACTCGCCGTAGCTGGGATCGACCAACAGCACCCGGCTCGTCGGCGTGAGCCACTGGCGGAACGCCCGGAACAGCAGGTCCGAGGAGCCGGCGCCGAGAGTGACGGAGTCGGCGGGCACACCGCGTGCCGCGGCGATCTGCGCTCGCAGCCCGTCCGCGGCGACCGGGGGCGACGTGCGGGCATGCCACGCCGGATCCTCGGCCAGGACCTCCAGAACGCCCGGTGCCGGGGCGAACCAGGCGTCGAGCACGTCCGCCGCGACGACCTCGCGGCGGCGGTGCAGGCGGCGAAAGTCGGCACCGATACCGTCGAACGACGCTCCACCATGGGCGCAACCGTCCGATCCGGGGCGCATCGGCACGTCGAGTCGCCAGTCCACGGCATCACCGAGGCGGTTCAGCACCGGCGCGTACCGGCGCTGTGCTCGAACGGCCAGCGTGGCGACGTGTCCCGCCATCACGTCGAACTTCACCGCGCCGGCGACCACGGTGTGACCCGTCGGGGAAAGCCCGGCGGCGCAGTACATTCCGGCCAGCTCGGCTCGGCCCATCGCCACCACCTGCCGGCCGCCGCGGGACTGCACCCACCGCAGCGCCGCGTACATGAGCAGGGCAGCGGCCCCGGTACCGCGCCAGGGTGCCGCGACGGTCAAGATGCGGACCTCGAACACGTCCGGTGCGTCCAGCAGCGGCAGGTCCACCCGGGACAGGTACTTGTCCAACGACCAGTGGCCGATCCACGGCGGCGTGATACTGACGAAGCCGACCGGTGACCCGTCGCAGGTGGCGACGAGATAGACGACGCCGTGGTCGTCCAAGTCATCGCTGAGCTGCCCGGCGGGATTGTCGGAGTGCTGGCCGAGTTCCTCGGCGTACACCGTGTGCCGCAGCCGGAAGATCCAGTCCCGATCCGTCGATGTGCCGAGCCGCACGCCGAGTCGCTGCGAAACCACGATGACCACTCCTTGATCCATGAATGAGGGCGGCTGATCACCATGCGTCAGGCCAGCCGTCAGGAATCTAGCCCGCGTGTGCTCCGGCTCGGGATCGCACGCGTACTCACCACCTCCTGAGTTCGCGTACCCAGCGACCGCGGCCGCGGCTGCCAGAATCTCGATCGCGGTCGGCATCGTCGGCCGGTTATCGTGACCCTGACCTTGCGGCTGCTGAACCGTCAGGCACCTCGCTGCTCCGGTCCCAGTTTCGGCAGCCATGAAAGGTCGCACATGCCGTTACCCAAGCGGCCAGACTCACGTCTGGTCCGCACCGACGACTCCTGGCTCACCCTGCCCAACCCCGCGAACGTGCCGGTGGAAATCTGCGCCGGCCCGGACGTGCCGCTTGAACCGGCGGCGATCGACGAACTCCTCACCGTGCTGGACACCGCCGAGACGCTGCGGGTGCTGGCCGAGGCCACGCCCGGCCTGGAGGTGGAACCCCGGATCGACAAGGTGGTGTGCACTCCGGACTTTCACAAGGGCGCCGGCATCCCGATCGGCACGGTGCTGCGCACGGTGGGTGCGTTGATTCCGCAGGCGGTCGGCAACGACATCAACTGCGGGATGCGGGTGGAGGCCACCTCACTGCATGTTGAGCAGGTACGTCCGCACTTGGACCAGCTCGAGCAACGGCTACGGCACCTGTTCTTCGAGGGCGGCCGGCGGATCGGTCTGACCGCGACGCAGCGAGAGGGTCTGCTGCGCGACGGGATACCCGGGCTGCTGGCCGAAGGCGTCCCGACCACCACGGACGGCGTCTGGCGGCAGATCGGCCCGGACGACACCGTCGAGTTTCGCGGACGCTTCCACGCCGCCGGATACCCGGTCGCCTCGGCGGACGCGTTCCGTGACTGGATCACCAGCGGCGGTGGGACGAGTTACGACAGCATCATCGGCAGCGTCGGCGGCGGAAACCACTTCGCCGAACTGCAGTACGTTTCCGCGATCCACGACGGCCCCGCCGCGTACGCGTGGGGTTTGCGGCCCGGCCAGGTGGTGCTGATGGTGCACACCGGATCGCTGTCGCTGGGCCACCAGGCCAACGCCACCGGCCAGAGCCAGGCGCGGGCGGCATGGCCGCGGGGCGTGCCCACACCGCCGAACCGCATCCTGCCGATGTTGCTCGACGACCGCACCGCGCCGCACCGCGAACGGTACCTGACCGCTTTCGCCAACGCGGCGAACTTCGCGCTGGGCAACCGGTTCTTCCTGGCGTTGATGCTGCGCGCCGGACTGGCCGGCGTCGCCGGCGACATCACCTCCCGGTTGGTCTACGACGCCCCGCACAACCTGCTCTGGCCAGGCAAAGACGGCACGGTTGTACACCGCAAGGGTGCCACCCCGGCCGGCGGCGTCACCGACCACGAACACCGTCCCCCCGAACTGTTCGGCGAGCCGGTCATCGTGCCCGGCTCGATGGGCGCACCCAGTTATCTGCTGCGCGGGCTGGGCCAGGCCCGCGCGCTCAGCAGCGCCTGCCACGGTGCGGGCCGCAGCATCGCCCGCGGCGCGGCGGCCCGCGGCAGCGACGCCGACCTCGACGCCTTCCTCCGTGACTTCCGGGTTGTCACCCCGCTCAATCACCGCGACCCGACCGTCGCTTCCCGCCGCGACATCATCGAGGCGTGGCGCCGCGACCTCAAACAGGAAGCGCCGTGGGCGTACAAGAACGTCGGCCCAGTCGTTGACAGCCTGCGCCACGCCCAGGTAGCCCAGCCCGTCGCAGAGCTCCAGCCAATCCTCACCGTCAAGGGATAGCGGGTTGTCTGGATCCCATCCCGCGATGAGGTCCCGGCCTCGACGGTCCGCCATGCGGGCACCACGTCCGGCTGGTGAGCCCCGGTTCCACATGCCGGGCACGGTGACCACACCCTGAGCTTCCGGTCCCACATCCCGGACTCAAACCTCACAAAACCCCGCATACCGTCGCCGACGGTCGCGACCTTGATACGCAACCCCGCCGAGCACACCGCAGGTCACCAAGATCCAAACAGCCACCCGGCGTCAGGACTCGTGAACCGGGCGCCTCGACTCAGGACCGTCCGCCTGTGCCGGGCAGGCCGCGTTTCCGATAGAGAAGAGAAGCAGAGCAAAGGCGGCGTTTGGGGGTGGGGTCCGTCGCTGGGCGGTGGGAGCCGGCGGCGGGCCTCGATCGCGTGGGATGTGGCTGTAGACCACGAACCGCCGTAGCAGTGTGAGATGCCTCCGGGACTCCGGCAAGGCTCCTCGCGCCGGCGAGGTGGGTGGTGAGCGAGTGTACGTAGGCATCGACCACGCCACGCAGGAACGTCTCGAACCCCGTCCAGTCGTCAGGCTCCCGGGCCGCCTGCTCGGCCTCGGCGATGAAGGCGCAGCAGCCCGTCGTGGCACAACGTGCGGAGCAGGTCCTCCTTGCCGGGGAGCGGCGATCGAGCGCGCTGATGCCGACGCCGGCCCGCTCGGCCACCGCCGGGCGGCCAGGAACACCTCCCGGGCCACCGCCAGGATCGCCTCGTCGTAGCGCGCGGCCTGCCGGGCCCGTCCCGCCGTGGAACTTGTCATGCCACCAGGTGGGTAGTGGAACGGATCATTCCGCTCTGCTATGCTAGTCAGAACGAAGCATTCCGTTCCGATTGCGAGGAGCGCGTCATGACCGAGATCCGGCCCTTCCGTATCGAGATCCCGCAGGCCGACGTCGACGACCTGCGGGACCGGCTGCGCCGCACCCGCTGGGGCGCGGAAGTCCCCGGTCAGGGCTGGGACCGCGGCGTCCCGGTGGACTACCTGCGCGGCCTGGCCGCGTACTGGGCCGACGAGTTCGACTGGCGCGCCGCCGAGCGCCGGCTCAACGAGCTGCCGCAGTTCCGCACCGAGGTGGACGGGCAGACCTTGCACTTCGCACACGTCCGCTCGGCCAACCCGGCCGCTACGCCGCTGCTGATCACCCACGACTGGCCCGGCTCGTTCGCGCTCTACCTGCCGGTGGTCGAGGCGCTGCGGGCCGACTTCCACCTCGTCCTGGTGAGCAACCCGGGCGTTGCCTTCTCCGGCCCGCTGACCTCGGCCGGTTGGGCACCCGCCCGCAGCGCCGCCGCGCTCAACGAGGTGATGCGCCGGCTGGGCTACGAGCGATACGGCGTGCAGGGCACCGGCGGCGGCGCCGGCATCGCGATCGAGATGGGCCGGCAAGCGCCCGAGAAGGTGATCGGCGTGCACGTCAACGGCCACATCACCTTTCCGTCGGACGACCCGGCCGACTTCGCCGAGCTCACCGACGCCGAGCAGGACCGGCTGCGCCGCCTGCAAAACTTCCGGGACGACATGCTGGGCTTCAACGCCATCCAGTCGACCCGCCCGCAGACCCTCGCGCACGGGCTGCACGACTCGCCGGCCGGTCAGCTCGCCTGGATCGTGGAAAAGTTCAAGGAGTGGACAGACCCGGCCGCCGACCTGCCCGAGGACGCCGTCGACCGCGACCTGCTGCTGACCAACGTGAGCCTCTACTGGTTCACCGGAACCGCCGGATCATCGGCGAACCTCTACTGGGAGGCCGCGCACGACCCGTCGGCTTGGGCGCCGAAAGAGAAGTCCGCGGTCCCGCTGGGCGTGGCGCTCGGCGTCACCGACATCACCGTGCGCCGCTTCGCCGAACGCGAGACCCCGGTCACCCACTGGACGGAGCTGCCGGCCGGCGGAAACTTCCTGTCCGCGGAACAACCCAAGCTGTACGCGGACGACGTACGCGCCTTCTTCGCCGGCCTGTCCGCCTGACGCGCCCGCGTTTCACTGGTGCTCCGCGACCCACGACCTTCATGGGTACGCGGAACTCGGTCGCCCGGAAGCCGGTGGCGTAGACGGCACGTCGCAGCCGCAGCCCGGGTAGGTGTTGTCGCGCCAGATGCCGCCCACCTCGCCGGCCTTCTCGAAGACGACGAACGACGTGCAGCCCGCGTCGCGCAGGGCGACCGCCGTGCGCAGTCCACCGAACCGGCGCCGATAGCGGCGGCGATGAGCAACTGGTGGGCTAACGACCACCCGGCAGCCGTGCGGCGATGAGCAACCGCACCCCGTAGGCGACGACGAGGCCGCTCAACCCGGCCGCCACCACCGTGACGACCGGCCACGCCAGCAGGTACGCGCCGGCCGCGGCGAGCACCCCCGCCAGGACGGCCAGCGCGCCGCCGCCCACCTCGCGGCTCGCCTGCCGTACCCGGTCCGACCGGGACCCCGCCGCGGCGGGGGTCTTCCGCGGCGAGGCGTCGGCCGGCGCCTCGGTGGTCAGGTCCGCCCCGTGCGGCACCGGCGTCGTCTCGTCGGGGCGGGTGAGGATCCTCCGCGTCTCACCCCGCCCGCCGGAGAGTCGCAGGGTGTGATCCTCCTCGGTCGACGCGATCGCGCTGTCGCGCGCCTCGACGGGTGTCTCGCCGCGGCGCTGCGTCGGCACGACGCGGTGCCGCTCGTGGATGTCACGTAGCGACTGCTTGGTGATCACCCTTGTCGTCAGCTCCCCGATGGACCGGCGCGCCTCCGCCTCCAGGGTGAGGCCGGACTTCGCCACCAGCCGCAGCAGGATCTCGGTCGCGACAGGTCGGGCCGCCGGGTCCTTGTGCAGGCAGGAGCGAACCATCTCCTCGAGCGCCGGGGACAGCCCGGACAACTGCGGTGGCTTGTCCAGCACTCGGTGCATGATGATGAACGCCGCCTCGTGGCCGAACGGCGCCCGCCCGGCCGCGGCGAACGCGATCGTGGCGGCCCAGGAGAAGATGTCGGCGGCGGGCCCGATGTCCTCGTTGCGATACCGCTCCGGCGACATGTACGCGGGCGATCCCATGATCGTCTGGGTGCCGGTGCTGTCGATGGCCCGGGCGATGCCGAAGTCGATGACGCGGGGCCAGTCGGGGCCCAGGATGACATTCGCCGGCTTCAGATCGCAGTGCACCACGTTCGCCCCGTGGATCGCGGCGATCGCGGCCGCGGTGCCGATGGCGAGTCGGTCGAGGTCCGCCCCCGAGATCGGCCCGCGCCGGGACACCCGTTGCTCCAGGGTCGGCCCGGTGATGAACTCGCTGGCCACGAACGGTAGCTCGCCCTCGATGTCGAAGGCGAGGATCCGGGCGGTGCAGAACGGGGCCACCTGACGAGCCGCGGCGATCTCCCGGACGAACCGGGCCTTCGCACTGACATCGTCCCGGATCTCGATCTTGAGCACCTTCACGGCGACCCGCTCATGCTGCGGATCCTCGCCGAGGTAGACGACTCCCTGGCCGCCCTGGCCCAGCCGACCGAGAAGGCGATACGGCCCCACGTGCCGGGGATCGTGCGCGGAAAGTGGCTCGGACGGCTCACCCGTCGACATTCGCATCCTAATATCCGGGACGGCCGAGGCACGTGACATCGTCTCACCCGAGGCGGCCGCCACCAGAACCTCACCGTGAGTCGGCCATACAGTAGCGAATCACGTTCACGACCGACAGCCGCACGGGCACCGCGATGCACACGATTCCCACCACGATGGATGGTCGCCGCGGAACGACCGGAGCCAACTACGCCGTGGGCAGGTCTGTCCGGGTTTGCCGTACCTCACACGCTGCGCCGGCTGCCGCCGAAGACCAGCGGCGAAATCTATGGCCTGTAGGCGACAGGTGTCTTGACTAGACCTTCGCCGGCGCGAAGCGTCGGTCCGTATGGTGGTCGGGCGCGAATGGGTTCTCGACGTCGTCGAGGAATGGTTTCTGCGCGGCGACGAGCGTTTCCTGCTGCTGGTCGCCGAGCCGGGCTGGGGCAAGACCGCCATCGCCGAGTGGCTGGCCGGCGCTACGCCGGTCGATGCGCGGGTCGCGACCCTGCGCGCCCGGATCGACGCCACCCACTTCTGCGTCGGACGTGGCCAGGACGGCAAGGCGAACCCGGGGCAGTTCGCCGTGCACATCGCCGAACAGCTCAAGACCGACGACGGAATCGCGTTGGCGTTGCTCGCCGAGGAGGCGCCGCGGACCCACATCGTGCAGAACGTCGGTCAGAATCTGGGCCAGGTGACAGCTCTGCAGAACCTGATCGTCAATCAGGTCGACCCGAGCGACATCTACCACCGTACGATCCGCCGTCCTTTGCAGCGGCTGGCCGAGACCTCGCCCGGGATTACTCGGACCATTCTCGTGGATGCGCTGGACGAGGCGCCCGCGATCGTCGGGCTCCTGGCAGGCTCCGGCGACTTTCCGCCCGGTGTCCGGTTCATCCTGACGAGCCGCGATGTTCCGGCCGTGGTGAACGCTTTTGACGACCTCCGGCTGATAAATCTGTCGGCGTCCGAGTTCGCCGCCCGGACCCAGAAAGATCTGGCCGATTACGTATCCGGTGCGGTGGCTGATGCCGGCCAGGTGGCCGATCTTGTGCGTCAGGCAGACGGAAACTTTCTCTATGCCCGTTGGGTGCTGGAGGAACTTGCCCGGGGCGTCAAGGTCGATGTCGGCGCGCTCCCATCGGGGCTGAACGGCCTCTACCGCAGGTTCCTCGATCGGCTCGTGCCGGATCGCGACGCCTGGCGGACGTGGCACAGGCCGTTCTTCGGCTGCCTCACGGTGGCCACACCGGTAGCACCCGACAACACGTTGCCGAATTGGCTCGGCTGGTCGCGGGACGACCTGATCCTGCATCTCACCGACGTCAACCCGATCATCGAGCACGTTCTGGATCCGCCCGAGGGCGACCGGGGGTGGCGGCTCTACCACCGTTCGATCGCCGATTTCCTGTCCATACAGGAGTACGACGAGCGTGGCCGTCATCTCTTGAACAACTATTACGTCGAACCACTGCAGCAGCACCGGCGCATCGTGGAGTACTACCTGGCGAGGGCCAACTGGGCGACGGCCGACGAGTACTGTCTGCGTCGACTCGCCCACCACCTCGCCGCTCGGGCCAGGATAACCGGTGACGATGAGAGCGCCGCCGACCTGTATCGGATCGTCTTGGACGAGCGGTTCCGCTTCGTCCAGCAGGACCGGCTGGGTATCCACCAGTCGCTGACCGACCTGCGCGACGCGCTGGATGTCGCGCTCGGCCGCGGCGATCTCCTTCCCGCGCTGCGCTGTGTAAAGGCATACCGAGGGATCAGCGCCGCCGAGAGCCTGTCCGAGGCCGTGTTCGCTGCCGTCGGTGCCGGCGACATCGCCCAAGCCGAGCGGAAGATGTCCCACTACACCGCCGGGCCCAACACCTCGGCGGCCTGGAACGAGATGCTCAAGCTCTACCTGGCTTGGGAGGCGGCCCAGTCCGGCGACGCGGACAAGGCACGCGAGCTGATCGCCGCCGGCGACCCGTGGTCCCTGGGCCTCGGCACGGCGCTGCTCGCCCGGATCGCGCAAACGCTCGGCGGTGATCCGACGGCGCTCGGCGTCGCTCCTTGGATGACTGAACGATATGGCGTCGCGGCAGAACTGTTCCCGGACGAGCTGCGTTTGGCTGTTGCGGAGCTCGCACCCCAGATCGAGCGGCTGGAACGGCAGACCGCTGCGAAGTCCGCCGGGGCTGCCTCGTCCCGATCGTTCGTGACCGAACCTGGCACCGAGCTGATGGATCCGGAGACCAGCTCCGAGTTGGCCTACTCGCTGGGCGACAGACTTGGCAGGGTGACGGCGAACGAGGCCGGGCAGGCGTTGATCGAACGTACGCTCGCGGCCATCTACCGCAATCCCTACCCGCGGTATCGGGACCTGGCGCTGGGCGAAGTCGGTGCATCGGCGACGCGTTCGCCGGACAGGCACTGGGTGCGCCGCCAGCTCCAGGACGTCCTGCGAGCGGGCCTGGACGACGAGGGCATCACGTTCACCTTCGACCTGCCCGCGCTGCTGGTCGCCGAGGGTGACCGGCGCGGGCTCGACTTCGCAGACCTGCGGGCGTACGTCGCGCGCGCCGTCGCCGAGGATGACGTGTGGGGCACGCGAATGCGGGCCTCAAGCGGCCGGTCCGCCGCCGCGTTCCGGACCGGCGATGCCGAAACGGCCATCGAGCTCCTGATCGACGCGTCCCGGGCCAACACCACCTATGCCGGCTATGGCGTCCTGGGTGTCCTGTCGCTGATCGGCCGATGTCACGAGTTCGGCCGACCGGACCTCGCCTCGGAACGGATCTGGGGATGGGGAGGCGGCCGGACTCTTCCCGTCATGGCGCAGAAATTCGCCGTCGGCGTCTACGACCGTGAGTTTCGCCGGGAGCGGGCCGCCTTGGTCGATGACTACCTCCGATGGTGCGCGGAGCCGTCGCCCGACCCCGCCGCGGCACTGGCCAGGCACTCCCAGTTGGGAGCCCTGGACACCCGGGCGGCCTATCGCGACCTCGTCTCCGCGCGCTGGGCCTGCGCCGGTCCAGCGGCCGCCCGGCAGGTGGCGGACCTGGTGCCTCATGCGCTTGCCGACACCACCGGACTCGACGCGCTTCTCGCTCGACTGGTGGCGACCGACCTTGACCGGCTCACCGACGACGAGGTGCAGGCGATCGCCGACCTCGTCGCCGAGGCGTTCACCACGGGACGGCCGTGGGACTTCGGGAAATGGAGCTGAGACATGCCGGATCCACTGACGTTGACGGTGCTCGGCGGCGTCGCCGCGGCCGAGGGGATCAAATTCCTCTACGGGCAGGCGTTCGAACTTCTGAAGGGTTGGCGAGAACGGCGCGCGGCCGGCAAGGAGGGCGAGCTGCGCGTGCCGATCGTGTCAAACACGATCCTGGATGCCGAGCCGGGCGATCCGGTGGCCGACCCTACGGTGGTCGAGCGCGAGGAATCGGCGCTGGTCGACCTGGTGGGGGCACTCTCGCCGTACGCGCAAGGGCTCGCCGACATCAAGGTGAACGACGAAAAGCTCGCGGAACGGGCCGGCGTGCTGCGTGCACTGCTCGAAGCCGCATACGGCCAGCGCTTCACCCTGCGCGGCGAGCAACGCGAGCCGACCGGCGCCCGGGTGACCGTGCGTCAGGCACTCGGCGACCTCCACGGCGAGGCGGTCGGCTTCCAAGGTGAGCCGACCGGCATCCTCGACGTCGACCAAGAGGTCAAGACCATCGGCCCAGGCGGCAAGCTCTATGGGGTCCGCCAGTCGGACACGTGAACGAGCCCCGTCAGCATTGCCGGGAGTGGTCGATCCCCTTGGCCTCAAGATATCGACTCCCATCAATGTGTCCCATCACGTCCACAAAGGAGACGATGGATGAAGGCACGACAGTGGGCCAGAAGCACCGCAGTCGCTGCGCTCGCGCTGGCGGTCACCGTGGCCGTCGGTGGCCCCGCGCTGGCCGGCGCCGGTGACAACGACGCCACCGGTGATGACCGGGCCGACCTGATGGCCATGTACGACTACGGCAACGGCGAGGCTGGACTGTTCGTCTTTCCCGGAACCGCGCGGATCGAGGACGGCTCCACCCAGCCGCAGGGGATCTGGTTCGGCGGTCCGGGCACGTTCTCGCCCAGCGTCACGAAGGCCACCTCCGGCGATTTCAACGGCGACGGCCGCTCCGACTATCTGGCCATGTACGACTACGGCAACGGCGAGGCCGGGTTGTTCGTCTTCCCGGGCGGCGGTGGCAGCTACTACCGGGTCTGGCACGTCGGGCCGGGGAACTTCTGGCTCAGCGCCATGAAGATCACCTCCGGCGACTTCAACGGCGACGGCCGGGCCGACGTCCTCGCCCTGTACGACTACGGCAACGAGTCGGCCAGTCTGTGGGTGTTCCCCGGCACCACGGGCACGTCCGACGGGGCCAGCAACCCGGCCGAGGTCTGGAGCACCGGGCCTGGCGGCTTCGACGTCAACCGGGCGAAGATCGCCGGCGGCGACTTCAACCGCGACGGCCGGGACGACCTGGTCGCGCTCTACGACTACGGCAACTCCGAGGCCGGCCTCTGGGTCTTCCCCGGCACCCCGAACGCCGGACCCGGCGCCAGCAACCCGTACCTGGTCTGGAACGTGTCGCCGGGCAACTTCAACGTCGGCGCGGTGCGCCACACGGACATCGACGACATCAACGGCGACGGCATCGTGGACTTCCTCGCGATCACCGAGACGGTGGTGAACAGGTTCAGCGGCACGACCGGCTCCGGGCCGAACGCCACGATCCGTGGCGAGTACAGCACCGTGCCCAGCATCAACGGCCAAGGAAAGATCATCGTGGGTGACTACGACGGCAACGGCGTCGCCGACGTCATCTTCCTGCGCGACCACGGCGGCGGTTCCGCGTCGCTCGCGGTCCTCAGCGGCGGGCTGGAATCGACGCCGCCCCGGCCCGTCGTCCGGGTCTGGTACACCGGACCGGGCAACTTCTGGCCGAGCGTCATGAAGGTCGCCTGACGCGACCGTTCCGCGCCCCGGCCCGACGGGAGACCCGCCGGGCCGGAACCGGCACATGGACGTGCTGGTCAGCCGGCGCCTGGCGGCGCGGTGCCGGTTGAGGTGGTGGGTTGTGCGGCGCAGGTCAGGAGAAGGGATTCGGCGTCGGTGCTGGTGAGGGGTTTGGCGAAGTAGTAGCCCTGCCCGAATTGGCAACCGCTGTCACGCAGCGGCCCGCACTGGTCGAGGGATTCGATGCCCTCGGCGACGGTGGACAGCCCCAGCGTTCGGGCCAGGTGCACGATCGCCCCGGCGAGGGACGCTTCGGGCGCCTCGGTCGCGACCGCGTCGACGAACAGTTTGTCGATTTTCAGGATGTCGATGGGAAACTGGCGCAGATAGGCCAGCGACGAGTAGCCGGTGCCGAAGTCGTCGATAGCCAGCCGGACACCGAGCGTTTTGAGCTGTCCCAGCCGGGCGACGGTGGTGTCGACGTCGTTGACCAGCAGCGACTCGGTGAGTTCCAGGGTCAGCAAGCCACCGTCCAGGCCGGCGGACGCCAACGCCTCGGCGACCAGTTGCGGCAGGTCGGCGTGTTGGAGCTGCCGGGCGGAAAGGTTGACGCTGATCGACAGCGGCTCGGTCCTGTCCTGGCGGTGGTTCCAGTCCGCGGCCTGCCGGCAGGCCTCCCGCAGCACCCAGGTGCCGATGGGCACGATCAGGCCGGTCTCCTCGGCGAGGGGGATGAAATCCAGCGGCGGCACCAGGCCGAGTCGGGGATGCATCCACCGTACGAGGGCCTCGAAGCCGCTGACCCGACCGGAACGCAGCTCGACGATGGGCTGGTAGAACAGGACGAACTCGTCGCGGTCCACGGCCAACCGCAGGTCGCTTGCCAGATCCGCGCCCTTCTTCAACGCCGCGTGCATGACCGGCTCGAAGACCTCGAAGCGTCCCTTGCCGTTCTTCTTCGCGGTGTGCAGAGCCAGATCGGCGTACTGCAGGAGCGTCTCGGGGTCCTGCTGGCCGACGGCGCCGAACGCGATGCCGATGCTCGCGTCGATGAAGATATCCCGGCCGTTGATCCGGAACGGCTCGCGGAGAGCGAGCAGCACCCGGTCGGCGACGCTCACCGCCCGGTTACGCAGTTCCACGTCGTGCAGCAGCATCGCGAACTCGTCGGCGCCGAGCCGGGCCACCGTGTCCGTGGTCCGCACACAACCCCGCAACCGCTCGCCGACGGCGGCCAGGAGCAGATCCCCGACGGCGTGGCCGAGGGAATCGTTGACGCCTCCGAACCGGTCGAGGTCCATGGCCAGGACCGAGGTCCTGGCCTGATCCCGTTCGGCGCAGGCGAGCGCATGGGCCAGCCGGTCATTGAACAGCGCCCGACTCGCCAAACCGGTCAACGGGTCACGGAACCCCTGTTCCAGGCCGTCGACCGCCTGCGCGTCAGCGATCACCGCGCCGACGTGCCCGGCGAAGGCGGCCAGCAGACCCCGTTCGGTGGCCGGGTAGGTACGCCCGGGTCGGCGCGACGCCACGACCAGGCTGCCGATCACCCCGCCGCCGTCACGCACCGGGGCGGCCATCGCCGCGCACACGCCGTTCTCGGCCAGCTCCTGAATTCCGGCCGGCGAGTCGGCGTACCGGTCGAGCACCATGACCTGCTCGCGCAGAACCGCCTGCCCCGAGATGCCGCTGCTGTTGGCGGGCGCGCGCCACAACCGCCAGGCCACCCTGTCGGGCAGCCCGTAGACCGAGACATTCTGCAGGATGCCCGGGTCATCCCGGTCACGCAGCCGCAACCCGACGATCTCATCGCCGAGCAAGCCGTGCGCACCCGCTGTCACCGCGTCGAAGACCTCCTGCAACGACGCCCGGCGCACCGCAGCCCGCTGCACGGCGATGACCCGCTCCAACATCTGCATCCGCGGCCCTACCGGCAACACCGATTCCTCCGGCACCGCTGCAGCGGTCCGGGCGGGCGCATCCAACCGGTGGACTCTCGGCACTCCCACCCGTTCGGCACGCCTGCCCGAAACCTGAGCCCCGTCCCGGTGCGCGGGTACGCGCTGCGTACCCACGCGGTCTCCCGGGAGACTGACTGTCAGGACTCAGGTCCCGCATATCTCTGCCAGTGCACGGAAGGACCGCTTGGGTGCGAGGCCCCCGTCGGGCATGACCTTGCATAGCCCGAAGGCGGCCAGGTCAAGGTCGTAGCGCGGATCATCGTGGTGCGGGAGGGTGTAGCTGGCGTAGGTGAACCAGAATGCCGTGTCGACGCGTTCCTCGTCGAAGGCCGTGAAGAGTTCGCGCAGGTAGCGGGCCTGCTCGTCCTCGTCGCGGACGTAGTCGCCGTCGATGTGGGGCGGATCGGCGTCGTAGTCGACGATGTCCCAGCCCATCCCGCCGCGGTCGGCCGCGCCCCGGTAGGTGCAGCAGCCGAACTCGGTCGCCGCGACCGGCTTTCCGTGCCGGAAGTAGCTTCGCAGGCCCGGGCGGAACGCGGGGTCCGCGGGATCGACGTAGGCGTCGACGCTGACGATGTCGAAGGGCGCCCAGTCGATCTCCTCCCAGGTGGCGGAGGCATAGGTGACCTTACCGCTGAACCGCTTGCGCACCGTCGCCGCGGTTTCGGCCAGCAAGGCGTTCATGGGGGCGCCGGCGTCGGCGAGTGCGGCAAGGGCCGCGGCGTCGCCGCTGGTGAAGGTCTTGATCCGGGCGAAGGTGTCGGCTCCCGGGAGGAAACCGGGGGCGAACAGACTCAGCTCACAGCCGGCCACGAAGACGTCGGCTCCGACCGTCTCGGCGCGGTCCGCGCAGTCGGCGAAGTACGGAAGCAGCTGTTCGGCCGAGAGTTCGCACGGGAATGGGGAGAACCAGACCTCGAGCCCTGCCTCGGTAGCGTGCCGGGCCGCGACCGTCAGCCGCTCGGGGTCGCCGCCGGTGATTCGTACGGCATCGCAGTGCAGGTCTTCGGCAATGCTATGCATCTCCCGCTTTACCGCGTCGGCGTGGAAGACCGGTCGCGTGCTTCGCCCGCCGGGAGTGAAGCCGGTGTCGTAGGTGATGCCCTTGGCCCGCATGGGGTGCTCCTCGTCGCTGGTCCGTCTCGAGTGTCATCGCGTTTCGGATTCGATCCTTCAGCCCGAGCCGAAAGCCGGTCAACGAGCGGCCGCACCAGATTCGCGCCATCTGTGCTGTTCACTGGCGCAGTCGTGGATTGCAATGGCGGTGCCGGTTAATGCACTGCGAAGGTGGTGCGTTGCACCGACCGGCGACCGGAACACATACTGGCGTCGAAACGACCGGACAGGAGGAGGCGGCCGGATGCCAGGACGCAGGCTGACCGGAGCCGATCGGCAGCAGATCGCCGCGGGTTTGGCGCAGGGCCTGGATTACGCCCACATCGCACGGCAGCTCCGCCGTCCCACCTCGACGGTCAGCCGCGAGGTCGCGCGCAACGGCGGACCGGGCCGCTACCGGGCGGAGTTGGCCCAACTCGCCACGGCCCACCGCGCCCGGCGCAGGCCACGCCCGCCGGCCGCGACGCCGCACCTCAGCGACAACGGCGGCCCCGACCCCGACACGGCGGCGGCGTTCGTCACCGAGCTCACCGCGGCGCTCATTGAAGCCGGCCTGCCCCGCACGGCCGCCGGCATCATGGCCTGCCTGTTCACCTCGGAGACCGGCAGCAGCACCGCCGCCGAACTGGCGCGGCACCTCCAGGTCAGCGCGGCAACCATTTCGCACGCAGTCGCTCTCCTCGACCAGCAGGCCCTGATCCGCCGCGACCGCGACCACGGGGGCAGACGCCACCGGTACTTCATCGACGAGGACGCGGGCTTTCGATCCGTGTTGGCCGGCGCCCGCGCCAACCAGCGGCTCGCCGCCACCGTGCTGCGTGGCGCCGACATCTTCCGGGCCAGCCCTGCCACCGAAGCCCGACTCGCCATTGCCGGTCGATTCCTCGAACAAATCGGCAACGACATCGTGCGATCCGTGCAACAGCACCGCCGTGCCGCGGCCTCGCGGTAGATCTGGGTCATTACGGCGCGGGCAGGTCCGTTCGGGTTTGGATCAGTCCGGCGCCCACGTCGGGGGCCGTGTCCGAATCTGGTCGCACGAGCTCCGCGCGGACCTCGTGCATCTTCAGCTCGCCGCTGCGGATCTCCTCGGCGAAGTGGCAGGCCACCCGCTGCCCCGAGTCGTCGAACACCCGCAGTTCCGGCCGTTCCTGCGTGCAGCGGTGCTGCGACCAGGGGCAGCGCGTGCGGAACCGGCACCCGCTCGGCGGGTTGGCCGGCGACGGCAGGTCGCCGGCCAGCAGGATCCGCTCCCGCCGGTCTTCCACGTGCGGGTCGGGGATGGGCACGGCCGAGAGCAGAGCCAGGGTGTACGGGTGCAGCGGGCGCTCGTACAGCTGGTCGCCGTCCGCCTCCTCGACCAGCGCGCCCAGGTACATGACGCCGATGGTGTCGGAGAGGTGCCGGACGACCGCCAGGTCGTGCGCGATCACCAGGTAGGTCAGCCCGAGTGAGTCCTGCAGGTCGCCGAGGAGGTTGACCACCTGTGCCTGGATCGACACGTCCAGCGCGGACACCGGCTCGTCGGCCACGATCAGCTCGGGGCCGAGCACCAGGGCCCGGGCGATGCCGATCCGCTGCCGCTGGCCGCCGGAGAACTCGTGCGGGTATTTGTTCAGCGCCGACGCGGGCAGGCCGACCGAGTCCAGGGTGGACTTCAGCCGCCTCTGCACCTCGGCCTTGTCCTTGTGCAGGCCGTGCGCCTTGAGGCCCTCGACGAGCAGGGACTCCACCGACTGCCGGGGGTCCAGGCTCGACATCGGGTCCTGGAACACCATCTGGATGCGCCGGCGGAACAGCCGCATCTGTTCGCCCTTGAGCGAGCGGACGTCCGTACCGTCGAAGGTGATCCCGCCGCTGGTCGGCTCGACCAGGCGCAGCAGGCCGCGGCCCAGCGTCGACTTGCCGCACCCGGACTCGCCGACCAGGCCGTAGGTCTCGCCCCGCTTGACCTTCAGCGACACCCCGTCGACGGCGTAGACGTAGCCGACCGTACGGTCGAACAGCAGTCCGCTTTTGATCGGGAAGTGGACCTTGAGGTCGTCGATCTCGACCAGTGCGTCGCTCACGGTGCGCTCGCTCACGCCGTCACCTCCAGCGGTACGGGGTTCGTGCACCGCAGCGCGCCGCCGCGGTGGGTGGGATCGAGGGGCACCGGCTCGCCGATGCAGTCGTCGATCACCCGGTCGCAGCGCGGCGCGAAGGCGCACCCTTCCGACCAGGGGATGTTGTCGCTGATCGAGCCGCGGATCTGGTGCAGCCGCCCGCCGCGGTCGACGTCCAGCCGGGGCACGGACTGCAACAACCCGTGGGTGTACGGGTGCCGCGGCTCCGCGAACAGGTCGTGGCGTTCGGCCCGCTCGACCACCTTGCCGGCGTACAGGACGTTGACCGTGTCGCAGAGCCCGGCCACCACCCCGAGGTCGTGGGTGATCATCACCAGCGCCGTGCCGGACTGGTCGACCAGGTCCTTGAGCAGCGTGAGGATCTGCGCCTGGATGGTCACGTCCAGCGCCGT
>Ga0307515_10001085_pt1 | contig 62249 bp, 56 predicted proteins | sample 17_EM_MG_FD_194513 | JGI IMG/M metagenome (GOLD analysis project Ga0307515, IMG submission 194513) | Populus trichocarpa ectomycorrhiza microbial communities from riparian zone in the Pacific Northwest, United States - 17_EM | ecosystem: Host-associated > Plants > Roots > Unclassified | place... | reverse complement strand
TTGTTTCCGACTTCATGCTCGAGGCGAGAAAAGGCTCTCTTCTGCGTCTCGACAACCTGTTGCGCCGAATCTCGATATCGATCCATTGAAGCGTCGCGTTCTTTGGTTGGATCAAAGATATCCCCGAACCGGCTGGGCTTGATTGGCTTGTATATGAATTGCAACCGAGTCGCCAGTTTGTTACAAGCATCGGCAGCGTGTTGAAGAATCGCGGTTCTCTGGTTAGGATTGGTTAGTACCAAAACAGTTGTCTGTGAGTGTATCGGGTTCTTCAAAAGATGCGAGATTAGAGTTATTATCTCCTTGTAACCCGGAAGACTGATGACAACATGCGTAAACACAACTGGGTCCTGTCCAGCAATTAGGTCCTGACATTCGGAGGACTTTTCCGCGCAGGTGATCTGGCTGGGGATATTCTTCGGCAATGTGACCTTGATGTGGTGTGATATCGCAATTCGGCTATAGGGTTGCTCCGACACAACCAAGATTGATAACATCAGAGGAATAACAGCTTTCCCAATATCTGATTCAACGGAACTTCGTTTCTCAATTGTCTGGCGATGAGGATCTTGTGCGTCTTTGCTCTTTTGTTGGGCGTCGTTCGGTAATGACAGTCGCATGGAACCGGGATCTGTTTGGGAGGGAATGGAATAAGTCTGCACAGGTATGTCTCTCGGTGTGTCGTTTGAACGAGTGGATGTCGATGGTAAAGATCGAATCGAATGATTAGTGCTTAATGGCGATATTGTAGTAGAATTTGTTCCATCGGTGTATGTCAGATCGGGTGGGGAATCCACAAAATGGTCTGAGTCTAAGATATGCTCGGCAGCCGTCTGCATATATTCGCGAGTTCCAGGCGAAGGCACACCACTGCTACCTGGGGTAGCAGTATGTTCTGACGGGATGTTTGGTACCTTGAACTTTGCACTTGCGATGAAAGTCCTAGTTTACTCGTCAGTTTGAATACTCTCAGCTTCCATTCCAAGTATAACTTACGATCCCTTGCCTTTCTCACTCGTGGCAGTAAGTTCCCCTCCGTGTATTTCCACAAGCTGTCTTGATATTACCAATCCTAAACCGCTTCCACCATGTGCGCGTGTGCTAGAGCCATCAATCTGACTGAAGGGTTTGAACATATACTCCTGGTCCTTGGTATCGAAGCCTGGGCCAGTGTCGTGGCATTCAAACTGAAGCTGGACTTCATTTTCCTTGAGACCGTCGGCCTTGACTACCGAACATCTCGAGAAGACTTCGCCTTTATTGGTAAATTTGATCGCATTCTACCGGGAGTTAGTGACTGTAACCCAGTCATTCGACATTCTGAACACTTACCCCAATGATATTCAGTAAGACCTGTCGCAATCTAACTCTGTCACCGCACACAACTGGTGGCACATCGGTATCAACAATGAAGTTGAGCTCCAGATCTTTCGCAATGGCCATAGTGCTCAAAAGTTCATGAGCATCTTCAATCAGAGAATTCATCCGAAACCAGTCCTCATTCAGCCGCATCATGCCAGCTTCGACCTTCGACAAATCCAGAATGTCATTTATCACACTCAAGAGACCATCGGAGCTTTGAGATATCGTATGACAGTAATCAAGCTGCTCGCCGTTCAGAGGGGTATCCAACAAGAAGGTGACCATTCCCGATATACCAATAAGAGGTGTTCCTGGTATTTCCCACAAGTTAGTACAGCCGCTTGTGTACTATGCAAAAAGACAAGATGGAAGGCTCTTACGAATTTCATGGCTCATGTTCGCCAAGAACCTAGTCTTGCTGTCCATGGTCCTCTGTGCTGCTTCGTTGGCCTCCTTAAGCTTCTGCTCTAGGAGTTTATGGTCATTGATATCCGTACACGTGCCGAACCAAAGTCCGTCCTTATCATCGACCTTCGAATCGACACTGACACACCGAACCAGATGCCATCGGTAGTTATTGTGTTTGTCCTTTAACCGAATTTCGGTAGAATGGGTTGGTTTTTCATTGTCATCCTTGCCCTTTCCTTTGCAGTTCCCACTGCTGCCAGACCATTCATACCCACTTCGAGCCCCATCGGTCGTATCAAATTTTCCCGAATCCGGCATTCCTAGGAAACTTCCGTTTCCAGGTAGACAGCACTTAGGTCGATCTGCTGGATGAACGTGTTCCATAAACCCTAGTTTTAGGACATCCTCTTCAGTTTGGCCAGAGTAAGAACGCCATTGAGTGTTTGCAAAAGTGATTCCATGGCTCGCCGTGGCCGCGAATACTATTTGCGGACTCGAATTTGCCAGGCTTCTATATTTCTGCTCGCTTGCGGCCATCTCTGCCTGTCGTGCGGCGTCGAGTTCTGCCAGGCGTTGATCATGAATATCCATATTGGTGCCAAACCAATGAACAATGATGCCGCGAGGATCCCTTAAAGGCACTGCTCGAACCATAAACCACCGATAATCACCATCAAACCTCCGTACCCGCGTTTGATGCGAAAACGGCTCTCCCTTCCGAATCGCAATTCCCCATCGTCGAAGGTATTCGTCCCTATCATCCGGGTGCAACGCCTCCCACGGAGATTTCAAGAATTGTGCAGCCGAAATTCCTCGATACGCTAACATACGAGCATTAACCCATGTAATCTGTCCACTATCCGGAACGGCAGTGAATACATGGACGGGGATGGAATCTGTGATCGTTCGAAGGAGTCGGTTCGATGGGGGGGGCATCTCATCATCACACATATTGGTGCCTTTTTTGCTCCCTTTCCTACTAGGTACCACCGAGGACGATGTGGACAAGTACTGGAATGTTGATGCATAGTCGGCGCCGTATGAGTGCAAGTATGAGTGATGGTGGTGACGTATACCCAATCTTTTTGACTTGACTCTTTTCCGCGGTTTCCGATACTCTTCAGGTAAATGGTTGCTTTCAGCTTGCTTTCCCTTATCCTCGTAAGCTTGAATGGGTGTTATGTCGTCTTCCTCGGTTACGAATGCGTGTTTCGGTTGCGCATCGGGAGATTGGTCCTTAACCTGGTTAGAAGACTCTTTGCTTTCTTCACTCAATAATGATTCGCCATTTCCCATACGCAGCCGGGCCTCCAGACTTGTATATGACTCGGGATCAACACCCTTTGGCACAACTGTAGGCACGGCCCCACTGCTCTGCCGGCTGAATATAGGCTGTCGAATCCTTGTGAAATAACTGTCACTACTGCCTCCATTTAGGGGACTCAGCGGTGTAACAACCCGACTACTACCCGACCCGCGGCTGCCTGCGGTTCCATAAAGGGGTACACCACCTGGCTGTTCCGACATTGGGCTTGCCATATTGGAAATAGTAAAAGCGCTACTACTCTCCGAAGGACTGGTAATGCTCCCTAGTATGGTATCCTGCGAATGCGCATCAGACATATAAGATATCTGACGTGTAATTACTGGTCTCCGGGATGCACGCATTTTCCTCAAGGAATTAAGCTGATTCAAAATATTGGTGTGTGAACTGGCCAAAGAAAACGCTGTCGCGACCAGAGGGGCAAAATGAGAGAGCGAGTGGATGAGATTGCTGGGATAGGGAATAACTGGACTGAGCATTGATAATATTGCAATTGGTGCCTTATTCTTCTGCTGTCTTCCGACATCTTCCATGGTAACCGCCGTGCTGTCAAACATTGATTGCCTTGGTGGTATGAACGCTGGATCGATTCCCGGCGGTGTATTCGAATTGAATCCTTTGGACTGACTTGGATGAACAAGAGGAATGTGGATAACCGTCCAGGAACTTTCACACCCGATGGCATTTACCGGCTCCTGGGCGGAATAGATGGGACTCACTGTGGCCGGATTGAAGGTCTCCTCATCGACCTTTGGTTGCGTAGCAAAGAAAGGATTCTCTGAAGGATCTGGCCGTGGTGCCGGCGACGGAGCGGGAGACTGGCTCCAAGGAGATGAAATAGGTTGCTCATACTCTTCATAGGAGGAATGCCGCGTTGGGGAATTAGATCGTGACTGTACATGATGTAAATGCTGTTGAGTTGAATAGTATTGTGACACTGGATTATGAACATAGCTGTCATTTGGCAGCTGTATCTTCCTTCTCCTCCTTCTGCCTCTCCCAGCAAAAATTAATGGTGTAAGAGGCTGAGAAGGGGCTGCAAATGGCGATGTCGGCATATCGAGTTTTCCCAATCCCCCAGTCGAAGGTCCAGGTATGGAAGTTGTCCTTTCCTCTGATTTCGGCTTTGCGGGAGAGGACGACATCGCACTCTGCACATCCTTCCGTCGCCTCTCCTTCTCTTCCAGATGTGTCTTTATATCGCGATACTCACGACTTAAGATAACTGTCTTCCCCCTTTGCAATACCCGGCTCACACCTGTCTCATCTAGCAATGCATCTGCCTCGTAATTCAAAGGCTGGAGCATTGGAAATACCCTCCCCTTCGCATGACCCTCGCCTATTCTGAAGGCCCTATCTGCCCGCTCCTGTCTTTCCTGTGTCTCCGTTTCTGACGCCATAGGTAGCGGCTCCGGTGCCTCGTTTGGCGAAATTCCACTGGTCACCGATACCCAATCCGAGTTGCTTGTGGCATCAAAGCGCGTATCCTGCAGACCAACTGTGACCGGTCCGAAAGGTGCATCAGAGGAAATATCGATTGGTACCGGGTCCGTCTCATCCATTTCGCCCCTCAAATCCAACTGTCCGCTAGCTTTATCCACACACACATTAGGGAGTGGCTCTTTTTCCTTGGGGATTGCCACACCTTGATATCCATTGTCCTCCTCGGAATAATCGTCACCATCTTGGTCACCTACCCGGCGGTGGACATCGGACATATAAGTCAGAGATAGCCGATCATCTTCTACCATGTTAAAAGTCGCCTTTTGGCCCCATGGTGTATTCTCCAAATCCGTTGAGTCAGACGGCACCGCCAATGTAATCCTCTCTGCCTTATAACATGTAGTGGCGATATTGACCACATTACTCCAGAACGCCTCAATACCAGGCTCGGAATGTAACAGGAGTGTCAACTCGTACATATTCGGCGAGGGAAACTCGGGATTTTCGCACGTCGACGCTGGCTGAGATCCGGGGGGATGAAATGCCACAGAAGCGGGGGTTGGTGTACCTGATGGTAGTAGCTTATCTAGAGGCCCGGCACCAGGAGAATTAAAGGAAGCACCGATGCTCGTTGAGGACATACTTCTCATCGGCGGAAAAGGATAAGCGGGAGATATTGCGGCGGAGGAATTATGGCTTGGAGGTGGTAGGGGTAACACTTGTTTCGTTGTAGAAGAACGACCCTCCGCCGTGGCAGAGGCAGGTACAGATTCTTGCGGGAATACATCGGTAGTCGGTGGTGGTGAGTTGGAAGCGAGAGTAGCATGGTGAAGACGGCTTCGCTCTCGCGCTCGATTTTGTGAACGCATCACTGCCTTTCGAGCAGTTAGAAACCGGGCCGTCCACTTCGCAAAAGCAGTGGTAGCGATGGCGATGGCGAGAAGAATCAAAAAGTCTACAGCACCTAGATGAAGGGCAAATACCTCTTTCAGACTATCAAGTGTCTGGAAACCCTGCGATGCAACTCCAGCAGCTGCCCCAGTCTCAGTCCCTGTAGTCCCGCCAGCACCTCCTATGGACATCCCCGAGCCAAGCCCCCCAAGCCGCGAACTTGTTGCAGCAGCTGCCGCTGCCGCTCCTGCTGTGACTTCTGGATCTTGAAGACTTCCAGTGTTATGCTGCTGGTAGTGATAGCGATGGTGATGGCGCGATAAAGAAGCAAAGGTGGCTGAGGACGCTGAAAGGTGGGGAAGATGTGGGGGGGTCGAAACTGAAGCAGACGGTGGTGGTGATGAAGATCCTAATGGCGGCAGTGCGGCAGAATTATCGTGGTGTAGATGTAGGTGGGGAAGAGAAGAGGAGAATGTTGTTGAAGCCCGGGATGTAGGGGGCGATCTGGGCGGCGTGCTCATTGTTTCCTGTAGTTTCTTGCAGGCGGCCGGCGGAGATCGCGGGTATCGGCAAATGCCTGTTTTGGATGTGTGCTGCTATCACCGAGCGCTGCTGTTGCTGCTGCTGCTCGCAGTAGTGGTGGTGGCAGATGCTGGTTCTGCTTGGTTTGGATGGGGGGGCGTGGTTCGGGTCCTGTTCAGGTTTGATGCACACAGTTCGCAACTTGTAGTGACGTCGGCATCTACCGATGTGTGTGACATCAATACCTTAGTAAGTAGGGTGAACCTTCGCTTGCGGCGTTGGCCCCGGAGAATTTTTGGAAACAGTTGACCTGCAAGTTGAAGGGAGAAATGCAAATCCGACGGCTGTGCGAGCGGGCCGGCAAGAAAGGTACGGGGCGCGGAAGAGAGGGGAGAGAATGAGACGGATCGATGAAGGTATGCAGCGACAACGACGACGTTAGTCACAGTTTGGGTCAGTCAAAGTCTCTGTCTACTTCCTACTTAGTAACTTAGCAAGCCGAGTGCGACAAAGAGGGGAGTGAAAGGACGAACAATATCTGGATGGATAAGACAGATGGCGTGGGTGAATTGTTCGGAGTGCGGTGAGAGATGATCAACATCCGAACCAACCTTGTACTCTGGGCAGGTCATAACACAAGTAAACAGAGCAGCCAGCGCGAATGAATGAATGAATGAGTGTGTATAATAATAAAATATTCGTAGATACACAAATTTAATCTCTGGGACCGTTGTGGAAGCGTCCACTCAAACCCAAACACCAGCCGCCGAAGTGTCTTCGACCGAGAAGCGTCAAACTCAGCGGCAACTGAACCGCAATAGCTAAAAAACCCTCCTTTTCCAGGATACCAGACAGAGTAAGCATGATCAGGAGAAGCCGAACGCTGATTGAATGCGACAAAAAAAACGATCTGATCGCCAGTAACACCAAAGAATCCCACCGACTCTCAATGATGAGACAAATTTACTCTACGAGTCGGCGGTATATTAGTATGATGCAGATCCTGCTCAGCCAGTACCTACAAGCAGCCATTGCAACTTTTACTCGACACAAACGCAGAGCAGATTCTCCTGGTAATAGTTCCTTTATATGTGATGCGATGCGTGCAGAATGTACTCAGTACTTTGACCACAAACAAAAAAGGAACCTAGTTGGATCGCGGAGGTGCATGGTCTTTTGGCGGTGAAAAGAAAACTTGGAGTGACCTCATAATGCAGGGTCCGGAATGTACCATGACACTATGACGTATAGACTCATGCACGTTTGTCTTGGAATCTAGGTAACTAGGCCAAGACAGGCTGTAAGTACAAGCACGAATCGCGATCTCGAGAAAAAGTAGTGTTCAGCACTGGTTGCGTGCGAACCATCATGCCATCGTGTTGAGTTGCGGCGGCCTAGCCACCCTCCATCTCCTTGAAAGATGACACGAGTGAGGGGAGAAAAGCAAAGCAAGGCTTTGCGCACATCCCGCATCCGCACCAGGCACTCCACCTGACTTCATGATACTTGAACGTTTGTACCGGATTGGCCTCAATCTGGAGTCCTGGAAATAGCAAAACTTCTTCCTTACGCGACATCCACGCATTCGGTAGACCCCTCACCGCCTTATACAATTGTGCACTTTGTCCGCATCCTGCCTCCAATCGAGATCTGCCCAGCAATGATCGGATCCCAAGTTGCGATGCACCGTACGATATCCGGTACTTGACTTGGCGAGGAATGAAAGTTAGGGTTAGGGAATCAGTACTTTGATACTTGAGTCAGAGACGCGGAGGCAGTATTTATCTCAGTTGTGAAACATAGAAGGCTATTTACTCACCAAGGCTTTCAAGGGCACTCGCAGTGCATTTTGAAGCTTTCTACGATACTTCCACAGTAGCGATCTGGCAATGCTGGCGCCACAAATACGGTACCTTTTTGTGACGCTTGCCAGCGGAAAGGTGCCTACTTTGGTGGGTTGTAGTCACATTTTGGTCTACCATCTCTTGCTGCTACTCTAAAGTAGTTGCAGCTAAGGAATGCCACAGTAGAGTAGTAGAGTAGTAGAGTAGTGTACCAGTGGCGGCGAATGTCGACGGGTGCAGTCACACGACCCACAAAAACTCCCGGAATTCATATTACCGCAAACGAGTGCCCTCGGGGAGGCAGGTCAATTCCCCCTTTGTACTTTTGCCTTCACAGGCCCCTCCTTACTTGCCAGATCTGTTCCAGGCTTCAGATCCAGGCATCCACTTTGGTAGCAATATATGCACTAAGCTAAGGGTGTAAATAATGCTATGGCAACAAGGCCTAGATTCAGAGTGTTGTAGGGCATAGGTTAAGCTTAGATGTTTTTGGAACAATCACCCTGGAATATACTCCACAGACCAAAGGAAAACACTCGCAGAATTAAGAAATTGTCCAGAAACAAATACGCGAAAATCAGCCCGTAGGATACCATCGTCCCGGCTAGCATCAAACCGTCAATGCGGTTCGCCCCCCGCACTCAATGCTTTCCAAATTGCTTCGAATAACGACCTCCCTGAACTGGTTTCCAGCCTGGCGTGTCTTTCTCCTTCTCTCGGCGCAGTAGCTCCTTCGCTTTCGCACGTTCTGCAGCCTCACGTTTCTCGCGTTCTGCCCGCAGTTTCGCGAACCTTTCATCCGGCGTATCTGAGTGGTGTCTATTGGAGCGGTGGTGGTGGTGGCGGTGATGGTGGTGGGGTCGTCTAGATCTAGACCTAGATTTGCGGGGTCGGTAGTCTCTTGGGGATCTGGAACCGCGGCGGTGGTGTTTTTGGCTGTGATGATCATGGCTCACCCGCTTCACATCCCCTGGATCACGCTCTTGCTTTCCCACACGATCTCGGCCCCTGCTCCAACTATCCTCACGCGGTTGGGGAGCAGGCTCTTCCTCCGTATCATCACCGAAGACTCCATCGCCTCCTCCAACATCGCGTTCCCTGCCCCTCCTCCATTCCTCGCGCGCCTCCTCAACCTCCCTCAACCTCCTTACCCCAGTATTAACCAGATTCAAGGGATCAGCCCAGCCTTTCCTCTTCTCCTCTTTCTTTCCCCCCCATTCGCCACCACCACGTTTTCGAGATGATGACTCGGGGGGCGCTTTTCCCCCCGTCGTGTACCATGGCCGTAACTCATCGCAGGGTCTCCCGAGCGCGTTGTGAAAGTTCTGCGCCTCCCACTCGGCCTCCTTTTCTTTTCGTTCCTTCTCCGCTTCTACATTCTTCTGCACGTTTGCTGGGGGTGCAGGGAACAGGTTGATGTGGCCGCTCTTGTCGGTGAGACCGGTGCGGTCGATATGGTGGTCTAATTTTCGCTGCGCTTCCGTTCGGACTTTCTTCCGCGGCCGATCGTCTGCATCCAGCGCATTGTCGACGTGTTCGTCCCCAGTCGTTAGCCTCCGTGATAGCGGAGAAGGAAGATGTGAAAGCTCGCCAGCTGCCCTTGCGCGCAGGATCTCGAGTCTGTCCTTGGAAGCCTCGGTAGCTGCAAGGTCAGCGGCGACCTGTGCATTCGCAGCAGCTTCCGCTTCGTCGTGGCGCACGCGTTGGACATTAGCGGCGTTATAGACGTGGTATGACTTGTGGTGTAGGAGGTGGAGTGGCATGACTGTTGTTGGTTGGGTGGGCAGGAGACAGGTGGATGGACTTGAAACACGATAGAGATATATGTCACGTGATAGCTGAGATATCGAAGCGCCTCCTGCCAAGGTGAAACAGCCAAAGCTTCGAAGTTTCGCCCACTCACTCCGCTTCAAGTGATGGTCAAAACTGCGGAAGACCAACCGCTAATTTGGCAGGACAAAAAAGCATTCGTATAACTGTACAAATACATCCACATCATCCCACGTCACTCTTTGCCTCAGCAGCACAATCTCACCTCTGCCACCTCATGCATTCCAATGAGCAAGGACCTACTGAAAAGAGAAAAACGACTCCAAAAAAACAACTCATCAAGAAACAAACTGTAAGTATGTAAACCTACTTTGTCCACCCGCTAGCATCGTGGCAAGACCCGCATCGCCCAACACATTCATCAATTGCTAAGCTTTGATAAAATATACACCTTCAAACCGTCTGATCACTCCTCTCCCCCGCCTCTCCCCAAACTTACTCAATCTTAATACTGCTGTAGATCTTCCGAACAAAGAAGTAGCTCGAAAAGAACCCAATAGTTCCTACATATGTATAATTAGCGATAAATCTTGATATGAAGGGAAGTGGGACAAACCTGTTAAGATGAAAAACAGAAATCCAATCAGCGCAGAGTATCCCAGATAGAGAACATTCCCCGTGAATCCGCCCAGGCTCAGCTTACTAATCCAATAGATGATGGCATTCAAAAAGATGTAGAACGCACACGCTCCAGATGTAAAGAATGCACGCCATTGCCAGTGATAGTTCTCACTGCAGAGGAGGAAATAAACCATCAAAATGGTGACCATGGAACATGTGACAATCTATCGTCCGATTAATCTCAAGTTGGCAGGGGAAAGGAGGGGAGATTCACCATGATGCCGTAGCATACAAACAAGAATCCAAACATATAGTACACCTTATGAAACCAGATGGAGTTCATCATAAAGTATAGCTCGACAAAGATGGCGCCGAACGGCAAGATACCGGCAAGCAGCAAAGAGGGAATAGGCCGGAGGTATGTAAGCGGCGGTGGAATTTGTCTCGGAATCTGGTTTGTTCTGACGGGCGCCTCAAGAACGGGCGCTTTAAACCCAAACCAACTACCCGCAAAAGACAAAGGTACCGAGATCACAAACCAGATGCCGATGAGCGCCAACATAGTGGTGAATGGGACCGCTCCAGAGGACTGCTTGAAAACCAAGAAGAGGTTGAGGAAAAAGAAAGTACTAAAGACGATGCCGGGGACAAGAACAGGGGTGTAAATGATATTCTGTTTCCATGCTTCTCCACCGAGCGTCTTGTAGACACGCGCAGACACATAGCCACCGATAAAACCAAGGAGCGTATAGAGAAGAATCGCAACTGTCCCCAGGCTGCCGCGGTTCGACGGCGAGAGGAAACCCAACAGCGCAAACGCAATTGTAATTCCAGCCATAAAGAATAGCTGAGAACCAGATCCCAAAAAGATGGACAATAGCATGGGGTTCTTTGGAGGACGGAAGACATCTCCGTGAATCAATTTCCAGCCCGAGTCGTCTTGCACGTCCTCATTAAGGTCGAGCTGGTTATACCGGGTGATATCCTTGCGCAAAGCCCGCAAAAGAACCATGCCAACCATAGAAGTGAGGAAAATGACAATTATCGCAGAGTTTACGAGTGAGAACCAGTGGATTTTGGGATTGTCGACCCCGAGATATCTGTCCCATCTGGTAGCCCAAGCTGTTTTGGAAGGCTTCCAATGAACAGAATAGGTAAACAGAACGTCAGTGTTCCCCTCGAGTTTCAGTGCGATCGGTGTTTTATCATCACAATTCGCGCCAGACTTTGTGTTGTCTTCCTTGCTGCTGCGAGATTCAGGGTGTACAGTAACGCCAACAACTCGGTAGTGGGGGTCGCCGCTGCGAGCCGGAACCTCGTGATAGTCGATAGTGAACGTGTAGTGATTGTTGATGTATGACATAGGGATCTTTGACTCTTCTGGTTCTGGATTAATAATAAAACCCAAAGGAAAGCCTTGTTTGAATTCCGTGCCGCGTTCATTCTCAGTAGCTGCAGCTACTGGCAGTCCATCAACGAGCATGTTGAGATGATAATTCTGCCAAATCCTGCGATTTACAAATCCCGCCATTTTCGGATCATATTTTCTCGTCCCACATTGTTTCTTGCACGTCTCATCCTTCCCCATGTACAGTTCAAATGGTGATGTCAGGATCCGATCCCCGAACAGAATTGACCCCAAAGACTCTGAGACATGTTCTGGCCTATCCTTCGGCTGGCAGAAGTTGAGCTTAGGGTGATAATAATCAAAGGAGAAGACAGAATGGAGTTCTGGCATTTTTCCGCTGTTGCTGGGCGTCAGACGATTGACGTACAGTGGTACTTTATCACCCTTCTTGTAGTCCGTCGGCGCAACACCAGGTAGATAGAAAGCGGATGCCAGAGAACTCAGCGACAGAGCCCCAAGCAAGGGAGCAGCTGAGGACGAGAAACGCATGGCTGCGGCGGTGAATTTGAAGTAGTTGGTGATGGAGGTGTAACGTCAGGGGAGTTCGGAAGCTAACTGAGCTTCAACTCGCACAAAAGCGAGAAGAACCGAGGGAGTACACACAGAGCGGCGCAGTGGTATCGTGGGGCCGTAAAATATATTGTACGGGCGAATGAGAGATGTAAAAGGTGATAGATTGTGGTCGCAAAGCTGAGCGTTGGCAAGCGGCATTCAAGAAATGTGTTCCAATTACGCGCGTAGACAAGAGCCTCAAAATCACTGAAGGTCACTCAATTGCGCTAGATCCGTTGATGGGATCTCTTCTCATTCCCAGTAAAATGATAATACCTCAAACTTACTATTCGAATAATGGCAACTTTGAGGTGCACACTACGAAATAATTCAGTTTTAAGCACATCTGCAGCATTCAGTCCCGTAACGTCAAGCCTCTTGAGCATCAACTAAATTCAATGAGACCCCATACAGTGTTGAACCGACAAATTCGAGGCAAATAACGGCGTATATAGATTAAATTGAGCCCAATGTCGCTCGGTTTAACCTCCGCAGGGAAAGGTAGGAGAGTAATCTGAAGAAATCGCCTTTGCAAAGTAACTTCACAATTGAGAGCCATTTGAAGGCATCACTCCCATTGGCCATATGCTGCCACTTTACTTATGAATTCCACAGGTATTTCCTACGCCTGTAAACCCGGGTCTAAAGACCGACGAAAATGAGAGCAGGCGTTTTCATCACTACGATGCCATCCAATGCAAAAAATTAGCCCCAAGAGGAGAGCACAAAAGAAATCCCTCCGACCGGAGTCGAACCGGTGACCAACGGATGACAACTTAACATTACAGTCCGGTGTGATACCAACTACACCACAGAGGGTTATTATGATCACTGTGCCTTTTGAATTTTTAGCATTTTCAAAGCGATATGCTCTAATATCAAGGATTAGAACCAGAACGAGTCTCCGAGGAGTAAAGTCTGGTTGGGATAGGTGGAACAAGTAATTCGCAATCGATCCTTCCAGAGCGTTCTTGGTCGGTTTCAAAGCTTTCTCTCACAAACTCCGAGGCTGTTCTTGGACCACATCTATCCCCGTTATCATTATTAAAATCAACAGCTCGTATGCTTCCCTATGCCTCCATATAAGAGAAATAGCCGTAGATGTTCAACAGGTACCATGGGCCCACAATCTCAAACCGATTGTATTCCACATCAGGTCTTTCGTCCGATAGGACACCAAAACCTGGCACCCTCTTCTTGACGTCCTGACATTCACACCCGGAGGAAAAATCGATGCGGGACCGTTGATTGACATCGGATATCTCGAGACGCAACCTGGATCCACCATAGCCGCATTTCCATCCATACCAGCATCGGTCCATCCGCGTAGCCCGTCCTTCAATATTAGCATCACCAAAGTCTACCTCAATCAGCACCATCTCGTCACCATCCACTCCTCACTCAGGGCTCACTCACTTCAACTTCCTCCTCCCGCCACTCACCTCCTTCTCCTCCACCACCTCTGTGATCGCCTTAAACGACCTCCACCCTAACATCGCAGGCACCACCAGCCATGGAACATTACACCCCACATAATACACCCAAAAATACAGCGCCTCCGGACGACAATGTTTATTCCCCCCCACTGCCGCCGTCACAAAATACAGCATAACACCGTAGACGTGGCAACAGCACGCCAGGAGTCTTGCCGGGTGTTTTTTCGGACTATCCAGGACGATAGCAAGGAACGTGAGCAGACACAGCGGACCCAGAAAAATCTAGATCGCGCGTCAACCCCCCCCAACTCTCTTTCTCCCAGAACTCACTCACCACAGTCAACACCTCAATCCCCAGCACAAACTCCCCCTCCCCCTTTCCCCTCAACAGATATCTCGAATCCGAAAGCGCATACTCCTTCCACAGCTCACCCACAAGGTCGCTACGCGAAGCGAGAGAATTCCGGTACTTGACGAAGTAACCCTCGAAATGGATATGCAGGAGGCCGCAGTAGAGGAACCAGCTTGCGGTTGCTTTTGCGCGGGTTGTGAGCGAGGGGTTGACGATGGTCATTAGTTGCCATGCGAGCGAGAGGACGAGGACGGAGAGGATGCTGAAGATGGAGATTAAGATCGTTGGTGTGTAAATGGGTGGTGTGTAGGCGGGGAGTGAGAGGGTAGGGGGGTAGTAAGGGTGCGACATGGTGGTTGAATGAACGAGGAGCGAGGAAGGTGAGGTTGAAGGACGTGTTCGTGCGGAAGATGCCGGGTCATGGGTGGTCACCCACCTCATAAATTGTACTGATAGATTGGGAACCTCCACTAACATTGCCGTAATTCTGCAGCCACCGCTTGCTTAGAGATGCATACTAGCTGTGGTATAAGTATATCAATAGGTGAATTCGTAAAGAACTTCACCCCTTAGTCACCAATTCCAGCTCCAAAAAACGCACTAGATTATGCAGCGCAGAAGGATTCATGCGAACCATAAATATGAATACCATCCAACCCCTGCTAAATACACCAATTACACATGCTCCTCTTATATATGTTCATAACTGCAGATATCCCAACCAACTAAAAGACGCACATCCCCAAAAGTATATACAAACCATTCCCCGCCTATCCAACGCCCGACCCTATCCCAAAGGCCATAATTATCATTATGCATTACTTCCATGAACTCTTACTCCCCGCCCTAGAATTCAAAAACTGCTCCTCCCCCTCCTCTCCTGTTCCACTACTCTCACTCCCACTCGCCAACCACCCCTCTTTAAGCTTCATATACGCCCCATCCTCCTCCCTCACCACAGCACCAAGCCCAAACACCTCATCCGACGATCCAGACCTCGAATGCGTGTACCCCACCTCCTGCTCCGAGATAATACTCGGGGCCGATGGTGGCCGCGCGATCTGTGCCGCTAACCGCCGGTGCTCATCGTCAAGGTAATCTCTATCGGTCTCTTCAGGCGTAGATTGAGGTTTTGGTTCCGACGGCCGTGGGGGGAGCGGGAAACGGTGGGAGTGTTCAGCAATAGGCGAGTTCTCTTCTCGCAAGTCCCCGAGTGACCCGTTCCCGGAACTACTGCTACCAGCGCTACCAGCCCGTGGTGGCGGGATCCCAGAGGCTCGGGTGCTGCTCCGTCGGCTGATTGTGCCCACGTCTACTTCTGTCGGTGAAACGACGCGGCCAAGGCTTGCAGTGCGCGTGTGGCTGCTTTTGCCGATATTTCCGGAACTCCGGCTCTGGCCGCGGGCGGGAAGGACACCGGGTGTGTGTGGTGGTGTTGGGCCGCGGCCTCGGCTCCCAGAGAAAAGGACAGCGGGTGTGAGGGGCGGCGTAGGGCCGTCGACGCTTCGAACTTTGCCTGCGGGGAACATTCTTCCCACTGTGGCAGAGCGGTAGAGCCGTGGTGCGGATTCATCGGGGACAGCGGGGGCGTGGCCCTCTTCTGGTTCTGAGGAGGCGGTACCGTATTCTCGTGCGACGGTGGAGACTTCGCTGTTTCTGCGTTGCACTGTAGAGAGCGTGGTGGACAGCCTCGGTTCTCTACGGACGGAACCTTGATCCTGGCCCTGGTTGAATTCACCGCGATCGGATGCTGGTGACGTTGATGTTGATGGGAATAGAATTACAGGCTGGCTTTGTACGTGCGACACAGACCGAGAGCCCTGCGATGGCGAGTATCGATACCCGATTCCGATTTCTTTTACAAACGAAGGGGAGTAGCGAATTGGAATTGTCGCGGTGGTGCGGACAGAACTATTGACATCGACATCCGGTAGGTCTCCTCCACGATGATGGTGGATAATGTGTCCCAGCCCAGCTTCTTTATCAAGCCCCGAGTATTTGTCGATACCTTTCATATCGCGGGTATTTTTACGTCGTCTGTTTCTCCGTCGGGCTAAGAAGAAGCACCCATAAGCACCTGCACCCAGGATAAGTATACCGCCAGCGATCCCGCCGACCATGGGTCCGATACGGGGAGAACCGCTGTCTGCTGATTGCGATGAGAATTTGCCCGCAAATATCGTTATCGACGCCGGTGAGGCGGCGATTAGATTCTTCTTATCCGGAAGTGGAGAGGGTAATGCACTAAGGTGGAATCTGCCAATTACTGAAGGCGAATCGATGATATAGATATGTTGGAGGAAACTCCGCCCTAGATACTGTCCTTTTGAAGAACCATCTGGAGTGGGCGTTATTCGAAGGTATGTTCTCCCGGTCTCGTTGCGCGAGGTGAGTGGGTTATCGTTGGATGATTCAGTGACTACGAGTGATGAACCCGGGACTTTGACCGTCATTTCAACGGAGCCATTGTTAAGACCAAAGTTCAAGGTGTAGTCTGTCTTTGGTTCATCTCTGTAAACATATATGTTCGACCCCTTGTCAAACTCCGGGTTGCCAATTAGTGGAAGAAGGGAATCGATAATGCCCTGAGAAAGCCGGATGGCATAATCATCATACGCGAGCCCGACGTCCGCAACAGAATCGGCATTCGTCCGTTCATCGAGGATAACCGTTGTAGAATCTCCTGCAACAAACGACAGCTTTGTCATTGACGCATGAAAAGCGTTCGGCAGGTCAGTTCCCTTGGGAAACACCGCCCGTTGTTTCGTATCAATCAATGCATCGTCATAACCTCCAAGCACAACGGATCCAGGGTGACCCTCCGTGCCTAGGTTCAACGCAACGATATTCATCTCAACAACCTCGGCATTACGTGCAGCCTGAAGCATATTGAGAGAGAACATTCCCTTCCCCAAGGTGGAGTGGGACACGAGATCCATACTAGCACTACTGAAATGTTGAGCCGATTTATCCCCCGAAGCATTGTAGCCGTCAAACGAAAGTGTAGTTGTCCCTACACCATCATTATGGATCTGCCAGGTAGTGTTTGAATTTTTGTAAAACTCCATATAATATTCCCCACGTCGGAAATCCGAGTCGAGCGAGTAATTGTAGGACCCTCTATTTGATGCCAGGTATTCCAAACACTTCTTTTGCCGCGCAAGATCGGCCGCTGAGACAGCCACGTCCGTATTCGAATCCTTATCACCGCCAGGTGTTGTTCGTAGTGTAAAATACCCCGAAATGGAACGCCGTGGAGGGTTATCGCTCCAGAGCATCAGCGAATAATCACTCCCATTTTTGAGCTTCGCGTTGTGAAAAGTCACTGCCGCATTCCACGGATATTCGCCGTCGTTCGATATATTTGCTAGCCGCGTGTTAGCTGATACACGCCAAATTGCGATCCGAGGGAAACTCACTATCAATCTCCGAAACATTCTTGGCTCCCTCCCCTCGACCCTTCCGCAACATCAAATTCAACGCCTCTTTCGTCGTCGAAGTCAAAGTACTTGGATTCCATCTGACAACAACCCCACCACTCAATATATCTTGCGTCTCATTCACCCCGGTTCCAGTCACAATCACATCCCCCGTATGCGGCGAGGTGATCACATTCCAATCCCCGATCGGGTCTGCCTCACACAGAGTCGCGATCGGAACCTCCATCATCGCGTCAGAATTCGTGTATGGCGAGGCCAAGAGGCCGATTCGTTGGTTACTCGTGCCATCTCTCGGACCAAGCGATACCTCGAACACACCCGATTCTGACGAGTTCGTGACGGGTAGGAGATCGAATGCGAGGATCTCCGCTTTTGTGGAACTGTCGGAAGCTGCGGAGACGGCGACAGCGGCGATAGAGATAGCATACAGAAAGAGGCACCGCTGCAGGCCAGGTCGTGCTCGAGCTCGCGATAATGGCCTGTCGTGAGATCGTGACGATAACATTTGCACCGGCTTATTCCGCATTCCCGAGGTGCTGGTGCTTCGACGACTTGGGAACGTGTCTGGTCGTGCATACGGTCCAGAGCTTTCACGGCAGCCGTTACAGTGACAGCAACAGGAGGGAAGATGGGAAGTGCAGACAGGTTAGGCTCTACCTAGTGTTTAATCGTCGGGAACAGAATGCGAGAGCGCTCGAGCGGTGGTTAAACAACTCGCACAGCAAGTTGTTAGGGTGACCTCCCTTCACAGCGTCCAAAGTAAGCCATGCATATGTAGAGCAACATGCCATATAGCCTTGGTTCTTAACCGGCTGCCAATCAGCTTCAAATTTGCTCAGCAAATAATAAAAGGGATGCATTCAGCCATCGTTTGAGAGCTGCATCTTTTAAGCGATTGAAACGCCCATGCTTCTACGGGCCGTGTGTTGGTTCCTTTTGCATCCATGTTATGTGCGTCCTACCGATACCCGTGAAACCAGCAGCGAAAAAACTCTACAGCATCTAGAACACCGAGTCTGCGTCCTGTGTGTCTCAGTTCTCCACGCTTCCTCCATGTCAGCAGGCGAGAAAATGGTGCAAGGCACCACCACAGTGCATCCCTTTCATCCCTGCAACCGCAGAAAACCGCGTGCTCTAATAGCGTCTCTTGGCGCTACCGCAGAGAACGACTAAAAATGGGAAGGCAGTTGGGATCACACCGTGTCTCAGAATAACCTCTGCCCTAACCACCCACACGATGGTGATCCGTGCTTGTGCGTAATGTTGATCGATCATGCGAGCAGAACGCCCCAATTCTTTCAAATTGATTCGACAATAATTTTTTCCAAACCGGTAGCTGAACTGCTACATACTAACCGCTTGTTCACCCTATGCCGATGCGTTACAATGGGCGGGTAAAGATAACAGAACGTTGCACCAAATGGGGGCGAATAACTGCTCGGACATGAAGGTGGGGCAAAACCCCGCACCGCAGGTCGGCGGCTCGAAGTCCAGTAGGAACTCGATACTGAGACGATCATAAGGCCTCACTCACCACGCACTCGCCGTCTTCTCAGGGGTGGGATCCAACGAGTTTCGGATGTCCTGACGTTTGGTGGGTTTATTGGTTGAAGGACTGCTGTTGATCGTTTGTACACAACGGAATAGGCACCTTTGTTGGAGAACTCAAACAAATTTGAAGCTGTGCGTTCCACGACGGGGTTGGAGTTACACATAGGGCAAGATACGAGATTGCCGAGTTGTGCTCGGTGGGGCCGCAATTACTACATCTAACTGGTTTGTATAAGAACTGAAGCGGAACGGCTATGTATTCTCTGCGGGGAAGAGGGTGGTGTTTATCTATTGCTAGGGTTACTGGTGTGGCGAATCCCAGAGCCGCAGGGAATGGGTTCATGCGTTCAGAGAGGTACTGTCGTTAAGGCGGTAATGGTGTTTTGAAACAGTTACTGGTGTGGTTGGACAATGCCGTCATAGGTTGTCACTCTAGAATTTTCCATTCACATTCTGAGATTTGTGAATCCTTGTGGATTAGTGCATATGTATTCTGTGGAGGGATACCAATTGATTCACAAGTAAGTCAAAGATGAGGATGAGATCTAAATCCCCGGACATGTACATAACTTAAGACCCCAGTCAGCGTTTCAAGTCCACGGCCCGCTCGTGCATATCGATGCGTTGTTGTTGTACTCTGATCATACAGCATTCGCTCTACCAGTGCTGGCGGCTACTCGTTTCTCCGTGTCTTAAGCAGTCGGATTGATAACCTCTTGGAATTTTGGCGCCAGTGGCTGTTAGGGGTTTAGGGCTTGGGGACTGGTTGGACTTTAAGTTTCGAGCGTAGCAAGTTCCCATCACCGAATGGACAAGAGCCACCATAGAGAAATATTGTAAGGCGATGACATAGTTTGAATCTAGTCTCATCCGGCTTTTGTCGCTGGGGCTACCGCAAAAACCCTACTAAGCCGTCTGACAGACTACATAGAATCTCTTCGGTTTGGCCGGGAGGTAAACTTTCAATTCAGCACCGCCCAAGTTCACTTGAGCAAAAGACGAGGACGCATTCACCCATGGACCATAGAAAGTGTATCTGCAAATCAATGGCATACAAAGCAGAACTCCTTTTCAATGTCCCCCAACCCGTAAGCAAAAACGTAGATATTGCTACTATAAAATCAATTATCTCCCACCACCACCAACCTTACAAATCCTTCTTTGCATCAGCACCCGGCAACATGTCCACTTACTTGCACGGCTTCCTACTCATCCTCATCCTCATCCTTTCCCTCGTACTACCTACATGCATCATCGACCTTATCGATATTTACAACGCACTATGGGCCAATCCTAAGGGTGCTATCGAGTATCTCAAAGTATGCATATAACGCATATAACGTGTGACTTTGAAGGAGATGGGCTGATATGGAGAGTGGGGAGTAGAGGAATAATAGGCTCACGGTTGGGGTTTGCCTTCCGAGACTGGCGGTAGTGGCAGTTTGGTTTGCGGCGGTGGGGGTGGAGGTGACGGTGTGTGGGAGGAGGCGGTAGGTGTTGCAGGGTTTTGTGAAAGGGAGGCCAGGGAAAGGATGGTGGTGCTAGTTGTGTGGACTGCATTTGAATTCGGGACGTGAGATATTGTGGTTGTGTTTCGTCCTGTTGGGTGGGAATCTTCGTATCAATCTAGCCCTATAACTGTCTGTGGATCAAATCATGCCTCTCGTTTGTCCAGAGGCATTATCACTAACAGCGGCCACGTAAGTTACAAACGGGGACCAAGGAGTGTGCCAGCAGATTCCGGCCCTCTCTTTTAAAATAAACCTTCCTGTTTTTCTATTCTGCTCCTTATTTTCAATCGTTGGGACCGAAAGTTATCATTTTCTCTGAATTTTGAGGTCAAATATGAAAGTCGTCACCACTCTCGGTCAGATTTCAAATGTCATCGGTTATACCTTCATCATAAGGCTCATTCTACTTATGATATACGATATCGTTACTGCCCTGCAATCCTGAACTCGTCCTAGCTGATGAGGGAATGGAATTATTTCCATCTTCGTAGTCGCCACACAAGATACATACACCAGCACTCTCCTGGTGTTACAAGGGTTGAAAACAACATTCATCTGCAGTGTCTACTATGGCTTCAAGGAGGCGGACTGGCTGGTTTATGAGGTACCGAGGCACACGGGGGTTGTCGGGTGGATGTGGATGAAGGAAGGCGTGGCACCGGTAGAACCAACGTTGTGTATGGGACAAATGAGGTCACAATGGGCGAAGGGAGTAGAGAGTTTGCGATTTTGGGGCTTGCCGCAGAGCCGGCCCATAGCCAATCAGCCGATTTGGGACTAGAGTTGAGGCCACTTCCAAAATCGCAAACTCTCTAAAGGCAGTCATGGGGAAGTGTCTAGTTGCTTCACATATTTTTGTGCTAGATATATTTCTTCAAGGGGGGTGGGGAGTACTGCTGAGGATTCTTTTGGATTTCAAAAAGCCATTTAAATTAAAACATGTCTAGTAATATTTCACATTCCAGTTTCTAAAATAAAAGATGAACAAGAAGAGGCATTTCGCACAAGGGACATACTCTCTACAATCCATGACTAGTGCTCTTGCATCAATTTGTTTTGATGTACGCCAGTTGCCGTCGGGACGTTTTGTTACTGCTATGCCGATAATTATAATTATCACTCGGTGACTTACTTGCAGATATCTACATGGTTTAATATTCATTCCTCATGCATTAACCCGTCTAAATGCGAGCACAAATGCGTGTAGCCGGATGAGATCCTTGGAATGTTATATTCAATCAAAGCAGGCTGTCATTTGGTGGACGGAGATCGAATGACCTACATTTTTTGGTACATTTTTTTCTCCCACTCGAACGACTGAATGAAGACTCACACGATTGAGCCCTATCTGAAGCATTCTTTTCATCCACTCCACAGATTGCGAACCTTCCTGAACATGGGTCTTGCACTTTGTATAGCAAATACATAACCCCCCTCTGTGGTGTAGTTGGTATCACACCGGACTGTAATGTTAAGTTGTTATCCGTTGGTCACCGGTTCGACTCCGGTCGGAGGGATTCTTTTGTTCCAGCTCTTCAGCTGGTAGTCGGGTTTTAGCATATCATTGCTTTTTCGCCCCCTGCGCCTGTGTCGACCCTTTTTGGCATCACTAGTATCTTTCAGCTGGAGAACACATTGAAGGTGAACTTCCTACACCATCTGATTGAAAACTGACACGGTGGGAAGCCACTAAATATAAACCCACGCCGTACGGTGGTTGGAGCATGGAAAATCACTCCCGGTACGTGGCCGCTTCCCCTCTGGTTCTGTCGTCCCGTGTACGGCACTCTAGTTACATCAACTGCGGCATTACCTCGGCCGAAGGTTTGCTTCAGAATGTTTCACTGTAGTTAGTGCTTTGAGAATCTATCCTCCGATGGCAGAAGCTATACCAAAGGGTCAACATATCACGTCTCTTCTCCGCTCTTCCTTAACCATGAATCTTACAGCTAACTAACGAATGCAATTCAACAAACTGCGGACGTGCTGATTCCTTGTCTGTTACCACTCGTATCACGTTGTCTTCGCTCGGCAACGAGAGTCTGGGGACGAGACAAGTTGATTCCAACAGATATGCACAAAAAGCAAAAAAGCAAACAAAAGATATCCCTCCGACCGGAGTCGAACCGGTGACCAACGGATGACAACTTTGCAATTACAGTCCGGTGTGATACCAACTACACCACAGAGGGTCTTGTTAACTTTGCTGTCACGTGGTAATATCGTGCACGATGTGTGAGTGAGACGCGGTGACTGACCGAAAAGGGAAATCTTTAATTAATCCTCCAGTCTGGTACCAAGAGCGCCATAGTGTCAACCCGAGACACAGCTACATAACTTATGGCGTCGATATCTATGTTAAACAACCTATATCCAACTGCTTACTTTCATCTTGTGGCCTCCCTCTAACGAGCTTTTGTCTAATTTAACGCTATTTTTTTTACTGGTAACGCTGTTGTGTACCTTCTATTTTAATTTTGAGGGTTCTTGATGGGTAATTTGGAGATGTACCATCCATCGGAAGGTGAAAAGCAAGGTTCCAGGAGATCCCGTCAAGCCATTATTAACCTCACAGTTTAACCACTATTCGGGGTCTCAAGGTAGAAGGGCAGCGGGAGGTTCAAGATAGGGAGGATAGAGAGATGTGGAATCAATAATTTAGACGGGAATGTACCGTGATTAATGATGATGGTGACTGTAGGCAGCTTCAGAGGTTGAATAGCGAACTGTTTAACATTACTACAACAATACTAGACATAGGCTTTGTATAATAACCATTTCTTTCATATTTCGCTCTGTAGAATACCTGAAAAGTAGCCTGTGCCAGCCATCAAGTACCTGTCCGAATCATCCACGCGGTGACACGATTATCTGCAACTACCGGGAGAAGAACTCTGCCACTCTTCAATGCTAAGATGGCCCGCCGGTAACCTCTAACCTCTAGATATGCCAAATCTAAACCTAGAAGTGGTAATGTGCTGCCCATGATGGTACAGAGCATATTTCGACGACCACTAATGCCTCTGTTAAGTTCGAAGCATCATCCACTAGCCAACTTATCATCCGTATATTAAACTATTAAATTAAGCTAGTTTTTGAGTTAAGAGCGGTTGTTTGTCGAAGTGAGCAATTATTACTGATAAATCTTTCATCGAATATACTCTATATTGATAAGCACCATTATCAATATATATAAAGTGCTGCTGAGTTGTAGAAGTGCTACTACCCATCTGCGAGTAATGCACCACGCTGCCCATGCAACGCAATATCTTGGAGGGTCGGGCCCGCGGGGAAAAAGTAGGCAGGTAAGACGTTTCTAGCGCTACCGTATAGTTTGGATCGGATATATCCCGGCAACAATACCAATACGCCGGTAGGATAATGCGTGTGGCTCGCCGGTTCAGAGAAAACAAACCCTCGTAACAGAGTTTCCTAATTTTTCATCCAACTGCAACGAACGGTAAGTAGGGATCTGTTTTCCTCAACACAGAATAGATATTAACACCCCACATACCTTCAGGCTTAAAAACTACATCACACGAAGAACAGGCGGGGAAATTTAAGCCCACCTTGTGCCAGAATCAGAGCGACAGTGCACCAGTCACCGAAACGATGACGTCCACGCCCGAACTTTCCGCCTTTATCAAGGGGCAATGACAAACTCTCACTCTCGGGGCAATACATGCTCCACATCACCGTAACACACCAGGAAACCCGTTCGGACAGCACATCACATTCCGCGAGCCATGCATCGACGATATGGCCTGGACCATGGGTACTCGAACATCTCACCCCAGACGGGTGGGTTTTGAAAGTCATCGAGGACGAGCCGTCCTGTATGGTCGGAATAGATTGGACGAAAAGGACATTGTGGGAGAGGATGCGTGCTACGTCTCCTTGGGCCCGGAAGAGAGTCACAATATTAAGCTCAATTTCTATCCGGGAAGCTCTGAGTTTACAGAGGTACCGGAGATGGAGAGAGATATAGGTATTGGTACACATGAGGGAGTGTAGCGTGGTGGGATTGGGGTACGAAAGCGGTATGTTGTGTTGTCCTGTTGGAAAGAAATGGCGTTAATGGAGTTCTAGGAGCATATGCAGACGAAGGTGTTCAGGTTCGAGACGAGCCATGCGGAACGACCGGAGGTTGTTACCGGCTTCAAATGCGATTGCATATACTGTTGTTGAATGAGATACTGTTCCTGGGTCCTTGAAAGGTGAAATTAAATGCCCAGGCCGTGGTTTCTTTTCTGTCTCTCATCATGTAGCTGTCAAGGTACTAATTGTAAGGTCAAGCGGATATTTCCGACACTTATAACCGGCGTTTCAGTTGGGCTAGGTTTATGGCAGCCATTGTCACCGGATGTTGTGTCTCAATGTGGTCGAGAGTACTTAAGTAGGAAGTAAGTAGCTACTTCAGGGATTGAGTTGCGTTAAATGATTTCGTTTCCGAGTGGCCAAAAGGAAACGCAAAGTGTTCGGTTCCGCCCCGAAGGGCTACCAACTTAGGTACCCTACATGTATTCACTTGCGTCACACTTCCGTTTTTCCGTAGTCTCGGAGTGTGGTAGATTTATTGAGGACACCGCCGGACTCGAACTGGAAAGCATTACGCCATCTTTCATCCACGCTACTTCACCCCTCACCACCAACCATCTACCACCCACGATGTCGCTCCAATCCCTTCCTCCCAAGCTTTTCATTAAGCTCCCACGTTACCTGTACTCAATGCACGACTTCATGCGTCTTCGGTAGACATACTGAGTTTTACGCCAAGGCTGTGACAATGCCCCCCGCAAAGACCTCATTGCCCTTGCCGCTGTTGACTTCTGTGAGGAGATTGTTGGTTGGATGGATGAGTGCGATAACTTCTTCGGCCGCCGCTGTGACAGCCGGACTGTGTTTCATCTCGGCCCCCTTATGTGGAGGCACTTTGTGGGCAAATTTGCTGAAGTGCTGAATGGTTTTGGAACTGCGATGGTGTACGGGAAGACGGTTAATCTCGGCGGTAAATAGAATGCGGTGGGGTTACTGGGAGCGTGCTAAAGCGGGGAGTTGGTTTTACACCGGAGATGTGGGGAATTTCGGTCTCACCTTTGTTTGTTTGAAGTCATATTGCAGTCGGCCGCCTCCGCTTACGGCTACTGCAAAGCTGCACTTATCCCCAGTTTTCATCTACTCTCTGAAAAATAAATTTGGGTACCGAGTCGTTCTCCAATTGGGAATACTCCTTCATGATCACTTTCCACCGCACATCCCATTCCTTCTTCACTGACCATATCGACTCAGATCTCGTACAATAATTCCTCCTCCTCTGCCACATAATCATTTCATTCTCAAATTTCCCCACGCGGCCGCATACAGTCGCTGTTGTTGGGGACCAAACCACATCTGCCTTGTTCTTCCAGCTAGCCACTGCCACTATATAATCACGAACTTAACTATTATCGTTGCTACATGGTCTTGGAGATAGAATATTTCTCTCCGTAGGTTTCTTCATGTGCTCACAGATGATAGTCAAAGCCAGTCTCAAAATACTTCGTTCAACATCCCTTTTCATTTTCATATGCTAGTCTGTATATCAGCCCTCTTTTACCTAGTTCAACTTCAAATCCGTCAACATATACCCGAACTTATCACCCCCCATCTCAATCGGACTATACTCCGCAGTCTCCGTAACCCACTGCCACATCTCCTCACCCACAACCCTTCTAACCCACTGCGCCCCCAGATCCAACCCCGCCGTAATCCCACTACTACTCCAAAACTTCCCATCCACAACCCACCTTCTATCCCGCATCCAATCGATCCCCTTGGGAACCATCCCACTTTCCGCCAGCCCCCTGAGTGTACTTTTATTCGTGCACACCCGTTTCCCCTGCAACAGCCCCGTCTGCGCCAGCATCAGCGACCCAGTACACACCGTGAGCAGCGCCTCCACCTCGGCTGCTTTGCGCACAAGAAACGCTTTCTCCTCCTCGCTGAGACGTTGCTGTGGCGGCGGCCCCGGGAGAAGCAGGTAGTCGAGTTTTGGGCAGTCGGCGAGGGAGGTGGTGGGTAGTGTCCCTGGCCCGGAGGAGGCCTGCATGGCCGACGGGTAGGAGGAGGAGATGTGGTGCCAGGTTATTTCTGGGGCCAGAGCTTGGATGGCGGCGGAGCCAAATTTGCCCGCATAGGTGGTGGATGACATTGCGATTAGGTCTGTGGGCCCGACGGCGTCGAGGGATTGGTAGTGTGGGAGGTAGAGCACGCCGAAGGAGATTTTCTTAGGGGAAACCATGATGGGTGAGCACATGTGGTGATGGTGAAGAGGAGGAGGTAGTGGGCGGTGGGTGGTGGTGAGGGGAAGAACGATGGGGTTATATGCCCGGCGGTGGTGCGGTTACGTAGGTATATTGCTTATGTCTAGTTCTGCTGGAGGAGAGGACACAGCTGAAGATGCACTCCACACGCCGGTCCGGTCTTACGACAGGCGGGGTCGGTAACGTCAGCCGGCTTCGGACGTCGAGAATTGTCGACCCCCCGGAAAACTGCCATATCTGTCCATGATCAACGCACGCTCACTCGCAGCTGCATTCGGCCGATACGTAAGCTGATGCTGTAAGATCCTTTTGTCTCAGTCCGAAAAGTCGAATTTCAGCTCGCTATATGCAGTCAGCACCCGTACGGATTACTTGAGAATCGAGCTGAAAGCCGAACCGGAAGTTTAATTTTCAGGTAGACGTAATTACGAGAAGAATTCAGTCACGGTAGATCAATTGTAACTGTTCTGTCTTTGTTGTACGGCTCGGGTGGAGTAGAGAAGACATATTCCAAACTCATCCACATTAGTCTGTAGACGGCTGACGGTCGCACTTAGCCTTACCAGCGAAAATACAGGCGTCTAACAGACTACCTCAAGATGACTGCAGAGGTTGTTAGGGTCGAAGCCCTAATTATGTGACCAACAGCAAACCCAGACACCTCAACGATGCAACAACATCGGTTTTGTTTTTCGGCCTGCTTCCTCTGCTCATTCATCAACAAATACGGCCTACATACACCCACGATGTCACGAGCGGAATGATCAATCCCTAGGACCCACTCGGGCAGAGAATGTTTAGGTGTATATTACGAGAGGCGCTGTTACCACCCAGCAGTCGTGCGGTGGATACTCCGTCGGTATAACTTAACACCGCTGTCCTAAGGACCCACCAAGGTTGACTGGCTAGTCCTCAATTACGCGAGAGAAACGAGAAGACATCTAATTCAAACATCGAGAATAAGTAATTTATTATCCTTCTTCAACTAACCCAAAGAACTCGGCTATCAACAAAGTTCGCTAGGATCTCTCGGCGCAGAAGGTTCTACTGCCCTAAGTAACGGTCTATCTAAAGTGGACCATCTGATTTGTCGGGGCCCAGCACCATATACAAAACACCACGGGCCTGATGCTTTGGTGACGAGCCAGCCTGCTCGCGCACACGGTAAGCAACGCCATGTTCCTTTCCAAACGTGGGGAACTAGGGGACATTTCTGCGCAAAAACCTTTGGAGCATGGGTGCACGTGCCGACCCACATTTCTCCTGTCTCTTTCCTGTCATTCTCATCCTCCATAGAAGGTGCGGTTAGGCACCCTATCATCATTCTTATTACCATCATCTCGCTACCTCCATCGCTTTCCATTGCTTAATTCGATATCTCTTTTTGTTCAAAGTGCCTTACGACGGACAGAATTCATCCTGAAATTCACTAATTTTAATGAGGTGTCTTCCTCACTACGTACTATGGATCGCAGGGACTCCATCGCCTGTCACAAGCCTTTTGACATCATTTCCCTGACTAACGTACATATTTAACCAAATACCTTATGTTTAGCCTATAATGGTTCAAACCCACGAAGGGGTCCTCACTACGTTATACATTCTCTATTTCCACCTTGAATGCAATGTGTGGTCTTGCGCTTCACCGACTCATTGTGCACTCAGGGCTAGCTTCTAAAGGTCCGATTCTAGCTTTCAAGGCACTCAATCATCAATCACAGACCTATCTCACGGCATCCTAGGGTTACAAAACGGGTACTCATACCATCTTAGAAGCCCCAAATATTAATTATCTGGTTTGTCTGGTCTCTCATGTCGTTACCTTCGTCGTTGAGAAGTGACGCTGCCCTACCTAATCGACCTGCTCGGGCTCATTTTTTACCTCTGGAATTGATGTTGATTAGCTCTGAGTAATAAACGCTGGGACTCGGAAGACACATACGTTTGCGATATATTAATATAGAATTCGTAATCGAGGAAATGTCGAAAGAACTGAATATAAATCTCTAGAGCGAATGGTCAGTTTCATTCAACCATACTTAAATAGGCAATAGTCACCCGTTTCAAGAGTGCCAAGTTGATATGGTGGTACAAGGGGCGCGGTGGTAGGATAAACTTGCGATTATCAATCCGTCTCTACACCAGCACCTTGAGAAAGCCGCACCTAATTCTCACGACACCTCCTACATACCTATGTTCACTTGTTTGCAACGCCACATTCCCGCCTTATTCACTACGAGATAGCTGCTTCCCCCATCTGCTGCTTCATACCAGCCATAATGCCCCCCATTTTCGCGCATTCGAACCCTCCGACCCCGCCGGTAGTCGCGGCTTGGACTCGGTGTGTCAAAGATGCGATCGCACAGGAGAGACCGCGACTACTACACGAAGCTTTCATGACCAATGTTGAGCGTGTTTTCAAGCGACGGCCTTATCCAGCACTACACCTCGAAGTACGACAACTCAAACACTTCTCCGCCGTTAGGAACGTTGTCGAGAGGGAAATGGGTGACGACTGGAATGGCTTGAATGAGATGATGGTGGCATACTTGTGGCTGATGGAGGCCGCGGAACCGAATATTATGAAACAGTTCAGACCAGGATTTGAGGAGGAGACGCGACACTACTTTGAGAGACTGAAGGAGTTTATGGGGTAGGTTTATCGCGGTTATTGACGAATGCAACCGATTGACAGATGTATAGTGCAGTTAATTCGGCTTTCAACTCTCCTCGGGGTGCGATCATAGCGCGAACGGCAATGATGACCGCGAAATGGTGTCTCCTCGTTGGCGGCAGCGTCGACAAGATTTTCGGTGACCGCTTCTTCAAGGCTAGCGAAAGCCTTCTAAACCTTCTCCTCAAAACCTTCAATATCTCCGTGGCCGAACGAGCACCCTACACCCAACCTGACCAGATCCTGAAAAAGGCGGTAACGATAGATTTGGCGAATTACTTGTTTAAACTATATAACAAGGTTTGTTTCACATCTGCGAGCGAGGCCCAACTCTTTTCCCATATAATCCGCCACCCGACGAAACTTAGATTTCCCGCGATCCTTCCAACAAGACCTTGTTTCCTCAGGGGTTCTTTTCGGTAGCCAATGCTAAACCCCATTCTACCAAACAGACGTGTCAGACCAAGCTCGCTGGTACTATTCGCCAAAATCTTGGATCAGTCGGACTAAGGCTGGAACATCCCCTCTTTCGAAATCCAACAATTTGTACATACTATTACTACCGGGGAATCGAACTTATGCGCGAACTCGCATTCCCAGATGCGCACCAAGCGCTGCAAGAAAGCTACGACATCTGCCACCCTAGGTACCTGAAGCACCGCCGGAAGATCCTGATCCCGCTCTTGACTTGTAGCCTTCTCGTGGGTCGCTTCCCTACCTACGAGATCATAAACCGTCCCGAAGCACAAGGTCTAGATGAATTCTTCATCCCCCTCTGCCGTGCGATTCAAAAAGGCGATTTCCGCGGCTACCGCATGGCAATGGGAATTGAAGGACCCAATAAATGGAAAGCAGCATGGTGGGAGCAGCAACGACTCGACCGGCTGCTTGCAGACCGAACCAACATTCTGCTATGGCGCTCCCTGATTCGAAAAATATGGGTTCTTACCTGTTCCCCAGAACAGAAGCAACATATTATCAAAATCGACGATATCTTGGCATGCGCTAAAGCACTCCACAAAAAAGCCCCCGAAGATATCGATCAGGCGGAGGCAAACCTGCTTTCTGCAAGACCGGATATTGATCCCTGGGATGTATCAGACCCCACGACATGGTGGTTCAATGGTCTTCGACTAGGAAAGGACCAGGTAGAGGGTGTAGTAATGAGTTTATTAGACCAGAAGTTGATCCGCGGATATCTAGTACGGCAACCAAGGGATGAAAGCACCCTTCTGGTCCTCGGTAAAATGGATCCATTCCCGAGTATATGGAAATTATGCGCACCGAAGGGAGCGCAGGGCGCGGGATTGTTGCAGCCTGGGAGTATGGGAGGAGGAAGGGTGGTGAGGATGAATGGAGTGAAGGAGATCGGACAGAGCTAAGTGAGAGGGAGGGCATGGGGTTAGAGTATTTACCCTATTGGTGCGAGGTTTTTTCCCTTATTATGGGGTATGTTATTTTTGGGGTTTCTTTTGGGAAGCTAGGAGTACGAGCGTTGGATTGTTTTAACTACGGTTTTCTGCTGATCTGCCACCGATGCAGATTCTACTACAGCTTGCATGAGGTCCGTATTATAGCAGGCACAAGCGCAGAAAGTCCAGCTTTTCCAGTGTGCTATAAAATTCTGGAACTTCGCATCTTGTCGCTCTTGAAATGGTACCAATCGTACTGGGCATCACCATGCTGAGTTTAGGTTGGTGCCCCTATGAAGCTAAGTTAGGGCAGAACCCCTTCCTGACAACGATAATATTCTTTACGTTACAATGGGAGTAATATCATCTTCTTAACCATTGGACATCCTCCAGTAGAGGGTATTCTTCGACTCCCTGAACTCAGAATGAAGGCTCGGAACATCTCGTCTTTTGTCATCACTATTCCTTCCTATCCTTCTGGTCAAGTTAGGGTCATCTATAAGGAGTACTTAGGTTGACCGAAGGATATCCGACTGATTATAAACCCAACGGTACCTTACAAGAAATTAAGATGAAATAATGAACCAACCAATTCATTGCGCTCTCAAACCAGCCGTCTTTTGAGGAGCGTGCTTGCAAGCGACGAGAAAATCTGGGAACGAGAGCACCAATTCATCCAATTAGCTTTTATTATGTAGTTTTTGTTCACGAGAGGAGATATATTGCTCCCGGTACGTGGTTGTCTCGTGCCCAGCCTCCAGTGGTGTTTGCCACTCGTACCTCGTTTATCCACAGGACGAACGAGCCTGCGAGCGAAGGCAACGAGAGTTTGGCGACGAGACAAGGTTCGTAGGACAAAACAAGATGATATCTAAGCAGTGATGAGACGAGATATTCGTGGTCACTCTACCGGCTCTGAGTACGAGATCTAGCCCCCAAAAACACAATATCCTTGGATTTTCTCCTACAAACATTTGTTGCGTATGACGAAGTAATATTGACTTCAATATGAAGTTTCAAAAGATGAGAAGACAAATTATTATACAGGATTTCAACAAAGACTACCCTATGTTTCCACTGATAAACACCACCAATACAGCGGCATACCTGTTCATCTGGATTAGCAGCTGCTCTACAACGTTACTGGTATGTCAGGGATAAATACGCTGCTGTCGAAGCAAATATTTCTGCTCTATGAGCATTTGTAAGAGCACCCACGGCGATTGCAAAAAGCAACGTAAGACATCCTACCATCCATAGCCGTTTGACCTCGCTCCTTACGAAATATAATCCCGCGATCGCGCCGACTAAAAGAATCGCGGCAGCAAGCATTGTGATGGCATTTACTAGCAGGATTATATACTTCTCGGAGAAGTGGCCCACTATATCTTCTGTTTGCGAGGCGCTTAATCTCGTCTGGCATTGGCGCACACATCAGTATACTATTCTGTTGCATCCGGCTAGGATCTTACTTGGATAATACCGCCCAAATGCTCTTGCAAAAGTATTGACAAACGGTCCTGGCCTTTTGCAGGTTTGAGAGCGACAAGGTCCTCCTCTAGCTTGTCATCGAAAAGATCAAAATCCAAGCCCACTAGCGGCCTTTTCCGTTCGAACCACGTCTTTGCAACAGTCCTGACCCTTCGACATGGCTTGGGAAGATTCTGAACTTGAACCTCCAGTATCAGCGCCTCATCTAGAGCTGTTAGAACTGGTAAATGAATCAAGTGGAGCTTCATATACAGACGGTATTCCTTCATCACTTGTCTGGTTTTCATAATTTTCTGCATTCTTTCCTTAGATAAGTTACTAGATTCAGAGTTTGATTCGGAATCGGCTTGCAACTCCTCAAAAGACCGAGCGAGTAGATACGGATGATTCGGCAGCTGTTGTTGTTGTTCGCCTTTTACATCTTCTTCCTTAAACCGATCAAAGTCGTCCTCTAGCACTCGAAGTTCAGCTTGCAAGTAGAGAAGATTTTGGGAGCTGAGGCGGCGGAACTGTCGATATATCGATAGTTCGGGGTCGCTGGAGATAAAATCTGCATATTTCCAATAGCCGTTTGGGTGATCTTGTTGTGTGGTCGTCATTGTTTTGGGGGAGCGATGGTGAGGTGATGACTCCTGGAGTTGGAGGCAGAAGGACCCCACGGTTATCGCCGCAAACCAGGTATCACATTGTCCGTTTTGGGTAAGCACTGCCCCAGCATGTAGGACTTAAAAGTAGGATGCCTGATGAACCCAAGGGTCGTAGTTTAAGCGCTTACCTATAAGACCCCCGCAAGCTGCTGTCAAGAAATTTGACCGACTATCTTTATCCTTCTCTCACTCAACCTTACTGCACTTGCCCTGTCTTGTCTAAGCTTTAGATATATCCGTTAAATCGCTCTTCCTCCTTGGAACTGTGTAAGGCCTGCCCTGTATACATAACCTACTACGTACTAAGTACCTACGCAGCTACAAACTCTCTTCCATCGCATAGCCCCAACGCTAGTACTCTCTGACTACGAAAACCCACCAAACGTCGAGTATGTTTATTGAGCTCATAGTTTACAACTTCAAGACAATGGCACTAAAGAGTTGCGGCAGTAGATGCCAACATTGTCAATTCAAACTACGATGGAAGGCATTCAAAACGCTACAGCCAGCCGACCCCAAGCTGGCCAGGCTAACCAAAAAATCCATTACTGCCACGCACCTCAATGCATATCCAATACTGAATTTCTGACCCATGAAGAACTCCGGGAGCATATCGTGACGAAACACAAAAGGCCCCAAGACCAACCCAAGACTTGGCCCTCCGGAGGCCGAGCCAGGTATGTCTAATAAATCCACAGTTTTGGCATTCGAAACTGATCTCACAGGCCTAACCCGGCTGTAACGGTTGCATGGCAAGCATCGACGATAATATCACCAAAGTCCCCTGACAGAGGCGGACCTACGGATTTATCTGTCGAAAATAAACCTAACATGCAGGACGTGCAAAACAGTACCTCCAATCTCGTCATCAGTTCACCAGGTCCAAATCAAAGCCAAATCAAAAGAGAAAACCTACCCCCATCAAGACTAGAGCATAGAGCTACCCCCTTGGGCAACCCGAAAAGAACAAGAGCAAAAGTTGGTGCGTTTGCAAGCGGTTAGTCCTGATAACCCAGATGTTTGAATTTCGTCTAGCTCATCAAAGGTATGCAGCTTTCGGAAGGCGTAAGGATCCGGACTTCGACAGGCCATTGCCTTTCCTTCGGTCACCTACCGAAGACAGTAGGAATCGCACATCCAAGCGTCTATTCAATCCCGACCGAGACGATGCAAAGACCTTCAATCCAACTGTCGATCCAGGCCCGAGATTGTACGACGAAATTCTAACGCAAGGCCAGAGAAAGGAACCGATGAGACATCCCGGAGAAGACGAACAAACGCCTATATCTATTGTACAGAGAAATGATGCCGCTGGCGAGCCTAGAGCTAAGGACAAAGATTTTCCTCAGCCATCCATTGCCGTATTAACCCAACACAAAAACAAGGAACGGTTACAAATGGTCAGACAGCCAGAGACTAGGCCCATCAGCCCTGAGCAGTTAATCGCCGAAGTGAAAGGCATATATGCTGGTCTTATTATGGTGGAAGCGAAATGCTGTGAGGTGGATGCGAAACAGCATCAAGCAGCTCTAGAGATGGATGGTAGGCAGCCGACCTTGAACAATGAACAATGGTATGATACGCTTCTGGCTGCAGTAACTTTCGAGTGGTTCTAATGGCCTATAGGCAAGCATTAATCGCTTTACATCGAACATTATTGCACGAGCATCACGACTTCTTCCTAGCATCCCAACATCCATCGGCGAGCCCCTCTCTGAAAAGATTGGCGCACAAATATGCAATGCCCGCCCGGATGTGGAGGCATGGTATTCATAGCTTCTTGGAATTTCTTCGGCACAGGCTTCCTCGGTCTCTCGAGCACATGCTCACATTCATTTACCTTGCTTATAGCATGATGGCACTCCGTAAGTTTCCAACTTTCATTGTAATATATCAATCGCTGACTTCACTGCCACTTATCTACGAGACAGTGCCCGCCTTCGAAGACACCTGGATTGAGTGCCTCAGAGATCTAGGTCGCTACCGAATGGCAATAGAGGATGATGATGTTTGTGACAAAGAAGTTTGGCAGAACGTCGCGAGATTTTGGTACAGTAAGGTAGCGGACAAAACACCATATGTTGGTAGGCTATATCATCATTTGGCAATCTTAGCTCGACCAAACATTCTACAGCAACTACTTTATTACTGTAAGAGTCCAGGAGTCAGTCAGCCTTTTACCTCCGCCAGGGAATCGATTTTGACAGTATTCGACCCTATTTTTAACCCCGACGTGTTTGCAGCAAGGAGTCAACCTGTGGATGCATCGTTTATTCAGCTACACAGCATTACCTTCACGCACATTGAGTTTGAGAAATTTGACATTGCCATTGATGCTTTCTTGGATCTCCTTGGGAGACATATCAACCATCCTCGATTGGAATGGAGGGTACTACCACCACCTCTAATCGCACAGAGATTTATACTGACAAGCTCGTAGGTTCAGGGCTTCTATATAGCCATGTGCAATATTACAGCACTCTATCAGTACGGTGCACATGACACCCTGTTGCGTAAAGCATGGAAGGAAGGACGCAAGAGTCAGCCTGCTGGAGACCAAGAACTTGAAGAAACGCCTCCTATTGTTACTGCCACGAAAGAAACTACCGGCGAGAGCGCCATTGACACCCTCCTGCCCCCGTATGGATCAGGGCAAGTTGACACTGTCATGGCCGAGAAAAAAGATGAATTCGAACCGCCAGAAAATGGAGATACACAATCCATCCAAGAAATTTCATTGAATGCAGCCAAGCGTTTGGCATTTACAGTTCTCTCTCACACACTAGAAAGGGTTGACGACAACAATGTGATGCCTCATTGCCATGCTTGGATGGTCTTGTCCCATATCATCAATTCTGTGCCTGCTGTGCGCCTCCTTGAAAATGAGTTTCCTTGGAGATCACTAATCGAAATGCTTAATGAGCTTCGAGTCAGCTACGACGACGACGGTGATGGCGACGATGACAAAATCATGAGTAAGGCATTCCCGACCCCAGGCGAGGGCGTTGAGTGCCAGTTGCACAATATTACAACATATGGGACGCATGAGATCCTCTTGTGTGAAGCATGGAAGGAAGCCTATAAGACTCATCCTACTGGGGACGAAGAAATCGACAAAACTACCGATGTGGGTGCTATTGACGCTCACTTACCACCGTACGGATCGGAGCAGGTTGACTCCGGGGGCAAAGATGAAATCGAACCGCCAGAAAATGCAGTGGCACCATCCGTCCACAAAAATTTATTGAACGCATTCAAACGTTCGATATTTAAATTTCTCTCTTTTACGCTGGAAACGGTTGGCAACGTGATACCCCATTGCCATACCTGGATGGAGTTCTTTTCCGATGTCATCAATTCTCTACCCGCTGTACGCCTAATTGAAAATAAGTGTCCTTGGAGATCACCAATCGAAATTCTGAATGCGTTACGGGTGGGTTACATCGGCGACGACGACAGCAACGATATCAGCGACGACATCGCGAGTAAATTATTCCCGATACCGAACAAGTGCATTAACTACTTACTACCTGAAGATTATAACCTTCAAGAATTCGATTGGGCGGGGAGATATTTTGCCGTTGGGAACAGTCAGAGGACGCAAGAACCTAGCGTTGGCCGACCCCTATCTGAACTTCAGGATTATGGCCTTCGAGGACTCGATTGGACAAGGAGATATTTTGCCGTTGGATGGTTCGGGGACGGCCGGGGGGCGCTGGGACTTCTGCCTGCGGTGTGGTGGAGGAGAAGCATCAAATTCATAAACGAGTCAGAGGTTGAAATGACTGCACCAGGATACAGAAACTCTGACGGGCAGATTTACAGAAAAATCAAAGAAAAAAAACAAGTCGACATTCAATTCCCGGTGGAGGCTAGTACAGTCATTCCTTGTGAAAAACCAGCAAATCGGCAGGATCTTGAAAGCCACATCTCGATGACTCACCTAGAGATGCCCAAATGTTCTATACCTATGCGTGTAACTTCTGGTTGTGCCCTGTTGGAGCGCAGTTCGTTTAACCCAGCTTCTAACCTCGGAAAGCCAAGAATGGGACTCGCTGGAAAACCCCCAGGGGAGGCAGGCTATCAGAGATCTGAGTTACTAGGATCGCTCGATGGACATCCTGTCCGTGCTTTAGCCGACAGTGGCTCATGTTCAAATATTATGTCGGAAGATTATGCATCTCGAAACAATCTTCTGATCGATAGGAGACAAAAAAACATCAAGGTTTTGCCAATGGTCACTGGCAAACCCCTCCTAACTATTGGTAGTGTTAAGGTCGTGTGGGAATTTCAAGACGAGCCTGATCGCACCTATACTATTTACTTTGATGTAGCCTCCAAATTTTTTCGTGATATCCTCCTTGGGAAATCATTTCTTCAAGAAACGAAATCTCTCAACGAATGCAGCTATCGACTAGTTCCAACGCAGCCGCACCCACCCGCGAGCAACACTTTATCTATCAACAACATTGGTGAATCACATCAAACACTACCGATGGTAGCCGGTTTGCCTGGACAGAGCCTCGGATTACCTGTGAAAAGTCTGCCAGACACTGGCTCGGAAGGCGACGTTATGTCGTTGGAATTTGCCTTGAAAAACAATCTAGAACTCGAAGCGTCAGATACAAAGTTTTTGCTCCCAGATGGAACAATTGAGGATTCTATGGGCTGTGTTCGCCTTGACTTATCGTTTGTGGGCGAACCGGAAAATCGAATTTCCACATATTTCGAGGTTATGCGTGATTGCCGACACGAGATTATACTCGGCCACGATTTCGTCCTCAAACATCATATATTCTCGGATAATGTACATCGTTTGATAGATACTATTGGGCAGATTGGTTTGAATTCGATTATCCTTCTCAGGACGCGGAAGTTCACCTTTCTTAGGAGGCGGAAGTATGCAGGTATGTGCAGCGAGCCTCTGATTGCCAGTCAGCTAACTCAATTTCAGATCCAGCGCATATACAAGAGGAAAATTGCACTCACGATGCAGTTAACGCGATTGCTATGGCTCGCAGGAGAGCACGCCATCCTAACGGACGGACATACGCCCCTTCTACTGTTACCCCAAAGCCCCAAACACTTCCAAATCAGAATTCGGCCCGAGCTGTAGGCACGACCCAAGGCCGTCTAAACACAACACACAATCCATTACCAGTTCCTGTTACCCACAATCAGCGGCGACTGTCTTGGTGGAAACGAATTTTTGCCCGACCCACGGCAAGTTTTGCGACACTTTGATGCCAGACGCTATTTAACTCGTCCTCGACTGACACAACTAACCGATTTTGTTCCTGCTAAATTGGCTGAGGCTATATGTACAAATATGCAGTCGACGTGGGAAATTACCACCTAAGTTAGAGTAGGCAGTAAAATAAAGACAAAAAATGGAGAGTACAGTATCTATTCCTTTGGTTGCATTTTGGTTTTTTGGTTGAATTTGGCGTTTTAGGAGACTTTTGGGAAGCGATTACTGAAGATCATTCTATATACAATCTAGTTTATTTTGCAAGCAAGACAAATGTATGATACCCTACCTATAGTTCCGTACGTGGCCATGGCAAAGCCCGCGGTCTTCCCCATACAACTTTTCCTGACAGACCCGTCAGTTCTGAATACCAATCGCTAGTGACAGGCAAACACCCTAGTCTAGTGAAAGTCGATGCTGCGAAACTGATGCTCCTCAGCATTAAACAGCAGACTCATCAAATACGCTTGCACAACAACCTAACGGCTAGAGTTTGACTAGTGGAAATACTCTCCAGCCGATCATGTGGATAGGAATGCAGGCGCTACTAATGCGAATGGTCCTGCAGCGAGTACCACGTCACCTACCTTATGGAGTGCCAGCAGTTGTTTATAACCATCACATGATGCTCACATGGTGTTAACCGTGGTGTGAGTTTGACCAGGCTGTCAGCATAATTTTGTCAACACAGAATCTGTCAGCCAACGATAGTTGCACTGGTGACAGTCAGTGGTGAGGCTCCAGAAAAGCACCGCTTGTGCTGCCATCTGGTAATGTGATTCTCCTTTCTCACGCCATCAAACGCGTGGGTGTCGTTGTGTACAGAACCTCCCTCATCTCCGAGTTTGCTAATGATAGTTGACCATTTCCTTAATCGATGCTACCTCCTCGTGAAGTTCAGCAACCGGTCCCACAAACATTTGCCAAGCTGTTAATACGTACGAATGACCAAGGCTCGTCATAATTGTCCCATATATATCCCTTGGCGGTCCCGTACAGAATCAAAACGGTTGAGAGTGGTGCTGAGTAAAAGTTGAAAGGAAAGTTGAAGCGAAATGACAATGGTATGGATGGGGTCTTATTGGGTGTTCATAAGGAGGACACATTTACAGCCCCGAACCCGAACCCTATGCCCTATTATTGGTGAGCAGTTGTTCATCCTTGATCAACCTATGAGGTTCTTGGCCGTTATGGACACCAGCAGAGCTGTTTGTGAGCACAGGAAGACAGAAAGGTGATCGTGCAACATGAAGTTGGGATAAAACTAGCATAGCCCAATGACGATCGACACTGCTGTTCTTGGCCGAGCTGTACTTTCCCTTGTAGACTACATATGAAGTGTTCGACTCGGTATTATTATGCGCGTGTTTTATTCAGTCAGAGACCGTCAAGCCGCAGTCTAGTGGGGTAGGAGGCAACAATAGTCTTGAGCCACCCGTCCACCAACACCCCCTCATCGAGCACCAAATCTCCTCACAGCCTCCTCCACACCCGTGACGATGATGCAAGCAAGCTCTAACGTACACCTCACACAGACGGCGGAATGGCAGGAATTTGTTGCCGGCTATCCTGTGGCCGAACACATGGAGTGTCTTCGACAGCCGGGCCAAATCTTCTCAGAATTAGGATGGTACAAGAACAAGACGCTCAGAGCCGCCGCTATTGACCTCTCCTTTGAGATTGCCGCGAAGGCCAGAGTTGCCTTTGACGATGAAAAAGAAGCCATATGCGAAGAACTCGCGTATGAGATTGAGGACATATGTTTTTTAGGTCTTGACTATGGATGCTTAAAGCCTCGTATGTACTCTTTCAATGATCATTAATATGGTATTCCCCTAATGTGACTGGTGAATGTGGCTTCAGTTGCGTCAAGTGTGGCCGCAGCGGCTTATGATGGCGGATCCAAGACAGAAGTGGAACAAAAGCTCAGAGAGGCGGGATTCTCCGATAGGTATTTGGCTTGATGGGCATTGCTATTTTTTTGTTACCTATCTAATAAAGCTATATAACCAGTTGCAACCGCAACGGGTGTCCCCTAGTAGAGTACCCTCGTGTTAATCTGGAGGGACTCGGCTAGAGCGAAGCAGCATAATTCTGTGTAACCCTAACCGCGGTCAACCTCACATTTTTCTCGGCATAAGAGGCCAAGAGTACTACACAGCAGGAAGTCTCCCAACAGGCCATGGGCCAGAGCAGCAATGCCGGAAAAATGCTCCATAACAGTGTCCAGACAAGTTAAGTAAGTATTTCCATCCTTCGATGTACCACACTTCGGGACTGACCATGAATGTGCTAGTAAGACACCATGGATAACAAAGTTCGTGATGTTCTGCAGGTACGAACCATGGATGAAAAGCTGCTGGTCGGGGCGCCTGCGCATGTTCTATCCCTGCAATACGAGCTTAGCCCCGACAGAATTCTTCTTGGCAGGGCAAACTTCTTCAAGGCAACCAATAAATGCTGGCCATGTTGGGATCTACATCCTTATAGTGTGTGTAACATTGGATTTTAGATCCGGTCTTCACCGCGGAAGAAGTAGAAGTCAGAAGTGAAGTACCAGCGTTGACGATGTTGGTTAGCACAATGTGCAACATCACTGGGACCGTCTGATACATAAAGTAGCCGGCAGCCCCGATGGAGTGAGGGAGATTGTTGACCATCCTCCTCCGACAAGATGCACCTCCCAGTCCCCTTCCTCCTCCCCATTCTCTTCACCGTCACAGTGACGGCAGCGGACACCTACCGCATCGTCTCCAATAACAAGGAGTTCGTAGCGGACTCGGTGCTCCCGTTAAAACCGCACAAGGAGGCCACACCCGTGAAACTCAAGTCTCGCTCTACAAACCCGCGAGATATTTTTGCGCGCGCATGCTACTACCCAAACCGCTACTGCGGCAGCGGCTGTTGTCCGCCAGAGACCCCGTGGTGCTGCGAATACACCTCTTGCATGGACCGAGCAACCTCCGTATGCTGTCGCGGTGGCATGCAATGTGATAAAGGCGAGGATTGCTGCGACTCTGGTTGCGTACGTTGTTCCTCCCTCCGAAGTTTTGTTGTTGCTGTTGATATTAATACTGGACATAGTGTGCCGCCGGCTCCTACTGTGTCATGAATCTTCGCACCTTTGACTACGGCTGCCGCAAATACTCTGGAACCTCCAACAACGAAGACACAACGACGCAAACGCAGGTCACATTCACGCCGACAGCAACGAGGACGTTCGAGGAGCCGACACCTTCGCAGACTTGCGACAACGCGGGGTACGACCTGTGTCCGGATACGCGGTACTGCTGTCCCAGCGGTAACTACTGTTTCTACGACACGGCGGGCGCACCGCGTTGCTGGGATGGAAGCGTGTACTACACGTACTGGTGGTACTACAGCTGGTCGTACTCGTTCGGCGTCCGGTGGTATCGCAGCACGTCGTCGATATATCTTGCAGACTACACGGCTACCGTTCTAGTGCTCACCACAAATACCCCGGATATACCGCCCGATACTGAGCAGGCTGTGCCAGCACCCACTACGACGAGGGGACCGACGACCGACTTTTTGAAGGCGACCGGGACTGCGGTTCCTGCTGGGAGCCCAGTTACCCAGGATAATTCGCCGACGACGACGCTGTTGACTAATAGCACTGCGGCGATTACGGGTCCAACGGGGGTGGCGGCGCCGACGGGAGGAAGTTTAAGTGCAGCTGCGAGGGGAGAGGTGCCGTGGCGGTGGGTGATTAGCATTGTTGTAAGTGTGGTTGCTGCTGCGATGTAATGATGTGGTGTTATGAGGCAGCGTGGAGCTTTATACACATCAGCTTTAGTTATAATGATGCGGATGGATAATGATGCATGGATATAAGCATGGAATGGCATGTAATACTTAGTATACTATATATAATTCACAGTGTTCCCCTAGAAGGCAATTTACTCTTTAGGATTCTGACCTCAGAGCAAACCTCCTGAACAGCAGCCGCTTCGTTGCGTCACAATAGATGATTCGCAGGTCTCCCACGGTCTAGAGTTAGCGGTGTCCCCGAGCTAACGGTGAGTGTACAACTTCTCTCCCACTCCCCCAGTCCACGATTTCGAGGCAGTCCCAACTACTTATTCAACGTAATTCTTCGCCTAGTATCACTCACGATTTTTGTTTTGTTTTGTTTTAATCATACTGTATTCACTCTATATTATGACAATGCCCTCCCCCTCCGGATGGCCCGGCTAGGTGGGGGAAATCCCCTTCCTCTACTATTATTCCCCTATATCGCTCATGCTTGCAAAGCTGACCATCTGTGGCTGTGTACAACAAGCGCCCGTGTACGAAGAGATGGGGATATTATTGCTCCTCAGACTTTGGTGGTCCATAAAAACAATCATTATTACAATCAGCAAACTCCTAATCATACACATTATGCTTCTTTTCCCATTCAAGCCCCCTTCTGTGGCACCGTATCAGTAGTGGTCGCGATTCTTCCATCGAGTTTATACGCGAGTGGTGTCTTCTTCCTAACATAATCCGCCCAAACCTGATCCATAGTATCCAGGTTGACAAAGTCATTCCTCTCAGCCCAGAAGTTATCACCCCCAGTTGCCAAAAAGTCCAGCGTGCTGATAATATATGTCTTCGCCAGGTCGATTGGCTGTCCCTTGATTTTGAGCGTGATGAGTCTGCTTCCAACCGGATTCTCGGGGTTATAGGTGAACCGAATACTCCTCGAAACCTGGACAAAGCTCGTGACAGCCAGGCCATTCTTGTTGACGTCCGACACAATACCCTCGAAGATATCCCACAGCTGCTCGCCTGTAAAATTTAGCTCAACGATCGAGTTTCCGAACGGAAAACATTCCATGGCTTGTTGTAGCGTAATGTTAGCGGGCCCCTCAATTTCCGCGCGGATACCCCCGGCGTTAATGATGGCACCAGCAAGATTGTCGTTGCGACGGTAGTCCTCCATCGAGTCGGCTGTGAAGTCGCCAAGTGTGCATTCGATCAATTGACAGGTGGATTGGATGAGTGGGTACTCGGTGTATCCGAGGATGGTGTTGGAATACTCTTCGAAGGCTTTAGACCACTCCTTAACTTGGGACTTGAGTTTGGCATCTTCCTTCGTGGTGTTGGTGAGATGAATCGGCGCACCCTCGTAGGCAACAATCTTGCCGCGAGTGTCATATTCTACATCAATGTATCCAAGATACTCACCCCAGCGGTAGGATGTGACGATGAAAACCTCATCGCCGTCAACGTTAGTCTCAATGGTTGGGTATTTTCCTTTCGCGGCTGGAGCGTCTCCAAGCAAGGTATGTGAGTGACCACCGATGATAAGCGAAATGCCGGATGTGGCCTTTGCAAACTCGATGTCTTTGTCGTATCCGATGTGGGTGAGGGCAACAATTCGTTTGATGTTTCGGTTCTCCTTCTTAATGGCTTTGACGGTACGTTTGGCAGCTTCGACGGGGTCTTCAAATTCAGTGCCATTACCAGGGTGAGAGATGCCGACAGTAGTCTCGGTAGTCACAGCCAGGACCGCAAGATCATGCTTCTTGTAGATTTTGTAGGGGAGGAGAGCCTTTGCAAGATTGCGGTTGTCGGTGTGGACATTGCTAGAGATAGTGGGGAAGTTGAGTTTGTTGAGAAAGTCTGCGAGAAGATCGTCACCGTCGTCGAATTCATGGTTTCCTAGTGTCATTCCGTCTAAGAAAACCATGTCAGTCTTTAGTCCCTGGTCAAGTAGTCCATTCGGGTTACCTTACCGAAGCCAAGTTGGTTCAGGGTCTCTGCAATCTTGTCGCCCTTGAATATGGTATAGAATAATGTGCCCTGCGTAGTATGAACATTGTGCATCACCAGCCTGGCGGGCTGGATTCATTAACTTTATACCTGGAACTCATCGCCAGCATTCAAGAATAGCGAATTCTTGTGCGTCTTCCTCGTCTGATCGATTACCGTCTTAACCCTCGAGTACCCACCAACACAACCTATAAACAATCAGCAACCCATCCCTACCTATCCCTACAGACAGAAGGAAATACCTTTAGTAGGATCTGTGCACGACGACCCACTATAACTGAATTCGTCTAGATGTCTGTAAGTCCGTCAGCTCCATCATCGGGTCATGGTCGTCGGCGGGAGTAATTATAAGCACTCACGCATGAACGTCATTGATGTGATAGAATGAGATCTCATAGTTCTTCTGATTTTTCAGTTTCCCATTATTCCATTTCCCGGCGTTTCTGTTGTTCCCACCATTGCCAAAGCCTTTTCCTCGCTTCTCCAGCGGTGGATTCTTTCGCGACACGAGTCTATCGACGACGATCCCGGGTTCTGCAACGACGTCTCCAACGAATGATAATACCTCTAATGCTAGGGCGATACCTGTAAAGAACTTCATTCTCTAGAGTGGTGGTGGCGTGGGGTATCGAAGTCGAAGTCGAAGTTGACAAAAAGCTCAGCAGCGCAGGCAGAACCTAGGAGAGAACGGAGATCTAACTCTTTCTGACGCCTTCTCCGACGTAGTTACACATTGACGATCTGACCACTCGGAGAGGCAGAAGAATAGGGAATTCGTTTCAAGACTCGAGCAGTTAGACAATTGGATATATATTGGTAGTGGTAGTTGTACATTCCCTATTCTCTCCTCCTCAATAAACATCGTGGCAGAGCCGCATACGACCACCGTTGCCAAGCCATCACGATATCCTCTGCAAGAGCCTCATCGCCAACCTCAGGCCTTCAACATGTAGTTAACACTTGCCATGGCCGTCTCACGTTTCTCATCCATGTGTTCCCAGAGCCGCCGCACCATCGCTATCGCCCCTGTAATAGCAAATATCACGGTACTACTTAGTTCTGGGATGTTTGTCGAAGGTCAAAAAAAGAGCCAGCCCGGAAAAGGAAGTTTTGCATCTTGCAGCGGACCGGCGCAGCCAATGCTGCTCGTGCGACATTAACGTTAACTTGGCAACAGGGCTGGCGCCGGCCAAGGACTCTACGTTTACTCGTCACTGTACTCTCATCTGGGTTGTCATAGCCCCATAAGTAGGATTCCAACTGTACCCGCCCAAATACCAGTAATGATGTTGTGGGAAATATGCACCTTCATGTCCCAACAAGCAACATAATGGAGATATAGGTATCAAACCTTGGTGTTTATAGTACCTGTAAACTTTGATGTTTGCGCGCAGCACCTAGCGTTTGCAGCACCAGCTAAGCTACCTAGGTACCTAGGTAGGTGTCGGCCCTTATTGATTGAACGATTCAAACTAGAGGGTGAAGACAAGTGAGCGAGCCCAAGAGTGTCGGGAGATGTCTGTGGCAATTCGCTTCTACATTAGCCACTAAAGAGTGGTATGTGCACGGTCTTATTTACTTCTACAACCGGACGCGAGTAGGTGTCTTGGGCCCGTAGGCAGCGTCATCACAGACCATCAATCGGGTGCCGAAGCTTCTACACAATACCATAGCACACACAGACTACCCGGGTGCATGCATTTTAAATCCATTAACGAGAGAAAGACAGTTCCGAGTTTATTGGTGTCCTACCAGACGAGGCAAGACCAAGATATCCAAAGTGGGGAACAGTACGTGCGAAACTATGGGCCTATTGATATTTACAGCCATCCAAACCCTACCAAACTTAACACCGCCTTTTACAGTACTTCCTATAGGGGCGAAATATCGCGAAAGCTTGGTTTTATCCCATCGCTTCTCCCTTCCTCAAACACAAATACTGAAGTTTAACGTTGCTCTTGGCGAACCGACGGATCCAGGATTTGTCACTCATCTGTGGAGCTTTGGAAAGACGTACCATTACTAGTTGTTTCCCTTTTGATGTGCTGCAAAAGGTAGCTCAGAAAGCACATTCGGATGTGAGCAACCCATCAGAAATGCAGAGATGTCTTACATTTCTGGAACAGTCTGACAGTGTTCGCAAATACTGGTGCGGCGGCCATTATAAATAGAAACAGGGTGCCTAACGATTGTTCTTATCCAATAGCTAGAAGGATGTGCTGATAGGTAAGTAGGATGCCGTTGTTAGGCATATGTTCGCTGAAAGAGGGGTAGAAGGCACGGTAGTTATATGGGGTTTATTGGTATCAAAAGTTAATCACACTCACGGTTGCGGCAGTCAAGGATAAAGCGAATGATTGAAGCTATATATGCTGCAGCTGGAGAGATTTAGTTCAGTCGCGGCGGGGCCAGCCGTTTGCACTAATGCACTACTGCCTACTCCATCCAGACCATGACAAGTGCAGCATTTGGATCAGTCAACTCCGCAGTGGAGATACGGCGGGGATGCGGACAGATGGGGTCGCTAACGCAGGTCATTAGGGCACTGGTGGACGTGTTGGCTCTGACTTGAGATGTTGGTATTATGGAGTCTTCTAATCCGGCTATATGTATTGTAGTTTTGATAGTGATGTCTGGATAAGATGACGACGGTCTGTGTCAGAGCATAGAAAGCACTTCAGCTTCTTGGGCAGAGCGCCTCTCCCCACACTTACTTCCCCGCACTTGATTAATCTCTGTAGTTCTAGGATTGGCCCCGAAGCTAGGTCGGCCGTCCGGCCTCGTCATTACTCTGGGCTAAATCCCGTCGCATGCCCAAAGACAGCGCTCACCAAACAGCGAGAAGTTGTCAATAAAACTGGATTGTCAATCCACCTCATTACCTAAATTCTAAAGGTTGAAAATCTCATTGTAGTAAACTCTTGTTCCTCATCTAAAGTAGGTATTTTCTCTTTATGATCGACTGAATTTCCAGTAATTTCTTGCTCGTGCCCAGGCGCGCTATCGATTATCCGCTGCTCCGAATCCCATGTGGCGAGTGCCTGGTTGTGCAAAACAAAACATCCCGTTTCCCCGCATCACGTGTGCTTCTGTGTGACCTGGAGATACAACCTCGGCCCTTGACGTAGGCGGCGGATGGCAACAGAAACACAAGTAGAACACATCTCGGCTTCCAGATTTTTTACTCTAACGCTACCACTTCCTTCTTCTCCTTCTCTGTACCTTCCCCGCCTCTCGCACTCTCACCTCCTATTTCTCTACATAACAACTATGTCAGCAGCAACAAAAGAAGATGTCAAAGCTGTCGTCGAGGAGGAAGTTGCTGTCGCCAAATCTGCCGCTCTCTCGGGAGTGCGCTCGTTCGTCGCTGGTGGAGTTGGTGGTGTTTGCGCAGTCATTACGGGGCATCCATTCGACCTGGTGAAAGTGCGGCTACAAACTGCGGAGAAGGGCGTTTACAAAGGCGCACTGGATGTGGTGAAGCAGACGATAGCCCGCGAGGGCCCTATACGAGTTACGCCCTCCATTACCTGTTCCCCCGCACTTTATTGAAAGAATGCCAGGGCCTGTACGCAGGAGTTTCCGCCCCACTTTATGGAGTTACCCCTATGTTCGCCGTCTCCTTCTGGGGCTACGACGTTGGCAAGAATCTAGTTCGCAAAGTCAGTCACTACGACGAGAAAGCCGGATACTCGATCGCGCAGATTTCCGCCGCCGGTTTCTTCTCGGCAATCCCCATGACACTCATCACCGCACCCTTTGAACGCATTAAGATCATGCTGCAGCTCCAAGGACAACAAAAGGGCCCACCAAAGTACTCCTCCTCCTTCGACGTCGCCCGGCAGCTCTACAAGACCGGCGGGATCCAGAACGTCTTTCGTGGCGCCGGCGCTACGTTAGCTCGTGACGGCCCCGGATCTGCGGCTTACTTCGCCACCTACGAGTATTTGAAACGGAAACTGAGTCCAGAAGATGGCAAGCTTTCACTGGCGGCGGTTTCGTTCGCCGGTGGTTCGGCAGGTGTTGCGATGTGGATTCTTGTGTTCCCCGTAGATACTGTGAAGAGTAGATTGCAAGGATCCACGGAGAAGACTAGCGTCGGAAAGGTAATAAGGGACGTGTATGCAAAGGGTGGAATCAAAGGGTTCTTCCCTGGTGTTGGGCCGGCAATGCTGAGGAGTTTCCCGGCGAATGCGGCGACTTTTGTGGGATTGGAGTTGACGTACAAGGCTTGGGATAAGGTGTTTTAGGTGAAACTGTCGATTAGGAGTGGACTTGAATGGACGAGGGAGAAGTACACGTGTTTAGACAGCGATATTAAGTTTAGGTTTCTGTGTTTTCTTGTTAAGGGAGGGATATACTTTGTATACCCACTGCGGTTGCTTCTGTTATGTATAAACAAAATGCTAGACTTCCAATAGAATGTTTAAAGGTTTAATATGTACTTGGGTAGAATCCGGCCGAATCGTTCATGAGCCATGCGAACGGTAACTCCACTCGGACGCCTTCTAATTGGCGGCAAAATGTAGAATCACTGATTCAGATCGGCTGAGAACAGAAAGGACCAAGATTGTAGGAAAGGGACCAACAAGCCTCTAGCGAGATCAATTCAATCAATGCATACCATACTTCACATGGGAAAGTTGATACACCCCGGAACCTTGCAGTGTTATAGTAGTAGTACAAAAAGTCATTAATTTAAGTTTATGCAAAGCAACCCTCTGTGGTGTAGTTGGTATCACACCGGACTGTAATCGCAAGTTGTCATCCGTTGGTCACCGGTTCGACTCCGGTCGGAGGGATTATGTTTTGCCTCTTTTGCAGACTAGCCTTGCCGACCGGAAATGAGAGAAACTCGCGCCCAGTCTGGACATTAACTGTTGGTATTATTCTTTGTGTGCATTACAGACTTTCAGCGTTGCAAAATATCTGTTGGCGAGGTACAAGTTCGTTTTGGCGCTCGTACTGTAAACCAGGGTCTGCCTCGAGCTTGTCAGCCGATGAAAACCCTGGGAACAAGCCGCAATTTTGTTTACAAGAGCACCTACAGGGGCTCCATTTGACACGAACTGAATGTGATGTGGCATCTATGTCGATCGTGTCCAGACCAAAAACCGGAGTGTAAATAATTCACAGCCAATCACTCGCGAATTAGTTTGACAAGAGTCAAAACCCCGTTCGTGTATTTGATTTCTGTTCGAATTGCTGCGGTTTGTTGAGCGATTAATGTTAGAGGCTGGAGGATCGCTGTGGTTTCACATGACCAACTGCAGCCTGCGTCTCACATTCCAGTGTTATGTCCCAATCAACCAGATCGATGATAAACCTCAATACACATGTTTTCAGACATCATTTCAGGCCATTGAAATCAACAGCCCTCTTCACTACTAACCCATCAATTTACAGCTCTATTTTAGTTACATCTACAAATTCTTTGACATTTTCTATATGTGTTTTGCATTCGGGTGGCAGTGGTGTTTCACCTTTTTTGGTTCTCAGTTCGTTAGGACGATGGACTGCACATCTTACTGGCCCAGCCGCAGCACCAATCGGTGGCAAAAATTTTGCTTTTGTAAATGCAGTGTGAGTGGATTGTACAGTTTCTGCTCCGTTCGTCAGTCAATTGCACGGATTTTGATAGGGTTATAGATGGCTTTCAACGTCCGAATCGCGATCATCACCTATATGCACTCCACCGGATACTCAAGCTAGCTTATCGAGTCCCCACCTACGACTTGATATTGAGGAACTCACTGGTTATTGAACACAAAATCGACCTATGGCCGACAGTTAGATGTCTTGTGTGGCAGCCTTATTTGCCTTACGTTACTTTTTTCTGTTATCTGTACCACCCCAGATGACGCTAGCTGATGCTTACTGGACCGCGTCGCACATTTGGCGCGGGGTATCGATGACCTCCTATATCTTGGAGCCAGATCCTGCAACTGTATTATAATGATTTTTCGACAACTTTCAGCATATTGCGTACGGCTTCCTTGGAGTCGGAAAACCCATCCATAATGACTTCGGAGTCGCTATATCGACCTGTTTCGCAAAGTCCTAATCCTACCGACAATCACCACTCCTCCTCTGAAAGTGGCAAAAATGGAAAGGATGGGCCAAAAACAACTGTGGCGACACGTGGGTCCGGAAAATGTTACCAGGTCCGTCATTTCAAGAAAATATTACTACGGCTCATGTCTCGGTTGGTGGTTGATATTGTGTTATGGGCGAGTTTCATAATGGCCGTCCTTTACACTGAACGAGTGGGAGCTCTCAATCGAGACGAAAAACATTTGTTCAACGCCGTGGGAGTGGGGCTGCCGTTGATGTTGGGTTTGAATTATAATTCCTCATTCCAAGCAATGGCGGGAATTATGAGATGGAAGGTGTTGGAGAGTAGTACGTTTACATTTAAGGAGGTAATAGTGTCCCCTATTATGACATGTGGAACTGAACAGACAAATGCTGACACCTGGGAGACCGATCTCATTCTGAGCTTGGACAGTTTTTTGACAGTAACCAAGTTGGGAGTCCACTGGTTTAAACAGATGGTCAAAAGGGAACAGACGAAGAGGTGGATGTATTTCGGAAGAGCGCTGGCATGCCTAGGATGGGTCATTCTAACTCTGGTGAAAATAATCGCTCTTATCTTAATATACTCGGGCTGATCGGCTACATATAGGGGTCCCAAGTCGGCGTCGGTCTTCTTGGTTTGACATTTGATTTTAACAGCCAAGATGCGTTGATACCCGAGAATGGCAAAGTCTGGGTCACCAATCTTACTACTTATTCACGTTCTGCCCCTCCGAGTATACCGGTGGCAGCGGGTAACCCAACGTTAAACGAAGAACAATATCGTGCTCACCAATATGGTGATCGTATGTTCCCCTGCGTGGACTTTGACTAATAAGATATGCTAACGTGGATGAAGTTTGGGACCAGTTCGTAAAGGGTCCCTCGGCTTACGAGGCCGCGAATCCTAATTACGGATCAAACATCTCCATAGCTTGGCTGGATAAGGGCGAGTGGGAATATAGGGTAAATCAAGCTCCTGTCCTCCATAATGGTATGAATTCTGACCCATCTAGTTTCAAGATTGGACCGGTACCAAGCTAGACCCACGAAAACAGTCAATTGTGTCTAATCGTAGCATCACTGTTAAAACAAATTGTACGATTTTCCCCTACGTTGAGATGTTCACCAGGCCTCATCACTTAAACTGGACCCTATTACAACTTGATGTAAGTGAATTGTGAGATTTATGTTATATACTCGGTATCTAACACAACAGCACTCGCCAGGACATAGCTCCAGACGCAGTGTAAAGTACCCCATATAGAGAAACCGTGCGGAGGTAGCAGGCTGACGTTAGGTTGCATGGTACATAGAACGTTCCTAAATTTCGACGCTGATGGTCAAAAAGGGGAATATTCGTGCGGCCCTCGTTGCGCAAGCATCGGGGGTATAGCAACAAACTGGTACGAGGGTACACCAACAAGCTCAACCGAATCTCAATGGAATGTTACCGAGTGCGATGTTAAGATCTCGAATGTTCAGGGTGCCCATGAGGAGTACTACCAGCTGAGCAACGCGGTTGCACAGTTGGCAGCTGGTGCAATTGCAATGGACGGTATTGCACAGACACAAGGCACTTACCAGCTCTACAAATATAATAATCGGTAACTCAGAATTTACCCAGCTTTCTGGTGGGCGTTTTGGCCTTCGTGCTGACTCTAGTGACACGCAGAACTGCCTGGGGCGGCAATTTTGTCGACAAAAACGAAGTAGCAAGACGAGTCGGAAGATTTGCGGCCGGAAGCATTGCCCTACTCGATTTCTACGGAGATACAGTTGACCAAGAAGTTGACGGCCGTAAAGCACTCATCGGAGTAAAACTGACAGCCAAACGGCCACAACTGGTACGGTTCTGTTATTCCATGCTGCCAGCCGCATCTAAATTGTTCTCTACATATAGTGGATCGTGATGGGCTTACTCGTCGGCGTTCACATGATGCTCATCCCTATCGTTCTGTGTCTCGGAAGTACGGCTCCCTACGCCGATGGCTCCCATCTTTCTACCGCAATTCTTTTCCAAAGTGAGCCTTCCCCCTCCTATGATTAGGGTTCTTATGCTAATAGTAAATAGACGTTTTAACCGAAGTTCAAGGCAAACAAGTAGAGGAAAAGTTTGTTCGGTCTAAAGAATACCACAAAAAAATATATCGAACTGAGTATAAGAATTCAGAGGATGGGTTTGTCCTGGTGCAGGAGGCTATCGAGGAGTAATGGAGGATGTATGGGGTTGTTAAATGAATTAACGGCGAACTTGACGTCACAAATGGACTGGCTGGGAACTTTGAGTATTTAAGGAGTTGGGTGGAGGCGTTTATACATGGTACGTCACTCGTTTATTGGCATGATGAATGAAAGGTGATGGTCCCTCCCGAATGATGGATATATGGGACAAAAGGGTTTCTATTACTTAATTGGCTGGCGTTTTGGGAGAAAATGGGATTGTGCTTTCTGTTTGACTTGCCATTACTAGTGCTATATACTTTTTTTTAGATAGCATTGGAAAAGGTAGTGGCACGGGGCCACAGGAACAGGATGGATTGATTTACTGTATTTGTAGTAATTATAACAGAGTGGCCAAGGTGGCACCACACATGGTCTCAATTGTCGTGACAGCTATAATGTTGGGTACGATGTGCTGGCCGAGCCCGTGTGTTATGTGCTCTTATGAGGACGGGGCTAGATGCAGTGTCTGGCTGGGGTTTGAGCACATTCAAGCACATCCGGGTCCCAAACAAGTCGTGCAATTCATGGGCTGAACCAAACGTAATCTGTACTATACATAAAGGCTAATAACTAAACAAAAAAAAGCGTCTACAAACCAAAAACCGGTGCAGCAATCTTATCCCAATTATCATCCCACCTACTCATCGTCTCCCTCATCGCACCAGCCTTCAACGTCTCCAGTTCCTTCGTCTTCCGGGGATCGAACAGCCTTACTAGTGTCCCCGCCAGCTCCTCGTCGGTCTCAAACGTAACCCCGTTCTCACCCTCCTTCACGAGTTCCCCAACACACGCAAATCTTACTGCCGCCACGGGAACCCCAACGCCAAAAAGATCCACCACCTTCATCGGTAGATCCATTCCCGAACTACTGGTGTGCAAACTCACCCCCAGGTCCGCGCATGCGATCATCCCGGGGTAGTGCTCGGCTTCTAACCACACGCTTTCAATAGCGACGTACTGGAACTCGAGGTTGGCAATGCGGGCGAGGTAGGAATCGCGTAGCGGACCTTTTCCGGTGATGATGGCGAGGACGTCGGGGACAGAGTTGGGGGAGAGGAAGTTTTCGGCGGAGGCGCGACGGTCGTAGGAGAGTAGGGCTGAGAGGAAGATGGAGAAGTCTTCGTCTGGGGTCCAGGAGGTTGAGGATAGCACCAGCTTTGTGCGACCGGAAAGGATCTTGTCGGCGAAGGGGATGGTGGTAGGGTGGGAGCGCAAGAATGAAGCGCGAGCGGAGGCGGAGAAGGGTTGGAAGTGCGACGGTGGACGGTCGTGTAAAGTGTGGATGCGAGTTTTGATGCCCCAGGATTCGCGGAGGTGGAGGTTCATGCTGTGTGTGACGGTGAAGTTGGTGTAGGCTCCGCGGCCGAAGATGATTTCGTAGCTAATACCGGGATTAGCGAGATGTGTGATGTGTGCGAGGAGAAAGGGGGGGGGACGGACAGCTTCGTCATCCAGACTATCGGGTGGTCCTTTAGCTTCATTTTAAGAATGCTGTATCCAAAGTTGTGCCAGTCCACCACAACCTTCTGTCCCCTCAGCAGCGACACAATCTTCGCTACCACCAGCGTTGGAATCGCCGGTGGGTTCTGCAGTAGTAGAAACTGGGTCGTCGGGGAGATGGTGTAGAGGAGCATGTAGAGCAGTGAAATGAGTTGGTAGGTGGCTTTGAAGGGCGCAAAGAGAACGAATTTGACGGGTGTAGAGGTATCAAGGATCTTCGGGGGTGCCTTCAGGGCTCGGATTTGGATCGACGGGCTCGCCAGGAGCTCTGGTCGGGGAAGGGAGTCTGCGGGGTTGATTAACTCTCTGAAGAACACCGTTCCAGAGTCGCGTAAGTACCATTATACCCCACCAGATCGACCAGTCCGCCTTTCCGAGCTATCGAGAGGGCGTGGTATTGCATTCGCGGACTCCGGCCAATGTCACCGAGGACCAGCACAACAACTCGGACTTTCCCGTCCTTTGGCGGGGCGTATCGAATCGGCAGACATAGTATGAGAAAAGCGGTGAACGAGAGGGAAAGAAGGAGGAGATGTGGCGCCCACGGCCCTAGAGCTGCGATGATGTCCATTTGGGGGATGCGGTGGAGCCAGGCTGCAGCGCAGAACTAGATTCATCACCCTCCCCAGCCCACCTTCACGGTATTTGCCGTCTTCCTGTCGCCGCATGTGGCGCTACGGCACATGACACAGATCAGAATTCGTGGTTTGCCCCTGACCGACGCGGCTACTTGGCCGGCAGCAGCTCTGGATTGAATAACAATGCAGCTGTCTGCCCGCCGGAGTCCAGATTGGCCTTGCTCAATCAATCTGGCATCTGCTAGCCAGAGTCTAAGGGATAGCCTTTGCCCATCCCACCCAACAGCCCAACCCTCCTCCGTTCCTCCCAGACACCCCTCCTCTCTGTTTAAGTACCACCACCAAATGCGATCAGTCAATCGGGATTAAGATCTGACGCCATCCATCCAGCCAATCCATCCAGTCCGAGTCGAAGCTCATTCGAATCCCTACCAACTTCCCCATGCAGCACTGCAAGTAACATCTCAATTCCCCACCAAGGTTCTCTCTCAAACATCGCCATGCACAAATCCTTAACTAAACACGATCACGATCACGACCACGACCACAATCTCAATCACGACCACAATCTCAATCACGACCACAGTCATGACCACTCTCGCGAAGAAAATGGCCATGCCCACTCACATTCACGCTCACACTCACACTCACCTTTTTCCTCCTCGCTGCCTAAACACTCTCCTAGCCTTTCACTGGGGTCCCCACGGACGCGTACCCACCGATACAGCCCCTCGGTCAGCCGCTCATCCCTTGGCAACGGCTATGCATTCCCTCCACCTGCTCCGATAACTGAAGGCGGTCCTACTCCAGCGTTGGCGTACGCAGCAGCCGCAGTTTCTCTACCCCACAACAACAATAAGAAGAGGAAGCAGGAGGCGTTTGCAACGGACGGTCACACGTACACCCTACTCTCGCTCGTGTGTTAAGATTTCGTGCAACTGACTCAGGCTGGGTGTAGGGACCCGATAGCGCTGACCCTTTCGTCTCTTACTACTCCGCTCCTCATTACCACCACACTTCTACTTGTTTCGCTTTCGCGCTCCGTCTCCTATGTACCATCAGAATCAATTCAAAACGCTCTACTACAATCACCAACCGATCCGTCGGCCGTCCGAGCCTTGCTCGCCCACTTTTCTACAGCCGCCGCTATATCCTCCGGAACACTCTTCCTGGCATCCCTCTTTGGCTTCATAAGACAACACCTGCCAAATCCGGTAGATGAAGGCGGTGGATACGCCCGACGGAAGCCCCTTCCCGTATCTATCCGGGTGGTGTTTGAGCGCGTAGCCGGGGTTTGGGCGTGCTATTTTGCAACAATAGAATTGGGAGGGGTGAGAGCGGCAGCGTTGGTATTGTCATGTCTAGCAGCGGGATTGGATAGTGTTGGGGTTCGAGAACTAGGGAGGCAGAAGGCAGTATTGTGTGCCATCGGTGTTGCTGCAGGGTGGGATTTCTGGCGGGGGATGGTAGAAGAGAACGGCGGACTCGGAACACTGGTGGCTTATGTTGTACTGGTTGCAGGGATGGTAGGTCTGCGGAGCCCATGGGCGCCTGACACGAGACCTACGCAGCATTTTAATAATGTCACCTTTGCAGCGGCCTGCTTTATGGGAATTGTAGCCTTGTTTGGGTGGGTTTTTGGGTTGAACGCTGCGGCTTATTCAGGTACATTGGCCGGGAACGCGGATGCGAAATTAGAGCTATTGGCTTGTATAATCGGCGCGTCGGGCATGGTGATGGATGGGGGAGCAAAAGCGGGTGCGTCTTATGGTGCAGGAATGTTTGCCGCAGTCGCTGGCGCGTGGGTGGTTGGATTGATTGATGGGTATGATGTCTTGAGTGAAGCTGGGCTAGGAGGATTAGCATTGGCAGGTATGTTCGCTCCCCTTCACTACATATCACACAATCTCACAAATGCGCAGCAATATCATTCGACAAGAGCATTTCCTCGGGCTCGCACTCCTATGGGCACTCTCACTCTCATTCTAATTCCCACGGGCATGCCCATGACCATTCTCATGGCGATCACGACCACAAACACCATTGTACCACTCCTCCCTCCGCTGCAACTCTCTATCTCCTCCGAAAGTTTGAGGGAATGCCGTTGATCCACTCCATTCTCCTCGAAAAGGACTCCCGGAGGATATCCTACTTCATGTGTCTTAACTTTGTCTTCATGATTGTGCAGACCTTGTACGGCTTCCTCACCGGGTCTCTGGGCCTTATCAGCGACAGTGTACATATGTTTTTTGACTGTCTCGCCCTCGGCGTCGGTGTCTGTGCTGCGGTTATGAGCAAGTGGCCTTCCAGCACTAGGTACCCATACGGCCTAGGGAAGATGGACACACTCGCCGGGTTCGCGAACGGTATCTTTTTGATGTATCCTTCCCTGACTTCCCCCGCCGGAAAAATGTCTGCTAACAAACCACCAGGCTCATCTCCATCGAAATCGTCTTCGAAGCTCTAGAACGCCTCAAATCACCAACGGAAATGGCGCGACTCGGCGAGCTTTTCGTTGTCTCCACCGCCGGACTGGCAGTAAACATGGTCGGCATCTTCGCCTTTGACCACGCACACATGCATGGTGGCGGCGATCATGGTCACAGCCACTCTCATGGCGCACACGGAGGTGGAGGCGACAACATGCACGGCATCTTCCTCCACATCCTTGCGGACGCACTGGGATCGGTGAGCGTTGTGATTTCAACACTGCTGATTCACTACACTTCATGGCCAGGGTTTGATCCCCTTGCTTCTATGCTAATCGCAATCCTCATCTTTGCCTCCTCGGTCCCGCTCGTCACCTCCGCCGCAAAGAATCTACTGCTCACAGTCGATGCTGGGACGGAGTACACACTCCGCGAGACACTTGCGGGGATCAGTGTGCTACCCGGTGTTATGGGATACCAGGCTACAAGGTTCTGGGAGAGTGAGAGGGGTGCTGTTAGAGGGGTTGTACACATTTCTGCGGAGGGGGATATAGAGATTGTGAGGAGACGGGTCGAGGAGTGGTTGAAGCAGAATGTTGAGGGGGTGGATGTTACGGTTGTTGTCGAGAAGGGCGGGGAGGGGTGTTGGTGTCGGAGGAAAAATTAGGCATCTAGGTTTATGTTCTGCTTTTTGGGTTGATGGTGTGTAGGTTTGAGAGTATGAGATATGTAAAATGGACACAGTGGAGTTGTTAATAGAACTCAGGCCGAAACCCATCCCACTTCCAGCTATTAGACTCCGTCCAGTATAATCCCAATTCACCTGGAAATCGCTAGCTGCTGTAACAGCTGTCGGTAGTGACCTACAAAGACAGCTTGCAGATGTGTGTGCACTGCAATCTATTCTCCCCACCCCGCCTGCCACATGTGACACCTTCGCTTTTTGAAATCTCTCAATATACTTAAGCTTATAAGTCCACTCCAGGCCTTCCCTGCGGCATGCATTTCTAGTGGTAGACCAATTCCCGATTGTATCGGCCCAATATCGTTTGCAAGAATGGGATCGAGATTTTCCGGGAGATTGAATACCGCTGCTCCAGGAATTGTAATTAATCACTCGGTCCAGCAAATTGTCCGTAAATTGGGACATTTTAGCTCGGTTCGTCAATATGGAACATGGGTTGTCGGACGCAAAATCAGTCGCCTGTACTAGCACAGAGCGGGGGAGAGGTGGTGAGGCAGGACCATTCTTGTGGCATTGCGATGAATTGAATGCGAGGTGATCTGCTCGTGCCTCCAAATTCAAGATTTGGTCACGTGTGTTTTCACTACGAGGCACAAGTAGAGTACAACTGCCGCTGCGACGGCGGTGTCCTGGTTGGCCGCTTCGGAACATTGTCGCTACTCAGGATATTAGCATCCGAAAGTCTGGATAGAATGCTCCAATACAGAAGGCGTCACTATGACGAAATCGCAGCCCGAGTGATTTGCGAGCTGCGAATGATCCTCCGTGAATTATCACATAGAAGTCCGACTCCGGTCGGAGATATTCTTTTGTACCCTCGCATTGAATGTTTTGCCGGCCCTTTGAATGCCCTTTTGATTTCCAATTCAAACCCCGACCGTGACATCACTGTCACGGCCCACCACGATTACTTTTTTTACTCGGGTCTCACTCGTCCGAAAGTGAGGTGATTGCGGGATGAGTATTAATAATGATAGGGTCGTTTAACGGCAGCTGGACGGACTCGGGGTGTGTCTGCGGGGCTGAATAAGGTTCGGCTGATCTCTGGCTCGGGACAGGGTCTTTGCATCGTGGGCTTTTTTGGGGAAGACTAGGTATTAGTATGGCTGCTTTCTAAACAGCAGATGGATGTGATAAAAAGAAGTGGAGGGGCATCGGGTCCAAGGCATCCATCATCCATCATCCATCATAACTCAAGGCTCAAACAGATTTTGTCTCAACTCCATCTCAGCTTTCAGCCTAGACTCTGCTCCTTGCTTCTCTCCTTGCACACCACCACCATCACCACCACCACCATCATCATACCCCGCTGAGGACCTGCAGACGTCGTGCAATTTATATTGATTGCCTGCGTCATACACTCGCCCGATTGCGGGGGCAAAATATCGGCTACAATTTAACGTTTCACAAGGGAGGATTTAAGTACCGAGACGCTTCTACAATAGTTAAACTGTCCTCTGATCCCTCATATACTTCAATAAACATACAGCACGTCCTCCTCGCATCCCGGTTCAAGTTCTTACGAAGCTACATATAATCAACCACCACCGCTACTGCTTATGACCACCGGCTCCTCAGCCTCGTCCTCCTCCGCCGTCCCTTCCCACATCTTCATCGTTCGCCATGGAGCTCGTCTCGACGCTGCTGACAAGGACTGGTCTCAGTCTTCGCCTACCCCTTACGATACGCCGCTGACATATGGCGGGTGGGTTCAGTGTCGTAACCTCGGAGTCCGCATCGCATCGCTTCTCCACACATACCAGCCGCCCAAGTCTGCCCCGAAAAAGAAGAGGCAAACCCGCGTAGTCGTCCACTCGTCGCCTTTCCTCCGATGTATCCAGACCTCCGCCTCCCTCGTGTCCGGAATCGCGCAGCACCATCACCAGCAGGCGGTAGATGCGCAGTGGGAGAATAAGGATGCGGAACCGGAGCGTTTCGTGAAACCCGTGTTGAGGCTCGACGCCTGGTTGGGGGAATGGATGACGACAGACTATTACACCGATATCACGCCGCCGCCCACCTCGCAGCTTATGGTCGGCACTACTAGGAACGAGTATATGCGCGCCCCCGGAGGCATAGCTCCGGTGACGTTTACGAAATCAACATCATCTCTGCAGCAGGATGCGGTTGAGGAGGCAACGCTGCCGACTTCAGTAACGGGGGGATTTGTCCCACCGTCACCGATGTACGCGATTTCTAATAGTGGAATGATACCGATGGGTTATTTTTCGCAGGCGAAGGAACTTGTGGACTTTGATTGCATGTGGGACTCTATGAAGTTTGGAGAAGGCGCAGAACTTGGCGAGGAGTGGAGCACAATGCATACACGTTTCCGTACTGGCTACAAGAAGTTGATACAATACTACAGTAACGAGAAGCCTAGTATCGCCACCGCCACCACTCGCTCCTTGGTAAAGAAGGAGAAATCCTCCGCGCCCGTCGCAATCACATGCGGAAACCCTACACCCCCATTTTCAGATTCTGATTCAGAGGACGAGGAAGACGACATCGAAACTGTCGTCATACTCGTCACACATGGCGCCGGCGTTAACGCGCTGCTCGGCGCTATCACGGATAAACCCGTGCTTATCGATATCGGCATCGGCTCGTTGTCGTGGGGAGTCCTGCGCTCACCCGTCGACGACGACACACCAACCTATGACTTGAAACTCACCGCAAACACGGAACACATGCGCCCAAGCACACCGTCCGCCTCGACCCCGCCCCGCAGCCCCTACCTCAACGCACACCCACGCAATGCCGGCAGCTTGGGAAGCTTTGTGCTCTCGAGCAGTGGCGTGTCGGGAAGTAGCCTTGCAGTCGCGATGGGAGGATGTAAGACGCAACGGAGCGCGAGTACCGGGAATGGAGCTCGCCCGACGGGGCTGTGGACTATGCCTAAACCTGAGGATCGCGAGCGCACTAGGACTGCGTGGGTGGGCGAGGATAGTGTTGTGAATGGAGTTGCATCGCTAGGGGTTGGAGAGAAGGAGAAGGAGGAAGTTATGGTGCCCATTGAGAGGAGTGGGAGTGTCGTTGACGGGGGAGCTGGTGGTACTGGACTTTGGGCGGCGAAGGCGTGGAAGAGTCCGCCCAAGCGGAGGTGGACAGTTGGGAGGGAGGGGTGGAATGGGACTAGCTAGGCAGAAGTGGGGAGATGGGGTGGAATATGGATATCTGGAGCAAAATCATGGCGTTGTGTTTGAAAATCATCGTTTGCCATTCTGTTTGGGCGTTTGTTTGTGATTATCTTTCTCATTCTTTTTCATCCTGATGGCTGCATATTATATATTCTGTGGCGTCTCTCTTCTGCTTTTTGTTTTATTTCGGATGCGGGGCTTGGGTTTGGATACTGTCGGTATAATTATTTGGAGGATCAGTTAGGAAATCGCCACGCATGTGCTTTGCATATTTTTACTATCTACTTGTATGTATACTAGGAGGAGGTGGTGGGAATGTATAACTTGCTGAAGCGGACTTGTGTTCGCTCGAGATTGGACTGCAAACGTCTTGGGGGATAGCAGTGACGGGGAAGTGGTATTCTACCTCTGACGCTAGCTCTGGCCGACTGGCTTCCTGGAGCACCGCTGGCCTCTAGAGGGAAATGGGAATGCTGGGGGGAGAGATTCCATGACAGGAAAGAAGCATGAACGGATGTTTGTCTGGTGAGATTTGATGCCGGGAGGAGTAGCGAGCGAGCATAGGTGAGATTGGGGATGATCTCGCTTGCTACGTTGTCACTCTGTAGATCAGGTGGGGGAGAGGAAACTCGCGAATCTTGATGTGAACACCGATCGACCTTGGGGTAAACGGCGATTTCGAAGACCATGCTTGGGGTTAATCCTCACCTCGTTCACATGTACCAAATACACCTGCGGTGGGGCCGTGATGAAGTCCAATCACCCAATGAAACCATTAGTATTCAGTGAATACTGACGATGCAGGGAATGCTGGCTAGCGGGCCACAATTGACGAGCGATCGATCGCTAGTCTCGATCAGACACCCCTTTTCCCCGCTGCACGGAAGCCAGCAGCGGCTAATCGAGACTGCAGTCCTTCATCTAGCTTGAGGGTTCCAGAAACCTAGTCTCGACACCGCCAGTGGCGGAGGCAGAGTCGGGCCCACATGCGCGATTGACATTCCATGACATCACGCATCCCACCACCAGTCCACCACGGCATGCGTCTCCCCCGCCGCGCCATGTCCACCACCCCGCACGCCGTCCGCACGCAGACGCACCCGCGCTCGCCAACCCTGCACACCGCGACCATAACCCACGTCCACACGCGCACCCCCTCCACCCGCCAGATCGTGCTCCTCCCCTCCTCGCCGATCGTCCACAAGCCCGGCCAGTGGGTAGACCTGCACCTCCCGTCCCTCCCCCACCCCGGCGGCTTCACAATCACCTCCCCGCCCTCCTCGCGCACGCTCTCGCTCTCGGTCCGGCGCGCGCCCGGGAACCCCGCCGCCGCGTGGCTGTGGAGAAGCCGCGAGGACGTGGTGGGCGAGGAGGTGCGGGTGCGTGTGGGCGGCGCGTTCGTGTTCCCGCCTGCTGGGGTTGTGCGCGCGGAGGTGCACAGCGTGTTGATGCTTGCGGGCGGGGTGGGCGTGAACCCGTTTCTTTCGATGGTTGCGTGGATGCGCGGGGATCCGGGGTGGGGGGGTGTGCGGGTGAGGTTGCTGTGGAGTGGGAGGCGGGGGG
>Ga0307515_10001084_pt1 | contig 62258 bp, 66 predicted proteins | sample 17_EM_MG_FD_194513 | JGI IMG/M metagenome (GOLD analysis project Ga0307515, IMG submission 194513) | Populus trichocarpa ectomycorrhiza microbial communities from riparian zone in the Pacific Northwest, United States - 17_EM | ecosystem: Host-associated > Plants > Roots > Unclassified | place... | reverse complement strand
AGAGCACTTTGCTTAGCTCCAGGGGGGTCTGGGAGCGTCTGGAAGTACTTAGAAGCACTGGTGAGGTCGCCCGGAGTGTCTGGGAGGATTGCGTGTGGCTTCCGGACAGAATTACATTTTGCTGATGACATCGTTCTCATCTTCATCCCCCATCTCTCTCTTTCTCATCCACATCTCAACCATCATCGCAGAACCCAAAGTTAAGTCATCCCTCTCTATCTCTCCATGGCATGATCATGAGTGCACACCAAGTACAGCATCCACCCAGGTTTGTTTGTCTTCCCTTCATTCTCATGATTACGAGTTGACCCCTGAATGTTGCTTCAGCTTCCGGCATGCCTCCCTACACGATCGACCACCATCAGCCAGCTCTTTATGAGAGCTGATAAGTAAAGTCACCTTGTCACATTCCCACGGTTGCGATTTAACTAACTGATGAATAGAGTCTCAGCACCGGGCGCGCCGTCCATCGATCGCCTCTAAGTAGTCGCCCAATCTCACTCGATCACGGCCTCCAAGTGAATCTCCAAACTCGCCCAATCACAGCCTCCAAGTGTATCTCCAAACTCGCTCAATTCCGGCCTCCAAGTGCATCTCCAAACTCGCTCGATCACAGCCTCCAAGTGTATCTCCAAACTTGCTCGAATCCGGCCTCCAAGTTCGCACGATCATGGCCTCCAAGTGCATCTCTGAGTTCACTCGATCTCGGCCTCCAAGTGCATCTCCAAACTCGCTCGGTCAAGGCCTCCAAGTGCATCTCCAAACTCGCTCGATTACAGCCTCCAAGTGTATCTCCAAACTCGCTCACTGAAGGCCTCCAAGTGCATCTCTCCACTTGCTCGATCACGGCCTCCAAGTACATCGTTCATAGGTGACGGCATGTGTACGGAGATCCAGGGGTAATGGAGGTGGACGTTCACTCAATCGTCATCTTCAGGCACACCTCGAATTGCTGACAATCACCGCGTGCTGCCAGTCCAGATATACCGTGCGTAGATAGGTAGCTATATAGATACATAGATACATAGATGAGAATACAAACTGAATGCATAAGTTTTGAAAATCGTTGAACGATAAGTAGTAGCTACAATTTCCAGGCGCACCAGCAGCATTCCCAAAGAAGCCAGGCGTTGTGTAAACGGCTTGAGCATAACTGCAGCCACTGCGAAGAGTGTAACACACGTGTCATTCTGATGGTGCGTATACGTCACCAGACAGTACAGGAGGTACGTGTGCAACGCGACGTGTAGCGTGTAATTCTCCGTCAGAGGGTACGAGGTTCCGTCAGAGCCGTCAGAGCCGTCCGGAACACCTGGGTGTTTCTAACGGAAACTAGGGTCGTTGCTCATGATATAGATAGATGAGTAGCTATATAGATAGATGAGAATCCAAACTGAATACATAAGTTTTGAAAACCGTTGAACGATAAGTAGTAGCTATGATTTCCAGGCGCACCAGCAACGTTCCCAAAGAAGATGTCGTTTTTCCCAGACTCCATTACACTGATTCGAGGTGCTCCCAGGCTTGTCGCTGGCACTCACAGGTGCTCCCAGGCTTGTCATCGGTGCTCCCATACTTGTCATCGGCGTTCCCAGGTGCTCCCAGGTGCACCCAAAGTTCTCTCCGGCGCTCCGAGGTGTTTTCAAACTTATCACAATCACTCGCATGGTACTCCTGTACCTGTCATCAGAGATCCCAGTTTCTGTGAATGCCGGCCAGAATGCCCTCTTAGGGTCTGATACTCTGCTGAAATTGACACATCTAAGTTTACATTCCACATTCTCTCAGACACTCCTGGAGACTTCCAGCGTCTAAAATACATTTTGCTGATGGAATCACTGTTGTCTGCAGTCCTAGGTTACCAGCGCAGGTGTAAGCCCTGACTCTCTCATTAGTGCACCCCTCGGGGTCATGGGCAGCGCGCCCAGGATGTATCTGCCTTGTCGATTGAGGAGGAGTTGGAGGTCGGCTCCCCTGCCTACATCCCTGGGGTCCCACCAGAGCTCGCTCCCATAATCTGTATATAATCTGTACCACTACACTATATAGAACATGCTAGAGACTGATTCAATGCCATTTTCAACCTTTAGTTTTTCACTATGGTAGGTTAATAAGCAGCAGAAGAAAGAGCTGCAAGAGCAGAGTGAGAGACTAATATCATGAAACATGAATTTAGCGATAGAAAGAAATGGACACAAACACAGTAATTTGAAGGTTAGGGGTCAAAATAACCCTAGCCCTTCAAACTCGATAAATCGCAAAATCGCAAAACCAAATCTATCCACTAGGTCGCGGCACAGCCCTTTACTCACCACATAAAACTTGTCTCGTACCACACCTTACTCGCCCTCCGTGAACTCTCAACCCTAATTCGCTCCCTGGGTTGAGATTCTCGTTGATTAGTGATTTTACGGCGACGTACGAGGCTTATACCACGTGAATCTGAGAACCTGTGCGAGACAAACACAAAACATGATACCGTACCCCGTGGATAAAGGATAAAGTATGTTTCTGGCGATGTTGTGCGGACAGCGCTCAAAATTCAGATTTTATCCAAATGCTCGTGCGACGGGGTATTTTCGGCGGAAAAACAGCCTCATAAGGTTAAATCTAAGTACTTTACTCGGGCCCACACCCCAAACTGCCCATTCAGGACTTTTATGACGGTTGCATTAATGCCAGAAACTCTGGAGCTGCACAGGTGAAGAACTAGTGATAACATAGGATAATAATTAGGACGATAATCAAACCGCGGTGGTGAGGTAGCAACTAAAGTGAGTAAGTTCTTTCAAACGAATATGGTGCCGCCCAGGAGTCTGTACTTTACGTATTGTATCACAACATACACGGGATGGTATTTCAACAGTATAGAGTATACTTCCAAATGGTCTTCAGCTTCTCAATAGCATTCAACTACTTATGTACTTTCTTTAAGTACGTACTTGAGCAGGTAGACCAATAAAGGAGTTGAAGATTTACATATAATGCGAGCATGACAAGACTCTACGGCTACTGACAGAAAGGACGCCTGCATGGCCCGATTGCATTTAAAAATGCCGACTATTTGAGAGATGCAGAGTAGCAAGGCGAAGTATATTGATTAGTATAACTTTGGGTTCGCTGCCGTCAGACAGATGTTCCAGTACGCGAGCGCTAAGTACTCTTCACTCTAATGAAACACTTTTCGTGAGATCTGGGGACCCTCTAGTTGGACTTGGAATTTCGTAAATTTTTGAACAAGCCCTAGATCTCAAACCAGGAGAAGAGCCGTTACCTTACTCTTAGATCACCGTCTTAGAACCCAAATCCTAACAATTACTTTTTGTTGCAGTTGGCTAGTGCCTTGGGGTAATAGCAGCCTTGTCACTTGGAATGAAAATAGTTTGTCGCAGATCGCTTTCTAGATCGCTTTAAACAGAATGGACGAGTAGACGTACTGGCATAGAGGAAGTACTGGTTATAAGGGGTTGCTGTGGCTATCTGATGTAGGTCTTGCTGCTTCTGAGGTACAAGATGTTGATATGCTCTCGTCTAGCGAGTCCATGCTCGTTCTAATCAACTCTCGACCTTGTCATTAGGCAAATCTCAGAGAACGCTTCTCTCATGTTGAACGGCAAGCTGAGTCTCGAGGCTAAAAACACACGACTAAGCCTTAGTTAGATCATCAAATAGGATACCTGAATAGAGCCTTTGACTTAGCCCTTTTGATCCTCGCTTCAACCTCTCCTCTGGTTCCACTGTCGTAATCCTAGGCCTCAATAGTAGATTGAACTGTGATAATGTTAGAAGATACACAAATCCATGAATAAGGTTGCAGGGAGAACAAACGCGGCTCTAGAAGACCAAGTACCAGCCCCTCATGAAACAATCTTTGATAGTGCCGTTGGCAATGCGTCCATACTCTGCGTCCATCTTCTCGTCCGAAAGGTTCCAACCCTTCAACATAGCGGTAAGAGACTAAGCCAGATCAAAGGTTGCACCGCATACCTACTTAGGTAGGTAGGTACATACTTCTCTCGGTAGTACTTGTCCAGATTTTCAAACATGGTAGGTGCAGAAGGTGATCTGTGTGTCAAGTTGGATAGTGCCATTGCCTCAACAATGCAAATTATAAGAAGTACAAAACTGCTCCCCGCAGCTGTCAAGACAGCAATCCCCAATATAACCACAAGGGATTACTCCTGTAGTGGCAACAGCCAATCGAATCGAGAAGCTGCCAATGCCACCACGTCAACTACTTTCTCCCGCCAACTAGGTCTCGTACCCAGGCCCGGCTTCTGGACTCTACTTCACATTGTGTTGTGTCAGTTGTGTCAGGCGTTGGAAGCAGCAGCAGTAGTGTGTATACGTCACCGCCAATCATGGCGTATCTCGGTTTTGCGTAACACTTGTGCTTGCCGCAGCCCGCTTTTTTTGTCGACTACGTACGTCCGCACTCGAGCACTTAAATATATATGCACAAAAACACAGCACGGTGTGCTACTGTTTTCTTCTAAGCTTGGATTCTGGCAGTGGTTTACTTCTCGTCTCGGTGTCGCCCTCCCCGTCAATCTCCTTCTTGCCCTGCTTGTCGCTTTCGCTTGTTTTGATTATCGTTGCGGGAGTGGCAAGCGCCTAAATGAAGTACTTGAGCTTCATTATCTGTGCGGCTTTGCTGCTTACCAAAGTCCTAGCTGTTGAACAGCCGGACATCAACCCTACGATCGGCGAAGGTTCGTTTACAAGACCTCGCTCTTTTAAGTTCGAGAAAGTCAACAAAAATCCTCTGAATATACCACGACGACAGCGCCACCAAAAACGGGCAGATACGGTATTGCAGCGTCTAGAAAACCAGGTAAGATTCGCTCAATGTTTATATTCTACAAGGACGGAAGAATTCTGATGCCATCTGCGCAGGATTTCCTCTATTATGCCGAAGTCAGTCTGGGCACTCCGCCTCAACCTCTAAGGTTGCAGTGAGTCCTCCCTTCACTTTCAACAACCGAGTGCTAGTTTATGACAATCCAATAGTCTTGATACCGGGTCGTCAGATATATGGGTTGAGAGCGCGAAGTCAGACCTTTGCCAGCAAGCGGATAACCCTTGCAATATTACGGGAATTTTCAATAGGGACGAATCTTCAACGTACAGCAAGGTTTCGAGTGACTTTCAGATTTCTTATGTTGACGGGGAATATGCGCAAGGAGACTACGGGAAAGATGTGTTTCACTTGGGCGATGGTACTAGTGTCAAGGGAGTTCAGTTCGGTATCGGGCTTGAATCAACATCCACTGAAGGCATAATGGGAATTGGCTTCGAGCAGAACGAAGTACAGGTGCAACGGCTGGGCAAGCCTGCGTATACAGGTCTGACAGGTTTGATGGTCCAACAGGGCCTCATAAAATCTATGGCCTATAGTCTCTGGCTGAATGATCTAGGTATGATATCTCCCACGAGTTATTGATTTTCCGCTTATGTAGTGCCGCTGTAGACGCCAGTGAAGGGGAGATCTTGTTTGGCGGTGTTGATACTGCAAAGTTCAAGGGGCAGCTCACCACCCTCCCTGTCGATAGACGATCGGGAGACAGCAATGCCCGGGAATTCATGATTACACTTACATCCGTTGGTCTTACAAACGACCAGGGAAACTCGATAACGCTCACAAATAACAATTTCGCCATTCCGGTTTTGCTCGATACTGGTACTACATACACTTATCTGCCAACCGACCTTTTCCAGGAAATTTGTAACCAGGTCGGAGCTCAAGTCAACGACAGAACTGGTGTTCCTATAGTTCCATGCAATATTCGGAGCTACAAAGGATCCGTCGATTACAGCTTTTCTGGAGCAGTTATCAATGTTGCCCTGAACGAATTGGTTGTTGATGCATATACCTATGATGGTAGTCCTGCATCATTCAGCGATGGTACCCCTTTATGCTATTTTGGAATTTTGGATGCGGGATCTGGAAATAATGTGCTTGTAAGTGTCTCGCTTGTGGTGTCAATACCATTTTTGCTAAGGTTTAATCAGGGGGATACGTTCCTTCGATCGGCCTATATAGTATTCGATCTTGAAAATGAAGAAATTAGTATTGGCACGGTACTATTTAATGTCTCGGACTCGAAAATAATGGAGATTGGCAAAGGCAAGAACGCTGTGCCAGGCGCCACTGGGGCCAGAAGTGCTGTTACAGTTGCACCTACTGCTACTGGTGGAGGGAGGAATAATAACATGCCCATTGCATCTGGGGATGCTACCTTATCTCCTGGTGGATTTGTTACTGATAAGCCGTCCTCCCGGTCGGGAGCACAGTCTCGTGGGCCCGTTTGGTCTGGTTTAGTCTTCAGTTTCTTAGTCACGATGTCGGGGTTTGTTGTTTAGATGCTGAATTCCACAAACATTCGCCCTGTTAAAATATGATTATACTGTACATTATTGGCTGGTTTTGTGGGGCTGTCTCCTGTGCATCCGGGCTGTAGACTACCCTTCAGTTATTTGTGGAGGTTAGGGGGCTTGCTTCGGCGTTGTTCTGGCGTTGCGTTTGCATTCTGTACGAATTTTCTACGTTCTTATGATACACGTCACGAATTATTCCTTCATTGCATCTGACAACCAATGAAATGGCAAAGAAGGAAAGGGACTTTGCGTTGGCTTTTCTGCGCACCTAGAAGATCACGATGGTTCGTTGGTACGGTAAAGCTTTTGATCGCAATCACAGCGCGGCCCTTCTGTTGCAGATGCTTGTAGAGTTCGAGACCATATAACAAAAACCTTTAACTTCTTCAATTTTACTATATTTCTAATCGGTCAGAAGGGTCCTCTATAGAGAGCTTGGATCTCAAGAGTAGTTGCAGCCTCTAATTTATAGTCGAATGTCCAAAGTATTTCATGATTTCTGCTGGTATCTGATACCCCGATATCCCACGTCGCAGATCCCGAAAGTTAGGATAAACGGTCTTACCAGCTTTGTCAGGAAATACAAAGCGTCACATTTGGAAGGCTGTACGAACTATAGTGGCCGCTGCAGTTGCTCGAAATTCTCAATCATAGGTGGCACGTTCTCGTTTACGAACCTGAGGGTACTTTTAACGCATCATTGATTCTAGCTGGCGTGGGAGATGAGTTTAGTGCAAGACAGTTAACCGTGCAAACAGAATACTCATCTGAACATCACATGAAGCTAAGTCGAAGCTTTCATCATACCGCAAGCAGGTACATTTTATCGCACCAAGTTTTGAAGGCCACATGCCGTAAGGAAAAGTAAATAAATCTCAAAGTATATAGCAAGTAACACATAGCCATCAACTTCTCGGAACTATCGATCCAATGTTTTTTCTGATGCCTGAGTAATCTCGAAAACCCCAGAAATGCAACGACGCTCCAAATAACCCCCACCAGGTCAGTAGCAATGCGTTCAAGCCTTTTTCTTTCCTTTTTTGACAGGGTGCTTCCGAAGACTGGGGAAGATCACCGCGTTCCTTGCATGTCGGTTTCGAGAGATCTTGCTCTTGGCGGTCCTTTTCTTGTAGGTAGATGATGTAGAGGCAGTTTTCTGGGCCTCATCCACGATATCCATAGCATCAGTCTTCTTAACTGGGGTTGTGGAGTCTATGAGTACACCTCAGCACCGAGTCGCACCTATTTTTGAAAGCTGGGTCAATAACGAACCAGTAGGTATCTCGGACTCTGCTATTGCTAGGAGTTTCTCAGATAATCTCTGCAACCGATCATCTTCGACAGGCTTGTGGATTGTATCACGGCGCACTATGCTGTTTCGCTTGGACACAGCTATTTGTAGTCAGATAGATGTTGTTCTGCGGGTTGTAAGGTGTGAAGTACATACTGGCTCTAGCAGACTTGGCCATTGTATTGGGTACTTAAGTATGTGTAGGGAAAGTAATGGGTGGTAGATGTGATGGCGATTGCGGTGACTGTTGCGGTGGCGGTTGTTGCAAGGCAGCGCTTGAAAAAAAGCTTTCCGAATAATTAGCTCGCTAGCGCCCTCTCTCAAATCGGAGCGCGCAATTCTGGAATATCATACGCCCTACCTCACGATACTGTAGCGAACATTAAGCTACGAAACATACCTGGTCCTTCAAGTGACACCTTTTCAGGCCTATGGTTTCGGTCCGGTATTTCTAACTGGCATGCATGAAGCCAAAGGCCGGCGGGCAAGAATGCTGCCTGGAGCTACTTAGGAACACCTAGATTATAGATTTTTTCGAGGAAATGGTTCTTCTGCTCTCGACTCATATTTCTTATCGTTCGAGGTGACAAACAACTAGAACTTACGAAGCATAGAGTGATGGGGGCTCTTCTATTGCAATAGAGTAGCGACTCTCACAAGCTTGCTTAGATCACGTAATGGGAGGTCCAAACTACTTAGTATCTATCCCCAATGTCAAAAACGTCACCAATTAGATAGCAATAAAGATTCGGACGCTCCTTTTCGGGTAATAGTGTTGACTAGGAAGAGAAGCATATCAGCTATGCTGTTTTTGGTGAAGCTCAAACCGCATTTTACTTGAAGTTGCAGGTGGTATTGCCAGATCCGTGTGGTAGCTGCCAGAACAAGAGCGTTGATTGAGTACCTATTTCCCGTGGGATGCCAAGGCTTTTTCCTACAACAATAATTACTTTTTTGCACCTCATGCATACAGCCCAGGCGCCTTATTAGGGATGTGGGCACGCCCAGTGCCCACACCTAACAAGCCGTTAGCGGGGCACCTTGCACTTCACTAAGAAATCCTGGTATTTTTTTCAAAATTGCAAGTTACTCAACAACAACACAATGGAGAGAAGATCGGAGACTGCAGTATGATAGGTAACCGCAAGGCCTACATACGCATCCAAACATCAAGTCAAATGGACCAATGTTGAGCAAGTTGAAAATGTGAGTGAGAGTCCATAAAGCTGGCGGATTTTTTGTCTTTCTTTTGACCCCCCTGTTTTATCACCAATTGTTAATCAAATTTGCTAGTGATGATATTAGAGCATATATGGCTTGCTGGCTGTCAATTGGTACTGGTCTTGGCATATTTGGATGGGTGGTTGTTGTAATAGATACAATTTTGAAGTTACAATACTGGGAGACACTCTACAGTAGTATAACTCAGGGAATTTTTGCCCAAGTGACATTTTGCACTATTTAGAAATCACCAAGCTGACCCTGAATAGTCTTCTGCTATGCATAAGAGACACTGGCAGCAAGGGCACTGGATTCCAACCAGAATTGGTGGAGAAATCAAGTGGGGTAGGTAGTCCTTCTTTTCCACCTGCCTACCTACCAACCACCCCCATTAGTCTGCCAATTCTTGGTCAAATTCCATGCCCTTTTGCAGAGAGTAGCTCTACTATATGTAGATAGATTCTGTATTATCCTTGGGTAGATACTAGAACTGTCTGTGAACTGGTTTAGGTCACTATATTTGAGTCATGAACTGTCACTCATCACAGATGCACTTTAAAGTCAGGTAGAAAAGATTTACCTGATGGTATACAACATGTATCTAAGCATCAGATAGAAATAATTTACCTGACACAAAATACCAGCAGTGCTAAGCAGTGCTTAGCAGCATCAGCAGTGCTGAGTATATTCTAAGCCACTGTACTTGATCTACAACAACTCCTTGAATGTTAGAGAAAACTAAAAGAGGAGGCAAGCAAGTGAAAGAGCATCTTGTTAACTATATTTCATATATAAACAATATCCTGGTCAAAGTAAAACTCATGGAGTTAATTGAGCTCAAAGTTGAATAGATGTGGGAGGTGGCTCTGGTGGGAGTGTGGCTATGAGGTGCCCCGCCAGCGGCTTGTTAGGCGTGGGCGTTGGACGCGCCACGCCCCTAATAAGGCGCCTGGGCCGTATGCATGAGGTGCTTTTTTGGGTGAAATATAGCTTGGCATTAGACTACTTAAGTTGCTGATGTGCTCAATCCTCACTCTAGAATACGTTGAACTTTTGGCCTTTCTGGACGAAGCTCATCATTATTATTGGCTCATTGGGCGAAATAACTTCAGCCACCAGCACTCGGTTAACTTCAGGTACTCTAGAGACAATTTATTAACTTATTTAGCTGCTGTTGATTCCCGATTCAAATGGAATCGTCCCAAGAATGGGGGTCTGCTGTCCCTTGCACACCTGGATTCAAATAGTACTCACACACAGCTGCCTAAATAGATCTGTCCTGAGGCTTGAAAGGGAACTAGCCTCAACCTTGAAAGATCGTCAGTGCACTGCTCGACCTCTGGAGCAAACAGTTACTCAGTCAGTCATATTATTAATAAAGGCTCGTGAAATAGCAGAGGCGTTTCCGCTAATCTTGATACTTTTCGAAGGTTACAGGAAGCATATGAAAACGTCATCTTTCAGGATTTCCCCTTTGCATGGGAGAATGATGTCGAAGGTCGAATGTGGGGTAAACACCACCGAATCATCGAGCAATATCGGAAAACTCTCACGCAATTCCAGGATCTTCATGGGAAGAAGCGTCCAGTGGAGTTACGCAAGCAACAGGACACTTTTGTGGGGTTTATCAAGCAAATTACACGCTTTTATAGATCGTATATTCAACGTTTGATATCGCACTTTCAGATCAAGGATTTGGAATGGGTTGTCGCCAAGTTTCATCTCACCAGCAAGTTCATCCATCCTTGTTCCAGTTGTACTCTATGGACTTACACGAGATCAGCTAGCACACCAAACTCCGTCGCGGACTGTAACTCGGAAACGAGGGAACATGTTATACGGTCTTGCCATCGTACGCTAGTATTTCTCGGGGATCTTTCGCGGTATCGCGAAGTACCCAGAAAACCGAAGAATTGGGCTCCAGCCAATGGGTACTACACACTTGCCAAAAAGTTGATCCCCTCGTCGGGAACTCCATACAACCAACTAGCAGTCATTGCCCTTAACGAAGGCTCAACTCTCTCAGCGACATATCATTTGTATCGAGCTATTTCCGTAACAGAGCCATTCCCTCAAGCCAGTGACAACCTTGAGATTGGTTTTCGCAAGGCTCTTAAACACTATAAGCTACAAACACCCGCTCCGAATTACGTGAGAAAGGAGGAGCAAGCAGTGAAGGATTTGATTACGTTATTCGTGAGACTTCATGCGAAATGTTATGCGGCGCGAGAGTGCGGAAGTCCACCCGTATAAGCCATTGATATTAACTGATTGCCAGTTTCGCCGACTATGAGGGCCTGGAGAGCGAGATGTTGACACAGCTCGCGCAAGACCTCAAAGACCGCAACCTTTCTAATGGAATATTAACAAAAATGGTCCTGATCAACATCGCAGCGGAGTCTTTTGCTACCAAAAGGGCCTCCGGTATGAAACACTCCCATATCTCATAAATTAAGTGCTCAATCTGATCCATTTGAAGGGCATGCAACATCGCATTCATTCACCAGCTTCCTGCGACTGAACGTTTCAACCTTCACAACGTTGCACCAGGTCTTTCAGCCTGAACTGGAGCGGGCAGTTGGAGAGCGAGCATCCTCCGATGCTGAGAACCTAACCGCCATAGGACGTCGAATGCTTCCCAGCCTTCGCTTATACTCCACGTGGTTACAGGTCAACCATCAGACATTGGTGAACCAGCATGCAGGCACAGCCCTTTCTGTACTTATCAAGCAATTGTGGCAGACGTATGCCAACACGCTTTCTTTACTTGCGGCAACATTCAGCATGGAAAACGTTCCTACGCTAGATTATCTCTTAGAAGAAGATGACGATACTCTCGGGTTTCGACCCTTTACTCAAGTCAATAGGACCACCGCTACAAACTGGAAGGACGAACAGAGAGGGGAGAGGGATCACGTGCACCCCAACGAAGAAGTGCTAGCCCGAATCCACTTCCTTCTAGAAGATGGCAAACAACTTTGCCTAAAAGAAGTCGCACTTTTCCTTCCGCTCTAGTAGATTGTGCTACTAACAGAACAGGATGTTCCGATAACCATCATCGACGGCACTATCACTTACAAGGAGGAGGGCATAATGACCAGCACGCCTTCGATCGGGATGAATTCCAATCTGAATCTCACTGCGGGCGAATCTGCATTCATTAATGCGAAAAAATCCTTGGACGGCTCTTTGGCGGAAAGTGTGCTTGGTCAAGGAGGTGCAAGCATTGTTGATTCTGTTACTGGTTCCGAGACAATGCATGCTATGAACCGTATGGTGGACTCATTGGTTGGCCCGCGGGAAGGCGCCGAATCAGACGATGAAATTGTGCATAAACAACGTATGTTATATCCTTTCTCAGAATCTTATGAGCAACCGCTTATGAGTTAGATTGCAATACCCGATTAGAGCAATGATGGGAAGAAACTGAGCGAGGAAGCTGCTAATATGGTTCGCAACTGTCTCCCTCATCGCTGCAATGGGTATGTCTACAATATACTAAGTATTAAAGAAGAAGCAAAGTTAGAGAATAAGATGATGTAATAAGTGGTAAAGATACGAGAAGTATATTATGTACAATGGATTGTTAGCGGGGATGTGCTTTATTATAATAACAAAGTGTCGACGTCTGAATCTCTGCGTATTTCTCTCCCGTCACGCTCGTTCCAAATAAGCACTAAGCATTGGTGGAGTGATAAGTTGTGATCGTTGGGTAGAAAGACTCGTGCGCCAAGCTTTTGGGTGCTGTTGTGCTGTTGTGGGCTTTGAGGTTCGGAGTACTGGGTTTTGGGTTCACTTACTTTCTTTGTTAGGTGGGATATTTCATTTTGGGCTTTTCACATGGTGTATTGGCTGAAGACACACGGCAATGATTAGGGTGAATGCTTCGACGAGTGATTTGAATTGAGATATTAACTAGCTACTTAGTTGAGGAAGATAATTGAGGAAAGAAGAGGGAGAGGGAAGGAGAGGGAGGGACGAGTGGGAGGGCGAGTGAAGAAGAGTAATATACAATTAGAAAGAGAGAACTAGACAAACACCCAAAAGCACAGATAGCTCTAGACATACCTTCTTCGCTACTACCTCTAGCGTCTATATATATCTAAATCTTTTGCTAGTAAAATTAGGATTGTTTGGAAGGCATCTCCGCGGTGACTAACGACGTCTAGGGATTTTATATTAGCGATGAGGAACTCTGAATGAGATTGACAGTGCGTATCTGTAGTAGTCTAGGTGATGAGGCTAGATTTACAAAAACACTATCTGAAGTAGCCGATTAAATTGCACTAGATATCGCAAAGACTCGATAATAAGGCACAGAACTAACGTACGCAATGCCACTATGAGATCTCGTGGCTCACACACGAGGACCCACGGAATAGTTACCTTGCTAGAAATTTAGTGCAGTATTATCGAGTCTTTGCGGTATATTAATAAAGGAGTTATGGATTTGTTTCTTTACTTGTTCAAATAGGGGTTCGACGACTCCATCGATGATAGCCCTGATGTTAGAGATTGTGCTGTCAATGAATATCTGAAGACTAGTTTTTAAACGCAGTTAACTCGATTCGGGGAGTGAAGGAATTGTGTACTTCGAGCCGATTATGCCATTCCAGTACATTTCTCTGGCCTATCTTCGTCGAAGTTATCAGCAGGGCTACGCGGCGGTGTGAGTTAGTGGAGCTGGCTAGCGGTGGACTGGCAGGGTGGGATGTTGACGACGCCGTAGAGGGTAGTGGGGAGCACGCTGTTGGGCGGAGAGTAGTAGCGAACACGCTAGGTGGTAGAGATTACGAATCAAGAAGTAGAATTATTCCAGAGGAGTCAATAAGTGCTCAGTAGTAGTAGAGGGAAAGGGATGGAATAACTATTGTAGCGGTTTCCGGAGGCGGTGGTGGCTGCATGATGAAGATGGGGTGTGAAAGTGAGGTAGGGTGTGCATCGAAGCTGTGACATGTATATACTAGCGTATTACAACAAATTCATGAATACAGTATGAAAAATTGGGGTTTTTTTAGGACGGTTATAAGCACATGATTTTGCAGAAACCGTTTTGGAACCGTTTTCGGGACCGTTCAGAAAATTTAGGAACGGTAACCGAACTGTCGCAAGACCGTTACCCCCCTATAAACCGTCTTAAAAAACCACCCTTTTTCATATAGTACTTAGTATCACCGCTAGGGGATATGATCTAACTCCCACCCAATATTGAGAACCCCAGAGAACTTTTGTTGAACAGTACATGACTCCGTGCTCCCACGCCCACATGCCCAATGCTTAATGCCCAATACATCCGATGCATTCATATTATAGTGTAGTGTTGAACGTAACTTTAAACCCGGATCCGACTCGCCCCTTTTTATCTAGTAGTTATTGCCACTGTATGCATTCTTTTCAGACGGGTATCTGTCTTCACATCAGTCAACACTCTTGAAGAGTTCGAAAATGTCAAACATACGCAGGTCCTAGCTCCTGAATGCTCAAACTGGCAAGCCACTGTCCCATGTCAACGCAAGTCTCGACCGGATTGTCCTGGACAAGACCGCCCAAGAAACCACCAGCAAAAGCGTCGCCAGCACCGTTAGTATCCACAATGTCTTCAGACTTGACTTCGTGAACCAAGAAAGTTTGAACCTTGGGCTCGGCACTAGCATCTGATGTAACTACAATAGTGGGGAGCGTTCCCTGTGTAATGACAATAACACGAGGACGAGCGGTGTTCTTCTTGGGCAGGACAGCAATCGCCTTGGCAATCTCTGTGATATCTGTAGTCTGAGCGCAATAAACTATTAGAGCTTGCGTATATATAAACTGAATGCAATGGCCTGTAACTATACCTTCAGATCGTGAGATTCGGCATAAGCAAGTGCCTCGGCCTCGTTGCCAATCAAGTAGTCCCAGTAAGGGGCGCAAGAATCCAACTGTTCCTTGAAAAACTGAGGAAGGAAGGGCGCCGATAGATTCATGGAAAAGATCTGTGGATAGTCAGGAATCGCGTTCACGATATATCACTGAAGTAGAAACTAACCTTGTTCGTCACTGCAGCATGCTCGGCCAAGGCAAGAATGGCTGGAACGCATACGGTCAAGTGAAAACCACCAACGTAGAAGACCTTTGCTTTCTCTACCAACTCCCAGATCTTGGGCGACTTGAGATGTTCGAGTTTGTAGTGGTTGGCGGCCGCGAGATCCGTAACCATAGACCTGTGATGTCCAGTAATAACTACACCACAGCGCCCAGTAGGGTGATCCTCATCAACCCTGTACTCAGTGCGGACGCCCTCGCGAGTACTGCATGATTCAATTAGCTGGTCGGCAGAAGCGTCCTTGCCAACACATCCAACGTAAACCACCGATTTCGGTGGGAGAACATACTATCAATTCCACTAGGTTAGCAAAATATGATCACAAATGGTTTCTAGAAATGGTGGAACAACTTGAGCGCCACGAGCTGCATTTTGGGCAGCACCTCCAGCAAGAAATTTGGCCGTGTACTTCGTAGTGAGCTCGTTGTATATGGTCATGTGCTTCTCCTCAGCCAGGATTGCATCGTTCTCCTTAAGCCCATATTTGTCCAGAACAGACTGGTCGCTGTAGAGTTTATGAGCATAGTACAGTTCATATACATTTAGACATCCACACACCAAGTGGCCTGGATATCTTTACAGAAAATGGCAATTAGCTAATCTGGACCCTCCGGCCGTGAGATTGAGTTACCGAGAAGAGGATTTCCAAGGCAGAAGAGTTGATATTCTGAAGATGACATCTTTGTGGGTGATTGTGTGGTGATGTGTGGGCCTGGAGAAGGTGCAGCGGGGCAACTCCATTTTTCTATCACGTGATGTATTGTTAGCATAAACTAAAGGGTGAAGTAAAGGATGTTCCACACATATGAATATTGGTCACTTCACAATCTGATTCGCTAACACTGTCATTCTACCCGTGTTCCAATTCATATTTTGTGGCATCGGAACTCATCCCAACTGCCAAGCTCGGCACGTGATGCGGCTTTAAGTACGATGCAAAGGTTGCAAGCACCCTAGCTTCGTTCTGTATTGTACGGGTACAGTCATCATTCCCAACCATCAGTCTGATGCCCTTAGCGACTTTCATCCTTTGACACACTCACCAAAGACGGAAGACGCGCGACCCCCGACACGACACCACGGCACCACCACCACATTTCACGTCAGAATTTGTGTTGAACAACAAACAGTTTCTTCAAAAATCCGGTCGATTACCAGCCCAATTTGGCGCATTTGTCGCCCCACCCCTTCGGCTCCGTGGCCCCTATGAACTCCCTTTCTAACGGCGTAATGCCGCCGCAACCCATGCCCAGTAACATATCAAAGGAGCAAGTTCAGTCCGTCTATCACGTACGTAACTTCTAGTCATTCTATCCTCCCCTGCCCAACCAATTTTTAAATCAACAAAACTTGTTGCGGTGCCTCGCCTTCGGTTTGCAGATTTATTTGTCACTCACATTCTCCAGAAATGGCGCACACTCAAGGAACAGGGAGTCAACGAGTCAAATCCCGAGTTCGCGCAGCTTGCCAACTACCTAAAGATGGTTCAAGCCAGGCAGCAGATGCATCAACAACAAATGCACCACCAGGCTGGCGCACCAAATGATGTACAGCATGGTCGACTCTCCCAGGGGGTACCACAGGCCAACGGTATGTGTCTATAGTGCAAGTTGGTTGCTCTTATTGACATTGTTCTATCAAGGCCGGCTACCGCACACTCGACAGGTTTCACAGACACTACCGCAAAGCTACAATCCCCCTTCTCCAAAGCAGCGCCCCATCAACGACCCCTCGACGATCATCAACAACAATACTACGCAAACTGCCAGTATTCCACAATCTATGAACTCTCCGAGCTCCAGCTTTACGCCGGATCAGCTTGCTGTTTTGAGGAGCCAGATTGTGGCCTTCAAGTTCATCACGCGCAATAAATCCGTGCCCGCAAATGTACAAGCGGCTTTTCTGTATCCTCCAAAGCCCGGGCCGCAGTCGTCCACAGTCGCCGCAGCCGGTACTGTCATTGATGGTCTTGCAAAAGACGATGGCAAGCGAGCGCGATCGGGCTACGAATCCTTTACATCTCCCTGGGAGCATCTCCAATCACTCATATCATTCCATGATCACGGCTCACGGGAAAAGCGACTTATGATTCCTAGCATCATGCCGACTGGGATTGATGTTGCACATTTGCAAGAAGAGCGTGAGCGCGTCAGGAACAATCGGATTAACGCGCGAAAAGCTGAACTTGAGGAATTCCCTAGTAATCTGGCTGGATACGACACCAAGAAAGGGCTGGATGTTCTTGATGATTCATTGAAGCTGAAGGCGCTCATCGAGTACAAAGCACTATGTCTGCTCCCCAAGCAGCGACTCTTGCGACAGGAGATGGTAAACCGTATGGTACATGCCGACAGTCTCGCCGTGACGTCGAATCGGGCAATGTTCCGGCGCATGAAGAAGCAGTCCTTGCGAGAAGCCCGGATTACCGAGAAGCTGGAGAAACAGCAACGAGATCAGCGCGAACAAAAGGAAAGGCGAAAGCATGTGGAGTACATCCAGGGTGTCATCTCCCACGGCCAAGAGATTAAGGCAGCGGGCAGAGGCAAAGAAGCCAAGGCTCAGAAGTTGGGACGTCTGATGCAGCAGCACCACCAGTTCATGGAGAAGGAGGAGCAAAAGAGGATGGAGCGCATGGCGAAACAACGTCTTCAGGCCCTGAAAGCAAACGACGAAGAGGCGTATCTCAAACTGCTCGGCCAAGCCAAGGATACCCGCATCACGCACCTTCTCAGACAAACGGATTCATTCCTCGACTCGTTGGCCGCTAGCGTTCGGCAACAGCAACGTGATGCTGTTCAGAATTATGGAGAGAATGAAGGTTATTATGAGGCTGATGCTGCCGAAGAGGAAGGTGGCAAGGTTGACTATTTCAATGTTGCTCATCGCATCAAAGAAGATATCACAGAGCAACCCATGATTTTGACCGGCGGAACACTAAAAGATTATCAGATCAAGGGTTTACAGTGGATGATTTCTTTATACAACAACAACTTGAATGGTATTCTAGCAGACGAGATGGGTCTTGGAAAGACTATACAAACCATATCTCTGGTGACATACTTAATCGAGAAGAAGAACCAGAACGGCCCTTTTTTGGTCATCGTTCCTTTAAGTACCCTTACAAACTGGACTATGGAATTCGAGAAGTGGGCACCGTCGGTTGGGAAGATTGTATACAAGGGTCCCCCAACAGTACGGAAAACCCAACAGAACCATATCAAATATGGCAATTGGCAAGTTCTTTTAACAACTTACGAGTACATCATTAAGGACCGCCCGATTCTTAGCAAAGTCAAATGGAATTACATGATCATCGACGAAGGTCACAGGATGAAGAATGCACAGTCGAAGCTCAGTGCAACTCTTACAACCTACTACAATTGTCGATACCGTTTGATTTTGACGGGTACGCCACTTCAGAATAACTTGCCTGAACTATGGGCCCTCCTTAATTTCGTGCTTCCGACCATCTTCAAATCGGTAAAAAGTTTTGACGAGTGGTTCAATACACCGTTCGCCAACACTGGAGGGCAAGACAAGATGGAGCTTACCGAAGAAGAAGCCTTGCTTGTCATCCGTCGTCTTCATAAAGTTCTACGTCCATTCTTGCTACGTCGCCTGAAAAAGGACGTCGAGTCTGAACTGCCGGATAAGGTCGAGAAAGTAATCAAGTGTAAGTTATCGGCGTTGCAAGCCAAACTCTACACCCAAATGATGAACAATGGCATTTTATATGTCAACAATGAAGACAAGGGAGGGTATGTTAGACATGGTCCTTTGGCGTTGAATGGAATACTAACTTGTGATAGGAAACTCGGTGTCAAAGGATTGAGTAATATGATCATGCAGCTTCGAAAGCTCTGCAATCATCCATTTGTCTTTGAGGAGGTTGAAAGCGCAGTCAACCCTGCCAAAATGAATAATGATTCGCTCTGGCGTACTGCCGGTAAGTTCGAATTGCTGGATCGACTTTTGCCAAAGTTTTTCCACTCTGGACACAAGGTATGTTTTTATACCGCGTATACTAAAATACAGGATACTGACTGCAATAACTAGGTTCTCATTTTTTTCCAAATGACCCAAATCATGAATATCATGGAAGATTTCCTTCATTTACGCGGTTTTCGCTACTTGCGTCTCGACGGATCCACGAAAGCCGATGATCGGTCGGAACTACTGAAGCAGTTCAACGCCCCCGATTCATCATACTTCATCTTTTTGTTATCAACACGCGCTGGAGGGCTTGGTTTGAACTTGCAATCAGCTGACACGGTCATCATTTATGATTCGGACTGGAATCCACACCAAGATTTACAAGCACAGGACCGTGCACATCGTATCGGTCAGAAGAATGAGGTCAGAATTCTGAGACTGATCACTTCCAATTCCGTGGAGGAACGTATCTTGGAACGTGCCCAATACAAGCTTGATATCGACGGGAAAGTCATTCAGGCTGGTAAATTCGATAATAAGTCAACTAACGAAGAGCGTGATGCCTTGTTGCGTGTCATGTTGGAGGCGGAAGAAAAAGAAGCGGGTGATAACGAAGAGCTTGATGACGACGAATTGAACGAAATAATATCTAGAAATGACAACGAACTGATCCTATTCAAGCAAATAGATCAGGAAAGAGAGCGGGACCCGGTCTACGGCAGCGGTAGGACATCACGACTGTTCACTGAAGCTGAATTGCCCGAGATATACCTGCAGGACGACGTACTTCCTATTGAAGAACCGGTTGGTCCAGTGGGTCGTGGTGCACGTGAGCGGAAAGTCACCAGTTACGATGACGGATTAACTGAAGAGCAATGGTTGGATGCCATTGACAATGATGAGGATAGCATAGAGGATGCGGTGAACCGGAAGCGTGCCCGAATTGAGCGCCGCCAGGTCAACAAAGCTAAGCGCGGCGGATCCGGGTACAATGACAGTTCCCCAGCAGGCGAAAGCCCTGTACCTGACGATCCTCCACCAACCGTAAAGAGGAAACGTGGAAGAAAATCAAACGCCGAGAAACGCCGTGTCGAGGAGGAGGAAGCATCAAAGGTAACATCTATTCGTAGCCATTTCAGAAAGTCATATTTAATTATCTCCGTAGCCTAGGAAACGCCAGCGTGTCGGGAAAGCTGGTTACGTGCCGTCCGATGGCATGTCCCCTGGCAACCGGGCGCTGCTGCAAACGGCATGCGAAACGATATTCGACGCAGTCAAGGCCCTAGAAGAATCCGAAACAGGTCGGCTTCGTTCCGAAATTTTTGAGAAGCTTCCAAGCAAGAAGATTTTTCCTGACTACTACCATATCATCAAGCAACCCATCAGCTTTAATGAAATCAAGAAACGCATTAGAAATGGGGATTATATGTCGTTGGAACAGTTCCAAGCAGATTTCAAGCAGATGTTCAATAACGCGCGAATCTATAACGAAGAAGGATCGATTGTTTATGACGACGCAAATGCCATGGATGTAAGTTTATAACCTTGTGCGTACACCACTTTCAGGCTTCTAATTTGAATCTAGACCGAATTTGAGTTGCGCTACACCGAAGAGAAGAGAAATTATGAGGCAATGATGGGTAGTGACAATCGTTCAATGGGTGATGGCACCTCCACCGGAATGGGGTCGAGTACCGGAACGCCAGCTGCCGACACTCCTCACATACGATTGAAAGTTAGAGGGCATAGCACCAACACACCTGATCGGGGTGAAAGTTTCGATGATTCTGACTGATTATAATATCTTGTCACGGTAAAACCAGCTCAGATGTGTTTCATTTTTTCGTTGTAGTTTGGATTGGTCACTTTTAGGCGCTAGTCTGCGTTGTATCCAATTTTTTTTCCTTTATCATTTGACTACGCCGAAGCTCGCCGGATAACTGAAGATTTGCTTCTCTGCTGTATTTTTAAAGGTCAGTAGTATGGGTTGAATTGCACTTGTTTTTCTCTTATTATGAGGTCTTGTCAGAACGGGGTGCATCCTTGTGCTCAATGATAGAAAACCAGACCCCACAAATCTCAATGAGATGTTTTGCCGCAATAAATATTTGGAAACTGGACGAGCACAGCAAATCAACATCATTTACAGTGAAGTGTGCATTTATTCCTCTTCGTCTAGAGCACCTCCCTCATCCAACCACTTGCTCATGTATGGTCCATCCAGCCAATATCCAAGCTTTGCATAGTAATTTCGAACACCGACACCGGAAATACTAGCAAAAATCAGCCAATTCATCCAGATTCGAGTATGAACTTACACAGATATCTTCCTGCTTCGGTGCTCATATTTGGCAACCCTCTCAGCTGCCTCCATGAGCAACGTGCCATAACCCTGATGCTGGTACTTCTTTGGGTTTCGGCTATGGACGGGAACTGCAGACCCGTATACGTGCAATTCTCTCACCAAACTTGTAGGGTGTCCACTAAGTTCTTTCCTAAAGGTTTTGTCGGAACACTTTCTCAACCGCAGAAGGCCAATCAAGATATCCTGCTCCGGATCCTCATAGCTTAGGAATGTCTCCCATCCACCATTTGCCGTGTAGTCTCGCCGTAAGTACTCTACTTGATCAGGTCGAACTTTGTTTTTCACCTCCTGTATACCAACTTCTCGTGTGCGTACATCTCGGCACGTCGTTCCAAAATCTTTCATCCTGCTGAGAGCAAGTTCCCTGAGATTTCCATTTTCAACGCCTGCGGTAACCAGTGGCATCGGAATATCACGCTGCACGCGATATATACGGGTCCATGGAGGGATTAGAGCTAATATGCGGGCTACAAGATCTATCAGGGCGTTGGGTGTGTAGTTTTTGTACCGTCCCGTCCGCCACAATTCATACAGCCCTGTTCCGCGTATGACTAGGGTTGGATATATTTTGAGACCATCAGTTCGAAAGTCTGGATTCTCAAAATATTCCTGGCAGGGTGTAAGATTATATGTCTGAATATATGAATAGTGTGACTGGTACCTTGAACTGATCTAAATCTCTTTCCATACCAACGTTTGGCAAATCTGGCATCATATGAGATACAACCTTGTAGCCTGCATCCTTTGCCAACTTAAAGCTCTCGCATACCGCCTTCACTGTATGCCCTCGATTGGTGTCTCGTGCTACGTCCTCATACAGACTCTGGACACCAATCTCTAGCCGGGTGCATCCGTACCGCAGCATAGAGCTAAGATGCTGATCCAGGCAATAGTCCGGTCGTGTCTCTATTGTAATACCAACACACTTAGTCTGTGACTGCTCGGCTAGCCTGCATATCTCAGCATATATTCCCACAGAACTGTAGATGACCGTCTACCCACTCAACTGCTTCGTCGACATTTTCGGTCGTATATCCAGATAGAGCGTTATGCAGACTGGCAATGAACCAATCCCTGTAGCTTTCTGGCAAAGACATGAACGTCCCTCCCATGATGATGTATTCCACTTTATCGACGCTATGACCAAGTTGTCGGAGCTGGTCAACTCTTCCCCTAGCTTGCTCGAATGGATCGTACCGCGCTCGGATAGCACGCATAGAAGTGGGCTCGTATCCAGTGTAAGATTGCGTACTATACTCGAAGTCGGAGTCGGGTCCTCCAGGGCAGTACACGCAAATGTTACCGGTCTATACCGTAATCAATCTTTATTCAAGCGCAAGTATGAGGGGGGGGTCTTACATAGGCAATGTGAGGGCATCGGTGCGGTTTACACATGACTGCTACAACAGCAATACCAGAACTTGTACCTGGTAATTGAAGCATAAGAATCTAGGTGAAGCGCAAATGAGAACACATAACATACGGACGGGCTTTTGTACTAGCTTCCAGTTGATGTATTTCTTGTAGTGCTCCGGTATGGCCGCCATGATAGCTGTGAGAGGTGGGATTGTGCTTAGTTTGTGCTTTTTGGAGACTTGACCCCTCAGTGAATTTAAATTTGTGACTTTCGAGCCATCATTTTCTTCATGGTCCTGGATGAGTTGGTGTGCTATGTCGGCGCAAGCTTGCATGAACCGCTCCCCCTCTGGAGCAAGGGCTCCCTTTTTGCCCGACTTGCCATGCGTGGAGGCAATTGTCGTTGTTGAAATAGTCGGTGCCATCAGTTATGGAGTTGAATATGTGGCGATGTGGTGGTCAGTGGGGCAACAATGATCTATGCTAAAATTCATGACAGTGACGGCATCTGCCGTTATGCAGCATGAAACGTCTCCTATCAAATGAAGTAGCCACTGACTGACGTACCAACTCGTAGGCTTAATAACAGTACATAGACTACGCTCCCTGCTGGACAAACGAAATACCACGATTCGCCTCCTTAGCCGACTGCCAATATGAAAAGCTAGGCGTCAAGCAGATAAATAACATCGTACGGAACACAATCAACCAACGCGCAAGGAAACGTCCAATACTCTTTTCAACAATGGCGCAGGATCATGAGATTCGGGGGGTTGGGCGAAATCACCATAGTCGTCGTGACTCTACTGCCAGCAATGCCAGTTTCTACAGTGATGTGGAGATGTCGCAAGATGAGGTATATTTTTACTCTCCATCGCCTCTATTACCTCACAGCAGCGATTGAACTATATCTAGATATTTGCTGGGCCCACATCCGAGAGCCTTCCATCAAGCGCTGCGTCTTTCCAGCACAGAAGACGCCCCAGAGCAGATTCAGTCACAAGTTGGTCATTCTTTCAACCAGATGGAGAAGACAATCAGGCGATCGACAGTGAGGATGAGCATGCTATTCTAGATGACGAAGGTCTTGATATTGAAGCTGCTTGCGGTCGTCGGGATAGTCTTTCCTTGCACCGGAAATCATCAGCGCAAGATTTCCGTGCGTCAGAACCCTTGATTCGACAGCGAGAGTCACCATGCGATTCCACTAGGCAGCCGCATAGAATGAGTCAAACTATATATATTCCCACAGAAGACCTTACGATTGCAGTTGCCGGGTTCATCACTAGTCGAATTGGCTATACAATTTACCTCGCTGTATCGTCGTTGACTTTGGGCCTTGGATGGTTGGTGCTTCGATGGTTCCCTCGGACACGTATGCGATTAATTGGGAAGGCCTGTCCTCTGAGGGAGTGTAATTGGGTTGTGATTGAAGCATGTATACACCGTCTTGGTTTTATAGGTCAATCTAACTATCTTAGAACCAATGGAATGAGTTTAGTGTACTCAAAGTAAAGCGGCGTGAATACGGGCAGACCATGTCAACGGTTTTCGGACACGACAAAGAAAAGTCTATCAACGTTCATGTGTCGGATGATTTCGATGATGACCCGATCATCCCGCATTTACAGTATTTAGACTATCGATACATAAGATTTTGCTACCACCCACTGCAAGATAGGTTCATACTTAATAATAATTGGAAGGATCCATCCTGGGATAATATCCGATCCCTCAGAATGGGACTCGACGGAGATGAAAAGGGCTTTAGGCAGACGGTTTTTGGAGATAATGTGATAGATATTGAAGAGAAAACTGCAATGCAGATCTTGGTAGATGAGGTTGGTGCCGCTGCTTATCACATCTCCCACTTTGATTGTTCAGAAGCTATGAAGCTAAGTCATTTTTGTTATGACTCCAGGCTTTCCATCCATTTTACGTATTCCAGATTGCGAGTCTCATCCTCTGGTCCCTTGATGAGTATTACTACTATGCTGTGTGCATTTTCATCATCTCGTTATTTAGCATTCTGAGTACCCTATTTGAGACAAAATCGGTAAGTAAAAACCAAGGCTCTGTTTCCCGGGTCTAACCTCCGTTCAGACTATGCGCCGGCTTCGAGAGGTATCTCGATTTGTATGTGACGTCCGTGTTTTGAGAAATGGATTCTGTATGTTCAAGTCCCTAATAATCCGCCATCGCTCGAAGAGCTAACACCATTAGGGCGCTATGTATCCTCCACCGATATGGTTCCGGGCGACGTTTATGAGATTACCGACCCCGGATTGTCATTGTTTCCTTGCGACAGTCTTCTCCTTACCGGAGACTGCATTGTCAACGAAAGCATGTTAACTGGTGAGGGCTATTCCTCTCATCCATATACCGGCTAGCTGATACAATTCAGGTGAGTCTGTGCCAGTTTCTAAAATTGCTTGCACGAATGAGGCACTTCACATGCTTGATCTGGCCGCACCTTCCGTGTATCCCGCTGTGGCACGTCACTTTTTGTTTTGTGGAACAAAGATCATTAGAGCTCGAAAACCACAAGATGGTATTGAGGAGGAGGCTGTTGCACTGGCTATGGTGGTTCGCACTGGATTCAATACTACGAAAGGTGCTTTAGTGCGGTCAATGCTCTTTCCTAAACCTACCGGCTTCAAGTTTTACCGTGACTCCTTCTATTATATTGCAGTAATGGGTGCTATTGCGGCACTCGGATTCATAACATCTTTTGTCAATTTTATCCGTCTTGGGGTGAGTATTATAAACTTGGGATTATAGAATACAGTTAACAGTGCAATTAGCTAGAATGGAACCTCATCGTTATTAGAGCGCTTGATTTGATTACTATCGTAGTCCCTCCTGCTCTACCCGCAACATTGACCATTGGAACCAATTTTGCTTTATCTCGTCTAAAGGACCGAAGTGTCTTTTGTATTAGTCCCCAACGGTATCACACCTCGAACCGTCGTTGACCCTACCTGAAGGCTGACACTCGACAGAGTTAACATCGGTGGAAAGCTTGATGTGGTATGCTTTGACAAGACAGGTACTTTAACCGAAGATGGCTTGGATGTACTTGGGGTCCACTCTGTGACACCATATCCACATAAGTGAGCACTGTAATAGAGGGGTCTTTGCATGTCTTCTGTTAATTTCCCATCAGGTTCACCAAGCTTTTTGAAAGCGTTGGAACGCTACTTAAAGCTGACTCGCAAAACGATCATGCTGATCAGTCGCCCTTTATATCACTTTTCAATACCATGGCAACTTGCCACTCCCTAAGACTCGTTGAAGACGAATTGATCGGTGATCCACTGGATCTGAAAATGTTCGAGTTTACGGGCTGGGTCTTTGAAGAAGGGGAACACAGAAATAATAATACCGGCATGATGCAAGACCCACGGGGTTCGGAAAGCGGACGCAGTAGTGGGCTGTCTCCTTCCATAGTCCGTCCGCGCGATCGTCTTTCACCGTCTCATTTAGTAAGTCATTGGAAGAAATGGGCCACTGACACTCTCTAACTACCGTAGAATCCCACTCCAGAACTAGGAATCTTAAAAATATTCGAGTTCGTTTCTAACCTGAGACGCTCTAGCGTGATTGTCAAGCGCTTTCGCGCCGCCGGTGGTGACATCTATGTAAAAGGAGCACCGGAATGCATGAGGGACATCTGCAACTCCTTGAGCTGTTAGTTCTTTCACACTATGTGCTCTCGGGTTCTAATAGCCCCAAAATGCAGTTCCTCCCGATTATGAACGGATTCTTGAGCAATACACACGAAGCGGCTACCGAGTGATTGCGTGTGCAACAAAGCACATCCCGAATCTCACTTGGATCAAGGCACAGAAGATGAAACGTGAGGACGCAGAATCTGGACTCGATTTTGCTGGTTTTATTATATTCGAAAATAAACTCAAAGACTCAACTACACCGGTAATTGAAGAGTTGAGACGAGCTGCCATCCGGACAGTTATGTGTACAGGAGACAACATCCTCACCGCGATAAGTGTCGCACAGAAGTGCAAGTTGATTGAAGACTGCCTTGTATTCGTTCCGCATTTTATTGAAGGCCAGTCACATAGCCCCCAAGCGAGAATACGGTGGGAATCAGTTGACGATACCCCAGTTGTTCTTGACGGTAAAACGCTACTGCCCTTACCAGTTTCCTCGAGCGCCGATATTTCCGGTCCGTACAGCACGTATAATCTACAAAACTATTGTATGGCTGTGACTGGAGAAGCATTCAGATGGATAGTGGATTATGCATCAGAAGACTACGTGAATCGAGTGCGTTAAACCTCACCCTCCGTCGGGTACCTGTTGGGGTTTCTTATATTAACAATATAGACGTTGGTACGGGCGCAAGTCTTTGCGCGAATGTCGCCAGATGAAAAACACGAACTCGTTGAAAAACTACAAGGGATTGATTATTGCGTTGGTTTCTGCGGTGATGGTGCCAATGACTGTGGCGCCCTAAAGGCCGCAGATGTGGGAATATCACTATCAGAAGCGGAAGCTTCGGTTGCCGCTCCTTTTACGAGTAGAATCTTCGATATCTCTTGTGTTCCTCAAGTTATCAGGCACGTTTGGTATTATAACTATATGGGAATATTAATATCTAACTTTTAGAAGGGAAGGACGCGCTGCATTGGTGACCAGCTTCAGCTGCTTTAAATACATGAGTTTGTATTCGGCTATCCAGTTCACCTCCGTCAGCATTCTCTACAAATCCGGATCTAATCTTGGAGATTTTCAGGTAAGATACACTCTCCTGTCATGAGGCTGAATTTCGCGCTTACCTCGTTAAGTTTTTATTCATCGACCTCCTTTTGATTCTCCCGATTGCTGTCTTTAGTGAGTTCCTAGTAGCGCAGGCTAGAATATCGTGCTGAAACATGATAGTGGGTTGGACTGGACCTTATCCTACACTCAGTGTTAAGCGTCCCACCGCGAGTCTGGTATCTCGCAAGGTCTTGACGCCCCTTCTCTGCCAAATTTTTATCGCCTTCGGCCTTCAGTTTGTCTGCTACGAACTGGCACAAGGCCAGAGTTGGTATATTCCGCCTATGCTGAGCCATGAAAAGTCGAACATTCCAAATTCGGCAAATACAACGCTATTTCTGGTTTCATGTTATCAATATATCTTTGCAGCGGTATTTCTCTCTGTTGGGCCTCCATATAGATTATCGATGCGACATAATTGTGAGTATACTCGGTTCAGTATTATGATAGCATTGTTGTTAATTGGAAACCAGTGCCCTTTGTGGCCACTACACTGGCTGGTCTCGCTATTGCTACTTACATGCTTTTCTGTTGCCCACATTGGCTCTCGGACCTGATGCAGCTCACCCCTATCCCTATGAGCTTTAAGTTTGCCTTACTAGGCGCTGCGTTGATTGGGTTTTGCATTTCAAACATGGGAGAGCAACATATCTTCCCACAATTGATACGACTCTTTAGACCGAAAACGTCTATGAAGCAGCAGGAAGGGGGTAAGAAGAGGAAGAAGTATAAGACAACGGAGGAACAAATGCGTTTTTAAGGTCATGTAGTTACTCAATTCCTTACATTTCCCACTAATACTTCTGCACACTCATAGTCTCAAGTCGTACCGCTGTAATCGTTCAGTAGCTCCGTTATAACATTCAGTAATCGACTGAGACGTTCTGAGCCTATGCTAGCACACCAGACGGGATGTAGATCGTGGGACATACATGATGATAGTTGGTGTCTTGTCACATTGTTTTTTTGTGAAGCTCAATAAATGATTTCTTCGCGCAATATATCTAAACACACTAGGCGTCTGTTGTATATCTAACTGTAGAACCGGGGGGTGAATTTGGTGCAAATTACAAGTCTCCGCATATAAACCTCATATCTCAGGCATTACCGTATCCCTGACTCTGATCAAGCAGTAACAAGCCATCTAGTGATCCCATGGGTGCTTCAATCCGAGAAGAACAGCCTAGATAGCCAGTTAGCCGCTCTCATCCGGTTCACCGGGCGTTGTTCAAGAGGCTCCTACTCCGTCCTTCTTCGCGCGGTACCTGTTCACCACTAGGGTTAGCAATTCCCTCACCATGAGAGAGCGGAAGACAGTTCACATTATCCAAAACCACATGCTAGCGCCTAACAGTGTTGCAGAGGCACGGTACAGAGGGCGAGCGGGGTGGACGTGAATTGGATGGGTGCCAGCCATTACGACTTTTTTTGCTACGTTGGATGCGTAATTAGCAAGAATCTAGATAGAGAAAGATGGTGAAGGTATGCTACTGCTGAAGTGGAGAGTTGTAGGTGTTCGTGATATTGAAAATCCTGAGAAGTGAAGCTAAGATGTCGTCTGGGAGCACTGAACTTACCACATCACGTGCACAAATTGAGAGCTTCTGCCTAATAAGTATTTTTTCAATCAAAATTTTGATGAGCTGAGCTGAGCTCAGGCGCAGGGCTGAAATCTACTTCAACATAAGTTGTTTATTAATGACTTCACATATAAGTGTGCTCGAGAATCAGAAATTACGACGAGAATATTGGGAATATCTACGGTAAGGATCTGGTGAGCTGTACCTAAAAACATAAAATCTAGTATACAGGGGTTTTTCACCATGATAACATTAACTACTAATTGATAGAAAAAGCATATCTACGAATGGTTACTCTAAACTCCGGCAAAAACCTCCTTTCATTATGTATCTTGAATAGTTTGCTATACGTCGTCTTGTGAGAAACTTGAGACAAAACGCAGTAGTAAGTGATTCACGTACCACAAATCGGTTAAGCCCTAGTTCAAATAGTTCAACTGCGACCCCTTCTCCGCCCGAGTGTTCGAGAGCTGTACTACTTTCAGGTTTATGTCTTAAAATCACACTGACAGCAACAAACATACGCGATAGGGGATTCTTGGTGACTACTCAAGTGGTCAGCTCCGAATGATACCCCACGAGAGAGCTTGTCTCACCAAATTCAACATAAAGATTGACATATATCTGATGTAGAACCACCCGTAGGTTGTTTGTTTTGACATCTGTCAACATCACAAATTTAAGGTTGGTTGCCGTTTCGTAGTAGTGGAGCTTATATACTCCTGTTCGGTAAGATATGAAATTATCGTCACTGATCGTATCAGCAATTCGAGTTACATTGTCAGGAACGGCGATTTACTAACGGGCCTGAAAGTTTCCGCACCATATTTCTCAGGGAGAATACAACTCCAAAAACTAGCTTCGCATCATCTTGAACGCTCAGTTGGCCGGAGGGCGCTCTAAAACTTGTATGGCGGTCAGGCGGTCCCACCGATAGTCGTTTGTCCGACACCACTGTAGCTGGAGATGAGACTACGGAGGGTGTCGTAGTGGGCGGCGGGCGAAACGATCGTTCTCGCTCAAGCCATTGCTTAACGTAGATGCACTCGCCTGAGATCTGTTAGCACGGTCAGGATAATATAATTTCAGTTACAAATCCCACAATGCCTGTCAAAAATGTAAAACGAATATATCGGCATCGTTTGCTCTGAAGTTCACTTGCTCTGACGTGCAATGAATGTATGACGTAAAGTTTACTTCCCTGAGACCTTCTTCAGGGTATCTAATTTCTCTGGTTAGTTACCCGGAAAGTGCACCGAAGGCATCAGTTCATTGTGTAAATCAACGCAAATTTCGGGCACGTATCTTCAAAGTATGAGAAATTTCGTGCCGCTCGAGGCTGACACTCCGCAAGTTCAGGGAGAAGAATAGACGGCATAGGTCGTTTAGCAGGAAGATGTCAGGGTATTCAATATTCTGGCTGTTGGTCATGACGAATTCACTCTAGTAGTTAAATGCGCGAAAACCGTAATACGAAAGCGCTGCCATATGTACATATGCCACTGGACCTGATATCGATACCTTATCATAAATATTGGCGAATTGTAAAACCAATTCAAACAACGACATGGAAACGACAATAGCCAGTCATACCGTGTCCATCAAAGCATCATCGCCAGCTATAAACACACATTGAAAATCCATGCACTATGACCACGAGAAGTGATGACATGGTAAGAAACAAGTCGAAATAGAACTAAGAAAATGCCGTAAAACAAATGCCACCAGAAATCGCTTCCCATCCAACGCCATCCAAATCTCTTACCTAGTAAAACAAAGAAACATTCATGACAAAAGAAAGTGCAGTTAGAAATCTTTTGTTTAAGAAACACTTTAAAAAAAATCATGCGAGTAGAGTCGGGAGAATCAACATGATAACTATGGACCAAGCGTAAGGACTCTGTAATGAAAGACTTGGGCGGTAGCCGCTAGATTAAACGCATCGACGACTTTGTAGTTTTGTAATCCGTGAAATGTCGATCGCAGAATACTCTTAATAGCCTGCAGGCAGGTCTTAGAGTGGTGAAGTGTGGTCAATATTAATTTCGGACGGTGACAGACCTTCTTCTCCTGCTTTGCAAAGTTTGATTTCTCTACCCCATTCAGACTTCAGTACCTGTGATGCGGTGATACGCCGGGTCGGATTAGGATCAAGAATCGAGTAGATCACATTGCGACATCTCGCCTACCATTGTCATCGGATTAGAACCCCCCGTTAAGGCCTCAAAATTAAGTGGCACATACCCTATGCAAATTTTCGATGGGGGCATATCCATCCTCATCTTTACGCCCTTCAAGATATTTCTCAAAGAATTCATCTTCCTCTTTTTTAGCTACACGCCACAAGTGTCTCCCTGTACGCATGGCCATATATATTACGCCAGTAGCCCACACATCAACTGCTCTAGGGTCGAATTCCTTGTCCGTGTATTCTTCTGGCGCAATGTAGGGAGCAGAACCACACAGTCCGCACGTCATATGTGCTTCCTTTTCCCAAGCCATGCGGAAACATTCTCCGTTGCCAAAATCAGTAATCTTGAGAGAACCATGCATAGTAAGTAGCAGGTTCTCCGGCTTCAGATCTCGGTGCGCTACTCCCATTTCGTGCATGTACTCGACACCACGCATTAACTGTTTGAAGTAGCAATCTGCCTCCGCAACTTCCAGCTTCCCAGCAGTTAAAATCAAGGTGTAAAGGTCGCCACCAGCACAGAACTCCATGACTTCACAGTAGTCACCCTTCGCGTCTTGTAGGAGATCCAGCGTGTGGATAACATTCGGATGACGTAATGAGGATGAGATACAAAATTCGGAAGTCAATCTCTTATGATATTTCCGGGAGGATTCCTGAGGACGCCGGCGAAACTCCTTGACTGCATACAGTTGTTCAGATTGCCCGTTTTTGGGGTCGATTTTATGCGATATCCGGACAATACCAAAAGCCCCGCGACCAATAATCTCTTGACATTTGCCATACTTCTCTACCAACGTAGCAGTTGAATTAGGCCCTCCTTTCTTGTCTGATGCAAGTTTATCCTTTTCAGTCTTCAGTTGGTCAACCCAGCTGGACATCAGGCTGAGTCGATCTGGTTCTACCATGTGCTCATCCTTCTTTTTCCCGACCAATAACTCCCGTAGCATTCCGGACAGTTTCTCCTGGCGCTTTGCACTACGAAGATTGTGCTCGTGAGTGCCGTCCTTGTGCAAAATGAAGCGCTGTTGGGTTGCACAATTGGATCCTTTCGTTTCAGGTAATGCGGGAACTGCAGAGGGCGTACTTGTCTTCTGGAGCGGGGGTTTGCGTTCCGCCATCTTGTCTCTCCCGGATAGTATGCTGCTATCTGTGTCGGATGCACTACCGTCGGCAGGACGCTCGCGCACCACTGGTTTGACATCTTCCCTGGATTTGCTACTGCATTGCGAAAATATGCGTTGAAGCCTTGATGATATTGTCTTCTTTTCTGGTGCGGCTGGGGCTGGAGTGGCTGCGAGGCCGGATAACGATGAGACCAAACCGGGAATAGCGACAGGCTGCCCTGTGATTGGATTTAAGACCGGTGATCCTGCCGCGGATGGTGCTGCAGATGGGGCTGCAGAAGAAGTGCTGGGGGTCAATAAAGATGGTGTATTTCGACCATCTCGATTCTCCGTGGGATTTATCGAAGATCCATCGCTCGCTCTTGCTGGCAGAGGAGGCTCAATCATTGTTATTGATGTAAGAGAAGTCTGAGATACGGTGTGGGCGTGGGAGCGAGAATGGTGGCGGTTGGAGAGTTGTGCACCGCAAAATATGGGGATTTGGAAAACGGCAAGAGTTGTAGTCGAGAGACTGATATCCAAGAGGGGGTGGCGGACAACGAGCCGGGAGAGTCGTTCAAAGGCGATGCGGCGTAACGTGTGGCACGGAGAGAGGGGTGAGGCGACGTAGTATGCGGTGGAGGGATTGTGTATGTCGCTGGGCTGTCTGGTATCGAGGTGGAGAAGCGTTGAAATCTTCGAAGGAAGTAGATATGTAGTACTTAGTACTTAGTACTTAGTATTTAGTCTTTGAAGTACTTAAGTATTCTTGGGTGGTGGGTGCCCAGGTGAACCAGCGAAGTTAAATTCAGCTACGAATGGTGAACAGTGGGAAATAACTCCAGCCGAGCCGGGTCGAGTCAAATCAATCAAGTCAAGTTCACTTTGTTCAGAACAGCTTCTATGTGTGTGTGGGAATGATTGTGATGTGTTGGGGTTGTGGGGGAAAGTAGAGTACTCATGAAGTAAAGAGGTATCTGGTGGGAGTGTACCCAATCTATTCTTCATCACATTAATCGTTACTTACTAACATCTCGCATTGGAGTGGAACCTTCCGCGAGAGTTGCCAAGCTGTGAGAGACGCGGTAACATGTGGTAAGTGCTTCCGGGGCGATCTAACCTGGTGTCAGAATGAACACATATACTCTCTGCTATCTGGCACGACAAAATGCACATGGTCAGTCTTTTAATATTCATTCTTTCCATTCTTCTATGTACTCTGCTCAGCTGCTAATGTGCCGATCTTCTGATGTATTGGTAACTATTAGTTTTGCTAGTGAGAAGTACATGATGCAGAGGATGTACCTTCTATATATATGCCGTATTATTTTGTAAGTAACGAATCGTGCTAAAGGTTCCAAGTTGTGTTAAATGTTGAATCGAGTGTTTGGGCAGTATAATGCTATTTTAATAGTATTTCCCATACAAACAACCTGCAGCCCGATTTCGGTATTTGCGGCATTATTTAAACAGCATCACCTTCGGGTTTGCCTTGCGAATTTCCAATACGCTCACGGCAGCGCAGCTCCCACGGTGCTATTGTGACGCCGCTCACTGGTCAATTGGTCAAAAGAAGTCTCCTATGCAATTAAAAGATAGTACTCCACTCTTCTAATGCCTACTCCTCACTTATTGTGATAAGACTTTGCATGCTCTCCGACAGCAGCTAGATTTCTATATGTGCTTTTCATTCCTAGGTGAATGCTTTTAGAGCAGGTACTTCTTATAAACTAAACTTTGCCGGCGTTCCTCACGGAAGCTTGGTTTTTTCAGCGGTAGCGGGCACTCAGAATACACGACTTGGGTACCGAAGTACGGTATTTCATCAATGGGGTTTGGAATTCATATAGGATCACAGCATCCAACTCGTTAACAGTCGTTGAATATTCCATTTGCCTGACAAAACCTCAACTTTGTCCCACTAGTTCGCATACACTGCCAGACTATCCCCTATCTTGGTGGATGATTTGAACTTTTGCGTGGTAGTCTTCTTCAGAGGGATCCCCATCCACAGGTGACGGTGACTTCAGAACAGCCGGATTGTGTCCGCTTTGATGTACCATTGTATCGTTGCGAATGTCATTGCCAGGGTGTATAGGCGGTGTATCATCCGCAATGGGTACAACCTGCTCTTGCGCTGTACACCTAGTAGTGGTTCTGTCCTCCTGATTCAAGCCGTGTACCACCTGTACTTCAATAAGGGGAGGAACATTCGATGGATTCTCAGGTAGCCAGTCGCCATGAGGAGATGGGATGCCTTCAGTATCCGCTGGAAGTGCATGGACCAGATTGTCCAGCGTTATCTCTGTGTTGATGCCGGAGATGTTTAACCGCTGTTGATAATGCCCTCGATCATCAGAAGTTAAGCTTTGCGAACGCTGTGGCTCTCCAAAATCCACTTGAGTGGATGCAGTGGCCGAGTTTGAGGATGCTTTGAGACGGCCAAGCGTCAATCGTTTCAGCTTTCTAACAGCCCGAACCTTGAACCTTCAGTCATATCCAACAAGTTCTAAGTTGGGGCGCACATACAACAGCCAAGACATTGTGAATGCTTTTCGTTATCGCAGATGCCATTTCTTCTTCTGTAGGGAGGATGATGTCTGCTGTATTCTCCTCCTCAGGTAGAAGCATATCTTTGCCTCCTCGTGTGACCCAAGGGTGATTCTGGTTGGCAAGTAAGAATCATTCTAGTATCGCCATATTTACGAATGTACATACGCGCAGCTCCGGCATCTTTATTCTTTTTGCAGGGTTCTTTTCCAATAGTTTTATTAGAAGATCTGTCAGTGGAGCGCTGGTAGTGTCGGGTATGTGTACTCTTTAATTGGTCAGAGGGCCTACAATTGAAAAGTAGTCAGGAAGTGCATCTCACGGATCGTGCGTTATCCCCTCGTAGAGCTCCATCATACTGCGGTGGTTGAACGGTAGACGCCCAAATAGGAGGCAGTACAGAGTAACCCCCATGGACCAAATATCTGCGGCAGCTCCGCTGACATCTCCATGGCCGACTACACATAGTTCGGGTGGTAGGAAGGCTGGACTACCGGCTGACTTAGCGGTAACCATTGGTGCATTCTTTTCAAACATTTCGCTCACACCGAAATCGACAATCTTCAACACATCGTCCGCGGTCAATAACAAATTATCCGGTTTGATATCACGATGGACTATTCCTTGTGCGTGCACTATTGAATAGTAAGTCCACATATCGCGGGGGTAATCGAGGCGGGGCCAAACAGTATTCAATTCCCAAGATCATGTCTCGGAACCACAATCGGCATTGCTCTTCGGGATAAGGCTCGGCAATTTGGTCAAGATCGACATTCATAACCACACCCTTCTCACACATCTCCAGAACCATATATAGAGAGTCACCTTCTGGGTCATCGAGTACTTCTATGAGGTTGACGACGTTTTCATGATCAAGCTTTTTCAGAATTGCAATTTCCTCGCGAATTAGGTAAAGCGGGTTTCCGCTTTCTTGTTCTCTGTGGATTTCAGAGGCAGTCCGTCCGTGTCCCTGTGGATTCAGAAATCCTCCTCGCCACGCGACATGTGGTCGACGAAGAATATTCGATTGGGACCTTTTTCGGAGTCTCGATTTCGAGAATTCTTTCACTGCCTTAATTGCAAGGGTTTTTAGAAAGTTGTTGATGTCTAGGGATGAAGGAGGGGAGGGTAAACCTTACATATTTCTTTCCTGATTGATCTACTGCGAGATGGACAGCACCGAACGACCCGCGTCCAATTTCCTGCTTCAAATTATATCTAACTCTATGTTAAACATAAATAATGTGCAAAGAATGAATAGTCACCGCACTGATTAATTCTCACCCCTAAGCCGCCATCTTCACCATCCTCATACGACAGGCTAGCATCCAACGTCTCTTTGACTGGAGCTCTGCCTACTGAAGGGGTCCGACGGTGGTGTCGAAGAGGGCTGCGATAGTTGTCCACCGGTAACGAGATATGCCGTATCACTGGTGGCCTTACAGGGAAGGAACTTAAATTCTCAGCGCAGGTTATCGTTGAGTCGTCAAGAGGTGGCGCTAGCATGACGAAGAATTCTAATGGTTGGCGATAACAGATTCCAAGTCAAAGTGAGGACTTTGATGTGGTAGAGTACAACATCAAAGCAACTATATGTACCTTGTATCGCCGATAAAATTCTGAGTGAAACGAGGATTTTGTCGACAGCGATCCCAAGAAAACTAGTAGAATGGTACATGCCTTCAAACAAAGAAAAGTGGATCTGATAAAATAACAGATCTGATACTCAAATCGGGTACGCTGATTTATGTGCTTTACTTCATTTTCAGAGTTATAGTGGTTCTGTTGAAATAAGTACTGATTGCTTGTATACTTAAGTACAGGTGGCATCTCCAGCTGAGTCTGGAATGACCATCATCTTAGAGAAATTATGCATCAGCTCAGCTGAAGCCCATAAGATGTACGTCAGGAAGGTGGACCATATATGCAACACTCCCTCCTCTTGCTACATTCTGTGGAGCAAAAAAGACAAACAACAAACAAACAAACTTGTGATGCTGATAGTAGCCTCCTTAAACTCCTGCATGGCAAGTGAGAAGGGAAAGAGTACTACTGTAGCCTGAGGATGAGCATTTATACAAACAAAGAAATCCATATTCCCAAAAAGGAAAGACAATCTTAAGTCCAACCTTACAATGAGCTCCAATTGACATTCAATGGGCCTCCATTATCATAAACCCATTGCTTTCGTGAACTTCATATGCGTATCTTTCGTAAGTGCTTTTGTGAGTATATCTGTGACATTATTGGCTGTGTGTATGTAGAAGTAGTTCATTATTTATCATCTATGCGGATTTCAACTGTTGTGATAGCAAACATTGAATTGCTTAGTTCAAGCTTGGATGATTCCGGTGGTAATACAACTAAGAGCACTCTTATTGTGATAGTTGATTGGCAGCCGTGGTAAGTCTTTCTCAGAACTGGGAATATCCCTTTGCAATTGGAGTAACGATTTCGCTTCCCTGAAGGCCTACAAACATGCGATGAATTTGACCTCATGAGTTGACATGACAATGAGGCTTTGCTTCTACAACTGGCATCAAACTGTCTTGAGATTGCCAAGAGACTGCTCCACCATTGCTTGTGCGAAACACATGGCCTCTCTACGACGTGTAGTCCACACTATCATTGGCCCAGGAAGAATCCAAGTGCCCTACCAGACTATTGCTGATGTCGATGCTATTGCTGATGTTACTGTCATTCAAGTGTAGTTGGAAATCGGCTGTAAATTTGAGATACTGAAAAACTCTCTGAGCAGTAGTCATATGGCAGGTGAATGGCTGCTAACTGTAATGAGAAAGAGCAGCAACTGTATACAAGATATCTAGCATAGTTGCAAGTGCTGCATACATTAGTAACCACACAACTGTTTGATAGTCTGTGATATTATCCAATTCATTCTCCCACCAATTCTGGGCTATGTCCAATATTACATTGGAATCGATCCATGTTGAGACACAGTGACTATACTTCTTGGCAAATGGTCTCAGGATTGTAGGGATATACACTTTTAGACTGAGATTGTGTCCAGTACCAATTTGATAGCAGTAGATCTCTATGCCAAAAAATTGGCATGCCTGGCCCATGCTCATGATCTCATATTTCTCCAAGAGTTTCGCCTTGATCTTGATCACAGGTTAGGCGGCAACCTCTGGATACAGCATGGAGATATTTTTGACATATGGAAGTATCAGAATACAGTTGTTGTAGAGATAGAGGTTAGGATTGGCTGAGGACTATGTGAATCCAAGAGAGAGTAGAAAGCCATTGATATCATCATGCCATAGCCTTGGAGCTTGTTTAAGGCCATAGAGAGTTTTCTGAAGTCTGACAATGAGCTTTGGTATGTTGAGACCCTTGGGCCATCAGTCTTGCAAATTCTATAGGTGTTGTCATTGTTGATTTTGGGGTTTGAGAAAGTTGTAACTGGATTCCAGGACTGTACGCAATAGTTCCAGACCGTCCCTCCGGGTCGGAGTCCAGGTCGAAACTGAACTGTTGCCCTAATTGGTGGACCGCGTTATCAATACACCTGAACTGTCTATGCAGGCATGTTTCAATGGAAATCTCCTGACCTGTCTGAATTGGGTGGGTTATCAGCGGGTCACCCAGCAGGTCCATCTGTAGATTCATATAATGCTCTTGTTTTTGGTGTTTGATAATAGTATATTATCAAAATTGCTTATTAAACATCCAATAATCTCTTTTTGCATGTTTTGCAGTTTGCGATATCCATTATTTTGGAATCCATGTTTTTCCTTTATATGTTGTATTTTTGCCTATAAAGGTGGTCAATAGTTCTGTTATGAGCTCAAGTATCCGTGCAATGCCTTGATTACCAAATATGCAAGACCAAAAATTGTTGACGCTGCGTTGACGTTCATTTTCATGATGGGGTAAAGTATAGTAGTATGTCATGCACTGTTTTGGCTGAAAAGGCTGCCATTTCCTTGTATATGAATTATTGCCACAAAGCAACACTTAGAGTAGCCAAGATGCAAGACCAAAAATTGTTGATGCTCCAGTGATGCTCAGTTTAAGGATGGCGCAGGGAGTGTGTCGCTATTGTTTTGCCTCTAAAGGTGGCCAATACCTCATTTATGGATGTTTACAACCAATTGCCACTTAGATTACCCAAGATGCAAGACCAAAAATTGTTGACGCTCCGATGACACTCATTTTGAAGATCGGGTAGGGAGTGTGTCACAATTGTTTTTGCCTCTGAAGGCGGCCAATCCCTTATTTGCGGATGTTTGCAACCAATCACCACTTATGATACCGAAGATGCAAAGCCAAAAATTGTTGACACTCCATTGACGCTGATTTTCACAGTGGGGTGGTGATGCTGTTGCTTGTGCTGTTGCCAATAAAGGCTGCCAATAATTTGGTTATGCATAACAGCGACCAAATCACTTTTCAATTACCTTACTTACAAGACCAAAAATTGTTGATGCTCCATTGATGCTCATTTTAATGTATTGTCAATTCAAAATCTGCTGCCATCGATAATTGCATTCATCATTATTTGACCTCATTGGCTCCGTTTCTGACTGGTTGAGACGTCACCCTTTGGCACAGCCAAGCCCGGTAATATTATTGCACTGGTCGCTCTCATTCTGTTGAAATTTATACATCTTGCCAACTGATTCCTTTTGCCCACTATACTTCTGTTTATTAACCAATATTTCCATGCGACTTCTCAATAGTCTTCCATAATATTTCTCTAAATGAAATTCTTGGTCAAACTACATAAAGAACCTAGTGACAATACATTGACGCAGTCTGCCCTACATTTTCTGGTCACCCATATTCCTGCTCGTTTCCATTGGATTGACCGTCATCAACACCTTTTCATCCAGTTTCCTTGACCTCCATGTTGGCCAAATCAATCCGGAAACATTTGGTGTGGCACTCACATTCTGTTGCTCTGAGGTTTCCACATCCTCGATGACATTGTGTAGCTCTATTTAGAATTCATTGTCTGCCTCCCAGTCGTCTTTGCTGTCATTTGGAGTATCGAAGACATCATTCCAGTCAAGCCGATTTTCGGAGTCCAAAATGCTTTCAGGTACACTGTCCTCATGCCTGTTGACTGAATGGTAGTTGATTCTTTTGATTCAGCGGACATTTGATACTTGTGTTCGTCCTCCAGGGAGGTCCTTTGCAGACAAAACTGGTAGCAAACATGATTTTTATGACAATCTGAATGCAACAGCACAATTATGTTGAAAGTTTCACCAGGACACATTGACGACCTCTTCAGTATCTGAAATGTATCTGATGCCTGTCATTTGCTTGTTTTGAGCACAAGATTCCTTCTGTGTAGCACATAGGTTTTGGCTGCCCGGCCACATCTCCAAAAAGTTGTGGACCTTGGCCATTTGGTGCAATTTTCTTTCCTCCACCTCTCTCTTCATTTCCAAGTTGTTTCAGTATTTGTCATATATAATGCTGGGTCATCACCTGCCAATGGCCCATTATTGGCCCAAGCAAATGGCCTTATGATGACTTTTTTGCACAGTGTGTCACCTGAGGTTTTTGGCTGCCTCCAGCCAAGAACGTGTCGCCCAAGGGAAAAACCATCCTCCACTCTCACACTATGTGGTATGATAGAGAATATGTCACATGCCACAGTAGAGAAATGAGCATAGTTTGATTGCATTTCCTCTTGTCAGCACCACTAGTCAGTGATATCCGGAATCCAAAATGTACTGCTACCCTCTGCAGTGTAGGAGTGGTAATCAGTATGATTCGGATAAATTTGCCCCCAGTTCTGAGGTAATTCAGGCGGTTAATTCAAATAGAGCTTAGCAGCTGCCAATGAGCATGCTGCAGAATTAGTGTTAGCAATGGGTCTGCGTAACCCGCCAGTGGTCCGGGTTCTAACCTCAAAAACGGTTTCCTTTGGTTCCAGACACATCCAAAACCCAACCCATTGCATCTTCACGGGCTGAACGCAAATCTGTACTTGTCACCCAGCGGGCTTTGCCGGGTATGGCCAGACCGGTGTGTTCCAATATCCAGTCCTGGTTGTCGGGAATTTCTATTTATGGTCGCATTCAGATATCCTGCTGCTCATTGCAAATATTGACATTGGTACCTCATTGTCTTTTTTGGATGTATTGGCCGCCTTTATAATTAAAAATAGGAGAGATATGTACCCTGCCTCATCTGGAAAATGAGAGTCAAGGGAGCAACAACGATTTTTTGACTTGCATCTTGGGTAAGCTGAATGGCGATTGGATGCAGACATTCATAGTGAGGTATAGGCCTCATGTATATGCAAAAGAGAAAATGACACACTCCCTGCCCTGTTCTCAAAATCAGCGTCACCTAGTGTTAGCAACAGTTCCAAATCTGCGGTTTGGTTCCGGGTCCAGGTTTGAACCGAACTGGAACTGTTGCAACAGGTTGTACCCCATCAACAATCTGAACTGCTGTTAGGGGTTTTCTCCTATCAGTGTAATGGTACTTGTACCATGCGGTATGTCCTTTAGCGGGGGCTGACAAATCACGTCTCGATTGAGCAAGCTTGTGGCTTGGCGGATTCATTGAAAGCAAAGTGCTGCGGCAGCTGATTTGATGATGCATCAATCTGCCAGATTGAAAGGACCGAGTCCTGCCGAGCAGGTTGATCTCTACCAGATTCACTCTTAGATACTATGCGGTTGCGCTGAGGCGCACGGCAGTGAAGTGCAAGTAAAGGGCTCTCCGGTTTCCAAGCCTCTTGGATGCGGGGCACGTCCTGGTTAGGTACACCTAAGCACTTTCATCACTGAGGGAATATGGCGTTGGCGATAAGCCTAAAGTGGACATCATTCTTTGATTAGTTTGAGCGGATTCTGCAATGTTTTAATCAGCAGCTCTCGGCCATTTGATTAACGCGCATAAGTTCTACGTTGGCACAGCAGTAGATATTAACTACGTAAGACTATGTAGCGGGAGGCACCATACCCCGGAGCGACGTGATACTATCTGAGTGGGCGTCCCAACTACCGATCGTTGACGTTTGCAAGATGTCAAAGTTGAAGTTATGGTCTGATTTATGAGCCGATATGATATCATGCATGAACACGATAACCACAGGGATGCGTCGCTATCGTTATACGAAGCGCGGTCAACGGGCCGTATGACACTAAGATACGTGGCTATCATTGAGGGATTAAATCATAGTTCCAGTTGGAGTGAGCCAAGGGACTATAAAGAGATCACATTGTTCCAGCAATGAAGGACAAGCTCGAACAGCGAGAGACAAAAAACGATACCTACCAGCGAAGAAGAAACCTTATTTATTATTGCGTTTTTATGATACCTATACCTACTTTATATCTATACCTAGAATCTATTAACTTTGTGTAGCGGCAGCCCCACACCTTGTTGGAATTATTCGGTTAGATGACAATTACCTTCGAGAACCATAACGACGTTATTGTGTATGCCCTCGAGAACACTATAGCATACACTAGAAGGACTCAGCAGATCTTTGTGGCGCATTGTGTATGGTGGTTAGCATCGGTTATTGAATTAGAACAGGGGTTGATTAATTACATCAATAATTTATGGGAACGGTCGGAGATATCGCTAGAGGAAGTTAAAGAATCCTCGGAAGGTCCAGCAGCTTTGGTTCAGGAAGAGAAGTTGTTCCTTCCTGTCGCTACGGATCAACAAGCTAGAGGAAAATCAACAGTACCTCGAGACATTCAAGAAGGGTCTCGAATCATTGACGAGACGTGACATATACATCCAGATAGAGTGCCTCAAGTTCAAGACACGAATATCGACGTCAGTGATTTGGATCTTGATAGTTCTGGAAACGAACGGTGGCTTAGAATTGGGCAACCAACTAAGCAGTTCATTCGGAAGTCCTGAAAGGAAAGGAGGAAGTTAGCGGGCCAGAAGCAAGCTGACCCATTGTCCAAACGAGATCGGGGAAAGTCCCGGCAAAATCTTTGTCGTAGAAGCAGAGGCAATACTTGCAGTCAATTGCAAAACCAACCATAGCAGAATACTTGAAAAGTAGGAAATAGGATCTACGGCTGTACGCACCCATAGTGCTTAGCAAAGTATTATTGGATAGGTGTTGTGCCCCCATAACAACCGCACCCAACCCGCAGTTTTTTGGCTGGTTCCACAATTTTGCCAACCCAGAACTTTGCCATCAATTAAGTAATTCAGTTCTGATTGTATCACAATATGATATATAGGTAAACAATGCAGTTTTGGATGCTCTTTCACCCCCTATTTTCCAAATTGGGATCTGATTAATATTGATTGAGTCACTGCGAAAAATGCCCAATTTTTGGTGTTATTTCACAGCAACATAATGAGTATTGATTGGATCACAAATTGGAGAAAAGGAGGTGAAAGAGCATGCAAAACTGCATCTTTTACATATATATCATATTGTGATACTATCAGAACTCAAATACTTAATTGGAGGCAAAGTTCTCAGTTTGCAAAACTGACGATCTGCTGTATGTAAAACCCAGCCAAACAATTGCGGGTTTATGTGAGTTTCAGGTATGGAACCGCTCGTCATTGCGCAGTTCGGGTCTTTGGCGGTTCATGAGCCGAACCTGGGCCACGGTTTTGGTTCCAACATGGACCTCGGCTGGGTAACCCTGAACCGCTGCTAACACTAGTGTCAATGGAGCATCAACAATGTTTTGCCTTGCATCATGGTTAATCTGAGTGGCCATTCATTGCAGACAATCAAAATGTGAGGAGTTCTCTCCTAGCAGCGGTAATGATACATGAATGGATTGTAGCAAGTACATGTGATAATTATCTTAAGCGTGCCTCATATGCAAAACACCTACTTGCGAAAAAACATCATGGTTGTCAGCCAAGTGATCTTTAGCGGGATTACATTTGGGCCGCTTGTCGATCAATTAGTGACAAACTTGTTCGCACTAACAGATTCAAGTTTGATGATGCAATTATGTCGCCATTAGTGGGATGTGAAACACCATCAGCAGTGCGCATAATTATTGACCACACTTACTATATCTTATCTAGCGGGACAACATCCAGTTAAGTTGTGCTTACGCAGAATTACATGTGCAGCAGACGATAACACAATATGCAAGAAAGAGGGATCGGCAACCTCATGGGCTGAGCAGTGAGAACAGCTTGCTGCACTCCCCGGTCTACGGATGGTTGAGACCTAAGCATGCAGTGTCTCAGGGATTAATGACATTGGCTGAAGATATAAGGCCTGAAGCAAACCTGCTCATTGAGTTGAGACAGTATGCATTGCAACGTCATACTCATATAGAGATACGAGGTTGACATGTCATAATCTATGTTAGCAGTGTATTGGTTAGTTGCTGATTAAACCTCTGATGCATTGCCGAATAGCCAAATCAAAGGAGAGGCATTTATTAAAGAGAGCTATGAAAATAAATTGTGATAAGCACTGATAAGACTATATGTTGTCAGATGATCCAACTGGTGTTAGCAACGGTTCTGGAGCGTCGCTTCGGGTCCGGGTCCAGGTTGGAACCGAACCGGCGCCAAATTGGTGCTCTGGGTTGCCAATAAACCCGACCCGACCATTTGGGTATGGTTCAATAGTAATCTGCCTACCCGTCTGAATTGGGCCGGTACTCAGTGGGTTGTCCAGCAGGTCCATCTGTAAATACATATAATGTGCTTGCCTTTGCTGTTTGATAATAGTACTCAATCAAAATCGATTTTTTGACATCCAGGAATCACATTTTGCATGTTTTGCAGGTTGCGATATCGATAATATTTGAATTCATGTTTTGCCTTTAATAATTTGTATTTTTGACCTTGGAGGAGGTCAATAGTGCAATTATGAGCTCAAATATCCATGCGATGCCTTCATTACCCAATAAGCATCACCACAAATTGATGACCCTCAGTTGATGCTAGGTTGATGGTCATATCACGAATGGGGCCGTGACCGTGTCACTTTCTGTATTGCCCACAATCGCTGCCAATACATTGGTTTCAGATAACAGTGAGCAAATCACTTACCAATTACCTTATATACAAGACCAACAATCTTTGAGGCTCCAGTGACACTCATTTTCAGAATGGGGAAGTGAATGTATTGCTTGCTCTTTTGCTGAAAAGGCTGCCAATATGTTGGTTACTCATAACAGCAAGCATATCCCTTTCCAATTACCTTACTTACATTACCAAAAAGCATTGACGCTCTGTTGATGATCAGTTTACGGTGGTAGAGACATCGACACTAACCATATTCCAGATCAAAGCAGCCCAACTTCAACTATGGGTAAACGCCGTAGCACAACCGTTGGATTATACAAGATGCAATGCCCAAAATCGTTGATGCTCTGTAGATGCTCTGTTGATGCTCATGTTTAGGTGTAGCGATATCGACTCTAACCGTATTTCCCATAAAGGTAGCCAATACTTCAATTATGGGTGAATGCTATAGCACAGCCCTTGGATTGCACAAGATGCAACACCCAGAATGGTTGACACTCTGTTGACACTCTGTTGACACTGTATTGACGCACCGTGGATGCACCGTTGACGCACTGTTGACGCACTGTTGACGCACATTCTCAGGTGCAGCGACATCGACATTAACGATATTGCCTATCAAGGTGGCCAATACTTCAATTATGGGTAAAAGCCGTATCATCGCCCTTGGATTATACAAGATGCAACTCTCGAAATAGCTGATGCTCTGTTAACACTCATTTTCACAAAGGGGCTGTGACCATGTTGCTTGCTCTTTTGTGCATAAAGACTGCCGATATGTTGATTATGGGTCAATGCCTTCGCATAGCCCTTGGATTATACAAGATGCAACACCCAAGATTGTTGACGCTCTGTTGATGCTCTGTTGACGCTCTGTTGACGCTCTGTTGACGCTCTGTTGACGCTCTGTTGATGCTCTGTTGACGCTCTGTTGATGCTCTGTTGACCCTCAGTTTCAGGTGAAGCGACATTGACATTAACGATTGTGCCTATAAAGGTGGCCAATACTTCGATTATGCATAAAAGCCGTAGCACAGCGCTCGGATCATACATGATTCAACACCCAAAATAGTTGATCCTCTGTTAATGCTCTGTTGACGCTCTGTTGACGCTCATTTTTTGGTGTAGCAACAACCACATTAACAATATTGCCTATAAAGGTGGCCAATACTTTGATTGAGGTCATAAGCTGTAGCATAGCCCCTGGATTATACAAGATGCAACACCCGAAAGTGTTGACCCTCAGTTTACGCTCATATCTAAGTGTAGCAACATCGACATTTACCATATTTATAAAAGAGGCTAATTCTTTGATTATGGGTAAAAGCAGTAGCACAGCCTTTGGATTATACAAGATGCAACACCCAACATGGTTGATGCTCTGTTGATGCTCATTTTTAGAATGTGGCTTTTACCGTGTTGCTGTCGCTTTTGCCTATAAAGGCTGCCAATATGTTGATTATGGATAACAGTGAGCAAATCGCTTCCCAAACAATTTACTTACAAAGCTAAAAATCATTGACACTCCATTGAAGCTCAATTTCACCATGGTGCTGTCACTGTGTCGCTTTCTCTTTTGCTTATACAGGCTGCCGATACGTTGGTTATGTATAACAGTGAGCAAATCGCATCCCAATTAACTTACTGAAAAGACCAAAAATTGTTGACACTCCGTTGACACTCATTTTGAGAATGTGGCTGTTACTATGTCGCTGTCTCTGTTGCCTATAAAGGCTCCCAATACATTGATTATGCATAACAGCGAGCAAATTGCTTCCCAATTAAGTTGCTTACAAGTCCAAAAATCGTTGACGCTCCGTTGACGCTCATTTTCAGGATGGGGTAGTTACCGTGCCACTTTGTCTTTTGCTAATGAAGGCTGCCAATATGTCGGTTGTGCATAACAGCAAGCAAATTGTTTCCCAATTGACTTACTTACAAGACCAAAAATCATTGACACTCTGTTAACTCTCATTTTCAGCATGGGGCTGTAACCGTGTCACTGTTTTTTTGGCCTATCAAGCAAGCCAATACATTTGTTATGAATAACAGCGAGCAAACAGCTTCCCAATTAACTTACTTACAATACCAAAAATCGTTGATGCTCCATTGACGCTCACCATAAATATCTCCTAACTGTTGTTGTATGGTCAATAATTTTGTACAAATAATCATATAGTCATTATTGACAGCCAATGTATAATTTGTATGAGTACTCAGTTATATCCAAAAGCTTTGTGGTGTCTCAAATCCTGATCCACTGATGCACGGGATCTCTGAGCGATGGATAACGTAGCACTGTCACATTCCAGCGAATTCAGCTGGCAATTTACTGCATGTAGATCCGTACACTAATTTTTCATTAATATAGCCCAACTTCCTCACTTTGCCCTATGCAGTTCCTTCTCCTCAATTTCCATGACCTACCATAAGCAATTTTCAAAATGTTGACTATGTGCACCAGGTCTGAACTCAGAGTGATGTAGTTGGATGTATGGATGAATGCAACATAGTGTTAGCAACGGTTCCGGACCGTCACTTCAGGTCCGGGTCCGGGTCCAAACCGAACCGTTGCGAAATTGGCGGTCCAGGTTGTCAATAATCCCGAACTGTCAACTCGGGTACAGTTCGATGGTATACTCCCAACAAGTCTGAATTGGGCGGGTTGTCAGCGGGTCGCCCAGCAGGTCCATCCATAGATTCAATGAAGGCTCTTGCTTTTGGAGTATGTGACAAGCATCTTATCAAAATCGCGTTTTCAACAACCAAGGATATGTTTTTGCATGCTTTGCAGCTTGCAATATCGATTAATTTGGAATCAATGTTTTACCTTTGATAAATTGTATTTTGCCTATCAGGGTGGTCAATACTTCCGTTATGAACGTGAAGATCAGCATGATGCCTTGAATACCAAATATGCAACACCTAAACCTGTTGACCCTCCGTTGACGCTGATTTTCAGGATGCGGCAGCGAGCATGTCGCTGTTGTTTTTGCCAGTAAAGGCTGCCAATATTTGATAAATGGATGTCTGCAACCAATCGGAACATAAATGACCCAAGATGCGAGGCTAAAAATCGTTGACGCTGCGTTGACGCTCATTCTCAGGATGCGGCAGCGAGCATGTCGCTGTAGTTTTTCCCAGTAAAGGCAGCCCTTATCTGATGAACGGATGTCTGCAACCAATCAGAACATAGATCATCCAAGATGCAAAGCTAAACATTGTTGACCCTCCATTGACGCTCATTTTCAGAATGGGGCGGTGACCATATTGCGGTCTCTTTTGCCTATAAAAGTTGCCAATGCATTGGTTATGCCTAACAGCGACCAAATCACTGTGAAATTTCCATACTTACAAAACCACAATTCGTTGACGCTCCATTGACGGACATTCTCAGAATGGGACAGTGACCATGTTGCAGTCTCTTCTGCCAATAAAAGCTGCCAATACATCGGTTATGCATAACAGCGACCAAATCACTGTGTAATTACCGTACTTACAAAACCACAAATTGTTGACGCTCCTTTGATGCCCATTTTCAGAATAGAGTGGTAACCATGTTGCTGCCTCTTTTGCCTATAAAAGCTGCCAATACATCGGTTATGCATTACAGTGACCAAATCACTGTGTAATTACCGTACTTACAAAACCACAAATCCTTGACACTCCGTTGACACTCATTTGAATGTATTGCCCATTCAACATCTACTGCCATCGATAATAGTTTTCATCATGATTTGAACTTCTTGGTAGTCTTTTTAACAGATTGAGACGTGGCCCTGTGGGAATGCCAAGCGCAGTAACATTCTTGCTCTGTTCGCTCTCACATGACTAAAATTGATGTATCTTGTCGAACGGTTCATTGCGCCTGCTATACATCTGTTTATCAACCGGTATTCACAAGATACTGCTCACCATTCGCCCATGATATATCTCTCCATCAGCAAAATGTAAAATGGTTTGGAAGTCATAACCGAATAACTCAGCAACTCTGAACAGCCACACTGATCCTTCCAGATGCTCCCAGATGCTACCAGATAGGCTGAATGCAAAGCGATGCGCTCTCAGGTGCTCCGAGACAACATTACTGGTGCTCCTGAATACTCCGGAAGTTGTGGATGAGATTCCAAGAATATTCTGAAGGGTGTATAGTTGTCTTCAAAATGCTTCCAAACCAAACAATTAAGATGTGCAAATTTGGAGGTATTGGGAGTATTGGCTGTGTCTCCGAGAGTATTCCGGTGCACCTCAAACCTGGAGCCATACACTCCGGGAGTGATTATTATAATGTTTATATCAAATAGTACAATTCAATTAACTATCTGCTGCACACCTTGATTCAGGCATGGTAACTTGAATACACAGTCCAGTAGGTATCGAAATCCACATGATTATTTACAAGCCATACGCTATCAATTCTATCTGATGCAGCATTATTCTCTTGCACCAAATGTGCAGGTCCAACATTTGGTCTGACAGGTACAGTATGCATCTTATCAGTCTGTTTGACAACCCGGATGAACCTGTCAACACAATCGGCCCAACCATGTGGATCTTTGTACTTTGTTGGAATCACCACCGCATATTCTTGAGGTTGAGGACGTATTATCCATTGTTGGGTCTTCTTTCACCACTTAGAGAAGATGGATATCGATTTTCCGGCAGGCAGGCACACCTGAAACTGGAGGATCTGATTTGGTGGAGTCCAGCCGAAGTGTAATACAGGAAAAGAAGGAACTTGGCCTTGGAAGGTGTTATCAAGGTCACTGTCCGTATATTGGACCCAGATGTTATGAGATTCAGGCATGATCCCTTGGTTGGCATACGTATATTCTACCTTGCAACCAAGTCCCAGACGCTCAACAGATATAGGGCAGTGAAATGGTTGACGGTAGTACAACAGCCCATTCTGAAGTTTACTAAATACACAGTCTATGACTACATTCTGATCATATCCGAGCACCAGTCCACTAACTTCATGTCCCCAGTCATCTTCAATTCCTGTACAGGAATAGCTGTCCAAAGTTGGGAATTCCGAAATCTACTAATGCATCTCTGAGTGAGGTTATTTTGATACTTCTGCACACGCTGCGGACATGAGTTTCTCTCAAATGATTTACCTGTTGTGAGACGGGGCATCAAAATGGCTCTTTCTGACAATGGTGGAGGTGTAAATGATGGGCTTGGCGTGTATTTCGCCATTTATGGGCAGCTCATTGTCGGTTGAAAACTTTCGCAGAGTCAACATCGTACCAGCCTTGAAGGGCAAGATATGGCAGTGTCTCCTCTATATAGTCATTGTGCTTGAGCATCTGGTGAATGAAATTGACATTGTTGGTAGATCGATATGCCGCTTTCACATTGCTCATATGAAGCCGTTCAGAAATATCGGTGGTGAAATTGTTGCCAGAACCCATTTGCCGAATTGACTCTGATAGATGGCTCACCAGATGCAACTTTGCATATCTGAAATGGATTACACGCTATTCGATGGTCTTCCAGAGCTCCTGAACACCAATTGCCTGCCACCCAGCTTCAAACCTGACCAAGCGGATGGAGAATTCCTTCGTGAACCGCATCTGGTCTTTTGAAGTGATACCATAAATCTCTCTCTCGAGCTGATTCACAACGCGGTCCGTATCAGTGATACTCCTGGTGGTGGCTTCAATCTCAGCATCGGATAGACAGACCTGAAATTGCGCACGCTTGTCGGCGGTCATGCTTACCGCCCAGTAAGCCTCTTCATCTGCACCAGTCTTCATTTCAGCAAGTTATTTGGCGAATATGCTTCTGGGACCGGTTGACTTAGTCCTGACTTCCTGCAATGGTTGTCGCTCATGGTGTTGGAATAATTCATCGAAAAGCTTGGGTCTAGCCGGTGTCACCTGATGCATTTCGCGCTCCAATCGCTTAATTGCCCTCTGCCGATCAGCATCTGACCATATGGTTGCCGCGTGTCGTGCTCTATTCAGGCGCACCTGAAATTGCCTTCGTTTTAATGTAGTGACCTTTTCAGCCCCGTACAGCTGAACATCCATTGCAGCACGGATCATATGAATCTTCTGTTCTCCTAAACGATGGGATTCTTTTGCCAATAGTCCATCCACTTTGGCCTGCACAAACTTCAACAGTTTCTGATCTCAAAAGGCACCCTTCATCTTGTAAAATCGCTTCAGTGCATCGTCTAGTGCTGCAAGGGATAGATCAGCGTGATTTTGTTGGCTGACAAGTAGAGAGAATTCACATAATGCCCGCACTGCTCCCATCACCATTTCATCAGAGGCTGTTTCCACCGCAGTTATCCCGGCATGCTGGGAGTAGTCAAGAATTGGAGCGGAATTCTCTGCCAGTGTTCTGATCATGCGCCGGATTTCTTTTCCCTGCCAGAAGTCACTATTTATCGAATCGAACTGTTCAGGGAATCACTGGAGGCCTGGATATTGTGGTACTGATGTGAATCGATTGTCACATTGATCCTTGACATTTCTATCTTTCTGGTATTTGAGCAGCCAGTGCAATAAGTCGCTAACTAAACCCAGGAGTAGCTGATGCAATTCATCAGGCTGCCAAAGGCGATCGACATTCCAGAGAGGGTATTGCCAGAACTGGTTGCGGATTGCATGAACACCAAGAGTGTGCAGAACATTGATATCAGTTTTGTCAAGAAGCTCCAAGTAGACATCCTGATCTCATGGGAAATCAAGTGGTCGAACAGTTGAATCCCCGATCGGTGCACGATTAGGAATATCACCCATCGGGCATGAGCCATATGAGACTTGAGCAACCATGACTTGTTCCGGATAAACCCCGGCCCAGGCAGCCAAAAGAGGATAACATTGTCTCTGGAATCCATCAGCATAATCTCATTTCAAGCCAGGGCCAGTGATGTCAAGATTCTGGAGTGGGGACAGCACAGTTCCAACTGCGGAATGCTATGCCTCGTCAGTATTTTCGGCACCTCTCGGAGGACAGGGGATTAGCCACACAAGAATCCAGGCGCATCTTTTCGGTGTACAGCGGATATCTTTTCCAATATTACCGATCGTGAGATACAGCTGTAAGGCATAGAGGTTGCCTGGAAATTTTTGCAAGTGGGTCCTGTCGGATGCATAAATGACTAGCATGATCGTCGCTCCAGCAGGGAGCTGATCTTGCATGTCCCACCACCAATCGCCTGTGTTCATCTTGCTGTATATTCTGCGACTTTCTGAGTCTGCAAGGCGCAACAGTTCAAAATCGAGGTGCGCCTGAAAATAGAGACGTGCCGAAAAGAACTGTATACATTCGAAAATATCGCTGTAGTATAATGTTCCGAAGATGTGCGAATGATGTTCAATCCAACTCTCACTGCTGAGCCCGAAATCGACTGTAGAGAGGAGCATTCGTAGAGCATCTGCTGATTGAAATGATTCGATGTTGGAGTTGTCCAGTCCACGCCTCAGATGTTGATTTATCCACGTTTTCGTTTGCTGGCTAAATGATTGAGCCTGTTGAAAGTCGTGTGCTGACAGCAAAGGATGCCATGGATTACATTGTTCTGAGTACTTGTGATGCTTGTGGTACAATCCAGTTGCTTTGCCATATGCTTTCCCCCCTGTGTTCTCCACTCGAACTACCTGCCCATGAGCCTTCGTCTTTGTTGGATCTGGGGTACAAGTCAGATCAGGCTTCTGGGGGTCTATCGTTTCTTCGTCGGGAGTATCTTCAGGCTGTGGTGCACCAGGTACATTGTCAATGGGTAGATGAGTTAGTTGACTAAGCTCATCAATGGCTATTCAGGTGCACGGACCGAAGTCGAACCATGATGGTTCGGATCGATCCCAGCCTGCAGGTGGTAAAATTGCATCAGGTAATAGCCCTTGATTGATCGATATTGGGTGATATTGTTGATAGTGAGCCCTGAGTCGGTTGTCATCGAATATTTTCCTTTTGCAGATAAAGCACTGGACTTGTTTCTGGCGAGTGTTGACCATATTTGAGAAATGGTCACTGAACACGTATTCGGATGAATTTCAACAATACTTCAGGCGGTGATATAGAGCCCCAGCGATATTGGTTTGAAAGCGAGCAAACTCAGGTTAGCGTAACACATTCACAGCCGCATCGCACCCCGTCAAATGCGGGGGGGAGGTTTCTTTTGTCATCACTGCAATCACTACAATGCGGCCTTATACTACATCAGTGTGAGTTATACCTGCGCTCGAGCCTCCGAGCAGCTGATAATGATGGTAGATCGACATAATACAATGAATAGGTGAGTTTGCTAGCGTGCTGGATGTCCGGGCATTGATCATCGAGAGCTGAAAAGGCTGGTAGGATGTTTGCTTCAGTTACGATCCTTGACTGGAGCGTGGATCATGAGGAGAACTAAGATATATCGGCAAGGAGCTCAATTGGAAGCAATCACTGTTGCTGCTTGACTCACCAGCCTCCTATTGAATGAGGTTGCAAGGTCATACACGCACAACTTATGAGTAATATCCCTAGTCGTGCTAACCTTCATACTGGATATAGTTCTTGTTGGGCTCCTGGAGATATCATAACATATCCCTTCTATGACCTGTAAAGTCATCGATGCGTACGAAGGTGAGCATCTATCCAATATCCTAGTATATGAATCTGAGCATATAACAAAGAAAGGCGGGATGTGTATGATTAAGGTTTCTTTTTCTCAAGGCCCGGGATGGTTTCATGGATCAAAGGTGTAGTGAAACACCACAAATCATGACAACAGAATAGGATATAAGATGCCCTTCATTGCGCTGAAGGTCACTGCTACATGCAATATAGTCAACCATATTCCGATTGATTCTATATCTCATCTTGCATCTCTAGTAGTTTACCACTATGTTTGTTTAACAGAGCATGTTGACGAAAGGATCTCCACCGAAGACAGTGAATATGGCTCCACTTGGTGGCCAATTGGGCCCGCAACAATGGAGTGACGACAATTCAGAATCACTGGATACAAGTTCATGACATGCCACTTGCAAAGACAGTCAATTTGGGAAAAACACCAATCAATATCATCCACCGCAAGGGTACGGTTACCCTCCCTCTCAGCAGCCATTTCCAGGCGCTCTGCAGTTTTATCACCAGTCTCCATTCAACATGACGCACAGTTCGCAACCTACCAGTAGTGCAAGCCAACAATATCCAAATTATTGGCCACCGTGGCAAGGATATGACCTGCACCAAGCTGGTTATGGCGGGTCTGAAATGTTCCCCCCTCTGCAGTTCCCAGAACAATGGCCGTCATCTCCAGTTTCACCGAGAGTGCCTCCAGGACCGCCGGGAAATTATCCACTCAAACAGACAATATCTTCCAGCTCGACTCCTCCACCTCGATCTTGTTCTGGCGCACCTGGGAGTCACCCCATAAGCCTCCCGACGGAATGAATCCAGCCGCCAGTTGAACTGTGGAAAACAGATGTCGCAGGGATTGCCGACTTGCCCTCATTGCCGGAGATGTCCTACGACGAATATGATGCAGCTGATGAGAGCGACCATTCATTGGACTTGGGCGGTGGAGAAGGCAAACCCCCAATTAGCCTGAAGTAACCGGAGTTCTCCTTGAAGCAATTTGCCAACAGGATGGGGCAGGCCAACTGCAGTGCATTCAACAAGTGGAAGAAAGTATGGGTGGCGGGATTTCTTGAGAAGAAGCATCAGTCTATTATCTGGGGGCAGAACCGATTGAAACAAGTTCAAGATGGACCCCTGCACTGGGAGACAGCGGTCGCAGAGTTTTTGGTGACATTCGAGAACTGGCTGCCGTTGGTTAATTTCGATAATGCTGAATAGATTCACCGGCAGTGGGTGGAGATGTTTCTGATGAAATGTGCAAGTGAAATTCGAAAGGCAAAGAAAAAGGTAAGGCGAGGGAACAAGCGACTGCCGACGGATTAGGGAGAGTGCGCAGGCACAAAGGGGAGAAGTTACCTCACAGAGTTGCCAAATACAACGTTCACGGTTATGATTCACTGGCTGTCGAATTGGAAGGATATGGTTCGAGCCCCCAAACAACTCCAAGCCTCGTAGACAGATGTGAGGCACTGGGAGGAGTTGGCTGATTTCATCGACCAAAATGGCGGCCCGAAAGAGCCATACATTCACACATCAATGTTCAAGTGCACGTTGGAGCAGGACGAATTGGAAGAAGAGTAGCTGGGAATATACCAACACGGGCAAATGATCAATGACCCCATATATGGCCAGATTTCATACAACTGTTGCCTTTCAAATGCTTTCAAGTTGACACTTGGACATAATGTGAAGACATTTGTGGTAGACATGACGAGAGGGACAGGGAAGGAGATTGCTGAGCATGTAACTAGGCCGACAAAGGTAATTCGCACTCGCCGTGTTAAGGCTAGACGTGAGCAACTGCTGATCATTATACATAGAATTTGGAAGGTTCTGAAGAGGGTGGAAGAGAGGGAGAAGAGAAGGGAGAGGAGGATGGTGGGCACGAGAATAATACTTGTATTAATGTAAATTCTGATTCAATGGATAGAATTGATTATAGTCCATCCACATGTATTCGTTCAAATCGTTACTTGCAAGTGAAATACCTAACATTGAGATGAATTTCAGGAGTGCCGGAATATGAGCTTATCTGCCCAGAGTACATCCAAACAACTGAAAGAGATCATTGAGGACGAAAAGAACAGGGACAAAAGTGCAAGGAGGTTCAGAAGCAAGTGGAGAATGGTGAGGAGGTCCTCGATCCAGACAATACAAGCTCAGTACTGAATACGGTTCTCAATACAATCAACAATGGATCTGAACATGAGTGTCTTGGTGAAGCAGTCAGGCTGCTGAATGCGCATCCTATTCGCCAATCAACAGATAACCGTGTTCCAGGCCGCAAGGATTCAATTCCAGGCCTGCCCTGAACAAAGTTTTTGGTGCACCAGGTTTGGGCCATCTGATTCATCTTGAGGAGATGGGTTTGGGATGCTGATATGCCAGGAGCACTGGTGGCGGATGAAAGGGATCTTGAAAAGACTTTCACCTCGGTTGCAGCGGCCATGCCTTGCAAATTGGTGACTGAGAAAGTCGTAATGAGGTTGCCACTGTCAATTTTATGGAAAAATACCGTTGCAGAGTGGGTGATCTTGGCGCACAATGACTTGCCCGGCATTGTCAGTGAAGAGTGGGAGTGGTATCCGCTCCAGTGATTGAATTCTGTTCCCTGCCGCCTGTTGGAGATCCAGTCAACACCACCCCACAGGGATCCAGCACTGATCTCAGCCCTTGAACCAATCCTGGTGGTAACAATGCCCGGAGTGGCTGAGACCTTCAAAAGTGTCATTGACGAGATGACACATGGAACCGATTTCAAACTAATCAACTTATTGCACCCTGAAAATGCTAATCTCCCCCAGAAGGATCTGAACACCAGTATTGATGAGCCAGAAAACTGATGGAATATCCACCTTGTGTCATATGATACACTAACATCCAGAGCGAAACCATCAAGTAATGGCCAACTCTCCTACTGTGCATGGAGTTTTGGCATTTTTGATGAGTCCCATTGGTATAAGACTAAAAACAGTGTGGGCTGGCAAATTGCGATGAATGTGAAAATTGGATTCAAATTTCAGGTCAAATCTACACCGTGATTCCATTCAATCTATGACTGGTGTTTTCAGACAATGTGGCTGTTTTCAGGTGCCCCTGAAGATCCAGAGGATGATACTGTGATGGAAAAGCATGGTGCTGGGGCATTGTATTCCGCTGTGAAGAGTTTGATGCATGCTATCTAGACTAAAGACGAAGAAGCTCAACAGGATGCGGCGCACCGGATGATTCAGATTGCAAAGCCATGGACAATCAGGCAGTGGTCAGAATCGAAAATCACCAATGGAAAACCACTTGTCCGGATTCCAAAGGAGAAAGCACACCTCATTGATCTTGAGTGGACTGAGGAAGAGCAAGCACATCTGAAGACCCTGGTGGAGAGGTACACTTTGCGGGGTGCTTCTGGATCATGCCGGGTTCATAGATGGTGGCTAGCATGTTTCTCGATAGTGTTGGGAGACCCCGAGGATGGCAACCATGTGTCTGGACAATGGCATGATGAATGTCCACTGGATACTTGGTTGAATCTCCGATTTCCCGATGGCTGAGAGAGACATTGGTGCCAATGCTTGTCAAGGAACCTGCAGAGTATCCCGAACCTGACCAAGACGACACATCAAGAGAGACGCTCCTTCCAGAAGAGTGAAACAAAAATGCACCACCCAGTGCACCTCCTCCACAAAAGGCAGTGCTATTTTGTCCTCTTCCTGCCCAAGTTTGTCATGTGAAGTTGTGGCTAACAAAGTTTTTTGCAGATAATGTGGATATATTCCACATGTATGCCGAAATGGGCAATGATGAATGCCCAGAAATGCAGCTCAAATTCCAGGATTCACGAAATCGCTCTGTATTCATAACCACACCCAAAGTGGGCGGGACAGGCCTAAATCTTACAGCTGCAAATCATTCTGTAATAACTCAGAAATTTTGGGTATTGAATGAGCAGCGGCAGGCATTTGCACAAGTTGTACAGCTAGGGCAAAACCCAGTCCCACACATGGGTACTGAATACAGGTCCTGGTGGCTACGATAACTGCACGAGTGATCTCTACCAACACTCTGGAGTTGCGCAAATGCGAGTACTGCATGGCTTGATGAGTCAGCCAATCATCACGACATCAATGATATACCGGATTCTGGAGGCTCGTGAGGACCATACGAAGCGGCTGACAGAGAATGGAGACAAGTTGCAGTCTGATGAATCATAAATCTTAGAGTGTTAGACTCTTCATCAAGGTATGCCTCTTTAGACATTCAAGCAACATGATCTTCTTAACTGATACAAATAGTCAAAAAGGTCGTTTGTAAGGGACACTATACTGGAGAGATGAATCTTCCTCTCCTCAATGTTGAAGTGAATCAAAGTTCTGATGTTGGAATTGTTGTATCTTGAATTAGAAATGGCTAGAGTGGGATTTCATTGGCGTTCTTGTTTATTATTAATGACCATATGAGATGAAGTGAATTAATACGCGACATAAGAAGTTCCTCCGGCTGACCTATTGCATGATAAATGGCATGAGTCAAATTGTGAGAATGATGCAGCAAAGGGCTTCAATCAATCGTCAGTTGCAAATTTGATGTGCACCGGAAGCCTGTAGCCAAGTACATATTTCAAATGAACAAGCAAAATTCATCCAATTTCAGGTGCGCCGGAGTCTGTTCGGCAAGTGTCATATGATTTGTCATGACAGATCGAGCACTGCATATCTGCCAATCACATTTAGTAATAAGACAGTCTAGGCGATATTGAAGTACTTATGTCTGAGTATGAGACATGGCTCGGGTATTTGTGGCAAAGCGGGAGCTTTTGTACCCATATAATCGAAGTTCAGGCGCACCGGAACTTCAACCTTAGGCCAGCAAATGCTGCGGCTATGCCACGAATATCCTGACACAGGTACTCAATATCGCTATGACTGCCTTTGTGCCAAATGGGATAGGCAAATATGCAGTGATCGATCAGTCATAACGATATGTGCCCAAGACTCACCGGTGCACCGGAGAATCCAGAGCATATCTTGATGACTGATCGAGCACTCCTTATTTGCCAATATCATTTGGCAATTACAACAAACTAGGCATTATTGAGTATCTGTGTCAGGATATTCATGGCATAGCTGCAGCATTTGCTGGCCTATGGTTGAAGTTCCGGTGCTCTGGAGAATCCTGGGCATATCATTGTAACAGATCCAGCACTGCATATTCGCCAATCCCATTTGGCAATCAATACAGACTAGGCGATATTGAGTACTTGTGTCACAATATGAGACATAGGCTCACTTATTCGTGGCAAAGCCACAGCTTTTGCTGGCATATCATCAAAGTTCTGGCACACCCCTGATCCGCATCCCAGAGAGTCGGAAGCTGTGACATGGCTCGAGTATTCTTGGCTCTAATGCCGCTTTCCCTGCCGGGGTTTTCCTGGCCTATGATTTGCAGATCATTCACAACTGAGATCTTCAATCCTGTCCAGAATGAGCTTCTTGGATATGTATGAGGCCAACTTTGACAAGCTGCAAGTCATTATGGATGTTATCAGTCCAGCCCAGGCACACCACAACAGCGACAAATAAGCTAACGAAGCGCATGTACTTGCTGTACATAGTGCACTTTGTATATTGTAGTTTGCTTCATTCTCATCATGTTTTCTTCGACTTTGAATTAGTGGACCCAGTGCACACAGATCTAGCATGACACTTCACCTTTAGGTGCAGGCGGCTCATCCTGCTCCATGCCTGCTAAGATATGAACCTATGCTTGATCCGTATGTTGAAGGCCGCCGCTAACATGCCTTGAACTGTCAGCTCTGTGTCAAATGTCCGTTGGAGGAACGTGCCACTGTGCAACTACACCATAGATGCACAAGCCAGGCCAATTAGTAACCCCATTCAACTCGATATTGACTAAGTAGTGTGTTTAGACCAATGCTTCCAAATCCTAAAATAGCTTCTGCAAGTTCGGGCTCTGTCAGAAGAGCTGTGGAAACGTAAGAGCGAGAATCGCAAAAGACTGATTCTGCTCAGTGGCTCTGTGAGATGGCTGGCAACTCCCGCTCACCCATGTACTGCACTTACTCAAAGAGGCCTAAGTTTTCAAATCTTTGAATCAAGACTTAACTGTATTCTGACTAAATGTATGTTTAGGTTGCCAAAACTCGTATCTGAAAATAGATTATGTGGACCAAATTCCATTGAGAGATGCTCCGAGAGAGAGAATCTTGAAAGTTCGAGTTATGAGAAGACAGCTACGAAGAGTGCAATTAACTGTCAGAGTCAGGCGAGACTGCATTCCTCAGCCGTTGAATCCAAGCATAACCATTTCAACTTCGGTGCACCTCAATTCCCCGGAACTGCATGCATTCAACCATCATTCCTCTGCCCGGCGTGACATGACGACTCACTATACATTCATACCATTGTAGATTATAGCTTTCAATCACAATATTTATTTCAAGTCAACATTGTAGTTGTGAGATTCATAATGAATGTGTGATTTAACGGTGTGCGATTTACTAGATATTAGGCACAAAATCAGGATGTGAGTGAGAATTTATGACCCATTTGTTAGCAATCTTGGCATTGATGAGTGCTTGAATCAATAAGATTACCCCTGAATCATCCATTGTACATTACCATTCTTTCTCTACGCCTGTATCTCTCCTTTGTGTACCAAATTCTCTCCCTCTTCCATTAACTACTGCAACATTGTTGTGAAGGCTATTCTGCAGACACGGCCCAGGTGAACGCATGAAAGGGAAGTTATGCTTACGATATTGCCTTATCGACCACTAACTTAGCTGCAGCATCCTAATACAATTGAATATCGTGAACATACCTGTCCTTCCGGCAGATATACCACATATGGAGATTCATATTTCACCTCGCTCGATAACAAACCCCAGTATGAACCCTTGCAACTCTGCCATCACTCACAAGGTCCCAACCAAATCTATCAAGCTCTGCAGATTCTCAATGCTGCACCAATTTCTATGCTATGCGGTGACCACAAATGCTCGAAATTTCACACATAATGACTACGTTTAGAGGAGTCATATGCAGGGGCTCATGTTTTCATTCGGGTTCTCAGTGCTCACTTTGCGGCCAGCAGGAAGGGTTAGTTGATGTCGTGAGTTATCTTCCGGTGCGTCTGGTTCTATTCTCTATGTGGGAGGGCTTTAGCTAACCTCCAATTCTTGCATCCGTACAGAGTGTTGTTCATAGGAGTTGCTAACATTCGGCACTAGGAATCCATCTATTCTGGCACACCTGACAATATCCAAAATCGCAACACGGACTGCCATCCTCGATATAAATATACACCGTTGAAGTCATCTCTCCAGAAACCTTTCAAGGCGCGCCTTGAATTGCATTCTCCTCAAGTATGTGCTAATTCTTGCACCATTTATCCTGTTATTGTATTGTACTTAATCTTATATTTCCTGCTTTTACACTCTGTCCCACATTCTCCAACTTCAGATCTTCGCTACAGCAAATGGAACCTCTGCCCAGCCAGGTGAGGAATCACTATTCACAGAAGAATCATGAAGCACGCCTAGAGAGAGCACTCGCATTCAAGAAAGCAACCAATCTTCATTGCCCATCAAATGTTTGCTTTCCTATTCTCTACCTTCGTGCATCGTATTGCAGATGATTAATACACTTGATTTCATTAATGTATCAGGATGATGAGACCAATCAGGATATCAGTGATGACGACAGTGAGGACATCGGAGAGTACACCATATCATCTGACATCGAAGAAGACGATTTGGATCATCAACAGGAGGTCCTTCATCTAGGTCAGGCACGCCGGGATATGTCATTACACACTACAAGGGTTCCACTGCGAAAGAAACGGAGCTGTGCCGATACTGTCAATGCACGCCCTCCACTTCCAAATTTCCGGAATCTACCTGCGGCAATGGCACCACCACTGCTCAAATGGCAAAAGTCATCCCTCCTCAACAAATTATCTGAGTCTGACTGTGCACCATCCGCCCGGGCGCTGGTGCTTCCCAACAAGTCTAGTGGAGACCAGTATATTCCACAACCCAAGGCCAGTAGTGATCAGAACGTTCCCCAACCCCAACAGGGCACTTTTGAGGTAGCGAAAAGGTTCATGGAGGCAATCTTATTCACAAAGAATTCTTGGCCAATAATATCCGATGACAAGTACTCGATGGTTGAAGAAGCTTGGAAACTAGCCATTGAAGCCCAGGATCGTCAGCGGGCATTAGCAGGTGCACTTGTAAGTACACCATCTGTGTGTCAATTGCCCAGTGGTCCATCTCTCAAAATAGATCCGCAAACACGAGAAGCTTCAAGTCTTGAATTCTGTTCAATGCTTCTCTATGAGACTTATGGATATTGACTACCCCCGAAAATATACATAGTTGAAACTGAAGATTAGTACCATTCGAGGACAGTGGGCAGATAGGGCATGTTGAACTGTTTTCTGAAGTTACCGGTTGGATGTGGGCTCTGAGACTGAGTTTTGGATCAAGGTTAAGGAGCTGCTGTTTGATGATGCTTACCTCTCCAAGGTCGTCGATGATAAGAAGTTATGGTTCACGCCAATGGAAGTGCTTGATCTCATTTACCACCAATTTTTCTTCACCGCCAATAGCTTGGGGCGCCAGCCAACAACATCACAGTATTTCCAACCTCTTGCTCCTCAGACTTTAGCACTGGCAGCCACAGGTATTCATTGTGCGCTGTCTGAATACGCCAGTGGAAAGAAGGCCACGGTTATGTTATCTCAAGATGAATATCGAGGTACATTTGGCCCATCCCCTGTGATCAATTTTACTCTTGAGGCTACTACGCAATCAATCACATATCAGCGGCCGCA
>Ga0307515_10001083_pt1 | contig 62348 bp, 32 predicted proteins | sample 17_EM_MG_FD_194513 | JGI IMG/M metagenome (GOLD analysis project Ga0307515, IMG submission 194513) | Populus trichocarpa ectomycorrhiza microbial communities from riparian zone in the Pacific Northwest, United States - 17_EM | ecosystem: Host-associated > Plants > Roots > Unclassified | place... | reverse complement strand
TATAAATCAACCTAAAAAAACATGGAAACCTACAAAAAAAAGAAAGGTAAAAAAAGAGCCTAATCATTAATGATATAAACATTAAATGATAAAATTAAAAAATATCAACATAAAAAAAAAAAAAAAGTAAACTCGGGTGAATCTTTTAAACTCAAGTAAAGGTCTCACACTCACAACTCATTAAATCCTATACTCGGACTGAAACAAAAAGATCAATTACCAATCAATTTAATATTGATTAACTAAAGTAAATCCAGCAAAGAACAACAAATAAAAAGATTGGAGAAACCCGAGTCATTTTCAAAATCGATGAAAAATCTTAGAGAAAACAAACAAATAAAATAAAATTTAAAATTTTATCTCAAATAAAACAAATAGCAATTTAAATAATGAGAGCTAAATTTAAAAGATTAAAAATTAAAAGGTGATGAAATAAAAAAGAATTCTAATATTATAAATTATTTTAGAAAATCATTTCAAATATTGAATGATTGAATAAAACAAAATCAATTTAAATTTATATTTAACCTAAATATAAAATTAAAATATTTTGAAAAAGCCTAGGGGCGCATGCTTATGACTTAGTGCCCTTGAGTCATTTAAGGAAAAGCCTAGGCATGTGGGTCTTTAAGCCTAGACCTACGTGTGTGAGCCTGATTTTAATTTTTTTTAATGTTTTAAAGGGGTGGATAACCTTTTTTTTTTGAAAAAAAATATGCAAACGATACATTGCATGCCGAGACAGATGATGTTTTAATTGCGAGCCCATATTTCAACCATCACGGTGGTGGCTGAAAAATTGAGCTAATGTTTTTCTTGTCCAAAAAACCCAATTTTTAAGTTATTTCAACCCAAAAATACCTCACCAATACTCTTAGAACATTTATAAACTAATTCATCAACCTAAAACATGCAAAAAAGGGTCCAAAAACTCAAAATCAAACTGGGTTAGATTTTTCTTCCTCGTTTTAGACTTGTTTTTTTAAGCAATATTAAGGCTCTAAACAACATACTAGCATTAAACCCTTTATATCACATAGAACCTGTGGACATTAAAAACAACAATTTTGGTGTTTAGAAATGACAGGAATAATGATTTTTTTTCTCATCGCCAGACTCCATCAATCTCTTTATTATCTCTTTAACTAGGAACTAAAAATAATAAAAATAAATTTTTATATCAAAATTAAATTTTTGAAATTTAAAGTAACATAAATGGTATAAATTGAGTTATTTTTAAAAATAGAGAAACTAAATGTATTTTGCATGTAAACTCTGGACATGTCACCTATATTTGGCACATTTTTAATCTTGATCCTTATTTTTGTAATTCTATTCTTGATTAAGAAATAAAAAACAATTGATCTTTAATTTGGAGAAACTGACCAAAATAAAAGGTTGATACCCAAATTGAAAAAAGGAGCAAGTTTTCTCTGCAAGGAAAAATTCTTCGCCTTTTAGTGTTTTACTTAATAATTAATTAATAAAGCAGAGGTGACGTACTTGCTGCATTAAGTTTTAAATATATGCTATTATTATAATTTCAAAAAATAAAAATAATCTCAGAAAATCGTTTTAGCTTATAAATAAAGCAGATGTGGCGTCGAATATACGCCCCTTGAACTCCCTATATAAAACCAAACACAAACCGTGAAGTTTCGCAACTGTTCTGGTCCCATCCTCAGGATCAGTTAATCATAAAAAGAATGCCGGAGGATATTTGCACCGACCGCCCTCTCTACGGCGGCTCAATTTCCAGCACCTTCCCTGTCAGATTCCAGGTCAGTTTCTTTCATATATATATATATATATATATACACACACACACACACACACACACACACACACATTTCTTTTCTCTGTCAAAAAACTAAATGTTTTTGTTTTTGTAGGATGTGAGCAACATTCGACAAGTTCCTGATCATCAAGAGGCATTTGTGGATCCAAGTCGTGATGAAAGCTTGATTTTCGAGCTCTTAGAGTTGAAGCCTGATGTGAATGATAATGGAAGTGCCGTTTGGTTTCTTCAAGACCTTGCGAATGAGCAAGACGCTCAAGGGTTTACTCTAGTTGAGCAGTCAGGCGTGGTTGAGGTTCCAATTGGGAATGTTTCAGTTGTTGTTACAACAGCAATTGGGCAGATGGGGATTTCTAAAGCACGACAAGGAAGGGAAGCCCAGAATGTTGTGCAGGTTTATTTGGCCAATCTTCGACTTAAGAATGTTGGCACTGATGTTCTCGTTGTTGCCTATGAACCCATTTTGATAAGTCCTTTGAGTGAAAGTGCTGCGACTGTTGGTGCTGGTTTACCTGCCCCGGCTGCGCAATCTGGGTTCTTGCCAATGGCTGAGGTTTTTAAGCTTGCTGTTTCTAATTTCAAAGTTAATGACTGGAATCTTTTTGGTAATTGAACCACAGGGAAAGATATTGTTTGGGAAACTTTTCGATTTTTTTTTTGTTTATTTAGTATTTGAGGAGTTGTGATAAATATTTGTATGAAGTTTGGTCTACTTTCTTTAAAGAAATGTTCTAATTTCAATGGTTTCATACATCTTTGCTGAAGAGTTTACAAGTAGGGAAAAAAAGAATTTTGAAAACCTATAGGTGCAACTTGGAAACACTAATTTGGGCCACTTGTGCAGTTCTGTTTTCTAAGCTCAAGACAAGATAAACAATGTTAGCTGCATAATTGCATTGATAGGCTTACACAATTATGCGGTCTGATGGTCTCTGAATGTTGATTTATGATTCAGTATTGTTACACGCCCGCTACATATTCCATGCATATGATGCGTGTGGTTCATTTTATTCCCTGCTTATCGAACATACACTCAAGTTTTGATGGACTTCGTCTGTTTTCAGTCAATTGATTCTATGAAACATGAACTGAACGATGCACAATGCAGAAAGCGAAAGGACACAGCTCATGAAAACAGTGCCCCTGTCCCTAACACCCTTATCCCCGTTGCATAAAATGCTCTGGTTAGATTGTTTTAAATTTTGCCAATCTGAATTTAGAAATTGTTTTTCTATTGTGTTCACCTAAATACTATTGACTCTTTTTCTTTTTTGCCCGCTTATGCTGTTGCTAGGTTCCCTTGATTTCTTTGATGAACTTGCTCTGGGAAGTACATTTTGATGCATGTTGAGTTGTGTTCCTGTGATTTTAATTCATGTTGTCCCCTACTTCCATGTTTACATGCATTTGAGATTTATGGAACAGCATGTATTGCAGCTTATGCAATGTAAATATGTTGGAGATTCTGCTATACAGAAATAACTTTTGACTTTTACTGTACCTGAACCATTTTGAACAAGCTTCGTTGTTAAAGTATCAAAATAGTCTTTAAGCACAATTTTCCTGTTGCTCAGCAGAGTCAAATCATTATTCTCAATGGATCAGATAACAGAGTCTAATGGAAGCTGTCATTTATAGTGATGTCTCCTAATTTTTATCTCCCAAGGCTGCTGGTACTTGGATGTTGGCCGCACAAAGTTTGCAGCCTCTGTTTCAAGACTGAAGTTTCTCACATTTCCCTGTACTGTTATCTGTTTTCCCACCTTAGGCTTAACACTTTTTAGACTAGAACAAGTATCCAATGACAGTGGCAAAGGATGACAACTAAGGAGGAGCAGTTTCATTTTTCATCACAGACTCAATGACAACAGACAGGCAAAGAATATCTCACGCACTGACTTCCACAACACATATACCCTGACTACATCAACCCTTCTAACAAACTTTATGTGCACCATTTTTCTTCTCCTTTTTCATTTTATTCGTCATTGGCTTTTAATCCGTTTATTTTTTTTCCAATCGAACAACAAATTAAAACCTAATATATATCTCAGTTTTTTTGGCAGGGAAAGGTTGCTATGATAACAAGAGGTGATTCCATAATAGGAAAATTTGTATGCTATCATTTTGCATTAGAGGGTGCAACTGTGGCGTTTACGGATGTAGAAAGCATAGAGGATTGAAACAAGAATGATGCCCTGAAGATGATACTGAAGGCAAAGACAAGTGATGCAAAAGACCTATTGCCATAGCTACTGATATTAGCAATGAAGATAATTTACAAGAGAGTTGTTGATCAAGTTATGAGCAAATATGGGCAGATAGATATTCTGGTGAACAGCACAGTCGTGCAACATTATAGTACAACACTAGAAAAGGTTACCGAGGTTTGGCTTGAGAGGCTGTTAAGAACCAACATTTATGGTCACTTCTTCTGGACCAGGTAAGAAAAACTGCTTTGAGTAATTCTTCCATCCAGAGAGGAAGTTCTAATAATGAAGATGCAGGTATTTGAGAGTAATTAACCAGTCAAGAAATCTTAATTCTTTCGATCTTATTCCCAATTGGTATGCAGGGATTGTTTGAAGCACATGAAAGAAGGAAGCTGTATTATCAAAACGACCATGGAGTGAGTGCAGGGTTGCTTGATTATAGCTCTACTAAGAGTGCCATTGTATCTATTACAAGAGCTCTGGCTCTGAAGCTTATAAACGAAGGGATTGGAGTAAATGCTGAGGCCCCAGGTCCACTTTTGACGCCATTGCAACCGGCTTCTTTGCCTGTTTAGAAGGTTCAAAGCTTTGGGTCTGGGATTCCATTGGGCAGGGCAGGGCAGCCATCTGAGATTGCACCCTCTTTTGTCTTCCTGACATCTGATGATTGTTCCTCATACCTAACTAGTTAAGTTCTGCATCCTAATGGTAAGTATTTTAGAGATAAACCTGTGATTATTTTTTAATTTCTAAGGTTATTTACAAATATTGGAATTTGTTTACCTTGCCGGTGGTGTCATTGTCAATACTTCATGTTGCTAGAACATAATATTAGATGGCTGCTCCGTAACATCTCGAACATGTTTTAAACTTTTTTTCTCTCTCTAAAAACACTTAGAAAAGAGGGTGGTTGTCGCTATCACAAGGTTGAAGATCCCTTTGCACGATATCACTTGTATTTTTGTGTCCGTTTCATCCGTTTATATACATATTATCTTTCATCCATCCAAGACTCCACTTATCTGTGTTTTGATCATGAATTATTTTTTCATTAGACATTTGACTTGTTTGTGTAGATGGTCTTCATATGTGGAAGATGGAAAAGTAAAGCTTCTAAATGTAGAGGAAGCTCCATTCATTCCACCTTAATCTGTAACATCTATACATTCAGAAATTACGTGCTTCTTGAATATATATTTGCTAGCTGCCATGAATCATACCACGAAACATACTTGTACTAAGGATTTGAAATTTATCTTTGAGCCTTGTTGCTTTGCATGCATAAAGTTCCTCTGCACTTTTGAACGTTATCCATCTGCAGAGTTGGACCTTAGCTAGAGCCTCTACGCAAGAGTTTTGACAGTTTCATCCAGGCGGAAATTCTTGTGCCAATGGAGGTCTCTTTTCTTGTGTTCAACCTTTTGTCTATGCGTTGCATCTCTTTTTTTATAACTTTAATATTTTTTATGTAATAAAAAATGGAAAGAAAAAATAAGTAAAAAAAAAAGCATTTGTATTTAATTATGCAATTTATTTCATATCGTTGATGGAATTACTAACAAAGAGCTTTCTCTTATCAAACAAATTAATTCTGCGTAGGAACTCAATGAACATTTAAGTTGATACGAAAATCTAGTCAATCAAGGTGGCTAAGGGAAACAATGAGCTGTACTCTTATTAAATTTGACTAATACAATTCAATTGAAACTCAGCTGTGGAACTGCGGAAGCATCAATATTTTTAGCCCAAACAGCTTCAGAGGTGGCCGGCCGGCAGGGATGATGATAAATTGAGTTGTAAGAACAAACGTTACCTTTTAGCTATTGAACCCACAAAAAATGACAGTACACTGTTTTCAATTTCATACAAGAAAACTAAAGATTGACATAAGAGATACCTAGCCAGCCAAAATACTGCTATTTCCGTGCCTGTTTATGCTATAAACTTCTGCCTATTCGACGTCTACACACACCTTCCTTCCTCACAAGACAAACAAAAACATAGGAGATATAGCAGAAACAAAAACGGAAATAGCACAACCATACTTACATATTCAAAGAATTTGATAGGACGAGAGATTTACGTGAGCCTAGAGAAATATATTTTCAATTCAAGAAGACGATGACAAGGACAAGCATAATCATGGGCACAGTGGATTGCTCCCAGGGCCTCCATAGTAGAAGTGTGTGCCCCATTCATTGCTGTAAGAGCTCTTGATGTTGTAACAATTGGTGTTTTCAGCTAACGTTGAGATGCTCTGGACTGCGGTGAGGCTGTTATCAGAGTCCACGATCTCTAGGTTCCGAAAATAACTTGCCTTTCCGAACCCATCTTCTGCAAAGTTGCCGGAGCCCATCTGGGTCGATGTGTGCTCGCCGTTAGCCCTTGAGTTCACCACTTCACCTCCCCACTCCACCATGGTGGCATGGTTTGCTAGGTGTGTAAAAAGCTCTGCTGGCCAGTATCCTACTAGGGTGTTGTCACCAAAACCCATCCACCAATTACCTAGCTTCGGGTCCTATTCTCGAAAAAAAAAAGAAAAAAAAAAAGCTACTTAGAAATCAAGTCTGTGCAATAAGTTATAAATATTAGGTTCTATTTTTATTATTTCAATGATTTAAAAATAATATATGAATATGCTTTTCTACCTTCCAAATGAGGATGCTGATATCATATTGGTTTCCTGTGTACGATGATACAGGAGAAATGGCAGCTCCAATGGCTACTCTGCTATTCGTTTGCACAAATCCTGAGCAGAGAAGGTTGTAGCATCCTGTTGCCTGGTATGAATCACTCTGTAAAATGCAATTAAAAAGAATAAATATCATATCCAATCAGAAAATATCTTCAACTACATTCTGACGAACACCAATATTAATTGCACAGCCTTGAAATCATTAATTCTCGAAGAAAAGTCTCAATTATACCATTATTAAAATTAATGTATAAGAACTTGGAAGCACCTTGTTTTTTTTTAAAGAATTTTATATTTAAAAATTGTATTTTTTAAAAATTATTTTTAATATTAATATATCAACATGATCTAAAAACATTAAAAACAAATTAATATAAAAAAAATTAATTTTTTAAAAAACTATTTTTAAAACATAAAAATTAGAATAGCAAGCTGTTTATGGTTGAGGAAATAGTTAGGAGGATGTCCAATCCACCAAAAAGGGTTGCTGTCGCTTCATTATTATCAAGGCCTAACTCGAAGTGTTTAGTACTTCTCTTTTCTTTTAACAGCTCATGTTTTGTTGATTCCAATTATGGCCATGTTTGATATTTATTACATGTTAATCTTGTTTTTTTAAAAAAAAAATTAGTTTCAAATTAATTTAATTTTTTATTTTTTGAATCAATTTAATTAATATGTTAATATCAAGAATAAATATTAAAAAACAAAAAAATATTATTTTAATATATTTTTTTTTAAAAAAACCCAAACAGATTCTTAATTGATATTATCTCAAAGCACCTGGTATTTATCGCATCATTAATTTTATTTTATGGGAGAGATTATTATTTTATAAAAAAGTATATCATAAATGAAGACTTTGATCCAACTAGTGTATAATATTTGCAAACATTTTCCAAGAGGAAACCTTATAGATTGAAAGCAGATTTTCCAGCTCAAGATGATGAGGTTGACTTTAAAGTTTATGAACCCAATTTTGTTCATTGTTTTAGGGGACGTGCACATGGTTAATTAATTATTCCAAAGAATGATTCCATGATGTTTGAATATTCATTTAATAATAATAACAACAAAAAAAATATATATTAATTAATTGCTAATTGAGGATTAGAGTGCTAGAAATCTTACTGTCCAGTACGTAAACAATCTAGGCCTGCTGTCACCATAAAGCTCCGGACTGACCTGACTAGTAGAATAAATCATAAATTCAAAAAATCCCACTGATAAAACATATAATATATTAATTTTCCTAGGAAATACAATACTATTAAGAACAATAAGGTTTTTAATCGAAATATTATAGTGTGGGATAGTGTGCAGCGAGGGACAGGAAATGGAAGGAGTACCTGCCACCCAGCTTCTATGCTGTTGAGATCTGAGCCGTCGAATGATCCCGAGAGCACCCATATCTGGGAGAGACTAAACTCGTTGACCACTTGGATTGATGGGTCCCACACGTTAATTGTTGCCTTCGCTCCATACACCTCTTGCGAGGATCCAGTGTAGGCAATTGCATGCTGGGAGCGATGGCGCACATGCAGCAGCAGCAGAGAGAAAAGGATCGATCAAAGTTCAGATTAGAAAATAAATGCAGCACCATCTTCAAGGTAAATCTTGTGGGTCCCTTGGAAGGGAAACTATCTTCCATCATCAAATGGCTAGAAATTTGGTTCATTCTAAGGGGAGACGTCCCTGTTGCCTCAGATGCAATAAATTTCCCGTTTGAAAAAGGAAAATGATTGAATCAAGTATGAATCTTGTATCTTTGTGTGTGCATTCAGAGTATGGATCCATTTTTTATGGTGCGAGTAAATGCTATTTATACATTAAAAACTTGATAATTAATATATATAAACTTTCAAGCCAAAATAGCATAATTTTTCTTGTCATCAAGCCATGCAGGAGAAGGTTTGATGGAAGGGCACCATAAGATCATCCTACTTACGTAGTGAAAATATATCCTTTGTATGTACTTGAACACAACAAATTGAGATAATTATGTATGGTAACTAAAAAAAAATCAAAATTAAAGCAATTTGTTTCAAGGGGGGGGGAAGAGATAGGATACCTCATGTCCATTGGCGCTAACTACATCGGGTGCATCTTTGCGTCTAGCAAGAGAGATTGGTGCTTGTTTCTTGCCAAAGTCGAACAAAGACTTGGATCTCAACACATCATGAGCCGTGCTCCGCCGTATCGGAACAGTTCCTTTAGGGCACCTTGTTCCATTCCTATGCCACATTTGCCATGAACCTCTTATCACACCTTCTTCGACATTACTCTTCTTCGTTTTGTCATCCTCTTTCAACATTTTCACTCTAGGCCTTTCTGGTGGATCTCTCTGTTAATTACATTAGCATAATTAGCATAATCCTTGATGCTATTGTTGTTGTTGTTAGCATAAATCAAAGTAATTAACATTACATGTAAAATAAAGTTATAAATTCTTTTTAGGAGAGAAGGAAAGATCATGACAAAGTACATGGAGCCAAGAAATGCCTTTTCACAAACAAGATTTAGGGTTAGAAACTCCAGAACTTTCAGCTTTTTCGCGTAGAAAACTATAAGATAGTAAATAATAAATGTTAGAGGAAAAAGGTTAGCAAATGTGAGATACTCATTAATTAAATGGATAGGGGAAGAGAGGGAATTAAGGAGGTGCTTTTTCAGGTTAGTTACCTGGATCTTGTGATTCCTTAAGAGAGGGTGATCTAGAGCAGGCTGTTTTCTCTTATGAACACAATCTATAATATCTCCATCTGGGCTCTGTAAGCATGCCAAAGCAAGAAACCCCACATGAGATGAAATCAAAACATGAACAAATTTGTTGTAAATTTAAGAAGACGGGTTTGTAATATTACCTCTATGGTCATGACAGGAGGCTTGTTAATCTTGTCCAAGTGCCTTTGAATCCTTTCAAGTCTCATGCTACTGACTTGCCTGTAACTTGTGTAATTTAGGGCCGATACAACAGCACTCAACCTTTGGACAAGAAGAAGAGCTAGAAGGAGAGGTGCTAGAAACCCTCTTTTCCTTACTAGAAAACCCATGTTTCTGTCTTTCAGTGCCAAGAATGAAACAAAGATAGAAACTGAGGGAACTAACAAACCATTACTAGAGCTATCACAATAACAAATCTGACTTTTTCTTTAGATATCACTTGCATCAAACCCCCCCGCAGAAACCAGAGCAGATAATAGAAAATGACTTATCTCTTAGGGTCTTTATGGTGAGGAGGAAGGTTGGTGAAGATGGTTAATTAACCTGCAAATTAAGAGGCCCCCTCTCTTACACACTCACTATCAAGATCATCATTCCCTACATACATTGGATTCAGATACGTGTGTTGACAAAGAAGAGGAGTGATAGTTAGTGTTTAATTTTTGTGTTGCTTTGGAGTTGCACCAAAGACAGAGAGAAAAGAGAGAGAGAAGGAACAAAGACTTGAAAGCACTATAAAAACCCAGACCTACCCAACTACACAAGCAGGCCTCTTTTTATTGCACTACTTGAATGTGTATCTGCCACCATAAAACTTTTCATTAATGTTTTCACTTTAAGTTCTTCACAGCCATAGCTTTCTTTCCTTCGCAGTCTTCTCTCCATCCCTTGCTTCTACCTTCTTTTAAACTCCAAGTAGCACTCAATTGGTGTGTTCTCTATGCTTTTTTGATGCCACATGGCTTGTATTTTATATTTCTTCACCTAATCTAGGTATAATATGATCCGAATGTGAATATGATCTGTTACCCTCTAAAACATATATACACCGAAATCTATCAATTTTTTTTCTTTTTTGAAAAATGAAATTATAATTTGCAATCCCTTTGATTCCGCCTCTTTTTTTGCCTATTAATTATGGGTATACAAGGCGAAAAAAATATAAGATACGTGACTATTTTAATACAAGTTCAAATCTCCTAACAAGCACCAACAAAAATAAAATTCTTTCCGTATAAACTTAGTATAGCTTCATTTTCTCTCACAAAAAAAATGCAAATATTTATGTTTGGGCTTTGAGGTGTTGAAACCCAAGGAAAGAGGGTGTTTTACTATTGATGTTTGAAATTTCAAAGTGTTAGGGAGCTGTAATTTGTTTTCATTTGATTCTGTGTATTGGGTTCCAAGCAATCCCTTGATGTGTGCTTCAATGCACTCCTATCCATGTGGTTATATGTTTTAGAAATAAATGTTTACGTGAGAATTGATTTGAAGCAACCATAGGATAATAAATGAAGAACAGGAAATTATTAAATTAAATTTCGTAAACTTCTATTCTCGAATCTTGAATGCCTCAGTGCGCGCGTTCGTTCAAGATAAAAAATTGTTTTTCAGCATCTATTACGACTCCCCACCATGGAACTTTGGTGTTTGACTGAGATTATTAAATAATCGAAATCTCTTCGATGCCCTTAATTTTATGCATATCCATCTAATTAATTCACTACTACTTTATGATTCTCAACAAAGTAAAATTACACAATTTTAGTAAATCCTGATGTAGGCCCGTCATTTTTTGGTGTAAGCAAAAAGGGCAGCATTATGTGTTTGATGAACACCTTGCTGTCAACCCAGCAATCTTCCTAGCGCTGAAAAAGAGAAAGAAAGAGAAGACATAAATAGTTGAAAGTTGATTAACACAAGGGGCAAGTAAATCCCTAGCTAGAAAGACGTGTCTTCTGCAAGTTGCTAATCACATAATTTCCTTGCGTTTTCAAGATGAAGGAGGAAGAACAGTTAAGCAGAGGTGACTGCTAATTTATTTAATTAAAGTGCCTTTTAATTGTTGCATATAGCAAGGGGACGTGCAGAAATTCAAGGTTAAATAAATAACCACTTGATTCAAAAAAGAGAAATCAAAACGTAATTAGTTAATTTGCAACGCCCCTTTTTCAAGGTATAATAAAGAGACCCCAGTTGAGTTGATGATGCTCACCAATCACAAACACATAAAGAAACCCTAATTTGCCTGCAAGATTTATATCTAGTTAGTACATCATTTTGTGATTCCTTGGAGCATTTGAGAACAGGCAGCGTTTAAGATTGACCAGGTATTTTCTACTTCTCATTAAAGAATACGCCCTGTAGCCATTCAAGCCTCAGAATTTATGGCTTAATTTTCAACAGTGTTGATAAGTACTCTTGCAGAGTTATATCCATAGTGATGGCTAGGTTGTTCGTCACAGTTACTGAGCAGCTGACACCACAAATGCTTACATGAACTTTAAAGAGAACACAATAAGAAAACAAACGAGCTAATGTAAGTTTTGACATATACGTTTAATTAGTAGCTACAGATTTTCGTTAACCCAGATTCCTAACCATCCGATTTCTTCACCAATCCTTGTTAACTTTAAGATTTTCGCTATCTGTTACCAACAAAATATTGTGTTCTTTTGAATTATATATAAATGCAGAGAAGAGTGTTTTAGTAACATTTATAATGAAATATATAATACCACAAGGAACTTTCTTTTCCCCTTTTTTTTTTTTTTTCCCTCCGATGGCATGTTTTGATGCAAAAATATATTAGATAATAATATAAATTATATCTTGAAATTTCTTTTAATAGTTTAAGTTTTAAAGTTAAATTGGTTATTTGACATGATATTAGAGTCTTGATGATTAAATGATTACGAATTCAAATTTCATCATCCCTGTTTATTTGATAAAAATTAAATATAAGGTACGTAGTGTATGTCTATGTGAGTTTTAAATTTAAAGGATTTTCACTTGAAACAATATATTAAAAAATAATATAAATAATATTAATATGATTAAATTACTAATTAAGCTCTCAAATGAAAAATAAAATAGAAATGTGTAACACATCTGACATCTAACGGCACAGTCCTCGCTTTCAAGGCAAGAAGTAGGCAAGAATATTGACTTGCTCTTCAATTATTTATTTTCCTCTCTGTCTCTCTACCTACTTGCCGTGAGGTACCAAGCACGGCAGAACTTGAGAAAACTGATTTCTTTTTCTTATATTTCTTCTGGAAAAGGGAAACTACAACAGGTTGATTGACCAGGAAATATCAAAGTAAACGAACCACAATATGGGGTTAGAAATTTGAACCTTTTGGAAAAAGAAACAAGACAACATTGCCAAACGAGACCTTATATTGTAGCTTCTTAAATAATCAAAATTGAACCCTTTATTTGTAATTTGATCAAATTAAACTTTTTGTTTCTTGATCTTGATTTTCTTAAACAGTTTTTCCATGTTTTCCAATTGATTTATTATGATATCAAAGGTAACAAATGTCACGGTAACACTTGTTTTCTTGATTCCACCGCACTCACCATTAAAATTGAAGTTCAGAATTAAAATAAAAACATTAAGGAAAAACTTAAACCTTAAAAACATTAATTGTGGAGTATCTCAAGAAAAAAAAATTTGAAAAAAAAGAAGAAGAGAACAAAACAAAGTCACATTCAAATCTTTTTTAATATATGGAGGAAGATATTAAGGATATAGACATGAATAATAATTTTAATCCACCTTTTGACCAAGGAGTCCTTTTTAATATTAATAGAGTGTCAAAAAGGTATAAATCATTTTCTCTAAAGAATTAGAGATCGATAACATAAAAAGAAATATAATCAAGGTCCCTATAAAAAAATAACAAAGGTTCAATTTAATAATGTATTGAGTTTAGATGTAATTTTATTATATTTGCATTTTAATTACATATGGTATGTGTCATAACCTATTTTTGGGTTATTCCCCAAATTCACTTTTTCTCTTCCAAAAAATCAAAAAAATATTCGAACTAAAAACAAAAAAATTCAAAAAAATAATAGCAATGAGAAGAAGATGTCGGAACGCCCTGAAAATGGCTAGAATTTGGTTAAGGAGGTTCAAAAATACAAAGATTGAAATTTGATAGTATTTTGTTGACTGATAAGAGCCCTGATGATAAAGAAAATTCAATTTGAGGAAGAAAAGTTCAAAATCAGATGTTTATGGACTCAATTAAATTTTATTGAAGGTTTAATTGAATTTATAGAGGGTTTGATTGCAAGAAAAATTAATTTTTAAGTCAATTTGGGCTTTAATTGGAAGAAATTAAAGTTATGGGGTCAAATTATAATTTTTGAGAGTTGTTTTGGTTAAATTAGGGGCTTAATTGCATAAATATTGAAGTTTGATGGCCAATTAGGGACTTAATTAAAGAATTCCGAAACCAAGGACCAAACAAAAAAAAGCGCGCAAATAGAGGGACTGATTTGAAACTTAATCTTTTGGCACCATTTCTCTTTTAAATGAAACGACGCCGTTTCATCCACTATTTCAAAAAAAAAAGGAGAAGCCCAAATGGTGTCGTTTTGAACGGCACTGTGGGTCTTCTTCTTCCCCTGGACGCGCGAGGCAGGGGAAGAAGAATTTTCTCCCTTGCTTTTCTATTCTCCTTCTTTCTTAGAAAGCTTCAAAAAGACGTCGACACCACTCCCCACTTGCTGAATTTCTGACCCGTGGTTTACCACGTGGTGAAGAAGCATAAAGGACGTACCCCTTGAGCGGTTATGGGGCGGTTGCACAGTGACTGCCCCGACCACCCTACCCTTGCGCCATAACTGGGTAGGGGTAGTAGGCCTCTCACCCCTGTTTTTTTCCTATAAATACAAGGGAAGAGAGAGCACAAAAAAAGGGCAGCTGGAAAAGACCAAAAAAAAAGAAGAGAAAAAACAGAGGCGAAAAAAGAAGAAGAAGTAGAGAGCAGAACAGGGGCGGTCTGCCACCCGCACCGCCATACCACCGTCCGCAGCCACAACAACACCATCATCGACAGGAATAGAAGAAGAAATAGAAAAGCGGCAGAACAGAAGCAAAAGAAGAAGAAACGCAGATAAACATAGGAGAAAAGAGGAGGAACCACTGATTGGAAACGCTGCAACCGCCGCCACCACTGCCACCAGCAGCTGTGTTCTGCCACCGTGAGTCGCCGCGCAGGTCTGCTTCCCTGCCCTTCTCTTCTTCTGCTCCCCGTCTCCACTGTTCACGTTGCATATGAACAGTAGAGAGCTGCTCCACTGTTCACAGGGCCGGGCAGCATCGACCCAATTAAAAAAAACAAAAAATTCTTTTGAAAGAATTGTGATTTTCCCGCGTATTTTTCTACTAAAATTTTCTTAATATTGGTTCGTATTTTTATACTGTAAAAATACAAATCCGGTATTAAAATACTCAGTTTTTCATAAAAAAAAATTGTTTTTATTTTCATGCACACGACCAAGTCTCTCAAAAGCTAAAAATCATATTGTATTTTCATACAACAAAGAAAACTTCAAAAAAAATGTTTTAGCATGCATTTTGGCTTTAATAATCAGTTTATTAAAGTCACGAGAATTTGACCAATATTTCAAACATTTCAAAAAAATATTTTGTTTTGTTTTAGTATAAGGGATTATGAATTTACACGTAAAACGTATTCCCGATATTAAAAAGATATTTCTTTTGACGACATAGAACAATTAGGTTTTTACCCGATAAGATAAGAATTTCTTTACAGAGGAGGACTTTTCTTAAATCATAAACAGACAGACAATTAGAAACCACAACAAGACCTTAGATTTTATCAGACAACAAAACAATGCAGCTTATCTTATGTAGGGCGTAGTTGAGGCACTAATACATTCCCTTTACGCAACCAGTCTTTGTACTCGATCTCTGAGACTAGTTAGGGTTCCTAGTGACCAGAATATTAGGTGACGACTCCCATTTAAATTTTTGACTGATAAAAGTCAAGAATGACTTGTCTACCTATATTTTCTAGATAGACTTACATATACCTTGAGGGTAGACGATTCGTCGCGATGCCGGACACGTGCGACAATATGTATAAAAAAATTAAAACCATGGCGATGAACATAAATTTTATGAATATTTTTGTGTAGAGGAGTTTTTTTTAATATTAATAGTGATTGTAAAAAGGAATAAAAAAAACATGAATATTTTTATCTAGAGTAAATGATAATCTCTCTCTCTCTCTCTCTCTCTCTCTCGGACACACACACACAATTGATTATTGGCATAGAGTTTTAATAGTCAGAATAAATTATCAATAAGGTTTCATGTAGGTTAGAAGTTAGTTACGAAGCTTATTTTTATATTATTTAAGATTTTATTTGAAGTATAAATAGGCATATAAACCAGATTATTAAAAATTATTTTAATTTATATTGTGAAATACAATAAAGTAGTGAATAACTTTCCTTTTATATATTGTATATATTGTAGAGGTCCTTTTAATCTTGACATATTTATGGTAATATAATCTATATAATATTTACTAATAAAGTTCTCTTAATTCATATTATAATTATTGAAATAAGAGTATTTTTATCGAAACAAATGTTTTAACGCAGTTACATATAAAGGGGTTGGTTTGAATAGAAAATCAGAAGCTATTAGATTATGGACTAACCATGCCAGGAAATGGTCGGGTTTTCAGCTTCGATCGGTATCTATAATTTTCTTTACCTTCTTGTCTTGTACTTCATCTTGTTAGTCAACATTGGCTACGTTTCTTCAATTAATAATAATCCCTCTGATATATATATATATATATATATACACACACACACATCACTTTCTCTTTATTTTTGTTACCTTGTTAATTTTCTTTTTTCTACTTAGACCTACTTATTCTTATTTACTTTTGAAAAACAAGTGATCCGAAAATTATCGAATATATTACTGCTTTGACTTTAAACCAATGTTAATATAAATATATATGCAAAAAAAACAATCCATAGCCAACTCAATACGAAAGGATACAATTGAAAGAAAAAAAAACGATACGAGTCAACCCGAGTCATGAGACTGAGATAACTCAATAAAAAAATAAAAACAAAATTGCAAAGTCCAATTTCTAACAAACTCAATGTTGATTGGTGAAATCGAGGGAAAAAATTAATTAAAATAAACACCTGTAAGCTCGGGCAAGGCCACCAAACCTCGTTGATATGGTTTAGCTTTGTGATACGATCCAAGCAAGGTCAAATTCGGATTTTGGTGTAAAATTCTTTGCTGTCTAGTTTTACTCTATTGAGCATAACTCCAAATCCAACAGTCGGATTAAGAATTATGATTGTTGCCATAAACCTGGACTATTGCACATTTTACACCAAAATCCGAATCTGACCTTACTTGAGTCGTATCACAAGGCTGAACCATATCACTCGTTACTTAGATTATACGAATGAGACAACCCAATAGAAAGCAAAATAAATAATAACAATAATATGAAGCTCAAATCTAAATACAACATAATGTTGAAGGATGAAACCAAAAGAAAATTAAATTAAAAAAATAACCCGAGTTAATTTGGGATAGCTCGCCAAACTCGTGTCCTAGGTCATGAAATCGGAATAACCCTATAGAAGGAAAACAAAAGCAAGTCGTGAAGTTCAATTTTCAAAAAAACTCAACATTAAAGGATGAAATTGAAAAAAAATCAACCCTAAAAAAGGACCAATGTCAACTTGGGTTAACTTTTCATACATGTGACCTTGGTTTTAAGACCAGAATTTCTCCATCAAGAAAAACACCAAAGCTCAATTCCCAATTAAACTAATATTGAAGGATGAAATTGAAAAAAGAATTCAATTTAATAAAAAAATAGCAATAAAAAGAATAAAAACCAAATTTAAAATAAAAAAAATTTAAAAGGACAACTTATAATTTTGGATTGATTGATGAAATTAAATAAAAAAAGTTACTTTACAAAAGTACCTAAAGCAAAAATTAACCTCAAATTTGAAATGATAACAAAAAAGAAAGAAAGAAGGAAACTTGGAATTGTGGATAGATCACATTATTATCGATGACAGTAAAGAGATAAAATAAAAAAGAATAAAGAAAGTGTTGTTGGCTACACATTGTCGCGATTACAATAGCTACATGTGCTGCCATAGATGGAAGAAGATGTTGCAAAGCTTCAAATGCAATCATAAAATACTAATTTTTTGCCACTAGAGAAAGTAACATGCGCTGCCATAAAGTTGTGGTTTTTGTCACTTGCCAGCGTGTGCACTGCAGGATCCAATCAATCTTCACAATGTTGGGTAACCAACAAAAAATAACCTCAATATTTCCTATGCCCGAGCAACCAATGTTGGTCTCTAATGGAAGAGAATTAAAGGGGCTTAATATTTGCCAATGCTTAAAATTTGGTCCCCAAGCCTTTAATTATTATAAATTAATAAAATTAAATTTTATTTTTTCAAACCAAGTATCAACTGAGAAACAAAATAATTTCTCAACACTTTGATATTTATATTAGTTAACAAACGAGCATAACCCGCCAATCTCAAACCAACATTATCACAATATCAAAAGACCAAAAATGTAAAATACCAAAGGAAGAAAAATTCATTTGCGACTACGAAGGTAATCCACAATGTTTATTAAGAGGGACTCATTAATTTCACTAGGAGTCTTAGGTTTTTTTTAAATTTAATTTCTAAACATTTTGTGTTAATTATATCCAACATATATACAGATTGAAATGGGAAATTTAAAAGATCTGGGATCAAAATTGATAATGGTCTTATAGTTGAGTGAGGATGTATTTAAGGTTAGTCCTATAAAGCAAAATAGCAGGAGTTTGACCCTTTGTTTGCCAGTGTGCATAATTTTCTAGTGTCATTAAAATTGAAAAGAAAACAAATTCCAGGTGTCACATGAGCTCAATTGTTATTGGATCCTATAGCTTTTGGGACCCAATTACCTAACGTGGAAGTTGCGGATCTGTTGCAGCTTCTGTGTTCACCGCCTAATGAAAGTCTACTGTTTTCTAACACAGCCTTCAATAATCTTCAAAAGCGGCGCAATATAAGGCCGCAGTCCGCACAATCTTCAGAGACGGCAACTATACCCGACGGTACTAAACGCAATAACAACAGGAATGTATCCGCTGCAAATAGGGCTCCACCAGCCCATTTAGTCAACCCGATATTCTACTCACTTTAAAAATATCCTTCCATACTTATTTTACATCTCAGTCCCTAAACTTTTCAAAATATTTATTTGTATCCTTAAATATAATTTTAAGAAAATCCCTCAAACACAAGTTCCTTTTGGAACTTTTATTTTATAAAAAGAGTCTACTCCTCAAGTTAGAGTTTTTGCAATGAGGTAAATCCTAACATTTTAAATATAAAGTAAACGAAATGATTAGCAAATGATTTTTGACATTTTTGTCAAACCCTAACGAATAATCATAAACTGATTATGATATCTAATTTACATTTTCAAACATGAAAAAGATGTAATTTTTTTTAATGAAAATGCTTGGAAAACTTTTAGGATTTGGTCGTAAGCACGAAAAAAAATATTTTTGTTTTTTCGTAAAGAGGAAATTAATTTAATTTTTTTTAAGTTTCAAATTTTTTTAAGAAAAGTTTCGGAGAAAACTGAGTATTTTAATACCGGATCTGTATATTAAAATATAAATATACAGCCTGATATTATACAAAATTATTGGAAAAACTTGCGAAAAAAATCACAAATATTTGAAATGACCATTGGAATTTTTTGTTTTAATAATAATAATAATAATAATAATAATATTATTATTAAATATAAATTGGGCTGACCAGGTCCACCCCGACTCAGTGAGGTTGGGCCGACTGGCGACCCAACATACCTTTTTTTAGGGCTAGGCTAGATCGAAACGGGTCCACCCATTGACCATATGGTTACTGGTCAGGCCCATCAACCATGTTAATTAATTTAACCTCTGCATACAGAACAAACTAATGTTCTGCATTCCGTGGTTATAGCTGCAAAAGAGGAGGAGGGGATCACTTGATGTTAGGAAGCATGACTGGTGGTCTGAGAGGCCGACGTGAGGCTAGTGGTGGCGCTAATGGAGAAATTGGTGGCTGGTGTTGGTTGTTGTAAGAGAAAAGAAAAGAAAAGCTAGTTGTAAAGCAATGACTGGTGTTGATTGTTGGAGGAGAAGAGGGTGAGTTGATGGAGGATGTTCCTGACTATTGGTGGAGGAAAGTGCCGTCTATAAAGTCGTCGAGGCTGAAGGCACGATGGAGAGAGGTAAAGAGGAAGTTGGTCGAGAGAGCACTAATGGCAGAAAGAAAAAATAGAGAGGGAGGCTAGTTTTTTTGTCAACTTTTCACCCCATTTTCTTCCTTCTCAGACCATTAAATTCACCCATATTTATAAAGGGTGGAAGAAGAACATTTTGTTTTTAATAGTGTCCAATCTTGACCCTTGAATCAGCCATGAAAGATCTCAATCATTGGCTCAGAGTGGCCATCATGATCTGTTAAATTTGTCGGTTGAAGACTGCTTGAGTTGACTTCTTTGGGTTGGTTCCACGACCATTGTGGTGTCAATTGGCCAGAAAAAGCCATATCGGCGTGTAATCAAATGTTAGGTGATCATTTTCCTCAAAGTTTTGTCAAATTTTATAGAGAGAAGAAGCATTAAATGTCCTTGAAAAGTAGCCCCCTGAGCATTCTTTTTGGTGAATGTTGAAGAAGATGATGAATAATAATCAAAATGGCGTTGTTTTGGTAAAGTTTAATTTAGTCCTTTGATTTGTAATTTCTTTCAATTACACCCCTCATTGGCTACAAACTTTTAATTTTGAGTAATTTTGCCTCTTACAAACTTTAATTTCAGCCTTGGATTTCAACGTCTTTTTCATTTTGGTCCTCAAGCTTGGATGTCTATAATTTAACCCCTATTTAACCATTAAACTTTCAATTCTCTTCAATTTCACCCCTGATTTCATCCAATTGGGTCCCCAGAGTTCAACACCATTTTCAAAATGGTCATTGGCTATAAATTTCATCAATTTAACCCTTAATTGACTATTAAACTTTCTAATCTTTTCAATTTCACCCCTAATTTTGATTCATTTTTATCCCAGAGTTCGGTTCTTGTCAAAATGGTCATTGACTTTGAATTTTTTCAATTTAGCCCTTAATTGACCCCAAAACTTTAATTTTCTTATGATTTTACCCCTGATTTGAACCAATTGACTTTGAAAAAATTAATTCCAAGGAAACTTAATTCTTGAAGTCAATTTAGGCTTTAATTAAAATAAATTAAAGTGTGGGAGCTGGATTGCAAATTTTAAAAGTTTATTTGGTCGAATAAAGGGCTTAACTGCACAAATATTGAAGTTTAATGAGCAATTAGGGCTTTTATTGAAGGAATTCAAAATCAAGGACTAACTTGTAAGAAGCACGAGATTTCAGGGTTCGAAATCATTAAAATTAAGGATAAAATTGAAGAAATTTGAAAGTTTAGTGGTTAATTGAGATCCAATTGAACAAATTAAAAACCAATAATCAAATTGTAAAGGCTCTCAAATCAATGGATGGCAATAGAGTTTGGTAGCAGTGAAATTATATGAAATTAAGAGTTAATTCAGAGGAAAATCATGGGTAAAATTAAAAGAAATAGGAAAAATAAGGATTTAATTGAAGTTTGCCAAATCCTAATTTGTAGGGTTTAACCAAAACGACGTCGTTCAGCTACTATGCACCTTCTTTTTCAACAATTTTGGCTGATCAAGTAGGCACTTTCATGTAAGGGAATGTGGCATTTATGACCACCTTTGAGGCTGTAACGACCACCATTTTATTGAGAAGCACCCCTTCTATAACCCTATTTCCATGAAATCACCCATTTGTTCTAATGATCTCAGCAACATCTTGTCCATGATTAACCACCCTACATTTTCATATTATATACTAATTAGGTTGACACTTTCAAATAAATAAATGTGGAGTTACAGTCCTCCAAATTGAGCAAGTTTGGATCCAATGTAAAAGTATACACCCCCTCTACCATGATCAGATAATCTCATGCGATGTTTATGTTAGTGTTGCTCCAGCGAAGCCATGAAAATAGCCAACCCAATCAGCCTTAACTGAAACTCATTTGCACAAAACAACCCAACTCTTTCATGCTTTCACATTTAAAAACTCCATGAGGGTTTTTATAAAGGGTTTAAAACCTTTTTTTCAAGATTAAAAGGTTAGAAACACTTTTTATTGGCCTCCAAGTTTGTTACAAAACTATTTAAATAAAAAACCATTGATCAGTGGTGAAACCAGCCTAATTTTAGTTTGCTAGAACCATAAAAAACTCATTTGGAAGCTCTGAATATGCCTATAAAATGAGAGGAAATCAGAGAAGAAAGGAGGAGAGAGAAAAAGGGTAAAGAAATTTTGATTAAGTTTCAGGTGATTCAATCAAGTTTATGATCTCAGGAAAGGATTCAGCTTGCTTTTTCTGAGTTTGGAGAAAAGAAAAAAGAAGGTAGTATCAGAAATCAATTCCTATTTAAAGATTTCAAGCTTGGAAGGTATATTTTTGCAAGCCTTGAAAGTGAAGTCAATGAGGCATATTAGATTGATTTTTATTCTTTAAATGCAATGTTTTGAATGTGTTGACATGTTGATGATAACTTTAATATGTTATGTTTGCATCTAAGTTTGATTTGGAATTTTCCAAATATGTTAGCTAGGTTATGATGTTCTTCTGTTAGTCCTTACATGTTTCTCGGTCGCCGGGTTTTATTTGGTTCTGGTTAAGGGTTTAGGAAGACGTTTTGAATTCAAATTGCATAAAAATATAGGTTTTTTTAGGTTGGCAGTTTTGGAATTTGGATTATTTTGAATGTTGATGATGATCTGTTGTTTTTTTTTGCAGTGTTGATAGTATGTTTTATTTTTTTAGCATGCATTTTGAATTTAATAACCAGTTTACTAAATCTATGAGAATTTGACCAATATTCCAATAACTTACAAATTTTTAATTCATGAAAATTAATGGTCAATATCATGGTATAAATATTGGACCTACAAGTAGACTGATATCTAAATATCAGAAGTTGACCAGAAAATTCTCAAAATTATTCTAAATATTCATTATTTTTAATTGAAAGTATTTTTCACCACAACACTCGAGTTGTGGAAAACACTTACGCTTTCCAGGATAAGTGAACTTTGTCAGGGCACTTGCATGAATCATTTCCATAACAATTGTTTTGGGCACACGAGCCCATAATAAATTTGAAAAGCCAGATTTAGGCACACGAATGAATCTTCACCCTAAGCCATAGATTGACTACTATTTAAAAACTCATCAAAAACCTTAAACCACATTTACACCACATATTACCAGAAAGTTGACAAATACAAACGGAAACACTAACGAAATATTTCTGTTGGTAAATTGCAGTGAATTTTATCGACATAAATATTCCTTCATTATATACCGAGGGGATTACAGTAGGAAAAGAAGAAATAAAAACAAATCCAAAAAGTATGATGACATGTCATTTATACCGACATAATTACCGACGGTATTAATATCGCCAATAAAATATGTTCGTAAAGTTGTTGGTAAACTGTTTACTTATCCCGGGCAATGTTTATCATGTCAATTACAAAGAAAATCACTGATGGATTAATTTCATCGGTATTTTTCAGAAAGCTTTGGAACTGTTCAATTCTTAATTACACTATTAATTAATGTTCTTTATAGACGAAATCACCGACGAATTGAAATATTGTCAGTGTTATTCGGCCGGTTTTTGAAAAAAAATTATTAAATTGAAAATTTAAATTAAATATTACAAAAAGAATCACCGAAGGATTGGAAAGTCATTAGTGATATTTGGCGGTTTCTGAAAATTTTCAATTAAATTAAAAATTTAAATTAAATATAATAGACGAAATCACTGATGGAATGATTAAAAATATTAATTTTTAATTCTCCATCGATAAAACCGTTGGTAAAATGCCCCACTAAAAAGATTAGAATCTCTCATTTCACAACTGATGCACGTATTCTTCGCACGTCTTCTTCTTCTTCTTTTCCTTATGTAAAAAACACCAAAATCCCTTTCTTTCTTTCTCCTCTCTCCTCTCCTCAACTCCTTCTCTTCTCCTCCAGGCTAAGGTTTGTTTTCTCCTCTTCTTCTATTTTCTCTTCTCAGTTTTTCTTTTAATTAACATATTTTATGAATTTTTTTTTCTTTTATCTTTTTAGCTTCACTCGCAACTACATTAAAGTAAGATTTTTTTCTTCCTTTTTTTGTATTATATTTGTTTTTTTATCTTATTTTTAATTTTCTCAGTTCTTAATAATTGTATAAATGTTAAAAGATTTTTTTTTCATATGAGATCAATTTTGTTGGAATTTTTTTTTCAATTTTATTGTTCAATTTCAATTGAAGTTTTTTTATTTGTTGCTAGATTATGGGTTCTGAAATACGTCTTCTCAGGTTTATATTTTTTTGTGTTATTTATTTGTTACAAATTTGTTTGAGTTGATTTTCTTCTCTCTCTTTTTCCAAGCAACTCAGTTCCTGAGTGTTATGAAGTGTTGATTTATATTAATTTAATTATTTTCTAGTTCTGTTAAATAGATTTTTTTAAAAAATATTTTTATATAATCACCGACGGAATTGCATACAATATTTTTGTTGGTTATAGGACAAGCTTCTCAAGGGAAATATCGACGAAATGAAGCAGATAAATTTTATTTAGTGTGCTTTTCCTGTCAGTAAATCCATCGGTAATAAAAAAAAAATTATTATCGACATACCAAATACTACCAACGAGAGTTTTACTGACAAAACACTTTCGTCCATAATTTTGTCGGTAAAATAATTGCCGACAGAATGATAGTACAAATACTGACGGGAAATTCCGTCAAAAATATATGAATTCCGGTAGTGACAAAGCAGTTTACATTAGGTAGGATGCACTAAGAGTGTTAATACCTTTCCTAACCACCATTAGTCCATTACCTTTGAAATCTCTAATAAAACCAGTATACCTGAGTTTCTAGTGATCATAAACCAAATAATTAGGTGGCGACTTCTATGACTCCCTGCCGTCGTAAGCTCACGTGTAACATATATCTATACGTGAGGTTGTACATGTGATAATTTACCTATATAAAAGAACAATTTTTTTTTAATTTAAAAGTCTAAATTAATTAGTTATGGATCCAGTTTTACATATATATAAATAATCTATTTTTAATATATAGCTGATAAAGCTTCTTACTAGTGTTATCTTAGCATCATATCTATCATGCTTAGACCTTTTTTATGGTGCCTTTTCATTTTGATTAATTCGGGTGGGATAATGTGGGAGAGGTAGATAAAATCATCCCCACCCTATTAATGTTTGTCACATGGCTCCTTCATCACTGGATATTGATATGTTCCCTAGTTATGGCCCTAACAAATTGCAATAAAAAGAGAACAACAATAATATTAATGTCAATTAATGGCTTATTGGATCGGAAAGCCACATTTCCTGGAAAAACCCGTGTCTGAGGTGTGGTTTCCTTCTAATATTAATTAGTTATATAACATTTTCTAGGCCTACGGGGCACTGTATGTTGCCAGGAAAAAAGAGAGCAAATAATTAAGGATTGAAGCCATCTTTTCTTTTCTAGCTACCGACTCTAAACAATATTTCATTTCCCCACAATTTAATTAGCTGATGCTAGTTGTAGTGTATATGATGGATTTAGCCCTACTAACGTACTGGCTGTGTGGATGGTGTTTATCGACCAAAGCCGGATCACATTTAATCCATCACCATCAAGTTGCCTTGAATATTGTAAGCTGGTTAACACATGGATACGCTTTCAGTTCTGACCGAAAAGGAGAAACAAAGCTTTCAGAGATAATGCAGATCACAAATTAATGTCATATACGCTGCTTCTCAAGCCTTTGCTGATATTGTTTTTGTATTTGTTATAGGAGTAGGAGGAGTCTTTAGTACTCTCTCTCTCTTTTGATGTACGTTTTCTCTTTTTTTTCCTTTAATTTGTATTTTTTTTCTCCGAGATCTCCAGAGAGGTCATAGAAGTTTTTGGAATTTATTCATTCATATAAATTTCTGTATTTGTTTTTAAATGTTTTTTAAAAAATTGAAGTGCTTAATTACATGTACTATTGATATATAGTTGTATATTTATTGAGCATCCAAACTCTAATTACCATTGCCAGCTCAACTGTGTTGTCACGACAATATGAAAATTAATTGACTGCAGTAGCAAGTTGTCAAGCACAAGTGCAAGGCATGGTGGATAATTCTATCGCTCTGCTATATAGCAGACTGAAACACCTTGGGCGTGCTGGCTTCGGTTTTTACAGCCGCCCTTATCTATCAGACGCTTGGTGGTTGAGCACGTCATTAATGTAGCATCGATCAAAGGCTCATAACATGAAGCGATGAACACTATTTATACCTGCTTCATTCATCATTTACTTGCGCATCACAATAGTGTCAGTGCACCCATAAGAGCTGTGCTAGGGTTGCTTGGAAAAATGTCCAAGGATACCTCGCCATGTTTCATTTCCTTGCTAATTTTAGGGCTGGTGGTAACACTAGCAGGTGTTATTCCTCAAGTTGAGGCTAGGGCTTTCTTTGTTTTTGGTGATTCGTTAGTCGATAATGGAAACAATAATTACCTTGCAACCACTGCCCGAGCTGACGCACCACCGTATGGCGTCGATTATCCAACTCGTCGTGCTACTGGACGTTTCTCCAATGGCCTTAACATCCCTGACCTCATTAGTAGGGGTTTTTTTTTATTTATTTATCAATCTGATTTTTTATTGGATTGCGCGCATGCATATCATGTTATTAATCTCTTGCACTCTAGTTTTATGTCAATACTGTATATTACTAGGTGAGGCAATTGGCTCGGAACCCACATTGCCATACTTAGCTCCCGAGCTCAATGGAGAAAAACTACTTGTCGGAGCCAACTTTGCCTCTGCTGGAATTGGAATTCTCAATGATACTGGAGTTCAGTTTGTAAGTCCATTTTCAATTCGGATTCTTGATGTATCACGTAATTTCCAATACCTATTTAATATTATTTACTTTCTAGATTTTATTGAATGTCCTTTTCCATCAATTCAAGAAGGAAGACCGTGACTTCTAAACTGAAGCACACCTGATATTAATTTAGTTTATATTGTGGGAATGGGAAAAAAAAAGTTCATATATCAAGCTTATTTGATCAATTATCCTACATTGCAGCTCAACATCATCCGAATCGGCCAGCAATTGCAGTTCTTTCAACAATACCAGCAAAGGGTTAGTGCACTTATTGGACCTGAGCAAGCTCAGCGACTGGTTAATGAAGCACTTGTCCTGATGACCCTAGGTGGCAATGACTTTGTTAACAACTACTACTTGGTGCCCTTTTCTGCAAGATCTCGCCAATTCGCCCTCCCTGATTATGTTGTCTATCTCATCTCCGAGTACCGCAAAATCCTAGTGGTAATTAATATATATGTTTTATATCCTTTTCTGGCCCTATTGATTATACTTTAAATATCTCATTTACTTTGTTTTTTTTTTTTTTCAAATTTATGGTGCAAAAATCAAACACTATAAAGAGATCATGAGGTAGGCTATAGCAACAAGTTCAAATAGAAGTACGTAGGAGCAAAATTTAAGTACCATATAGTTTTATAGAAACTAGTGTCTAATGTACAGAATGATTAGGCCCAAGCATTCAGCAGTGAAATATTAGAGGGCCTCATCTGTGGGTTTTTTGTGGCTTAAATTCACCCACCAAGTGCATTAATTTTCCCTTTCATGAAGCAAGATAAGTTTTTCAAGACTTTGTGAAGCCGACAATGAGTTAGTTTATTGGTTAATTTGAGTAATGTTCTGCGGGCCAATATTTAGCATTTGATGCTTTCTGACATGTTATTTAAAGCCTTTAAGGGCATTTTCATTGATAGATGATTTTCTCATTAAAGCCTTTTGGTCAGATCCATCTATACAGAATATATCTCTTACTCTCACGTTTACAGTCCAATTTAATTACTTGCTAGATAGCCATGAACACTGCAACATTGCATAAATTGTTTCACCTACTGTAGAAAAGTTTCTTTGATGCTCTTATTTTGCATTGAAATTATTTCTAACTACTAATATGAATTAATGTTTCACAATGCAGAGGGTATATGAATTGGGAGCACGTAGGATTTTGGTGACGGGGACCGGACCATTAGGTTGTGTTCCAGCTGAGAGGGCAACAAGGAGCAGAAATGGAGAATGTGCCGTTGAACTGCAGAGAGCAGCTACCTTGTTGAACCCACAGCTTGTGCAAATGATAACTGAACTCAATATGGAAATTGGATCGGATGTTTTTATTGCTGCCAATGCTTATGAAATGAACATGGATTTCGTTACTAATCCTCAGGCATATGGTAAGTCATCAGAATAAATATTACTCAAAAGCACATGTTCATATACATAAATAATTGCAGATGCAGCAAACTTGTAGCAATAAGTTTAGGAGACCAAAAGGAAAAAAAAAACATTAATGGAAGGATCTGTTTATACTTTACACACATAAATAAAAATCAAGATATGCAATATCCTCTCAGAAGACAACATTACTCGGACTAGCCACAGTTTGGTCCCTTGCTCTGCACACAATTTATCGATACTGCAGAGAAGGAAATGGTTCACATTACATTTATTTTTAACCATTTATTGTCGTGCATGGTTTGTCCATATATATAGTGTCGGACCAACTTCGTAAGCAATTAATATGTGTATATATACACACACATTATTTTTCATGAAACAATATAATTACAATAGAAATTAGTTAACAAATTATTTCATTTCACTGGTCAAATTAATGAGTTGTGGCTCAATTGCATGTATTAGTATATTTCTTTCTCTTAAAAGGACTTGAGTTCAGAGCTTTATCTAAATACAAAGAAGAAAAGGAATAATTCATTTTACTGCTTAGTAATTGGATTTTAAAGAGGTTTGACTTGTAAGACTAAACCAATAAACATTGCTGATGTTGGTTGGTATACATATACGCAGGATTTGTGACATCGCAGGTTGCATGCTGTGGACAAGGACGTTTTAATGGGATCGGATTGTGCACAATAGCTTCCAACTTGTGCCCTAACAGAGATATCTTTGCATTTTGGGATCCATTCCACCCAACTGAGAGAGCTAACAGAATCATCGTCAGCACTATCGTGACTGGCGACACCAAGTACATGAACCCAATGAATCTCAGCACCATCATGGCTTTGGATTCTAGGGTTTAATTATCTATACCACTACTGGCTAGTCCAGTGCTTATAATTGAACATTATGAACAATTATATTCTTCATTAATATTGTTTGCACCTTGATTAGGTGAGGTTGGTGGGTTTGTTCAGAGTATTAATTAAGTGTTAGCTGATGGGGTTGCGCATGTACTGGCTAGATCCCTCGTTAATAATAGTACGATGGTGGAAAAATGATTTGCGATTTTGTATTGGTGTCAGAAACGTTTTGTGAGAAAGTAAACCACTAGTAATCTTGTGTTTCTCCCTGTTAATTGCACTAGAGCCATTGATAACTACTACCTACTACCACCCCACCCCTAAACTACACAGTACTGTGTAAGCTAAACCCAGCTCGTCTAGAAGTTCCAAGTTCAAAACTCCATTTGGGAGATTCTACTGTCTAAAAGCACTTAACGTTTTTGAGATAGCAGTATAGTCTTTCAACTTTTCATGAATTTGCAGTGTAGCCTTATTCGGCTCTTTCAAACAGCCGGAGAAAGAGGTCTCGTGTCCTTGGACTTTAGAACACCAGCCATACTCAACATTCTTCAGTATGTTTTTGTTAAGAATGACTATAGAAGTTAGTAATCAAGAAAGTGAAGGGCCAATACCTCGATATATCCCCTTGATTATTTTTTTATGGTACAAGGGTGCCCTATTTATATTAAAGTTTGTAAATATATTTCAGTAAATAAAAATGTTTAGTTTATCTAGCATTAAAAACATAAAAAATTATTTAAAAAAAGCCTAAAGTGATGCATGTCTAAATCTATAAACATTTAAAAATAAAACTCAAGATAAACATGTTTTTAATACAAATATAATAAAATAATACTAGCATATATATTAAGCATATATTCAAACTTACAATTGATATAAAATTAAAATCTTAGCATGCATACTAATAATAAAATTAATCATGCTTAAATTAAAACAAAAAAATTATTTTCTGCGAAAAAAAATTAAAAATATCAATTAAAAAACGACCCAAAAATAAATCAAATTAACTCGACTCAATCTGTGAAATCCCTGACTTGGGTCATTCGATCAAGATAACACCATTGAAAGCAAGTAAAAAAAATTACAAAGTCGAATTAAAAAAGGAGCCACAAAATTAACATAATCAACTTGCCAAACTCACAACGTAAATAATAAGACTAAGATAATCTTATAAAAAATAAATTGAAAAAATTATAAAGTTTAATTTCCATCCAACCTAATATTCTTGCAATTAAGTCGGTCACCTATCAGTTCTTGCAATTGAGTCCTCTACCTATTTTGATATTGCTCGATTAACCTCCTTTGTTATTTACAATTGATAGGCCCAAATATTTTGCACGCGTCTCACACTTGCTTTCAATTTTAGCCTAATTTTAGTGTTAAAAATCACAAGCGCATGCGTAAAAGGAGTTGCAATTTCTCTTTATATTAGATCATGTGTCGTTTTGATCACCAAAAGATCTTTATCAAATAATTTAGTGCAAAAACGAAAGAAAATATATATATATTTGAGAGCAACAGTTTTGAGCCAAGACTGCTAAAATTGAAGACATCTATGAGTAACATGAAAATTTTCAAAGTAATATTTTTGCTCCAACGTCCCTGTTTATTTTTCCGTTTTAAAATCGATTTTGAAAAAAATTAAAATTTTTTTTATGTTTTTTTGTTTTAAATTAATAATTTTTTAGTGTTTTCAGATATTTTAATATGCTGATATTACAAATAATTTTTTAAAAATAAAAAAAATATTATTTTAATGAATTTTCAAATAAAAAATATTTTAAGAAACAATCATGAGTAGAAATACATTTTGTTAATTGGATATTAATTTGTCCGTTATTTGATGATGGGGCAGTTTGACTTAATTTGAACATCTGACACTATGGAAGAATTTTTTCCTTTCCCTTTTTTTTTCGCCCTAGGTTTCCTCCTAACTTACATTAAACCATGTTAATAGTTTTATTATTATAATTTCCTTGCAACTTTTAAAAGATTTTTTCAATAAAAAAAATAATAGTAATGTTTTACGATCAATATATTAGTAATTTATTAGTTTACAGTGCAATACAATACTATGTCGTGGCTTGAATAAAAAACAATTTCAGCATGAAAAAAATCTCGAGACATAAAAATTATTTAATATTATTATAAAATTCGACCTAGTAATTAACTTAAAAACTACTTGACTTGACCCGAACCCATCTAACCCGACTTTTTATCTAACCCGAGTTTAAGATTAAATCATACAAGAGTTATCATGATATAATCCATAGACTTAGCGGATCCTAAGACAATTTAGACGACGTCCGGTAAAAAACATGGTTTAACTTTAAAAAATTTTATTTAAGAACTTGCCAATGTTTAACCCATACGATATATATTTTGCGGCTTAACCCGTCAAATTCATGATCCGGATGAAGGACTCCACTATGTTTAAGAACTTTTTTTAAAAAAATTATTTTCTACTTAATTATAGATAATAAAACATATGCTTGTAAAATTGAACATAAATCAAATTTTATGATGTTTGTTTGAGACTACATAACTCATGAAAAACAAATCGATATAATTTATAAAGATAAATTCAAAATTAAAAAATATTTAAAAATGATGTTTGTGATGTTTGTGATGTTTGTGATATTTAAAATTGAACATAAATCTATGTTTATGATGTTTGTTTGAGACTACTCAAGCCAGTATATAGAATTTCACCATTCAAGAACCCTTTGGTATTAACCAACAGTGATGGAGGCCTTTTAAATTTTGTTAGTGTAAAGAGTTCTCTAGTGAATACTCGACGTCTCTCTTTTCTTTCTAGTATATGGAACTTAGATATAAAATTAAATCGTGTACTCTAGTTTTCTATATAACTAAGAAAAACTTATTTTCTCAATTAATAAAAAAATTGAATCCAACAATAGTAGTTGAATCACCGACGTCAATACTCGCTCCACTAACAGGAAAACGACACAAAGGTGTTTACAAAAACACAATGGAAGGATATTTTTGAAGGCTGAGAGACCTCGCATGCACTACCCAATGAATGTCAGGGCTTCCCACGCATCCTCGGGTGCTGTATATGCACACCCACCTTTTAATTTTTATTTTTTTAATTAGCCAAATACATAATTAATTACAAAAAAACCATTCCAAAAAACTAAAAATACCTCTTGATCTTGTACATAAATTTTTTGACTTTAAATATATTTTCGTCGTTTTACTATAATTTTTAATTGTTTATTATTTTTTATATTTGATCAAATACTAAATTACTCGTCATCTTAAATTATAATAATGAGAAAAATCATTGTGAGAATGGGAAAATACTCCTTCATATCAAACTGTGCATTTAATATGAAAACAGTCTTATTTTTTCCCTATTAACTTGAAAATGATAAATGAGCCACGTTAAGTCTTTTAACGTTATTGAAAGCAAATATTAAGTTTTTTTGTAGAAGAAAAAAAACAAAATTTATTGAGGGCAAGTTCTTGTATGTCGTAAAAATATTCCAACCCTACATTTTTACGCTCCTCACGTGACAGTTTCATCTGAGATGTCTGATTGCTAATTTCCTTTTCTTTTTCTTTTTTTCTTGGAGAAAAACATAAAAAAAAAAAAAAAGCAAAGACGAGAGGAATAGAAAAGAAGTTGCCTCTTCGAGAGCTGAATAGTATTACTTTATCAGCACCAACAAAAGGGAGGCTACAATTATTGCCGCTATAATTGAAGGAATGAAAAGCTCACAAATTCTACAAGAAATAACAAGAAAATATTTTCTAAATTGGCGAGACATGCATTAGTTCGATGCAAGTTATTAGAAAATTGGTTAGTTAAATCTATTCAGAATCGATTAATCCTGACAGAACCTTCAGAATAGTGAAAATCCAAACACCAGTTAGTTAATGGGACCTTAATTCCCAGTTTCTGATGATAAAATGATGTCTATATATAGAGCATGTTAATAAGAAAAATCCAAGGCATAATTAAAGACCAGAAAAGAGCAGACTAGCTTTGCCAGCAAATAACTCTGAGCATGGGATCATTCAATATGAAATTAAGTGGTATCTATAGAGTAGTTGCGTCTTAATTATGATCCAAGCATTATCTTTAGTTAAGCGGAGTCAGGAGTGGACATTAAGACATGAAGATCAGACAAATCCAGATCCTCTCATCATTAGTATGACTAGCTTCATTTCCAGAAAATAAGACTAAACCAGCTTTGTTGAAACAATCAACATGAGCTCAAAAAGACCTCCCTCTTGGCAAGTCATCGTGTCTGACTTCGTTGTATCAGTAGTTGCTCCCACACTGTACTTACCAGATCCGGCTTAAGCTAATAATTAACCACTTGTGCAATGGCCGAAGATCCCACTTAATAAAAGATTTCAAGAATAAATAAAATATGTTTGTTAATTATATTTTATAAAATGAAGATTGTCTTTCCTTAAGAAAAGACTATAATTACAAAATGAAGATTATCCAAGATCTCATTTGTCAAATATGCATAAAAAATTAAAATAAAATATTTCATAACGTCATCTCATTTATAGTTTTTCTCAAAGCTTTCATGATTCACCTTAAGACTCTGATACTTACTTCAAGGAAATACAGGATTAGGCAATGCTGCCCATTTCTGGAGCTTACCTTATTATTATGGAAAGAGGAAAGTGCTTTTTTTTTAATTGTTTTTAAGAGGTTGATTAGGTGGGGGGCGGTGCTTGAGGCTTCTCAGCCGCAGCAGCTAGTCCATTCTCATAAATTTCAGGTATTAAACTTGAGAGCTAGAAAGAAAAAGGCAATTTTTTTGTTTTTTTTTTAGAAGTGGAAGTTGAAGACAGCGTGTGACTTCCATTCTAAAGCAGTACTGTTTAGATATTAAGAGCCTGAAAAATTTAGATCACATTGAATTTAGCCCCTGACTCTGTGGGCTCGACAGTTAGCTGAACTGTTTTTGACTGCTAAGTCACATAGGTGTTAGAAATGTAATCACAGATTGACCAAAACATTATCATCAAGCCATTATTACATTGGAGATTTGCAGCTAGATCTTAAATAAAGTAGCGCATGCATTATTACCCACTTTTTTGGTTTCTGAGAGGGCCACGACTCACGTTTTAGGTCAGTGAAGAAAAGGTGGAATTCCTGGCATATTAAGCTCAGTGTATTGGAGCAACTTTAAATGACTGACTTAAAGTGTGGAGTGGAGGTATATTGCTCAAACTCGTAATTGGGGAACTCTGTTGGTTTCTAAAGAAGAAAAAAAGGGAGGGGGGGAATCCAAGAATATCAATCAATATTCTTGACATTGATGGGGTTCGACTTTTGAAGTTTTAGTAGGCAATGCCAAAGAATTAGGTTCAACTTCCCAGTGACTGAAGCATTTAACAACTGATCAAAAGTGTTTGAAATTCTTGGTAACATTAACTCCATAGAAGATCACAGTGTTAACTTCTAGATTATTAATTAAGTACGTGGTTAATTTGTACAATGAGGCAAGGATAGGGCGGTGGAAGCAAGTCTTAATTTAGGGCTACTTATTTTAACTGCCACCAATTCATGCATGTCACATGGTATCATATAACTAAAGGATCCTTATACTTCCCCTTTTCGTGATCATGCCTCTAATGTGTAATGAAAAGGGAAACCTAGAAGTCGCCTCGTGGGTGAGTTCCAGCTTTAAGTCACACAGAATATGCAGCTTTATTTGAACTGGTCCAGCTCAAACAGGACCTCAAAACTCAACACCATAGTCACTGTCTTACCAAATTAAGGAAACCAGAAATTGTAACTTCAGTTTGTTTTGCATTGATCGATGATGTTTAAAGAGAACTATTGTAAGTTTAATTGCCATGGCAATGTATCTCATGATTGTATGAATTATGATCTTAGTGAAATGTAATGGAATGGTATTAAAGTCATAGTTAATTGAGGGTTTACTTTAACATGCAAAGAAATCTGAAATAATAGTACCCTGTAAGCATTTTTTTAACCTAGACCTAGTTATTTTTGTTAGCTATGAGTCTTGATAAGTAATTTACTGTGGTAAGTTTTTACATGAAAGAAATCCCAAGATCCAATGCCACGATCAGATATTTATCATGGCAGTTCATTAATTTACAGTGAAATGTAAAGGTTGTTTTCTTCTTCTTTGGAAAGCAGCTTAATCTGCAGAAACTTCAATCAAAGCCAACCACAATATATAACACATGCATTACTGAATATTAAGGCATAAACCAGTGGATTTGAATATATAACCCCTAACAGTATTTTGTGGCAAGGTATTAATCCATGACAGGTACAACTTGTTAGCATCCACAACTACCAATACCCATAATTTGCTTTCGGATTCCGCTGGTTGTTTACATTCAGGGTGGTAGAGCCAGAAGGTGTATATATAGATGCAAGTCCATCCTGTATCTTTCATCCACATCCAAAGGTCTTTGTCAATTAATACAAGTATTCTCTTCTGGGTTTCATTGACCATTTCAATGGCCAGTTACTCATCAGCTTGCAGTTCTTATTGGGTGATCTCAGGTCTGGCATTGGTACTGGGAGCCATTGTTCACCAAGCTGACGCAAGGGCATTCCTCGTCTTCGGTGATTCACTAGTCGATAGTGGCAACAACAACTACCTGGCAACAACTGCACGAGCCGATTCATACCCTTATGGGATCGATTATCCAACACATCAAGCGACCGGCCGATTCTCTAATGGCCTGAACATTCCTGACCTTATCAGTTAAGTTTCCAAATACATATCGATATTATGTGGCATGATTTACATTTCCTTGTTACCTAGCTCATTTGTCTATACAAATGTCCAAAATCACAAATAATCACACGCACACTAACATGTTCTCTGGATATCTTAGTCTCACTAAGAATCATTAAATGCATTTGTCAGGTGAGCAAATTGGCTCAGAATCCCCGTTGCCTTACCTGAGTCCAGAGCTTAGAGGACAAAAACTACTTGTTGGTGCCAACTTTGCTTCGGCTGGAATCGGAATCCTTAATGACACTGGAATTCAGTTTGTAAGCAACCTTCCTGTCTAATTTCTCAATGACTTGCTTCCAGTAACATATATCCGAACAGCTGATCTAATATGTGGCCTTAAATGCAACAATATCAGTTAAATATAATAAGAATGCATAGACAACTGGAGTATTTCCAACAATATCAGCAACGAGTTGGTGCGCTCATCGGAGCCGAGAAGGCCAAGCGACTCGTCAACCAGTCACTTATCCTGCTCACCGTTGGTGGGAATGATTTTGTCAACAACTATTACTTGGTTCCTTATTCTGCAAGGTCTCGCCAATATGATTTGCCAGATTATGTCAAGCATCTCATTTCAGAGTACAAGAAAATATTGATGGTAATTCCTCTTTTCTCATTTAAACTTTCTTGTAATACTAAATTAAAAAATAAATTAGACAATGTTACTATCCAATTAGAAGAACTTGGTAGCTTATAAGCATAAGGTTAATGTCTCTCCTCGATAATTATTTTTCAAGACAAAACTTGTTATGTAGCTTTAATGGGATAATATCTTGGAGGGTCTATAATATAATAATGTACACATATCATTATTAACTTTGTTTATGAAAATGCTAGGCAAGCCGTGATTACTCAAGCCTCTTGTCTGGAGGGTATGATGATATTATTATACTACCAATTGCGGAGGCGGGGGCTGGTTGAGGCCCTGACCCCTGCAAAGCAAGGAAATGTTTTTCTCAATTCTTTTTTTATAAATATTTATAATTTTAGTAAAAATAACTGAAATTTTAATTTTTTTAAAATAATTTTTTTAATTCACCCCCCTAATTTTTTGTTCTTGCTCCGCACATGTATCCCACATCAGCTAAGAAACAAGATTTTAGTTATTTACAAGTACAAGGTTCATTCTCTATTCAAGATACATCTTTTTAGGACAAAACTACTATATGATTCAAATGAAATGGTACTTTTTAGGAGGCTTGCTATGTATGTGGATAAACATCATCAACAAGAATAGTATTATCGATCACCGAAGATTGTGAGTTCTTGAGTAAACTCTAATTTAAAAATAACATGAACTATATATCCCCATTTCGATCATTACTGCAGAGGCTGTATAATCTCGGAGCACGTCGAGTTCTTGTGACTGGTACTGGACCGCTGGGTTGTGTTCCAGCAGAGTTGGCCACGAGGAGCACAAATGGTGGCTGCTCAGCGGAACTACAGAGAGCGGCTGCCTTGTATAACCCTCAACTTGAGAGCATGATAATTGATGTCAACAGAAAAATCGGCAGTGATGTGTTTATTGCTGCAAATACCCACCAAATGCACGCAGATTTTGTCAGTAATCCTCAAGCATATGGTACGCAATATATTCCAAGTAGACAGTTCACTTCATTATTGAGGATACAGTACTATATGCTCATTGTGAGACATAACAAAAAAAAAATTCAATTTTTTGGTTTGGCAGGATTTACTACATCAAAGATAGCATGTTGTGGACAAGGGCCATACAATGGCCTAGGACTGTGCACACTGTTGTCAAACTTGTGCCCTAACCGTGAGCTTTATGCATTCTGGGATCCATTCCATCCATCAGAAAAGGCAAACAAAATTATAGTACAGCAGATCATGACTGGCTCCACCCGATACATGAAACCTATGAATCTCAGCACCATCATGGCCTTGGATTCCAGGACCTGATACATCATGTCATGAATCCACCTTCTTAATCGCCATAACTTCAATATATCCAGTTCCATTTGAGTTTCTTTCAGTTTTTCTTGTCATGTTTGTGTTAATTTGCAGTAAATCTCATGGGATTTTAGACTGGTGAATCTTGAATTATATTGTGTTTGCAATATCGTGAATAATTGAAATTTTTCTATACATTTCGCACATCAATTGTGTTCATCCATTTTCTTTTTTTTCAGAGTGTCCTGTCACCAGACACGAACTCTTATGGACAGTTTTTTTTTTGACAAAAAAATTATTTTTATGACGACTTCCAATAAAATTCTAATTAACTCTCCGATGATCGAGTGAGAAGTTTACCAACGTGCATGTTCAGTGTCGAAGGGATTTTTTCCTGGATTAAATTATTTACTTTTATTAGCTTTTGATGCAAGGGACAATACTGATTTGTTTTTAGTTTGATTTTGGGAGACAGGAAAGAACAATAAATGATTGTCTTGTCCTTGCAACTTCAAGTCATGGACGTCATATGTTCGGAATATGACTCTTCATGGTGATCTAAAAAAAATAATTAAAAGTTGTGATAAATTGAACGCTTACCAAACAAATTAATAAAAAGTTACATTAAGATTGTAATTTTATATTTTAATAAAACAATCATATATTAAATTTTAAATAAAAACCATGAAAATACATTAAAATAGTTTTCTTATATATATAATTTTTTTTAATTTTATTTTAATATGTTTTTTTTTTATAATCATCAAGAGTATATTAAAAAAATCATAAAACCAATAGCAAAAGTAGAATACAGGGACATTAAAAATTAAAAAAAATTAAAAAAGTTAATCTACTATAACAAAAAAAATAAAATGATTATTTAAGATTTCTTATATATATAAAAGTAAAGAAGAGAGATTTAATAGAGAAATCATTTAAAATAAACTCATTAATAAATAATATGAAAAAAAGGAACTTGAGCTTGAAGTTTAGCCTAGACATCATGGCCATGTCCACGAGCACTTGAGTTAAAACCTTGTAACCAAGTATAAATAATCATGCGAAATAATTAGTTCTAATTACTAACGTGAATTATATCTGTTATAATAAGATATAGTCCTAAATTTAATTTATATTGGCCACAAATTTTATATGGTGCGATTAGAACCTTAAAATTTAATTTATATTGTTCTCAAATTTAATTTAATCTAAGTATATAAATGATACCAAAAAACAAATTATTTTTTAATAAATTAGTGTATGTTTTTTATCCCTTGTTTTATCACAAACAAATAAAATACAAACTCATATTTATTTTTTAACTTTTTATTAAAATTTATAATTCAAAAAATTATAATACAGTTTCTTTTAGAAGCAGCGTGTACTCCCTCCCTGTTTGTTGTATAGAGCCTTAAAGAGTGTGGTTACAGTTAATTTTTAAAATATTTTTTATATTAAAATATAGTAAAATAATATTTAATTTTTTTAAAAAAATTAATTTTAAAATGAAGACATTAAAATGATACAAAATATATAAAAAAAATTATTTTTTCACAATTGTTTTTTGAAAAGTCCCGCCTTTCCAAACGCTTCAATAATCTCAAATTACGACAGCTAGCACTCATGATGTGCCTTTGTCATCATCATTTCTTGGAGCACTAACATTTTCTGCGTTGATTTTGGCCGCAGAGTATGAATTATTATTTTGCTTTAAAGGCAAACAACACGAGAAAGATTTTATTTTCGTTCTCCGGAAGTTTGTTTTTAATGTAATTTTATTTTAAAATATATTAAAATAATATTTTTTAAATTTTATTTTTAATATTAATTTATTAAAACAATTTAGAAAAAATTTTAACTTAGAACTAAAAATATTTAATTTTTTTAAAATATAGCTGAACAAGGAGCAAATTTGAAAATGAAGATGCCTTCTGTGCCCCGTTTTGGCCTTACAGCCTTGACTTGGAGTGAAGTATTAGACGACGTGCACTCAATTATTGCTAGTGGGAACCGAATTTGCTTAATTAAGACGTTATGAAATCCATGTTTTACCCATAAGCAAATGAAAAACCAATAAAGGAATTATTTTTTCGGCTTAAAAACATAGTTTTAAGTCCCGTCCCGGTTACCGACCCGATCTAAAGTTTGGGTTACATATTTTAACCGGGTCACCAGGTTTTGACCAGGTCAGTTCTTTTTTTTTTTAAATCAAAATGACATTGTTTTAGTAAAAAAAAAAAACAAAAGTCAACGGGTTTGTAACCGGATCTTGCAGGGTCAACCGGGTCGCCAGGTCACATTAGATTTTTTCTTCCTCTATTTTTTTTTCAATCCAGTCCGGTTTTAATTCCGGATTAGCTAGGTTTCAAGTTGACCTATTAAACCGGGTCGAGTTTCAAAACTATACTTAAAAAAGATATAAAATAGAAGCTTAAAATATATAGAAATATTAGGACCCCGTCATCATTTCAAATAACCCCCCCCTAATGATACCAGCCAACCAACCTTGGCTTGGGTTCAGTTAATGGAGCAGGTAGCTTTGAAGTCAAACATAAAAATAAAAAATAAAAAAACTAATGGGGAAGGTAAAATTTACACATTTTATTATCTATGGTGATAGTATAATTACTTTTTTATTATTTGTTTCTTTATCCTTTCTAAATATATCAATGGTCTTTGTATGACTATTCTAGTCTTTTCATGTAACCTATTAATCATTAATTATTAAAAAATCGACTGAGAATTTCTCATTTTAATAATTTTTAAAAACATTGGAATGACTTAATTCTCCTCCAAATAAAATATATTGAAAATGACATGCAATAATATTTCTATCTTTTATTTTTTAAAACACATTAAAATGACAACTTTATCCTTTAAATAAAAAAATAAAACATGCACTAGTAGCCTTTTGGTATTTTCACTGTAATTTCTTGTTAATACTATTTTTATGGAGGGCAATTTAGTTTTTTATATATAAATCTAGTATTATTGTAATGGAAAATGTTACTGACGCGCTGGAGGTGTCCGCACATTTAGAGTGGTGCGTGCAATGCCTCTCAAAAACTAAAAATACTTTTATATTTAATTGGTTGAATGTAACTTATTTTTTTAATTTTTTTTAAACTCAATTTTATTATTTTATATTTAATTAGTTGAAAATTAAACCATATTATTTTTTAGCTCATGAAAAAAAATTTATTTTCCAAGTTATCACCATTGTTTTTTTTAATTTTAATTTGATTATTATTATTATTTATTTATTATCTAATTAAAATAAAACAAGTTTATTTGACTCTTCCGAATTATAACATCATTGAGTTTTCTTCTTTATTTAAAATACAGTTGCAACATCTAAAAATGATTTCTTACAAAGCGCAGGCTCAGCTCTGATGTTAGAGGTAGAACCGAATCTCTGTTCTAGTTCCATGGATAAACAGAGCAAAATATTACATTAAGGACTAATCTGTAATTAACTCGAAAGGAGCCTCTCACTACTGTGCGTCGAATTAAATGGCAGTAACGTAAATAAACCCATCAGCCTTGTCCAATTCGGGAAAGCAGAGTGTAGTATTTAAGAAGAAGGTAGTGGTGAGTGCACGAGTCATGTCATATCGACTCTGTTTTAGACAACAGACAAATTTGAAATCCGATCCAACTCACCTTCAGAAGATCTCTCTCTCTCTCTCTCTTTCTCTCATGGTTTTTTTTTCCAACAAAAGCATAAAATGCTAATGCTGATGATCTCTCTCTAGTTTTTTTTCTTTCAAACAATTAGTAATTACTAGAAAGAAGAGAGAAATGGCAGTTCCAGTAGAAGAAGCCATAGCAGCTCTCTCTACCTTTTCTCTTGAGGTACACTCCCTAATTTATCTTGCATTCCGTTAAATCAAGCCAATTCTCTTTACTTTTTATTTATTTATTTTGTGTGTGTGTGTGTGGAAGGATGAGCAAGCAGAGGTGCAAGGAGCTGGGCTTTTGGTTTCATCTGAAAGAGGAGCAACCAACAGTCCTATTGGTATTTTTTAAAATTTTGTTTTAATTATTAATGCTAATTATGTGGTAAAAAAAACAATAAATATATGTTTGTTATGGAAGGTTAAATTATAGGGATGTGTTGAATGTAAGAATTGAAATGGTGATTGCTTATATAGAAAAAGGAGCTCTTTTGTTAGTGTTTTCTAATTAGGGAAGGATGAATAGGGATTCAGGTGGAATTGGAAAGCTTTTTATTTTGGCATGTTTGGTTAAATTAAAAATTGTTAGAGTTAGAAATTGGGTTTGGATTTATGTGAGACCATGGATATAACAATCTACTTGTTGATATAAGGATTCTCTTCTAGCTTGCTGCATTTTACTAACTGTATCATTTTGTTTTGTCACTACATGATTACAATTGTGAGTGATAGTCTGTGCTGCATAAATGGCATGCTTTTGTGTTGTCATTATCATAGTTTTGACATCTTCTTCTCATGTCTGTGTGTTTTGTCTGATTTTGTTGTTTATACTAAACATGGAGTGTGGCTTTTATGTTGCATGCATGGCCACCAGCATTGTTTGTGTTTGTCCATGCTACAACTGTCTCTCATACACAATCATTCTTTTTTCTTCTGTAGAGTATACTGATGTTTCTGCTTACCGCTTATCTCTATCAGAAGACACAAAAGCTCTCAATCAGCTGGTATGTGGCTTTTGTTTTCTTCTTTTTGCCTTGACTTTTTTTTTTGTAAGCACAAAAACTACATAATCATACTATTTGTGTTAGTTTTTCTATTTGGTGTCATTGCATTTTTTTTTATTACTTTATCAGTATAATTGGTGGTTTTTGACTTTAATTGCTGCAACATGTGCAGAATGGACTTATCCAAGAGGGGAAGGAGATGGCATCAGTGCTTTATACATATCGTAGCTGTGTCAAAGCACTTCCTCAGGTCTATTTTGGCTTCCCTTCTAATAAACACGGCCAAGGATTGCTTATGCACATGGATTGATATTTTCTTGTCAAGATCTATTCTCTTTATGTAGTTTCTTTTTTCTTTCTTTTGTATGCTTAGGTGCAAGGTTGTGCCTTTGGCACATTTAATAGACATATAACTTTTGGCTCTATAAACAAAATAAGAAGCTGCTGTATCTCACTTCCTGATGAAGAGCGAGAAAACTAACTACTCCCTGACTAATATGTATCGCTAGTGATTGCAGACAGTACAAAACTCTAATGGTAAAAAGTTGCCATTTAAAAACATTAGTGGTGGATTTTACACTCTTTGACATAACATTGTGGTTCTGCAATAGCTAATCTGGCAACTTATGGTATTCACAGCATAGCTGTATCTATAGGATAAAAGACCACAGTTTTTATATTAAAACTGTGTAAATACATTGAAATCAAAATTTTCAATATAAATGCATCAACCTGATGGGCCTCTTTGTAGGTCCTTGAACAAGCATGGCTTGTCAAGCTTCTCATGCCTTCAGGTGCTTGACCTCGTTGGAATCTAGCAGATTTTGCTTTTGATGATTTATGACTCAAAGGGGTCTTTCAATCGCAATATCATTGTAGCCTAATACTATATCATGTGTTCTGGATTATACTGGTTCATGTTTGACCTGTTTACATGTGGGGTTTTTGGAGTCCTGTGCTGTAGCAATGTTCTTAGTGAGGCATTTGAAACATTCAATTAATATATGGAGGAGCAAGGAAAAGTTTTACAGTTTGGAGATTCACAAGTATGCACAGTGCTTTATCAGATTAACATAATCCATGAAGCAAGTCTTCAGCAATTAGTGGGCATGTTGGATGAATAGAAATGAACAATTTCCTAGTGCCTATTAGTAGAACATGCGCTCTTGATCTTTTCTTTCATGAAAGAGTATTTGAATATCATTAAATGACGGTCTGGATGAGCTTGAACAGCTACATATTATGTCCAAAAAAACCCAGTCATAGATAGCCAGTTTTCTGTTTATGATAACACAAATTGAATTCTTTTTCCTTGAAAGACATGTAACTGAATAACTTAAGTTTCCAGTTCCCTGCTCTGCCTATTAAAATACTTCTGACATGTATGCAATGTGGCAGCTTCCTGAATCCATGAAGCAAAGTCAGGCTGACTTGTATCTAGAAACATATCAAGTTTTGGACTTGGAGATGAGTCGTCTGCGTGAAATCCAGCAATGGCAAGCATCTGCTTCATCAAAAGTATGTGATTTCTTACCTTCTTTTCCTTTCTTTTCCTTATTGTTTACAGTATTATACCCTATGTGGTTTCAAACTCACGCTGTATTTTCACAATGTTGCAATATTATTTGCTGATGTAGCTAGCAGCTGATATGCAGCGGTTTTCTAGGCCTGAGCGGCGCATTAATGGCCCCACAATTACTCATCTATGGTATTTGATTGCTTTTCCTTTTTCTATTTTCCTCTTCCCATAACACCAATCATCTTTTTTCATTGTATTGCTATTACCTCATTTTGAAGTGCTGGATGTGAGTCAAGTCAGCTCCTCAACACCACCCTTTGAACATTCTCCTCATCTTGAGATATCTTAAAATTTCATGATGAACAAATGAACCAATGCTTCTTTTATTAACTTGTTTTTTTTTTTTTTTTAATCCCAGGACCATGTTGAAGTTGCTTGATGTTTTAGTTCAACTTGATCATCTTAAAAATGCTAAGGCAAGCATACCTAATGACTTCTCATGGTACAAGAGGTATGCAAATTAAATAATTTGGGTCATTTATGCTGCCATACCTTGGTTACATGTCCTTTATGATGTTTGGCATGGATCATCCAACTTCTTTATCATCTTTTTTTTTTCTTCCAACTTTTGAAGCCATTTGGATGGGAATTGGCTGGCAGTCATTTGTTTTAATTTCTCTACATATTTTGATGGTCTTCGTTTGAACTTCTCAAGACAGAATATCTTTAGCATGATAGTTTAGTGATTTTAGGATTTGCTGCAGTCTTATTTACATGGAGAACAAAAGCCTGATCCATAACCACTACAGATCACACATAGAAATAGGTCACTAAAATTTCTCATCTCCAGAAACTTTGAATAATTTCCATAACACATACATGAGAGTATGAAAAATCTTAAGGGAGTTCTCCATCAAACAGAGTAGAAACTGAAAACAAGTATATGAGACTATGAAAAAGTGGGCCTCTGTTTAACTTCAATTTTAAAGCATTTATTTACACTACTCAGTCCTAAGTGTTCTAGCTTGAGCATCTTGTGGTCCTCTCCTAACCCTCTGCAAATATGTCTAGTTAAACTTCTTGGAATGCAAAACTTTGTTAATTTTGCAAATTTATTCCATGGATTGGTAAAGCTCAGTGGCGGTGAAAAGTGTTTCTAATCAAATTCGATCTTGTGTGATGGGAACTTTGTATGTTCAAAATTTGTGCCGTTAATCATACTTTTTTACCAGTTCTTTAAATGCTGAATGGTGATTAGTTACTTCCTGCTATTAATTCATCTGAATTGTTCTCTTCTATACATATCTGTTAAACAAGCGTGGCTGGCCAAGCTACTAAATCCAGCTTTCCAAACGATACATTTTTCCAGTCTGAATATACCTTTTGGCTGCAAATTCTTACAGTTTTTTGGACATATTTAAGTTTTTTGATCTCTTTTTCACTCAATCTTAGAAGCATCGGCTGGCTGTTTTGCTATGCAGTCTTACACTGGTTCTTTCCTTTATTCGTGTCTGATTTTGACAGGACATTTACCCAAGTTAGTGTTCAGTGGCAAGATATTGATTCAATAAGGGAGGAGTTAGATGATTTACAGGTGTGAGAACTTTTCTCATGTGACCTTATCTGTCTTAAATGATGTTTTACCTTCTCTGTTTCTTGAAGTGCCTTTTTTTTTTGCGGCAAAGTGCTGACATGATATCTGCTCTTATTTCACTGTTAATTTGATGAACTGATCAATATTAACTACTTTGTAACTCAACTGCTGCAGATATTCTTAAGCACAAGGTGGGCAATCTTATTGAACTTGCACGTCGAAATGTTTCGGGTGAACACGTATCTATACTAATTATTGATTGCCTTTCAGTGTGGCAGCACAGGAAGAAATGCTTGATTTTTTTTTCACACATAAGTTTACCCTGTTTGCATAAGTTTTTCCATGATGCCATTGTTCTGTTTAGAATATCATTTGTCTTGCTCTTCTTGTTGCGAAATCATAATTGGTATTACATCGAGGTCCTTGACTTACAATAGTGTAGAAGATATTCTTCAAGTTCTGATAGTTTTTGCCATTGAGTCATTGGAATTGGATTTTGCGCTTTTGTTTCCGGAGAGGCACATTCTTCTACGTGTTTTACCAGTTCTTGTTGTCTTGGCAACTTCATCAGAAAAAGACAGTGAGTCACTGTATAAGAGGGTAAAAATCAACAGGCTGATAAATATTTTTAAGGTATTCTGTTCGTATCTCTTTGTGCTCTGGTAATCTAATATGTCATTTTTGCCTGAAATTGCACAAAATATATTCTTTTTTTCTTCCTACTTGTCTGAAATCTAGTCATTTAATTGATATATTCTAATTTGTTTGTGATTTGTGGCAGAATGATCCGATCATTCCTGCCTTCCCTGATCTTCATCTTTCTCCTGCTGCAATCTTGAAAGAGCTGTCCATTTACTTTCAGAGATTTGCTGCACAAACTCGTCTCCTCACCCTTCCAGCACCTCATGAGCTCCCACCTCGGGAGGCACAAGAATATCCTCTACAATTTTTTTTTTCTTTTTCTTTCTTTCATTCTTTCTTTCCCTTTTTTTTTATCATGCCGCGCTTTGTTAGATTATTATCTTTGACAAAAACAGGTATGTAAATTCTCTTCTTTGTGATGGTGGGGACAATGAGGTCTTCATCAGTTACGGGCCCTCGTGTCTGCACAGTAGACCATTAATGCTTTGTTAGATCCATTTTGCAGTTAGAATAATTACTATCCCGTGTTACACTCTGTGGAACTTGTATGTGTAATCTTTGAAGCCTTAACATATTGTACTTATCAGAGGCATTATCTCATTGTTAATCACATAGGAACTATTCGTGCTGAGCATGATGATTTCACAATTCGTTTTGCTTCATCCTTGAATCAGGTGCTTATTCATTTTCACCACAAATTTTCGACTCCCTATTTGTAATGTGATTAGCTTTGTCATTAGCTTTTTAATATGTGTTTCCTATCTTTTCAAATTGTGTGCACAGCTATTGTTATTGAAGTCAATAGATGGTGCAGATGTTGACTGGTGCAAAGAAGTCAAGGGAAACATGTATGATATGGTTGTTGAAGGTTTCCAGCTCTTAAGCAGATGGACTGCACGAATTTGGGAACAATGTGCTTGGAAATTTTCTCGCCCATGCAAAGATGCAATTCCTTCAGAATCTAACGGAACCTCAGAATCATTTTTTGACTACGAAAAGGTATCATAGTCTATATTTGTGATTTTGGTATTGTGTTCTTGGTCTATTTCATATGCTGAAGGCTGAAGCGCAGTCAGCAATGCTCACTTGAGGAATCCAACAACTTAGAACTAACTTAGAAGGATTTATTTGGGGCCATACTTGTGATAAATAGATTTAATATATTGCCTTGTGTCATACAAATTGTCTAGATATTTCAAGAACTATTGCCTTGACTATGTACCTTTTATTGTTTGCTTGACTGGACATATTGTAATACTGAATTATCTTGCAGGTGGTACGATATAATTACAGTGCTGAGGAGAGGAAAGCACTTGTTGAGCTCGTTAGTTACATTAAGAGTGTTGGATCACTGATGCATCGGTGTGACACATTGGTAGCTGATGCCTTATGGGAAACAATACACGCTGAAGTCCAAGATTTTGTCCAAAACACATTAGCCACCATGTTGAAGACTACCTTTAGAAAGAAGAAGGACCTGTCGAGGTGGGCATTTTTAATCAGTATTATATCATTTGAATTTAGGGCAAATTTCTACTGTCCAAATTATTTGTTTGCTGCTAATAGGCAGTTAGGTTAGTGGTATTTCTTCCCTAGAAATTAGGGGATTAGGTGTAGAAATCAGGTTTAAGTCCTGCACTTGCTACCTTAAGGACAGCAGTAGTATTTTTCTGATCCATAAAAAATTGAGGGCCTTTCTAGTCTGTGCAATTAGTGTAGTATTTTGTTTCTCAATGATAAAAGATGTTGTCAAGAGATAAAAGAGTGGAAAATTACTAGTGATGGAGGATAACTTTTTTGAGATAAATAAACAAGAATCCCTCCATTCCGCTAAACACAGGCTAAAAACACTTCTCTAAAAGCCTCTGACTCAGTGCACTATAAAGTGGCTAGGAAAGCAAATCTGTCCCATTATAGTTTTCTGGAAAATAGATCAATTCTTGAACCAATCACTCTCCACGGGCATCATATCATTTCTGACATAGCTTGTCTTCACCCTTGCAATCTGTAACCCTCCTAAAGCCCATGAATTCTGTTAGTAACAATTCTGCCATGTCACTGTGATACCAATGCTTGCTTGGAAATGGGAAAATGTCATTGGGAATGCTTTAAATGTGAGACATTACTGGCATAAGAGAGTCAGGAGCCACATCCAACAAAATTCTCTACTTTTCTTACTTGTTAATATGTCCAGGCAAACTGTTGAGATGTTTTAACTTGCTAAAAAAGACAGTCTGCATCTAAATGGTTTCCACTTGAATGTTTCAACTGCATATTTACTTTATTCAATTGGTAACTTTCAGGATTGTTTCTGACATGAGGACTCTTTCAGCAGACTGGATGGCAAATACAAACAAGCCTGAATCTTATTTACAGTCACATGGAGGTGATGAAAGCAAAGGGAACTTCTTTTATCCAAGGCCAGTGGCACCCACAGCCACACAGGTTTTACTCATTTCACCACTTATTCATGCTTTACATTTCCTGTCAAGATATAGCAGTTATAGTTCTTAGCCACACAGGTTTTACTCATTTCACCACTTATTCATGCTTTACATTTCCTATCAAGATATAGCAGTTATAGTTCTTAGTATATAAAAATGTTGGATAAGCGGGTTCTGGAATAAAACTAATATGGTTTGGTTCTCAGTCACACTGTGAAGCTTTGGAAGATAGAGTTATTGCGCAAAGATTAAGGCATACCATCACTTCTAAAAGATTTGGTCTATGACCAAGGAGATTAATTATAAAGTTGTCTTGCTCAGATGTTTGATGAAGGCTTTTTTTTCAAAGATACGCAATTCTCTTCTTGCATCACGTCATGCTGATCCCCTTGACATCATATACAAAGGTATTCTTGAGGTTGAGAAGTCAAGACAATCCCAGTTTCAAGAACACTCCTTGCTTGTTAAGCAATGTACAGTGTTCTTTATCAGCTCAAAGGAGGACAGACAAATGAATTGAGTCTTAAGAAGTGAATTGATGCAACCAAGGTCTTGCAGAAACAGGATACAATTCTCCCTTCCCAAATAAAAAAGAGAAAAAGTCTTGTAAAATTTTCTGATAAATTCCTGAACACTTTTTCCATGCAAACCTCTTTCCGTGGACACCCTGTACTTGGAACTGATAATCAATCTCCAATGACTATCTTCATCTGCAATAGGCTTTTGCAACCAATGAAGAAAAGCATATTAGAATGTACGAGTTATTAAGTCCAACCACCAGTTTTCAGAGGGTGTTTGTAGATAGATCATAATTAAACTACTGAATAAAATGTTAATGTGATTTTGTGATCTGCTGTGGAATTGAATCCTTTATCATCTCTCTCTTTTTTTTATCTGGTTTCCTTTCTTCACGCATAATACTTGAATTCAATCAATTTTTTTTTATACTAATACATTCGTAGGTCTAAGTGACACCAATTCAGAAGGAGCTGTGGATATTGTGAGACGGGGACCAGCAATAGGGAGTTGGATTAAGATAGAATGTGGAGTAAGACTGGAAATTTCAAAAGTTTGGTTGAGGTGGTAGAGGAGGATATAATCAGAAGACTTCAGTGTTTAAGGGGGTGAAATCTCCTTCCAAATTTTTATTTTGGTCATGTCACCCAATTCTTTGTCTATTTTTGTGGTACCATCTTCCTGTGGACAAAAACGTCTCCTGCCTTCAGGTCCACTGGACTGATGTTATAGACAGTAATTTCTTGGTGTAAATCTATCGCTATATCTATGAAAATTTTGCATGTTTCCATCAAACAAGCCATTTTTCATTTTTGACATAAAATTTATTGTAAATTATATGCGTCTTATGCAATCACACCATGCATGCCTTCTGGTTTCCTTCCTTGTCAATCATGTGTTTGTGTTTTGAATGAAGAGTTTGGATTAAAATATTGTCATTATTTGCATACATATGCTCATACTTAATTAATATCATCGGTTTTCTTTGTTCAGGTCCATTGCTTGCAGTTCTTGATATATGAAGTGGTGTCTGGTGGTAATCTTCGGAAGCCTGGTGGACTCTTTGGCAACAGTGGGTCTGAGATTCCTGTAAATGATTTAAAGCAGTTGGAGACCTTCTTTTACAAGCTTGGCTTCTTCCTGCATATATTGGACTTTTCAGGTTAGTTTCTTATCAAAATCTCTTTTCTTTTTATCAAAAATCTCTTCTTTACCAGAATAAGAGATCAGCCTATTTAAATGAGCCAACAATAAGTGAAAATGATAATGAGTCATAATGGTCTGGGGTTTTATAACAGGTCCATATATAAGGTATAATGGTCTGGGGTTTTATAACAGGTCCATATATAAGGTATAATGGTCTGAGGTTTTATAACAGTCCCATGTATAAGGTCTATAAAGACTTTCTTCCCTGATATTTTGACGCCAAGTCTAGTTGCAAACTTCTTATGAATTCTAGTATGCAAATCCTTATGAAAAACTGTGAATGGCTACAACATTTTCTGGACAAATAAACTCATAGTAAGCATATGAATCAGAAGATTCTTCACAAAGTATGATGTATCCTTAGAATTCTAGAAAAAGGATTTCTTTTGCAGTCTTCAAGATCAAGAAGACAACCCAAATCTTAATATCATCCATTTGATATCTTGGTTTTTTGTCCATAGACCATCCTAATAGGAGCATGGCACATAATTGTCCCCTTATAGAGGCCCTTAGCTGGTAAGCCCTGTGGACACCATAAAAATAAAAGAGAGAGAGCGCTTCTTCATTGGAGACTCTCTGCTTTTCACAGTATTGAAAATGCTAACTTGGCATATTGGCAGCATATCCATGTTCATGATGCCTTTGTTTCTTTGAGGATAATATAGCTAATTGTGCTCCTGTTAGTGTTTTATTGGTTCAAGATAGGTGGAAAATGAAGTATACTGTCCTTTTGCTGCACTATATTTCAAGTACTATATACTGAAGTTTAACAATTCTGTAAATGTTTGCAGCGACTGTTGCAACTTTGACAGATCTTGGTTTCTTATGGTTTAGAGAATTTTATTTGGAGTCATCTCGTGTGATTCAGGTAAGAAAACAGGATTTCTTGTGGACCTGCTATAGTTTATGAAACTCTTTAACACATGGGGAGAACAAGTCTACCTTACTAAATTGATGTTGTTGAGAATTACTTTGTGTCAGAGTTTTATTATGGCTGAATTATTCTATTAACTTGGAAAATATTTCTTGCTTTTGTTTAGACTGAATTGAGGGAATCATCATCAGGATAGAATACTGAGGAAGTGATTGACTTGGTATAAGGGGCTTAGTTGTGTTTCTGAACTCTCAATTGGAAACTTTATTCTTTTGCTCCATTGTTCAACTCTTTTTGATCAATTTTTCTTGGGGTTTGAATCTTGTTGGCTGGGAAAGTTATTCAGTTTCATCCCACTTCAGATTAAACTAAATCGTATTACTTTGGTTTGCATCTGGTCATGAATTGGTCCTTTTTTCCTTTTATGGAAGCACCTGTAATGACTTCTGGTGTCTATACATGGATTTAGACATTTATTAAGAAAACATTATGATATAGAAAGCAGCATGTGCAACTGATTTTTACTGGGGGAATAAAAGTGAGAGCTTAGTTTAAATATATAATAGTGAAATTTCAATTATTTTTCCTTTCATTCACATTTTTATTCATTATATCACTTTCTTGATTTGTGGGAACTTGTTTGTTATCCATATGCAGTTTCCTATTGAATGTTCTCTTCCCTGGATGCTGGTAGATCATGTGCTCGAGTCCCAGAATGCAGGTCTTCTTGAAAGCGTTCTGATGCCATTTGACATCTACAATGATTCAGCTCAGCAAGCTCTGGCTGCCTTAAGGCAGCGATTCCTCTATGATGAAATTGAGGCTGAGGTATATTATATTTAAGCATTTTCTAGGACTAATTCTTTTGCATCTCTTGTTGGGAACACATGCATTTCCTAGTTGTCATTTGATAAACTGGTGGTGGCCTGTTGATTCCCTGCCCACATCTCAGGTTTGTTATTTCAGAATTTTCGCTCTAACTCAGTGTAGTAAGTTTTTATAGGTGGACCATTGTTTTGATTTATTTGTTTCAAAACTCTGTGAAATTATTTTCACTTATTACAAGAGTTGGGCAGCAAGGTACATGCTTTCCCTTCTTTCTATAGTAACGTGTACTACTGGAAATACAATGAACTAAATCATCTATCTTGTTGGTTTGCTAAATTCTGCAGTGAACTACTTGATCCATCATTCCTCTTTGCCTCAGACAATAGAGAAAAATATTCTGTACAGCCTATGAGGTTCACTGCACTATTTAAGATGACTAGAGTAAAGGTAAAAGTATAGTTTTCCATATATTGTCAATGATTCACTGCATTTATGTTCGCAGATGTGTTTGGTCCACATTTGTCTTGTGAAGTATCATTACCTTCTTTCTCCTTGGCAATTGCTAATAACAATCTGAAATTTGAAATATAAATCATATTTTGTTAATTGTGTGTTAAAGAATAATATAAATCATATCTTGGGGCTTCACTTAATAGCATAAATTATTGGGTTGAGATGATTATTTGACATGATATCAGAGTCTTGTTGACAAAGTGGTCACAAGTTCGAATCTCATCACTCTCATTCTATTTGAGCACAGGGTAGTGTGGGTCTGTGCAAGTTTCAAGCCCAAAGAGCTTGAGTTGAGATAGTTCTTTGACATTTTCCAACTTACTCCCTAACCAAGACTGAATACCCCAAATTAGGGGATTATTTCACAATTGTTATTTCTCAGCATAGGATTGGACCATATATCTTTGCTGTTATTTCACATGTTTATAGTCACCTCTTTTTTTATGTTCTTTGGTCTGAAGTAGAATAATGGTTTAGACCTGTTCCTCTGATGCTCCCTCTCTTGTTTTGGATGTTATTGTGTACAGTTACTTGGGAGGACCGTTGATTTAAGAAGGTTGGTTTCTGAAAGGATGAACAAGGTTTTTAGAGACAATCTCGAGTTTCTTTTTGATCGTTTTGAGTCTCAGGATCTATGTGCAGTGGTGGTAAGTATTGTTCTTGTGGTTCATATTATTAGTGGTAACACACCTATCATGTTATCATATCAATTAAAAATAAAGTTAGTAGGATGTAGAGTATAGAAGTGTCCTAGCAATCAGCCTGACTTCAGGATGCTTTAACATGGTTCCTCATGTTTCCCCTTTCCTGTTGTAACCTTAGAAGATGCACCGTTTTATTTTGCTAAGCTCATATACTGTTTTTGTATTATGGACAAAGTCTTGCACATTGAATGGTGCTAGCTGTTCAGTTCTCACATATTAACAAGCAGAAAGTTAGATATGGGTGTATGTATTTTTATAGTTGTCTTGACCTACCAGATTGAGCTTTTAGAATGAATTCTCAAATAATAACTCCATGAAATTTCTTTTTTCACGGCTCATAAAACAAATAAATCGTTTATTATTCTGATGGAAAAACAAATGCCATGATTTGGTTGCAGGAATTAGAAAAACTTGTGGAAATCTTAAAGCATGCCCATGGCCTGCTTTCAAAAGATCTTTCAATAGACTCATTCAGTCTCATGTTGAATGAGATGCAAGAAAACTTATCTCTTGTGTCATTTTCTAGTCGACTTGCTACTCAGGTTTGACAAACTCTTTCTGACTTTTATTTTATTGGCACATCCCTTTGTAATATTTATGCATAATCATTTTTCAATCATGGCGCACAATCATGGTATTCTGGGAAATGTTGCACTCTAATCTCTATTATGTATCTATCTTCAAAAATTAATATTTTAGCAATGTGGATAAGCTGATTGCAGTCTTTCGTTTCGTAAGCATATACATTCAATGGACATAGAGCAAAGAATTGATATTCTGTTTATATAGATTTGGTGGCATTTTGCATCATTAATTTTGGTGTGTAATATGTAACCTCTCTTCTGGCTCTGATTCAGTGGAAGAATTAATGTAGAAATTATCATATCTGATGTGCTTATTGTTCTTATCCTTGTTTTTGAATTGAAGCTGGAAGAGTCTCGAGCCAATTCAATAGCATTTTTGGCTTTAGGACCCCTATATCTTGTCCTTGTGTAGGGGTTGTCCAAGGGAGACTTCTCATGTATGTTATATTATGGGATGATTGAGCTTGGAAATTCCCTAGTCTTGTATCTAAAACAAAGCATGGTGCATATTTTTTCTTATCATTAAAATAAAAAATGTAGCAACATTATGATCATAATTATTAAACCTGACCTGGGCGGCGGGTCACGTGCTGAAAAATACAGAAGGATTGCCAACAAGGGGAGGACAAGGTTTTAGAAACATTGAACCCACAATTTGTTCTGATTTCTTTGGCCTCCAACAACGATTTTGTTGAAGACCTTGTCCTCATCCAAGATCCTTTCCAAACGATTGAAGTGGTTTGAGTTCACTATGCATGATGGGTCCTTTGATTTCATTGGATCCTTTACAAAAAATTCCTCCAGTTTTTCTTTAGCGTCTCAATTTGTTGAGCAGATAAGCATCTTTTTTTGCCCATTATTTAGTAGCCACTTGCCTGCTATAATTATCTTCGCATCAACCTAAGAATTAAAACATTTGAAGATCCATGGGGAACAGAAATTCAAGATTTGTGCACAATCAAGCATATTGTAATTGTTCTTGTAAGTCAACATCCAAATCAACAACAGCTGGGCACTATCTTCCAAAGTTCTGGGACAATAGGTGTAAGATGCTTCACTGCATTGGTAATTACAATCTATCCTACTCTTGTGTTATTTATAAGCCCTCAATTATGAGGGGAAAAGAAAGTGAAGAAGATGCAGATTGGGAACTGAAGGGAAAAGGGGATTTGGTGCTTTGCTTGGTGGCTGTTGGATTTGGGAATTGGGGGTTTTTATCCTTGATTCAAAATGGCGCTGCTTAAAAATATAGCGGTCTCACCTAGGTTTCTTCGGGTTGACTTGGTGGGTAGCTTGGGTTTGACCGAGGTGAATTTCTTAGGGGGCTTTTTAGTTAACTTGGACCAGTCTAGGTCTTGGGTTGGCTGGGTCCCGGGTCAACCTGTCGGGCCAATTTAGGTTCTATAACCATGTTATGATATTTATTAAAGGAAAAATACATCTCAGGCCAATTCATTAGCATTTTGGCCCGAGGACCTTTATGTTTTGTTTGTGTATGCATTGTCTAAAGCACACTTCTCGTGTGTTTTGTATTGTGGAACCTTGGGGATTCCCTAGTCTTGTGCCTAAAAAATGAAGCACAATGCTTTTTTTTTCTTATTGTTATATGAAAAATGAAAGAAAACAAATAATATTTATTTAAGGAAATTTCCTAAGAGTGTAATTTATTTTATCCTTTGATTTCCCAAGGAGCTAGTTTTACTCAAATCAGTTTATTGGTGTGTGTTAGATTTGGTCAGAGATGCAAAACGATTTCCTGCCAAACTTCATCCTATGCAACACTACTCAGCGTTTTGTCCGATCATCAAGAGTTCCTCTTGTTCCTATGCAAAAGCCGTCAGTTCCCTGTGCAAAGCCTAACTTCTATTGTGGTACTCAGGTAACGAACTAGAGTTATACACCATCATTCGATTGGATTTTACCAATATGATGCTATTTTTGTTTCTCTTGATATTTTCTGACTTGCATTCTCATTGACTATTATCATGGCAGGAGTTGAATTCTGCGCATCAAAGCTTTGCGCGTTTGCACAGTGGGTTCTTTGGAATTCCCCACATGTTTTCTACTGTTAGACTTCTAGGATCCAGATCATTGCCTTGGCTTATCCGGGCCCTGCTAGATCATATATCAAATAAGGTATGTGATGCTTTTGAGAAGAGTTTATTTTCATTTATTAAAACTAAATTTCATGAAAAGATGGATCTTGTTACTATTTGTATGATTTCATTTGAAGCTGTGTGGACAAACACTATCCTTTTTGTTTCATTGAGATTGAGTCTAATGTTTCATGAATTATGTGTTTCAGGTAAGTACACTTGAACCGATGATTACTGGATTGCAAGAAGCGTTGCCAAAATCTATTGGACTGCTCCCTTTTGATGGAGGAGTCACAGGTAAATGGTGGTGTCATGATTATGCATGTGTAATATATTCTTCTTCGTTCATACACTGCTGGAGGTGTTAAATAGGTTGAAAGAACTGGAGTACAATGTAATATATGCACGTGTACATGCATGCACAGTTACAATATATCGACATACATTTTATTAGGGACAGTGAGTTGAAGTTTATGGGTATACAGTGTACTTTAAGGGTTAATGTTCATTTGGAGAACTCAAGGAAGAATCTGTTGCAAACTTTACCACATCGCAATTCCAACAACCACCAACCTTGAGGATCTTATGCACTATTTTATTGTTAGTGAGAGAAAAGCCAAGTGAGTGCCTAGGTGTGATACATATGGTGAGAGCTTCCTCAAATGTGAGGTGCATAAAATCTGTTTAAGTGATTTCTAAGTGCTGTAGCTATGAGATCGTCTCAAGTGTGTTTAATTGTCTTTTTTCATCTGTGGATTGAATATTTGCATTGCACATGGTATTTACTTAACAAGTGCCTGCTTGCATCACTTTTTTTTTTCTGGGAATCAACTGATATCATGAATGCTTTATGATGCTGAATTTTATGCATGCATCTCTTGCTAATTGAGCATGCTTTAGGGTGGGTGGATTCAAACTCTTGTGCTCATTTCTCCATTTTACATGTTTAATTTCCAATCCAGGCTGTATGAGGGTTGTCAAAGAAAATCTTAACTGGGGAACAAAATCAGAGCTCAAAGCAGAGGTTCTTCGAGGAATAAAGGAGATTGGCAGTGTGTTATATTGGATGGGGCTTCTTGATGTTGTATTGGTCAGTATCCTAGTTTCTTCATTTCATGATAATATGAGAACATGTCTAGACTACTTATGCTTGCTCTAGAGGGTAGCATTGGAGTTTAGTGGACTCATATTTTGACAGGGTTGCCATTCTATCCCTTGAAACAAGAAGGCAAAATTATACGAGTACTTTAAGATTCTTGGGGAACTTATGGGTTAGGGGAGTATCACACTGTGTAGACTATGGAGAATTAGTGGTGTAGACTTAATCTACCAACTCATCATAGACAAGGCTAACAAAGGCAAGACATATGGACAAAGTCACACATCATAATGTGGGACCATTGAATTTTTTTATCCACTTGTCTTGTCTTATTGGCATAGCCTATATGGAAGTTGCTGGACGAAGTCCATGCAACTGTTTTTCCTCATTATGAGCTTCTAGTTTACATGTTTACATTGTAATGGGACAAATGCTAGGTAGACAAAAACAGCAATCAAATATTGATGAATTTTGTATTTCTACCAATCAGGGGTTAGCCATTGCCATGTTTAGTTTTTGGTGAGGAATTTGGCATGTTCATCTTAGATTAGAGACCTGGATGTGGACTTGATATGCTCTTCCTAAAAGTCATTGGACCAGATGTACAAATCTCATTTCACCATCTATCTTCATGATTGGTTATACTTGTAACTCTTGTTCTATTGTTGGGAATGACATCCTAGTGGGTATTAATATTTATCGACACTCTTGTTTTGTTGTTGTGAATGATGTGCAAGCAGATCCAAATATTATATCATGAAGCCAAATGCTATTGTTGAACCGATGTAGTATCAACATTGTGCATGATTAGATCCTAGACCAATCTTATTAATGGAGGAAAATAATTATTGCACATTTTTTAGTTGTATAAAACATTTTCTTATAATAATGCATCACAGAAGCCTGGAATCTATCTCAATTTTATTTGTAATTACCTAAGGAATGTAATCTTTGGTTTTTTAAATGACTGTTAATGAAATATAAGATGAAAAAATATAAAACCTGTACTAAGTTTTTCATGTACATTAATTTAGTAAGGCAAAATGCTTGCCTGACAGGCTAATGAACATGCCACAATATATTGTTTAGTATGCAAAACTGTAACATAGCTCACGACTTCTGTTATGATTGGAAACCATTTTTTTCTTACTGCCTCATATAGTTGTTTTTCATGATTGACAGAGGGAAGTTGATACCATGCATTTCATGCAAACAGCCCCTTGGTTGGGCTTGTTTCCTGATGCAGATGGTCAAATATTGCTTTCACAGGATGGTGGGGATAGTCCTGTTGTCAATCTTTTCAAATCAGCCACCGCTGCAGTCATGTCCAACCCTGGTTGTCCAAATCCAACATCTTTTTATACCATGTCAAAACAGGCAGAAGCTGCAGGTGCATTATTTATTTCACTTCAGATGGTTTATTGCTGTTTGTTTGACCAACTTTTTAGAGACAAAAAAACATACCAGTTCTTTGATAGTACTATAATAGTACTTTTTGTGCAATAATAGTAGTTAATTACTCTAGTTTGATGTCTGTTATTATATTCAAGACGTGTTCCCTTCATTTCTTTAATTTTTAAATTAACAGTTCTGGTCTTTTCATTTTATTGCAGATCTTCTTTACAAAGCTAACATGAATACTGGAAGTGTGCTGGAATATGCCCTTGCTTTTACCAGTGCTGCATTGGATAAATATTGCTGTAAATGGAGTGCTGCTCCCAAGACAGGGTTCATTGACATTACAACTTCAAAGGATTTTTACCGTATATATAGTGGCCTTCAAATTGTAAGGAATGACCTTCTACAAAATATTTTTATGATAGCGTCAAACTTAGCCAATGCATCTGAACAATAATCATCTACATGATTGTCAAGGTATTAATTCATACACCAGACTAAGAGAATCCACCTACTAGTTGATAATAACTTTTCTAGACAGCTATCTCTGTTAAATGTGCTGTGGACTTGCTTCTCATTACTCTGTGTTTTTGGGCCAAAAATTTCACATGAACTATTTTATTTGATCACTAAAATTAAAAACAGATGATAGCCATCCTCGGAGAATGTATTATGACAATCGTATGGCATGCTATTAGCCAATCAGAAGATCTAGTCATGCTATTTTTCATTATTGTTGAGCAAATAACTCATGTTTAATAGGACGTACATTTTAGGCTATTTTTAAATTTGTGTCGTATATTAGGAGTTATAATTTTTTTCAGAATATAATGTTTCCAATTCATCATTTGAATCTTGATTTGACAACCAAGCTAATAAGGTACTAGCTCCCTGCCATGTGGTACCTCCTGATGAGCAGCCATGCTGGTGTTCTAGGGGGCTGCAATCCAGGTCAAGGCCAAGTATTACACACATCTTAGTACTGAACGGACCCTGTCAGATTAAGCGAGAACCATTGACTTGAACATTCTCCTTTCTGTATAATTGCAACTTTGATATCTGGAGCTAACTACATTTGTGATCTAAAACTGTTATTTGAGCAGGTGGACCAATTGTTTGATTAAGAAATTTAATAGTATATCGTGATCAAACTGCATGAGGTCTCGCAATTAAATACTATAACTACTTAATTAGAAGGATGATGAACCTTTAGTTTTACCTCTAATTTAGCCACTGAAGTATGTTAGTTTAATTAAGTAATTGAGGATATCTTCTCTCTACTAATCCGTTTCGATACTTGAGTTGTAGGGACACCTGGAGGATTCTGTTCAAGTATCATCGAATTTTGAAGTGTTGGGTGACTCAGTTGCTTGGGGTGGTTGTACCATTATCTACTTGCTTGGGCAGCAGATGCATTTTGAACTCTTTGATTTTTCATATCAAGTCCTCAATGTTGCAGAAGTAGAGGCTGGATTACTCACCCAAGCACATAAGAATCCCCATGTTGCCCAGGTATTGAAATTTGCGTTTATACTTGATTTTTTCTGTACTCATGAGTAGTATGCCTGTGTATAGAAAATTATTGTTTTATAGTTAAAATATTATTTTCCGCTGCCAGGACTTCAAGTTGGATTCCTCGTTTGATTGAATTGCAAGTTGTGCTATAACTGATTCTGTGTGTAAAAATCGTTCATTTATTTTATTTTATTTTTCCCTTTTCTTTTCTTTTCTTTCTGCTCATACTTGTCATCAAGTAGGATTTTACTCATTATGTAGGAGTTAAATAAATGGTTGCACATCATTATGTTCTACATTTTAGCTGTACTCTAGGTCATTATGGTGCTTTTATCAGACTTTGATGTTTCTGAAGAACGTCAATTCCTTCTGTCTGCTTTTCATTTGCAATTTTGTTGAGCCTTGATTCCACATATCAACTTGGCTTGCTAGCATTTATGTCGCTCAGAATCTAGGTTGCAATTCATGTTTTAGGGATGGGATTTGCCCAGCTAGTCTGACCATCAAACTGTTAATTTATTATCCATCCAATTGTGCAGACCTGTACATGATTTGCCTGATTACTAGCACTTGGACAATCTTAGTCATAGTAACATGCATATTGAACAAGTCATAATTCTCAATCGCACTGAGTGGACTCATATTCTGAATCAAATTTAATCTCTCAATGAGGAAAATCTAAAATATAGTACAGAAAATATGATGATTTATAGTCCATAACCATAGAAATACAGTGCTTCCTTCTTTCTGAAGAAAGAATTGTAACTAGTAAAATCAATTTCTGACTTTGATTGTATTTAAAGTACAATGAAAACAGGGGATTGATTCAGCTGCTTCTAGCCTATTAACTTTTTCCATGTTCCGATTGATTAATCTGGCTGCCCTCTTCTTTTGCAAGGGATGGGAAACCCTATTAGAAGCAATGAAGAAAGCAAGAAGGTTGAACAATCATGTTTTCTCAATGCTGAAAGCCCGTTGCCCCCTGGAGGACAAGATAGCTTGCGCTATCAAGCAAAGCGGTGCCCCTCTGCATCGGATTAAGTTCGAGAACACTGTTTCAGCATTTGAAACATTGCCTCAAAAAGGTGCCTGAATGAATCCTACAATCCCCCCCTTCCACTTCTTATGCTTTGTCTCAGTCTTGCAATGTCTATGCATATAGGGTCATCATGCTGTATTTTGGTTATCATTATGATTATTAAGTATCAAATTGTAGCTGCTAATGTGTTCCCTGACCAAAATTACGAGATTGAAATCAATTTGTATATTCTCCATGAACACATTCAGGGAGTTTCCCACCCTTTTTGTATTTTAAATGAAAATGAGAAGTGTTGACATTTCTTTCTGATTGGGCCTAGAAATTGAGTGTTTTATTTAAACAATTTTGCTCCCACCATAGATGATTGCCATTTTTTTTTAAGCTCTTGAAGCACAAAAGTCCAAGACAGGGAGTGATTACAAGGGAACCTTGTTTAATACCATAACTTAACTACTGCTGGCTTGCCACCCAAACAAGAAGAATTTGCAGAAGAAATAGCTAAATTTGCAATCAATGAAAAAAAAAATCAAATTGTAACTATTTTTCTGAATGAAAATATCTTGTGTTCTAACAACTGTACTGCTTTGATCTAATAACAAAAATTAAAGAAAAAAAAATAGTGTATAATCTAATTCAATTGCAAATATGTTCAGAATGTTTGAATTATGCAGCTGATTTTTTCCAAGATTTTAGACAAATATGTGAACCTCTATATAGACGATTGGGAATAAGTCCACCTGCATGGTCTCATGAACACGCACTTAGAGTTCGAAAGGTTAAAAAAAAAGAAAACATGTCAAAACTCTTCCATGTTTATGTATAATTAACCCCTTAGCTTTTCTTATAGTAGAAATAGACGCTTCAGATATAGGGTATGGTGGAATGCTTGAATAAAGATTAGATGAGAAATAACAACTGGTTAAATATCATTTTGGTATATGGCTTGGATAAAAAAAACTACTCCACCATAAAAAAATGATAGAAATTTCCCTTTCTCAAACAATATCACTAACTTGTTATCAGAAATAATATGGTTTTTCTCACATAATCCATTGATTATTAATTTGATTTGGATAAATCTGTCTTCTTGTAGTTTTTTTAGAACAATAAAATGACCTACTTACACAAAAAAAAAAAAAACTTATGTTAATGGCCTTTTTCACTTTTTTTATTTATTTTTTTAAAACATAATAAAATGACTAAATTACTTCAGAAAAAATTAGGGTTTTTTTTTATATATTCAACTTGGTTATCTATAATAAAATAGAGTAAACGCTTTGATATTTTAATAAATATTAAATATTACTTAAAAAACAAAAGTGACTGGCATGAGTAATGCATGCACCAGCTTGTAGGAGTTCCCAATACCTTTTAAGTGGCATGTGCTATGTCATCTAGCGACCAAATAATGATTTTCAAGGCGGTGTTCAATTCATCTTGGAGGCACCTCCATTATCAGGCAGCGCGTGTGGCCAAAAGATCTTTGGTTTGGTCCCGACAACCCTTTTTTTATGTTCTCTCTCCTCGTCTATTTCATTGCCTGGCTCTCTAATTTTTCAAAGTAGCTCTTCAATTTGTT